>Ga0075106_1000222_pt1 | contig 32104 bp, 34 predicted proteins | sample AntDeeMetag02WF4_FD_69796 | JGI IMG/M metagenome (GOLD analysis project Ga0075106, IMG submission 69796) | Saline lake microbial communities from Deep Lake, Antarctica - Antarctic Deep Lake Metagenome 02WF4 | ecosystem: Environmental > Aquatic > Non-marine Saline and Alkaline > Saline | place... | reverse complement strand
CGCCTCGTCGTCCTCGTGGCCGGTGAGGCCGGCGGCGTCGATGGCCGCCTGGACGCGTCGCTCGCGTTCGTCGCCGTCGGCGAACTGCTGGATCGGCAGCCGCGCGTTCTCGCGGACCGAGAGGTCGCCGTACACCGACGGTACCTGGAACTTCATGCTGATCCCGCGGGAGACGCGCTCGTTCGGGGCGAGTTCGGTGATCTCGTGCCCGTCGTAGTAGACGCTCCCGTCGGTCGCCGAGAGCGTCCCGGTGATCAGCTTCAGCAGGGTCGACTTCCCGGCACCGTTCGGGCCGATCAGACAGCGCAGTTCGCCCGCCTCGACGGAGAAGTCGACCGAGTCCGTCGCCGTGAACCCGCCGAAGGTCTTGACGAGTTCGTCGGTCTGGAGCAGCGTGTCCGTCCGGTCGCCGGTCGCGATCTCCGCGGCCGTCTGGCGGACGTTCGGGTCCAGACTCTCCTGGCTGGTCGAGTCGCTCACGAGTCGCTCACCTCCGCCGGACCGCCGGGACTGTCGCCGTCCGAGGCGACGAGACGGCTGCGAGCGATCTTTCCGTCGACCCACGGGACGACCCCGCCCGGCAGGAACAGGATCGACAGCAGGAGCAACGCGCCGACCGCGACCAGCGCGAACTCCCCGCCGAGCGAGAGCCGGAGGTATTCGACGGCGATCGTGGCAGCGACAGCGCCGAGCAGGCTCTTGCGGCCACCGACGCTCACCCAGACGACCGGGAGCGTCGCGAAGTACAGTTCGAACACCGACGGGTCGATGTACACGTTCCGGGCCGCGTACAGCACGCCGGAGAGGCCGGCGAGGCCGCCACCGATCGTGAACGCGACGAGCTTGGCCCGCTCGACGTCGTAGCCGAACATCATGGTCCGGTCCTCGTCTTCGCGGATCGCGACGAGGACGCGCCCGAAGTCCATGTTGACCAGGACTCGCAGGCCGAGGTACGCCGCCACGAGCAGGACGAGCACCAGGTAGTAGAACGGGTCGAAGACCCGCGTTCCGAGCAGCGGGATGAACACCTCGTACTCGTTGTACACGAACTGGAAGGAGAACAGGCCCTCGATACCGAGCGTGAACAGGGGCATTCCGGGCATGCCGTTGAAGCCGCCCAGGGCGGCCTCGCCGATGGTCCACTCCGAGCCGGCGGTCTGGGCCATGAACGTCAGCGCGACCAGCGTCGAGACGAGCGTGATGATCGTCACGTAGACGTCGCGGACGCCGCCGTAGAACATGAAGTAGCCCAGCAGCGCCGCGAGGCCGGCGCCGGCGACCGTGCCGGCGACGACCGCGCCCGTGATGCCCGTCGGTGACGGGAAGTTGATCGAGACGACGCCGAACGTGTAGGCGCCGACCCCGAAGAAGACGGTCTGGCCGAAGCTGAGGATGCCAGCGTATCCCCAGACGAAGGATAGCGAGAGACCGAGGAGTCCGAGCACCAGGAACAGTGAGAACTGTCCGCCGGTGCCGCTGCCGACGATCGGAATCGCCACGAGTACCGCGAGGACGAGCGCGAACCCGACCCAGAACCACCGGGAGTTTCCGATGGTGTTCGGTCCCTCCAGTCGGTTCCGGAGGCGGGCGATGGCCGCGGGGGCCGAACGGCTATCTGCGGCGGGCGATTCGGCCGCCATCTACGATCCCCCCTCGCGCATGGTCCGAACGCGGTCGATGAAGCCGGTGATCCCGCCGGGCAGGAATCGCAGGGCGAGCATCGCAGTCCCCAGCAGGGCGATCCGGCCGGCGAACTCGCCGAACTGGTCAGAGAGCACGGCGTCGATGGGACCGAGCAGCAGGCCCGACAGCGACGTGCCGACGACGACGCTGGCGCCGCCGACGACGACCGCGACGAACGCCTCGACGAGGAACTGGTCGCCGATCGACGGCTGCATGGACAGCAGCGGCGCGAACAGCGCGCCGGTGAAGCCGGCCAGCCCGGAGCCGATGGCGAACGTGTACATGTACGTCCGCTCAGTGTCGATACCGAGGGCTCTGGCCGTCTGTTCATCCTGCATCGTCGCACGCACGCGTGTCCCGAAGACCGTCTGCGTGAACAGGACGTAAACCAGCGCTAACACGCCGGCGGTGATACCGACCAGCGCGATCCGGTAGTCCGGATAGCCGGCAGTGCTCCCGAACGGGACGCCGATCTGGTCGATCGAGTTCCCGAAGAGGATGCGGGCGCCCTGGACCATGATCAGGCTCAGCCCGAACGTCGCCACCATCGAGTCGGCCAGCCGGTCGTAGAACGGTTTGATCAGGTCGCGACCGACGGTCCGCTGGCCGATCCAGTTGGGGACGTACCCCGAGATGATGACCCGCTCGACCACGAGGCCGAAGACGGCGGTCACCAGCGCGCCGGCCAGCATGGCGACCGGGAGCGGGAACCCGCCCGCCGTGACTGCGAACGTCGTCACGTACGCGCCGACGAGAATGAACTCCCCGTGGGCCAGGTTGATCACACCCATGATCCCGAAGATGATCGCGAGCCCGATCGCCGCGAGGACGACGAACGAGACCGCATACGAGATCCGGAAGGTGAGGTTCGGGCTCACGAAGGCGCCGAGGACGAACAGTCCCGCGACCGCCACGACGGCAGCGATGCCGTAGCGGACCTGAAACGCGGCGTGTTTCAGGCCGGTTGCCATGCTACTCCGCCTCCTCGAAGTAGTCGACCGGGGTGTACTGGGTCTGTTCGTCCTGCTGGGTGAGGTCGCAGCCGACGGTGTTCGAGAGGAACTGTTCGGGGATCTTCTCGTTTTTCACGGACTCGATGTTGTGTTCCTCGTCCGCCTTCATGACCCACATGTGGTGGTCGACGTGGTGCGTCGCCGGGTCGAGCTCGATCGTCTCGCCCGCTGGCGCTTCGGGGGCGCGCTCGGTGCCGAGGCTGATGCCCGACTCCAGGGCCTCGATGACCTCCGGCTGTTCGAGCGTGCCGGCCTGCTCGACGGCCTCCTTGTACATGTACGTCGAGAAGTAGTTCGTCTCGGCCTCTTCGTTGAGGTACGGCGCGTCGGGGTACATCTCGAAGTAGCGGTCGACGAAGCCGCCGTCGCCCGTGTTGCTCTCGGTGGGGACCTCCTCCATATAGTTGACGCCGGCGTAGATGTTGGCCATCGCCGGCGGGTCGATGCGGCGGTGTTCGTACCCCTGGGCCATCGCCGTCGAGGTACCGATGGGAACGTCCAGCCCTGAAGAGGCCTTCTGCTCGTAGAAGGCCGTGTGGTTCGCGCCGACGAGCATCGACATGACGAAATCGGGGTCGGCGTCCTGGATGCGGCTGATCGTCGAGCCGAAACTGGACTCCGAGAGCGGAATAAACTCCTCGCCGAGGACTTCGGCGTCGTTCTCGTCGGCCAGCACCTTCACCCAGTCGGCCGACAGCTGGCCGAAGTTGTAGTCCGCGGCGATGGTGTAGATCTCGGGGCCGAACTCCTCGCGCAGGTACGGGAGGACGGTCCCGAGTTGCTGTCGCGCGGTCGGGCCGACGGCGAACGTCGTCGAGTCACAGACGCCGCCCTCGTACTGGGTGGTGTAGAAGTACAGCTGCTCGTTGCGGTTGATGATCGGTCGGATCGCCTCCCGCGTGGCCGAGGAGTAGCCCGCCCAGAGCACGTCGACCTCCTCCTCGTTGATGTACTCGCGGGTCAGTTCCTGGTAGCGCTGGTTATCTGACTGGGGGTCGGCGGTGACCGGTTCGATCTGCTTGCCGTCGATGCCGCCGTCGGCGTTGATCTCCTCGATGGCGAGCATCGAGGCCTTGTACTTGGGATCGCCGACGAGCGCGAAGTTGCCTGACTGGTCCTCGAGGACGCCGATCTTGACGGTGTCGGCGCTACTGGTCGTGTCGGTCGACGCGCCGTCACTGCTCCCGTCGCCAGCGTCGCCACCCTCGCTCTGGGAACAGCCGGCGAGGCCGGCCACCATCGCGGCACCGCCTGCGGTGACGAAGCGGCGGCGACTGAGACGGTCGTTCATTGGCCGGCCTCCGCCAGTTGTACGGCTTCCGTGACGTCAGACGGCGATACATTAGTCAATTCACTGCTTTTCGCTGAGATTACGCGACGAACGTCCATCATATGATTCCACTCCTTTCCTTTCGGACGCCGTAAATAAGGGTTGCCAATCCAATCTTATATTCATCCAGTTCACCTTAGAGGCGTATAAGGGATACATTGCTGTTCGGGGTGTTGCTGGACGATTGTATATTTTCCAGCGCCGAAGGTGGCGTGTATTGTCTTTTTCAGATCTGATCTGGGGCCGAACTGCCGGCGTGTCCATCGCGGGGCCGACGTGACAGTTCTGTGTCGTGTCCAGAAACGGCGGGCGATACTCCCCGGATCGTCACAAAATCGGGTCGGCGGCCGCTACTCGCCCACGACGACGACCTTCACCTGGCGAACGCCCTTCACCGACCGGAGCCGGTTCGCCAGGTCGCTGATCTCGGCCCCCGGCCCCTCGACGGTGATGGTCTCCATACAGCGGTGGTGCGAGAGGTGGACGTGCTGGACGGCGGTGATTATCTCCTCGGCGTCGTGCTGGAGTTGCTGGAGCCGGTCGGCCAGGCCGTCGACGTGGTGGTCGTGGATGACGACCAGCGTCCCGTAGTGGGTCTCGCCGTGGTCGCTCTCCCACTCGTAGGCGGTGAAGAAGTCCCGCAGCGCGTCTCGGACCGCCTCCGACCGGCTCGCGTAGTCCCAGTCCGTCGCGATGTCGTCCAGCCGGTCGGTCATCTCCGGCGGGAGGGTGAGGCTGATACGGTCGAGGTCCTCGGTCATGCACGGCCGTTTCGCGCCGGGCGCCAAGAGCCTGTTCCCGGTTCGAATAATACTGCACCAAGGAAAAGTATTATCGACGGGGCGCCGGTGATACGGGTATGCACATCCCCGACGGCTTTCTCGACCTGACGGTCGCGGCCGTCTGCGCGCTGGCGTCGATAGCCGCCCTCGCCTATGCGGCGCGGCGCGTCGACGGCGAACTCTCCGACGCGCGGGCGCCGCTGCTGGGCCTCGTCGCGGTGGGCATCTTCGCCGCGCAGATGCTCGACTGGCCGATACCGGGGGGCACCAGCGCCCACTTCGTCGGCGGCGCCTTCGCCGCCATCCTGCTCGGCCCCCACCTTGGCGCGCTCTGCGTCGCGACGGTGGTCACCGTCCAGGCGCTGGTCTTCGGCGACGGCGGTATCGTCGTCCTCGGCGCGAACGTGTTCAACATGGCCATCGTCGAGGTGTACGTCGGCTACGCCGTCTACAGGGCGCTCGCCGGTCACAACGAGGTTGCCGCGGCCTTCGCCGCCGGCTGGCTCGGCATCACGGCGGGCGCGCTCAGCGCGGCCGTCCAGCTCGGCCTGTCGTCGGCGTTCGCCTACGAACTCGGAACGGTCGTCCTGATCATGGGCGTCGGCCACCTCGTCCTCGGGCTGATCGAGGGCGCCATCACAGCCGTCGTCTACCGTGCCGTCGTCGACGCGCGACCGGACGTCCTGCCCGCGTCCCCGCTCCGGGAGGTGCGCGCGTGAGCCCCCTGGACCACCCCTGGTTCCGGACGGGGCTCGCGATACTGCTCGTCATGGTCCTCCTCGCGCCGGCCTTCGCCTGGGCGGCCGGCCAGGTCGGCTACGCCGAGCCCCTGGAGAACGCCGCCGAAACGACTGGCGCGACGGACGCCGCGGAGACGCTCAACCCCGGACTGATGCCCGATTACGGCGTCCCCGGCCTCGGGGCCGCACCCGGCACGCTCGTCTCGGCGCTCGTCGGCACCGCACTGACTCTCGTTCTCGCGATGGGGATGGGCCGGGTGCTGGCGGACTGAGATGGTCGTCGACGCCCTCGACCGCACCGTCACGACCGTCAGCGACCGGGCGACGGCGTTCCTGCTGTCGGCGACCCTCCCCGAACGCGACGGCTTCCTCCAGGCGGTCCACCCCGTCGCGAAGCTCGTGGGCCTCGTCTCGCTCGTCGTCGTCACCGTCGCCACCGACGACGTCCGCCCCCTCACAGCGCTGCTCGGTCTCGCCGTCGCCCTCGCACTCGCCTCACGGGTTCCGATGAGCACCTTCGCCGAACGGCTCGCCCTGCCGACGATACCCTCACTCGTCGTCGTCGCGCCGCAGGCCGTGTTGATGGACGGCCCGGTGGTGGCGACGCTGCCGCTGCCGGTCGTTCCCCTGACGGTCACCGAGCCGGGCGTGGCGTACGTCGTCATGTTCGCCGTCCGCGTCGCCGCCTGTGTCGGCTTCCTGTCGCTGTTGCTCCTGACGACGCGGTTCTCGGGCGTGCTGGCCGCGCTCCGGCGGCTACGCGCGCCTCCACTCGCCGTCACGCTCATCGCCGTCACCCACCGGTACCTGCTGCTTTTCTTCCGCGAGTTGACCAGAATGACGCTCGCCCGCCGGAGCCGCCGGTTCGCGCCGGAGTCGCTGCGGTCGTCCTGGCGGCGCTCGGGGTCGTTCCTCGGGACGTTCTTTCTGCGGACGTTCGAGCGGGGCGAGCGGGTCCAGCGCGCCGCCGCCGCCCGCGGCGGGACGCAGATGACGCCATACGCCCGGCCCCACCCGGTCGGCCTCGCCGACGCCGCCTTCGTCGCCGTGGTGGCCGTGACGGTCCTCGCCCGGGTGATAGTAGCGTGACCGACCCCGTCGTCGAGACCCGAAACCTCGCCTACGCGTACCCGGACGGCACGGCCGCCGTATCGGACCTCGACGTCGCCGTCGGCGCCGGCGAGCGCGTCGCCATCCTCGGCCCGAACGGCGCGGGCAAGTCGACGCTGTTGTTGTTGCTCGGCGGATTGCTCGACCCTGACGAGGGGACGGTTCGCTTCTTCGGCGAGAACCAGCCCGCGGACGACGTCCGCGAGCGCATCGGCGTGCTCACCCAGGACCCCGGGGAGTACCTGTTCAACCCCACCGTCCGGGAGGACGTGGAGTACGGCCCCTCGCAGTTCGACCTGCCCCGCGAGGAAGTCGACGAGCGCGTCGACGCCCTCGCAGAGCGGTTCGGGCTGACGCACTTGCTGGACCGGCCCCCGTTCCGCCTCTCCGGCGGCGAGCAGCGCCGGGCCGCGCTGGCGAGCGTCCTCTCGTTCGATCCGGAGGTACTCCTGCTGGACGAACCGCTCTCGAACGTCGACGGGGCGAACCGGGCGGAACTGCTGGATTTGCTCGACGACCTGGTCGACGACGGCGTCACGCTGGTCGTCTCGACGCCGGACGCCGACCTCGTCCCCGCGGTGGCCGACCGCGTGATCCTCATGGATCGGGCTGGCGAGGTCGCCGCCGACGGGCCGACCCGCGAGGTGCTGACCGACGTCGACGCGCTCAGGCGGGTCGGGCTCTCCGTCCCGACGGTCGTCGACCTGTTCGACCGGCTCGGAGTCGACGATCCGCCGATAACGGTCGCCGAGGCGCTCGAAGAACTGGACGATCGGTGAGTTCTGACGTCACGGAGTGCCAATATTGCGCAGAGCGTCGGTGCTTTAGTCGCGACAGGGGAATCTCAGCGCAGATGACCGACAAACGACTACCCGCGGAATCGGCGTCGAACCGCGCGACGAGGGGAGGTGCGTTCTCGTGACCGACGACGTGGTCCCCGGCGAGGTCCGGACTGGCGAGGGGACGGTGACTATCAACGAGGGTCGCGAGACGGCGACGGTCAGCGTCGCCAACACGGGCGACCGACCCGTCCAGGTCGGCTCGCACTTCCACTTCTTCGAGGCCAACGCAGCCCTCGAATTCGACCGCGAGGCCGCCTTCGGGATGCGACTGAACATCCCGGCCGGGACGGCGGTCCGGTTCGAGCCCGGCGACGAGAAGACGGTCGACCTGGTCGCGCTCGGCGGGAACCACATCGCCCACGGGATGAACGGGCTCGTGAACGGGCTCGTGAACGGGAGTACCGATGGCGACGCCGCGGCGGCCGTCGAGCGGGCCGAACAGCGGGGCTTCGGCGGCATCCCGTCCCAGGCGGGTACCCTCGACGACGGCGGCGAGGGGGCCGACGGCGAGGCGGCGGACGAGACCGCTTCGGCCGACGACGAGGCGGAGGGTGAGCGATGACCCGCGACGTCGACCGGGAGACCTACGCGGAGCTGTACGGCCCGACTGTGGGCGACAGGGTCCGCCTGGGCGACACCGAGCTGTTCGTCGAGGTCGAGGGAGACCTGCGGACGCCCGGCGACGAAGCAGTGTTCGGCGGCGGGAAGACGCTCCGGGACGGTCTGGGACAGTCGCCGGGCACGACCCAGGCGGAGGGTGCCCTCGACTGGGTGCTGACGAACGCCCTCGTTATGGACCCTATCCAGGGCATCGTCACCGCGGACGTCGGTATCCGGAACGGGAAGATAGCGGGCATCGGCAAGGCGGGCAATCCCGACACGATGGACGGCGTCGACATGGTCGTCGGGGCGTCGACGGACGTCTACCCCGCCGAAGGAAAGATCGTCACCCCGGGTGGGCTGGACATCCACGTCCACTTCAACTCCGCGCAGCTCCACGAACACGCCCTGGCATCGGGCATCACGACGATGCTCGGCGGGGGGTACGGCGGCGGCGCAACCACCTGCACGACCGGGCCGGAGAATATCAAGCGGTTCCTCCAGGCCGCCGAGGAGTGGCCCGTCAACGTCGGCTTCTACGGGAAGGGCAACGCCTCGAAACCCGACCCGCTCGTCGAGCAGGTCGAGGCCGGCGCCTGCGGGCTGAAGCTCCACGAGGACTGGGGGTCGATGCCCGACGCCATCGACACCTGCCTCGACGTCGCCGAGGCGGCGGACGTTCAGGTGTGCATGCACACGGACACGCTCAACGAGGCGGGCTTCGTCGAGAACACCTTCGCCGCCGTCGACGGGCGGACGATGCACCTGTTCCACATCGAGGGCGCCGGCGGCGGGCACGCCCCGGACATCATGGAGATGGTCGGCCAGTCCAACATGCTCCCCTCGTCGACGAACCCGTCGATGCCGTACACGGTCAACACCTTCGACGAGCACCTGGACATGGTGATGGTGTGTCACCACCTCAACCCAGACGTCCCAGAGGACGTCGCCTTCGCCGAATCCCGCGTGCGCGCCGAGACCATCGGTGCCGAGGACGTCCTCCACGACGAAGGCGCCATCTCGATGATGACCTCCGACGCCCAGGCGATGGGCCGGCAGGCTGAGGTGATCTGTCGGACGTGGCAGACCGCCTCGAAGATGAAAGCCCAGCGCGGGCCCCTGCCGGAGGACGAGGCAGCTGGCACCCACGACGAGGCCGACAACGTCCGCGTCAAGCGCTACCTCGCCAAGTACACGATCAACCCGGCCATCTCGGCGGGCATCGACGAGTACGTCGGCTCCCTCGAACCCGGGAAGCTGGCCGACGTGGTGGTCTGGGACCCGGCGTTCTTCGGGATCAAGCCCGCGATGACGTTCAAAGGCGGGTTCCCCGTCTACTCGGAGATGGGCGAGGCCAACGGCTCGCTGATGACCTGCGAGCCCATCAAGCAGCGGCCGCGCGCCGGCGCCGCCGGGAAAGCAAAACACGGCCTCTCGCTGTCGTTCGTCAGCCAGGCCGCCGCGGACGCGGACGTCGGCAAGGCCTACGGCCTCGACACGCCCGTCGTCCCCGTCTCCGGCACCCGGACGCCGGGCAAGGACGACATGCACTACAACGACTACTGTCCCGACGACGTCGAGATCGACCCGGAGACCTTCGAGGTGCGGGTCGACGGCGAGGTCGTCGCCTGCGAACCGAGCGAGGAGATATCGCTCGCCCAGCGGTATATGCTATGACGGGCCGGACGTCCAGTCTCGGCGCCACTATCTGGACGTATTTTCACCTTCCGCAAGAGCCATGCGTACTCTCCGGAAATACCGCTACCAGAACGATAAATATGAAGTGTATCCCGAAATTCCCGGACGTCCGAAGGGTTCTTCCCGGTAAGCATGATCGAAAATCCGGTTCGTGGGGGCGTCGATGACGGACCCGCTGGTTCCCGGTGAGATCCAGCCCCGGGGCGACGGCGTCCGGATAAACGAGGGGCGAGAGACGGCCACGCTCCGGGTCGCGAACACGGGTGATCGGCCGGTACAGATCGGCTCGCACTTTCACTTCTTCGAGGTGAATCGGGCGCTGTCGTTCGACAGGGCGACGGCGTTCGGGCTGCGCCTCGACGTCCCCGCGGGCACCGCGGTCCGCTTCGAACCCGGCGACGAGAAGACGGTCGACCTCGTCGCCATCGGCGGCGACCGGATCGTGACGGGAATGAACGACCTCACGAACGGACCGATCGACGAGGCGACGAAGGAAGCGGCACTCGAACGCGCGGCGGCCGGCGGATTCGAGGGGGCCTGACCGATGCGGGACCTCTCTGCCGACCAGTACGCCTCGCTCTACGGGCCGACCGAAGGCGACCGCGTGCGCCTCGCCGACACCTCCCTCGTCGCCGAGGTCGAGGCGGACCGCATCACCCGCGGCGACGAGGCCGTCTTCGGCGGCGGCAAGACGCTCCGCGACGGGATGGGGCTCAAGCCGGGCCACACGGCCGCGGAGGGCGCGCTCGATTGGGTGCTGACGAACCTCACGATCCTCGATCCCGTGCTCGGCGTCCTCAAGGCCGACGTCGGGATCAAGGACGGGCACATCGCCGGCGTCGGCAACGCCGGCAACCCGGACACGATGGACGGCGTCGACGACGACCTCGTGGTCAGCGCGAACACCGAGGTCATCTCGGCAGAGGGCAAGATCGCCACGGCCGGCGGACTCGACATTCACGTCCACTTCAACTCCGCACAGCTGCCGAAACACGCGATCAGTTCCGGCGTGACGACGATGCTGGGCGGCGGTGTCGGGCCGTCGACGGTCGGCATCATCACGAGCGGGAAGCGCAACCTCGAACTGATGATGAAGGCCGCCGAGGAGTGGCCCCTCAACTTCGGGTTCTACGGCAAGGGGTCGTCGAACGAACCCGAAGTCATCCGCGAGCAGGTCGAGGGCGGCGCGGTCGCGCTGAAGATCCACGAGGACTGGGGCGCGATGCCGGCCGTCATTGACACCTGTTTGGAGGTCGCCGACGAGACGGGCGTCCAGGTCGCCATCCACACCGACACCCTCAACGAGTCCGGCTTCGCCGAGGATACGCTCGAGGCTATCGACGGCCGGACGCTCCACGCCTATCACGTCGAGGGCGCCGGCGGTGGACACGCCCCGGACATCATCGAGATCGTCGGGAAGTCCCACGTCCTCCCGTCGTCGACGAACCCGACGATGCCCTACACGGAGAACACCTTCGAGGAACACCTCGACATGGTGATGGTGTGTCACCACCTCAACCCCGACGTCCCCGAGGACGTCGCCTTCGCCGAGTCCCGCGTTCGAACCGAGACGATCGCGGCGGAGGACGTCCTCCACGACCTGGGTGCGATCGCCATGATGACGACGGACTCCCAGGCGATGGGCCGGATGGGGGAGCTGATCCCCCGAACCTGGCAGACGGCGAGCAAGATGAAGGACCAGCGCGGCCCCCTCGCACTCGACGAGGGCGCGGACAACGACAACGAGCGGATCCTCCGGTACCTGGCGAAGTACACGGTCAACCCAGCCATCGCGGCCGGTATCGACGACTACGTCGGCTCGCTCGAACCGGGAAAGCTGGCGGATATCGTGCTGTGGGATCCGGCCTTCTTCGGCATCAAGCCGGAGGTCGTGATCAAGGGCGGCTTCCCCGCCTGGAGTTCGATGGGCGAGGCCAACGGCTCGCTGATGACCTGCGAACCGGTCGAGCAGCGCCCGCAGTTCGGCGCGATGGGACGGGCCGGCGACGCGACGAGCCTCCAGTTCGTCAGCCCGCAGGCCCACGAAAACGGCCTGGCCGAAGAGTACGGCCTCCGGAAGGAGGTCGTCCCGGTCGCGAACACGCGCGACCTCTCGACCGACGACTTCGTCCGCAACACGTACAGTCCGTCCGTGGACGTCGACCCCGAAACGTTCACCGTCGAAGTCGACGGCGAGGGGCTCACCTGCGACGCCGCGGACGAAGTGGCGCTCGGACAGCGATACCTACTATGAAACTCAACCCCAAAGATCAGGAACGGCTGACGGTGTTCATGACCGCAGAGCTCGCGCGACGGCGCAAGGACCGCGGCGTCGCGCTGAACTACCCCGAATCGGTGGCGTACATCTCCGACTGGGCGTTCGAACGCGCCCGCGACGGCTGGTCCGTCGCGGAGATCAGGTCGGAGGCCTCGCAGTTGCTCTCCACTGACGACGTGATGGAGGGCGTCCCGTCGATGGTCGACATGATCCAGGTCGAACCGACGTTCCCCGACGGGACGAAGCTCGTCACCATCCACGACCCCATCCGCTCGTCGAGCGCCCGTGCGGAGAGCGACGACGCGGCGGGAACGGGTGACGGGCAGGCCCCGGACGAGTCAGAAACGGGGGCCGACTCGTGAGCCTCACCCATCACGACGTCGCGACGGTCGGCATCGGCGGCCCCGTCGGCTCCGGGAAGACCTCGCTCGTCTCCGAACTCGTCCCGGAACTCGTGGATCGGGGCCTGGACGTGGGCGTCATCGCCAACGACATCCTCACCCAGGAGGACGCCGACGCCCTCCGGGAGCGGTTCGCGGGTATCGTCCCCGAGGATCTCGTGGCGGGCGTCGAGACCGGTGCCTGTCCGCACACGGGTATCCGCGAGGACCCGTCGATGAACCTCACCCAGATCGACGCGTTTCTGGCCGACCACCCTGAACTGGACCTGGTGCTGGTCGAGAGCGGCGGCGACAACCTCGCGGCGACGTTCAACCCCGAACTCGCCGACTACTCGCTGTACGTCATCTCGGTCGCCGAGGGCGAGGACATCCCCAGAAAGCGCGGTCCGGGCGTCGTCGACTGCGACCTGCTCGTCATCAACAAGACCGACCTGGCGCCCCACGTCGGCGCGGACCTCGACGTGATGGAACGCGACGCCGAGTCCGTACGGGAGGGACCGTTCGTCACGACGAACTGCAAGACCGGCGAGGGCGTCGATTCGGTCCTCGAACACGTCTCCGAGGGGGTCCTGTTCGCGTAGATGGCCGCCGACGCCCCTCACCCCGCGTTCGAACCCTACGCGGCCGAACCGGTGCCGCAGGCCCCCGTCGGCGCGCCGGGCAAAGAGGGCCGACTGGAACTGGCCTTCGCCGCGGACGACGACGGCCAGACCCACCTCGTCCGCGACTTCGCCCGCGTGCCGTTCCACCTGAGCGGGACGCTCGCCCACGACCCACACCCCGACGCGGAGACCGTGTTCGTCCAGTCGCCCAACGGCGGCGTCGCCCAGGGCGACCGGCACACCATCGACGTCGCCGTCGAAAACGGCGGTATCGCCCACGTCACGACGGGGAGTTCGACGAAAGTGCTCACGATGGAGCGCAACTACGCGGCCGCGGACGTCTCGCTGTCCGTGGGTGCAGAGAGTCACCTCGACTACGTGCCCGAACCCGTGATCATCAATCCCGACGCGCGATACTACCAGGAACTGGCGCTCGACGTCGCACCGGACGCGACGGCCGTCGTCGGCGACGTCGTCGTCCCGGGACGGCTCGCCCGGGGCGAGCGCTTCGACTTCGAGCGATACGTCTCGCGGTTCGAGGCCCGCTGCGACGGCGACCTGCTGTTCGAGGACGCGACGCACCTCACGCCCGCCGAGGGGGACCCGACCGCCCCTGGCGTGATGGGCGAGTATTCGGTGTACGGCACGCTGTACGTCGTCGCGCCCGAGGGCGACGGGGAGGCACTTTCCGACGCGATTCACGACCGGGCTACCGAACAGACCGGAGACGGCGAATCGAGCGCCCGCGCCGCCGCGACGACGCTGCCGAACGGCGCCGGCGTCGTCGTCCGCGCGCTGGGCCACCGCGCCGAAGACGTCACCGCCGCACTGCACGCGGCCTGGGACGAGGCACGCCGGGAGCTACTCGACGTCGGCGCCCCCGACGGGAGGAAGCTCTGATGCTCGTCGCCGACACCTACCTCGGAAACGCCGAGGCCGACGCCGACCTCGCTGACCGCCTCGACAGGGAATCGGCGCTCACCGTCACGGTCGGCGAGACGGAGCGACGGCGCTCGCGCTTCCGCACCACGGCCGACGACGGCACCGACCTCGGCGTGGTCGTCGGGCGCGAACTCCGGGCCGGCGACGTCCTCTCGGCCGACGGACGGCTCGTGGCGGTCTCGCTCGAACCGGTCGAGGCGATGGTCGTCGATTTGAGCGGCGTCGACGCCGACTCGGCGGCCGTGAGGACCGCGCTCGAACTCGGCCACGCCGTCGGCAACCGCCACTGGGACCTGGCCGTCGAGGGCGACCGGGCTTATCTCCCGGTAGCCGAGGCCCGCGAGCGGATGGAGGCCGAAGTGGAGCCCTATCTGCCCGAGGGCGCCACGCTCGGCTACGACGAGGTGAGCCCCGCGCTGTTCGACGAGGGCGTCGACGGGCACGCGCACGGTCACGGTGACGGGAGTCACTCGCACGACCACGGCGACGGCAGCGGTCATTCGCACGAACACTCGCACAGTCACGACGCCACCGACGGCCACAGCCACGGCGTCAGGAAGATCGACCCGGAGGGATCGTCGTGAGCGACGAGTCGACGCTGGCGGCGCTCCGGCTGGCCGACTCGTCGCTCCCGGTGGGCACCGACAGCGTCTCTTACGGTCTGGAGCAGTTCGTCGCCGACGACCGCGTGCAAGACGCCGACGACCTCCGGAAACTACTGGAAACGTACCTCCGTCGCCAGCTCGGGGTCGCCGACCTGGTGGCACTCAGGGCCGCCCACAAGGGTGCGACGGCGGGTGACGATGGCACTGAGAGAGCCGACATCGATGCAGTCCTGGCGGCCGACCGACGGCTGTCGGCGACGACGCTGACCGCGGAGTTCCGCGAGAGCTCGACGCGGACGGGCGAGCGGCTCCTCTCGCTCCAGGTGGACCTCCGCGACGATGGCGTCCTCGACGAGTACGCGGCCGCGGTGGAGGCGGGCGACGCGCCCGCAAACCACGCCGTCGTCCTCGGCGTGGTCGCCGGTCGCGAGGGGATCGACGCCGACGAGGCGTGCCTGGTAGCGTGTCACGGCTTCGTGACCGGGCTGCTCGGGGCCGCTCAGCGGCTCCTCCGCCTCGGCCACACCGACGTCCAGCGGACCGTCGACGAGTTGCGGCCCGCGATGACGGCCGCGGTCGAGGACAGCGCCGAGCGCTCGCTCGACGAGATGGAGCCGTTCGCGCCGCTCGTCGACGTCGCCTCGGCCAATCACGAACGCGCCGACCGGCGGCTGTTCGTCAGTTGAGGGCGGCGGCGCGATACCGGCTGGCCGCTCGGGCGACCTGCCGGCCGGTCGAGGCGTCGCTCGACGGGTTCGCAAAAGCGACCGGAAATGAGGTGCCGCGAGCGGTCCGCCCTGTTCGGGGGACCGCCTCTGACAGCGGCCGGCCCGCTCCGGTCGTTCACCGGCTCGACCAGGAAAAAGTCCGGTTCGTGGTAGTCGCTTGCTGTGGCAACGACTCGTGACAGTGCTCGCTGTACGATTCGACCGATTTGCCGGGTAGCCCGGCTGCCGACGCTCGTGCCCGCCTCGCGTCCAGCTCAGATCACCTCCATGGTTCGTGGTAGTGTCTGGCATGGCGGAGGGCTTGAGTGTTTCGTACTATTGCCTAGTAGTATGGAGATTCCTTGTATAGATATCGTCGATAATCAGTCGAGCCACAATGATCGGACTGTTCTGCACCGATGTCTTGCGTGAGTGTCAAATTGTCCCCGGATGAGCGTCACGTTGTATTCGTCTGCGGTGGCGGCCAGGATCGCTCCGCTGTCGGGGACGGAGCGGCCGAAACGCCAGCGAGGGTCGAATATCGAATATCGAAGGCGGTCGTATAACAATTCCTACGTAAACTCTCTTCAGCAAGCCATTATGGGGCCGGTGCTCGTCGTCTCGAGTGTCATGTCTGAACAATCGAACCCGGAACTTCCGGAACTACCGTACGACTACGACGCACTCGAACCCCACATCTCGGAGCAGGTGCTGACCTGGCACCACGATACGCACCACCAGGGCTACGTCAACGGCCTGCAGGCCGCAGAGGAAACCCTGGCAGAGAACCGCTCGTCGGGCGACTTCGGCGGCTCCGCCGGCGCGCTCGGCAACGTCACCCACAACGGCAGCGGTCACTACCTCCACACGCTGTTCTGGGAGAACATGTCCCCCAACGGCGGCGGCGAACCCGAAGGCGACCTCGCCGACCGTATCGCCGAGGACTTCGGCTCCTACGAGGGCTGGAAGGGCGAGTTCGAGGCCGCCGCCGGCGCCGCCGGTGGCTGGGCGCTGCTGGTCTACGATCCGGTCGCCAAGCAGCTCCGCAACGTCGCAGTCGACAAGCACGACCAGGGCGCGCTCTGGGGCTCCCACCCCATCCTGGCCATCGACGTCTGGGAACACTCCTACTACTACGACTACGGTCCCGACCGCGGCAGCTTCATCGACGCCTTCTTCGACGTCGTCGACTGGGAGAAAGCCGCCGAAGAGTACGAGAAGTGCCTCGCCCACTTCGAATAGAGCGGTAACCACCGCGCTTTTTTCACGATATCCTGCCGTGGGCACGCGGTTCGAACGCCGGCCAGCGGCAAATCGAGGAGATCGGCAGGGCCGGCCCGTTCAGTTCGCCATCGACGGTTTCGGCGGCTGGTGACGCTTGTGCCGGGTCCGTGCACACCACTGGCGCGCTCGCCGGACGACGGACTCGTCGACGTCGACCCGCTCGGCGACCGCCGCGTCGGATTCCTGTTCGTCGATGGAGACGTGGAGGAGACTGTCCAGTGTCGTCTGCTCGACGCCGAGTTTCTCCGCGTCGGTCGGTTCCGTATTCCCGGTCCGGCGCCGGGTGCCGTCGAGGATGACCTCGGGGAGGTCCATCTCCCTGGCGAGCGCCCGCACCTCGGTCCGGTAGAGGTCGCCGAACAGCGAGAGGTCGACGCCGTTCTCCCCGTACTTCGTGACGGAGCCGAGCAGGCGCTCGGTGCGGGTGACGGTCCCGACGACGAGCCGGTTCGTCGTGTTAGCGACGTAGTACGCGCAGGTCATCCGGAAGCGCTCGCTGGCGTTCCCGACCGCGACGAGGTCGTCGGCCGGCTCCCCGGCCGTCCCGACGACGCGCTGGAACGCGGTGACGAGGGGTTGCAACGGGACGCGCCGGTAGTCGACGTCGAGTATGGACGCGACGGCCTCGGCGTCCCGCGCGGGCGCTTCATCGTTCAACTGGACGGGCATGACCAGGCCGGTTACCCGGTCGGCGCCGACCGCGTCGACGGCGAGCGCGGCGGCGACCGCCGTCTCGACGCTTCCGTCGAGGCGGACGACGAGGCCGTCGGCGCTCGCGTCGGCGACGCAGTCTTCGAGAAAGGCGGGCAGGAGCTGCTGTATCCGCCTGACTGCCGGTTTCGACGTCGCCAGTCCCGTCTCCTCTCGGGGCAGTTCGAGTATCCGCGGGTGCGTCGTCGCGTCGCTCACGTCACGCCGCCCCGTCGGCCGCCGTCGGTTCGTTCGCCATCGCGACGTCGTCAGCTGCGGCGAGTTCGACTGATTCGTTCACGGTGAGTCGTGGGGTTCCGATCCGGTATAACGCTTGCCAACAAATACCATAATCGTGTGGTTGATCCTCATAAGACCTAATATAGGGAGAACAAGTGCGAGAATTGGAAAACGAACGTGTATTTAATCACCCCATTCGTCAAATTCCGGTAATCGCCTGTCGGAAAGCGAGACTGAAAGCGACGGGCCGAACGTGCCCGGAAACCGATGTGGATCAGTGACAGCCATATGGCGGGCCGGGCCGTCGCTCCGAGAGACGCATACGGTGAAGAGCAGGCGCTACCGTCGGTCTCCTCCGGGAGAGGCGAACCGGACGGCGACTGGCCCGCTCCAGACGAACGTCAGTTCGGCCGGAATGAGACGTAGCGTCTGGTAGATGCCGGTGCTGGCAACAGGTACTGGGCTCGACGATTACGCGATACGACAGAGTTCGGGCGCCAACGACCCGAATCCGACGAGTGAGTCCGTCTCACGCTCGGGTCGCACCACCTCCGTGAATCATGATAGCAACTGACTCTCGAAGGGGCTTGAGTGTTTCGTGGAATGTCCTAGAACAATCCCATATTATAGGACATACATAACGGATTCGGCAGAATTGTGCAGTCGTTCTAAATATATTTTCGATGTAGGTGCATACACTTCCGTAGTCAGATTCCGCAGTGAGAACGGCCCCGGGACCGGCGGCGCTGTCGAATGTCCCGTCGTCTGTGCCGAGCGGGCAGCAGCTGCCAGTCCAGCGTCCGAAGAAAAGCAAGCGAGTGGCGGACTCTCTCGGGCTAGTCGGCCGTAGTCTCGACCGCAGCCGTCTCCGTGTTGCCCCCGGCCATAGGCGTCGCGAGCTTGTAGAGGCCCCACAGTAGCAGGACCACTAACCCGAGGATCACGAGCCCAGTCCGGAGGTTCGGGTCGATCAGCGGCATCGCGACCACTTCGCCCGCGTCGTTCGTCAGCGGTGCCGCCCCGTAGGGCTGGCCCGCCAGCGTCTCTATCAGTCCGAGGACGACGACGCCCAGCAGTATCAGGCCGCCGCTGACCGCCATCGCCGCCCTGTCGATCGCCGTTTTGGTGTGTGTCATTGTTTGGTCACCTCGTCAGCCGAGCAGGTATCGGAGTTTCGGCCGCTGCTGTACGAACTGCATCTTCTCGATGACGGCGTCTAGGCCGTAGTACCGCCCCGCGGCCAGGATCATCACCGTGACGAACAGCAGCAGGCCCATCAGGTCGCTGTTGACCAGCCCGTGGCCGAAGCCGGCGTTCCCGGTCCAGAACAGGACCATGAAGAACGCCCCGCCGAAGGCCGCGAGCCTGGTCAGCACGCCGGCCATGACCGCCAGGCCGATCAGCGTCTCGAACAGCGGCACGCCGGGCGCGATGAGCCACGCCAGATTGTTCCCCATCCATACGGGGATGGGGCCCAGCGCCGTCCCCTCCATGCCCTGCATGTAGATGGGCCCGTAGCTGTACGCGAGGCCGCCCTCCAGCAGCTTGGTCACGCCGGAGTGGAAGAACCACCAGCCGGTGAGCACCCGGAGGATCGCCAGCCAGTACGCCGTCAGCGGCCCGTCCATGGCCAACTCGAACTCGCCCGCCAGGGGGTTGGCTGTGTTAGTAGACATCTGTGTGTCTCACATGTACGACTCGGCCCTCATCACAGGTATAAACTGGAGGGGGTTCCCGGCTGCTGAAAATCCCCGGGAGGACACTAGTAGCCGGCGTCCCTCGGTAGGGGTGTGCGCCGGCGACGGTGGTCGCGTGAGATCGCGGCGCTGCCACGTGATTTTCTACCGGCCAGCGGCCGCGAAGACGGGGACCCTTCCCGGCGTGTGAGAACGGCGCTCCCGCTTGAAGGTGTATCCAGAAGAAGTCGCTCGTAGATGCAGCGGTCGTATCACTGGGCCCGGGCATCCCGGTATCGGGGCCACGAACCAGACGTTCCACCCACGAGACGAGATCATGACACCCCACGCCACGCTCACCCCACTGATCGCCGTCGTGACGACCGTCGCAGTCGTCATCGGCGCCACGATATCGTTCCTCGCCTTTCGAGCCGCGGACAGGCACACGTCCAGAGCACTCCGGCTGTTCAGCTACGGTTTCGGCGCTATCACGCTGGGGCTGCTCGTCGGCGGCGTCGCCGGCCTCGTGGTCGGCCTCGACGTCGAGCGAACCCTGTTCGTCCAGGGCGCGCTGGTCGCACCCGGATTCGTGCTGTTGCTCCGATCGCTGTACAGCATCCCGCGTACCGTCAGCGCGTAGGTGACCGTGCACGATGACGGAGTCGTTCGAGTTCGAAGGCGACTGACCGGTGTGGCGCGGAGCCACTGACGGAAGCGATGGTACCGACAGCGCGGCCCACGGAAGAGACAGTTCGTCCTGGTTCCGGGGCCCGACCGAGCTAATCCGCCTCGTCGGCGCGAATGGTGAGCACCGGAACGGTCGCGGCCCGGACGACCTTTTCAGTGACGCTCCCCAGGAGATATCGGTCCAGGCCGCGTCGGCCGTGCGTTCCCATCACGATGACGTCGACAACAGCCTCGTCGGCGTAGTCGAGGATCGTTCGATACGGTTCACCGCGACGCGTCTCCGTGGTCACGTCGAGGCCGCGTTCCCGGACCCGTTCGGCCGCCTCCTCGACGGCCCGGTCACCGGCCGTGTGGAGCGACTCGACCGTCGTGGCGTCCGCGGCGCCGCCCCCGAGATACGTCGTGTCGACGACAAACAACACGTGTATCGCCGCGTCGTGAACCGCCGCGAGGTCCAGTGCGTGATCGAGTGCCGTCGCCGCGCCGTCGCTCCCGTCCGTCGGGAAGAGTATTCTATCGTACACACGTCGAATTTCTCTCCGGGATGATGTAATTTAATTGGTTGTTTTCGATACATGGGAACAGATATGGGTAATTAAGGACAGTATTCGTCCATATCTACCCAGCCAGATTCGCACAGGCGGTACGTTCGACCGCCGTCGGACTGTGTCACGCCCAAGTCATCGGCCGGGAGCGGCCACTGGGTACCGTAGTTACGACCGAGAAAGTCAGTCGCCGGCGGGGACGCCAGCAGCGTCCGGCGAGTCGACGGTGAGCGGGTCGTCGTGCCACTGGACGGCGAGCGACCGGCGCGAGCAGTACGGCGCGAGCGACGACCGGGAGACGACGCCGCGGCACTCGCCGTGCTCGTCGACGACGGGCAGGTGTTTCACCCCGTCACGGCACATGCGCGCCGCGGCCTCTCTGACCGTCGCCGTCGGACGGATGGTGACGGCGGGCGAACTCATACATCGCGCGACCGTACCGAGGTCATCCGTCTCGGCAACGAGCGCCACGACGTCGGACTCGGTGACGACGCCAAGGACAGCCCCGTCGTCGTCCCGTACGACGAGTATTTCCACGTCCGGGTCGCGCAGGCGTTCGGCGGCGGCTGGAACGGGCGTCGCCGCGGCCACGTACTGGGCGTCGCGGACGCCGGCCGTCTCCACAGTGAGATCGATCATAGCTTGTCATACCATACCAATCTGAGAGGTATAACTCTACTGAACATATGGACCAATCCACCTATAATTCCTAATAGATCATGGCAATCGGACGGTGGCCCTGCGATCGGTCGTGGTGTTCTACCGCGGTGTTCGTTCGAATCGTCACCCGCCAACCGGTGCCCATGACGTCGCGTCGCCGTGTCGCTGACGCGCCAGAGAGCGATCCGGTGCCAGCACCTACCCGGCCGACCCGTCGGTCACGTTGACCCAGAGGTGGAGGTCGCGATACGAGTTCTCGACGCGGGGGTTCGCGGGCGCCTCGTCCGTGTAAAGCAGGAACTGCAAGCGCAGTCGCGTCCCCGTCATCGTCGGCGTCACCTCGTAGGGGTGGTGCCAGGTCTCGTTGTGGGCCAGCCTGGTGCCGAAGCGGTCGAGTTCGCTACGCTCGCGCACGCGCGTCTCGTTGTCGACGACGTCGACGTCCTGTAACTGGACCACCACCGTGTACGTCGTCGGCTCGTGCTCGTTGTTGCCGACGCCGACGACCAGCGGTTGCCCCTCGCCGCGGACGAACTCCGTGGGGTAGCCGTCGGCGACGAGTTCGCCGTCCTCGCCCTCTGTGAGGAGGTAGAACTCGGTGAACGACTCGCCCTCCTTCGGGACGGCGACTGCGTAGCCGACGCTCGCGACGGCGACCAGCATGCTCAGCGCGAGCAGAACGTTCAGCGCCCCGTCGGTCCGCGTCTCGGGGGCGAACAGTTCTTCACGGGCCGCCCGGTACCACTGCCGGTAGGGAACGCGGAAGCGCTCGTCGGCGGGCAGGGCCCACCGGCGACGGGCGGCGACGGCGGTACAGGCCAGCGTGACGCCGCTCACGCCGGCGAGGATAGGGACGAGGCGGATGCCCCACGGCGTGAAGTTCAGGACCAGGCCAACCAGCGGGACGACGGCGATGCTCGTCCCGAAGGCGAGCGCGACGCGTTCGATGCCGTCGATGCCGGCGTCGTCCACGCCCGGCGTTCCGGTCGCCGTATCGTCGGTGCCGGACTGGTCGTCGTCCGCGGCCGAGTCGCCCCAGCCATTCTTCGCGACCCAGCCGTCGGTCCCGTCGTCTACATCGCCGGAGTCGTCGGCCATATCCCCCACGCGGTCCGGTCCAGCCTCGGGGAACAGGGCGGCGACGAGCGCGTAGCCGGGCAGGAAGAGCAGATACGGCAGACCGAGGACGACCCGGAGCGGCGTCTCCTCGACGACGGGAAGCGTCGCGGCGAGGACGGTGGCGAGCGTCAGGACGACGACCGTCGCCAGATCCGCGGGCAGGTTCCTGAGCTGTGGCGGCAACAGCGCCCACAACCACCGGGGATTCTCCATTGGCGTAACATGTGCGAGTGACCTAAAAGAAACCCGTGGAAGGCGTCCCGCGCCGCCGCGACGAGAGCGACGGATCCGGCGCCCCGATGGCCTCGAGCGTGTAGTGGAGGCCGAGGACGAGAACCGGCGTCAGTACCAACCAGAGAAGGTACGCCGCCCACCGCTCGCCGAAGGCGTCGACGGTGAACGTCACCGACCCGCCCTGGGGCGAGGCGAGAAACCAGCGGTTGCGCGCGAACGTGGCCAGCGCGAAGGCTTCGAAGACGGAGACGACGGCCAGCAGCCGCTTCATGGGTGGCGGTAGACAGCACCTGTACAGTGTTTTTTACCTTTACGTTACGTAGGAAAGTGAATTGCTACCGCTGTGTCGACTGGTCCATAAATTGATTGTTTTCTTTGAGTAGATGCCTAACAATGTTGTATTAACTATGTATAAGATAGTTCCTAATCCTATTCATCCCTTTAAATTATCGTGTCATATCAGCAAATATTATGTCACTGACGTTTGTCCAACCGATCAAATGGTGGGATACAACGTACCCCAGACGGTGGTGGCGACGATACTGGTGGGTCTCGTGGTCGCCTCCGTCTCGACGATGGCGTTCGCCGGCGGGGCGACCGGAATCGCCCAGGCCGGTGACACACCCCCGAGTGGCGAACTGTTCGAGATCAACGAGGACGTCGACGCGTGGGAACGGTCGATCGTGACGCTCCGCGCGGACGACGACGGTGCCGCCTACACGCTCCCCAACGCTGGCTGGCAGATCGAGAGTCCCAGCGGAGACCAGGCGTCGCTGAACCGGGACCCCGTTCCGGTGTACGACAACGGCCAGACGGTCAGGATGACGTTCGATCCGGACCGGGCCCAGAAGGCGGACGACTACCTCGCGGACCAGAAGACACAGCTGATCGCCGCTCACCTCGACGAGACCGGCAACGGCGACGTCCCGCGCACGACCGCCGAAGCGTTCGACCTGCTCGATACAGACAACGCAGACGACGTGAACGAGAACGTCTCGTTCTCCGTCGCCGACGGGGGCGAACTCGCCTCCGGCGAAAACGAGTACACTGATTCGGTCGAGGCCGGCCACACCGTCTACTTCCTCGTGACCGTGAAAGACGGCGACGGCGTCCAGGTGGCCAAGGACGGCGACGTCACCGGCGTCGATGGCGACGTGACGGTCGTCGGGATGGAACACGTCGTCGCCCGCGCGGGCGCGGGAACAGTCGACGCCCCCAGCAAGGTGAGGCCGGGCAAGACCGCCTCCTTCGACGTCGACGCGTCGGAACTCGAGGCGGCCGACGCGGGGAGCACCATCAACCAGGGCGTCGTCGTCTACGACGAGGAGACGTACGTGAACCAGCGCTTCCTGATCGAACTCAACGACAACGTGAGCGAGGACTTCGACGTCGACGAAGACGCCACGTTCCACTCTGACGTCGACGAGGTCAACGGCGTCGCTCGCCTCGACGACCAGGTCAGCATCTTCGGCCGCCAGGTCGGCGACGGCCGGGTGACCGGAAGCGCCGGCCTCGGATTCATCTTCGACTTCGCCGGCGAGCAAGCCGGGACGGACATGCCAGGTGTCGAAGACGGCTCGGCGGACACCGTCGTCCTCGACGCGTCGACGACGATGGTCAGTGGTTCGAGCGCGGACCGGACCGTCGAGGTCGAGACGTACAAGAACTGGTCGACCGGCGAGTACCGCTGGGTGTACGTTGGCATGGGCCAGGACAGCGCCGACATGGTCACCCAGACCGGGACGATCAAGGTGAAGAAAAAGTCGAAGGGCGGTAGCTCCGGCGGTGACTCGGGCGGCGACACCGGCGGGAGCACCGGTGGTGACGATGGCGGATCCTCCGGCGGTGACTCGGGCGGCGCAGGCACCGGCGGCACGGGCGCGCCCGACGCCGGCAACGAGACGGAGACCGAGAAGGACGCCGGCACCGGCGACGACGATGACGGCGACGGGACCGACGAGCCCGAGCCGGCGTCCATCGAGATCACGGACGCCTCACTGAGCGCCGCCGAGATAGCGGCCGGCGACTCGGTGAACGTCTCGGTGACCCTCAAGAACGACGGCGGCAAGGAGGGGACCGCGACGATTCGCATCCGCGCGAACGAATCGGTCGTCGCGACCGAGCAGGTCACCGTCGGCGCGGGCGAGACGGTCACCGAGACCGTCTCGGTCACTTTCGACGAGGCGGGCACCTACGAGATCTCCGCCAGCGGCACCGCGGCCGGGATGCTCACCGTCACCGAGGCCGGTGACGGCGACGACACGCCCGGCGGTGCGGAGCCGCCCGAGGACGGCGGCGGCCTGCCGTTCGTGGCCATCGGCGTCGTGGTCGTGTTCGCGGGTGGCGCCGGCGCGTTCTACTTCTTCTGGGTCCGGTAGCCCGCCCCGTCGTTTGGCACCCACTACCAGCAGTTTCCCAGTTTCGTTCGGATGTTAGCAGGTTGATTAATGCCTGAAGGAACCCGTCGTTTCATCAAGGTTGCACGTTCCCTGTAAGGCATGAACCCGCGTACCCTGACCGCCCTCCTCGCAGTCGTCGTCGCGGTGAGCCTCGCCCCGGCGGCCGGTGCCCAGTCCGGCTTCGGAATCTCCGCCTCGGACACGACGCCCGTGCCCGAGCGAACGGTCACCGTCGGCGGCGACTCCTTCACGTTCGACTCGATGGTCCGTGCCGACCAGGGAGACACCGTCACCGTCGACGTGACCGCACCGAACGACGACAGCTACCGCCTGCACGTGCGAAACAGCGGCAACGAGATCGTCGAAGACCGCCGCGGCGCCGGTGGCGACGAGTCGTTCACCGTCGACCTCTCGAACTACGAGTACGGCTCCTACGCCGTCGCCGTGTACCAGGACGGGAGCTACGAGACGGTCCAGCCGCTGCTCGTGAGCGGCTACGACGTCGCGGTCGACGCGCCCGCGTCGGTCGGGAGCGACGGAAGCGCCGAGGTGACCGTCGACCTCACGGCGACGGCGGCGAGTGCCGACCCGGCGAACGTCCAGGTGATCGTAGCCCAGGGCGACACCACTGAGACGTTCGACGCGTCGGGCGGTGGCGGGGAGTACACCGCGACCATCGACGGCGGCGCGCTGGAGGAGGGTGACTACACCGTCTACGCCGTCGCCCAGGGCGACGAGGAGGCCTTCGGCCGAAGCGAACTCCTCGGGCTCAGCGACGGCCACTCGCTCGCCGTCGAGGCCGAATCCGGCAGTAGTGGCGGTGACGGTGGCTCCGGCGGCGACGGGACGGACGGCTCGGAGTCCACCGACGAGACGGAGACGACCGACGGAGACGACGCGGCCGACGCCGACGGCTCGGACGACGACGGGTCGAGCGACGGCGCGGCGAACCCGCCGGCAAACGAGACGACCGATACCGAGACGACGACCGAACCGCCCACCACGACCGTGGCGATGACCGAGACGGCGACCGACACCGACGACAGCGTCGTCACGCCGGCAAACGACACCGAGACGGGGACGGAAGCCACGGGCCTGGCCGGGCCCGGGTTCACCGCCGCCGGTGCGCTGGCGGCGCTCGCGCTGGTCGGCCTGCTGGGTCAGCGACGACTGTAGGAGAGCGGCGTCGCTCGTCGGGTGAGCGCATGCGAAAAATGGTCGAGTTGGGTCGGTCCGGGTCGGGTCAGTTCGGACCGTGCTCGATGCTATCGCCGGCCGCCGCCGGAATCAGTTATCTGAACCCTGTCCGTTACCGTTCTGTCCGCTCTGTCCGCTCTGTCCGTTCCCGCCGCCGGGGTTCACGGTGATGCGGCCGTCGCTCGTGCTGATCTGGGAGCCGTTCTCGGCGGTGGCGACGTGGACGACGCGGTAGTCGCCGTTGGGCCAGTCATCGCCGGTCTGGACCGCCAGGACGCCGTCCGGGCCGCCCTCGACGACGGTCATCGACGCGTGGAGGACGTTCTCCTGGCCCTGTCCCTGTCCGGACCGCGATTCCGTGACGACGACGTCGAACAGCCCGTCGAGAGTCATCGGGAACGCGAATCGCTCGTCGGAGAGGTCGACGCCGAACAGGGAGGCGTCGTCGCTGGTCGTGGTGGTCCCCTCGACCCGGTCCAAGGTCGTCTCGACGGTGAGCTGGTCGGTCGAGAGATTCCGGTCGAGGTCGCCTTCGAGCGTGGCCGTCGCGCGCTGGCTGACCAGTTCGGACTGCCGGTAGACGACGAGGCCGTGGGTGACGTTGTCCGCCTCGATGGTGGAGTCGACGTGGAAGGCGGCCTCCTCGCCCGGTGCGACGCGGTCGGAGACTGGCTCGACGGTGGAGGCGGTGTCGTGGACGAGCGCGCCGTCCATACCGACGACGGTCACGTCGTTGTCGGCCCGCAGGCTGTCGCCGTCGGTGGCGAAGCCCTCGCCGGACTCGACCGTCGCGAGCATGAAGAGGTAGCCCCCGGACTCGTTGGGCGTGTAGCTCACGTTCAGCCGGCCGTCCTGATCGATGGTCCCGACACCTGCCTCGTCGTCGAGTACCTCGATGGAGACGGCCTCGGAGTCGTTTCGCAGGAGGTCACGGACCTCGGTGACGGAGAATCCGTCGGTGAACCGCTGCATGCTGGACTCGTTTTCCAGCTGGACGGCGACGAGCTGGGCGTCGTCACCGGCGAAGGACTCCGTCCCCGCGCCCAGCGAGGACTCGAACGCCATTGATATCGGCTCGCCCGTGTCGTACACCGAGAGGGTGGGTTTGTTCAGCGGGACGTCACCGGTGTTCTGCTGCGGGACGTTGAAGAAGAGGCTCATCCCCTGAACCTGCGTCGGTCCGCCCGGATCAGTACGCAGGGGGAGGGGTGCCCGCTCCCACACGGAGACGTTGTCCGTGACCGATACCGTCCCGACCGACGAACCGCTGTCGACCTGCGGCGTGGATGTGGACACGGCGCCCGACACGGGCCCGGCGACCGATAATAAAACCAGACTACACACCGCTCCAACAGCCAGTTCGTGGAGTGTTGGCATGGGAACAACGACCAATCCGATGCCAATAGTACTTGTTGTATTTCCAACCAATTGTATCCGTTCGTCGCCTGCCAGCATCGGGCCGCGAACTCGCGGGATGCGGCGGGTTACTCACCGCTGGCAGCCGACTGGTTACGGGATACTCCACGGGTTCTCGACGTCGAAACCCTCGGCGGGCGTCCGGCCGTGCGGGGTGACAGCGACCCGGATTTCAGCCGAGTTGCGCCCGGAGCCGCGCAGTACCGGGCAGGCCGTCCCGGACCCAGGCCGCGAACGCGACGGCGACCAGGGCGAACTCGAAGAGGAGGAACGGCGTCAGCTCCATCCCGAGGAAGTGGCCGACGAAGCTCCCGGGACCGTCGTAGACGACCGGCGGGAGAACCGGCCAGGCGAGGAAGGCCAGATCGGCGACGTTCCCGGCGAGGGCGGGCTGCAGCGCGTCACCGGCGAGGTGAAACGCGTAACCGACGACGAACGCGGTCCCGACTTCCCATTGCCCGAGGCGACGCGCGACGGCGAGGACGACGACCCACAGCAGGCCGGCGATCAGGACCGAGTGCGCGAGCGACCGGCCGTTGGGCAGGAGGGCGAACCACCACGCCAGGGGCTTGTCGACCAGGTCCGGCGTCTGCGTCCCGATCGCGAGGGCGACGGTGCCCATCTCGGTCGGATAGCCGCCCGACCGGCGCCGGAGGAGGGCGTAGGCGAGGTAGCCGACGGCGAGATGTCCCCAGGGCCACATGGTATTCATCGCTCCGTGGGCCGGGTAAAATAGCCTGTCCGTTCGACACAGCGGCGGCCGCCCGGGCGGCCCCTCGTTCCGAAATCCCGACAGCTTCTAACGGGTCGCGTGAGACGGTCCTGCCAATGACAACTCGCCGGCGCCAGCGCTTCGTCATCGGGCAGGTCGCCTGGATGCTCGGGGCGATTCTCGTGCTCGCGCTGCTGGGTTCGCTGTCGCTGGAGCTGTTCTTCGTCGTCTCGCTGATCGGCCTGCTGATCGTCGTCGAACTGACGGCGTCGTTCAGCGTCACGCCGACCTGGCGGGCGCGCCTGAAGTGGCTGATACTGCTGGGGCTGGTCGGGTTCACCTACGTCGTCGTCAGACGGATCCTGGAGATACTGCCGCCGGGGGTGATCTGACCGTGGCGCTGGACTACCCCCGGATAGCCCTCGCCGGCTTCACGCTCGCGGTCGTCATCGCGCTGGCCGTCGCCGGGAGCACCTCGGGGGCGGCCTTCGGCACGTACAACCCCTCCTGGGACGGCACGGCCGAGTTCCGGTCGATGGCGGAGGGGACGGACACGGACCAGGAAATCGCCCGGAACGCGAGCGTCTACCGGACGAGTCAGCCGAACGGAACCCTCGCCATCGTCCTCTCGCCCGAGAAGGTCTACGACGAGCGGGAGAGCGCAGCAGTACGGGGCTTCGTCAGGGACGGCGGGACGCTGCTGATCGCGGAGGACTTCGGCCCGAACGGGAACCGCCTCCTTCGCGACGTGGGCGCGCGGGCCCGCTTCGACGGCGACCGCCTCCGCGACGAGCGCAACTACGAGCACTCGCCGGCCCTGCCAACCGCCTCGGCCGTCGCCAGGCATCCCTACACCCGGGACGTCGAGACGCTCGGGCTGAACCACGCGACGGCGGTCACCGGAAACGTGACGGAAAACGGGACGGCTGACGCGACGGCCAACGGGACGGTGAACGAGACGAACGCGACCGTGCTGGTCGAGAGCTCGCCGTACGCCTACCTCGATTCGAACGGGAACGACCAGCTCGACGACGACGAGACGCTCGCGAGTTCGCCAGTCGTCACCGTCGAATCCGTCGGTGAGGGCCAGGTAGTCGCGGTGAGCGACCCGAGCCTGTTCATCAACACGATGCTCGAGCGGGCGGACAACCGCGCGTTCGCGCGGAACCTCTACGAGACCCACGACCGGGTCGTCCTGGACGTCTCCCACGCCGGGTCGGTTCCCCCGCTCCAGGGGGCGATGCTCACGCTCAGGGAGTCGCCCCTCCTGCAAGCGGCGGTCGGTGGGGCCGCGGTGGCTATCGTCGCCGGCTGGACCTCGCTGGTCGCATCGGGAACGGCACTCAGACGACGGCTGGGCCGGGATTCGCCGGCGATCGGTCGGCTCGGTCGCGAGGAGATAATTGCGGGCGTCCGCGAGCGACATCCCGACTGGGAGGCGGCGCGGATCGAGCGGGTAACGCAAGCAATTATGGACCGACCGCCGGAACGGACGAACGATGAGTGAGCCTGCCGCCCTGTACGAGGCCATCGAAGCCGAGGTGTCGACGGTGCTGGTCGGCCACGACGAACTGGTCGAGCAGATCACTGTCGCGCTGCTGAGCCGCGGCCACGTCCTCCTCGAAGGCGTCCCCGGCGTCGCCAAGACGACGCTCGCGAACGTCTTCGCCCGGGCCAGCGGTCTCGCCTACAACCGCATCCAGATGACGCCCGACCTCCTGCCGGCCGACATCACCGGGACCACCGTCTACCGCAGCGGCACCGGCGAGTTCGAACTCCAGAAGGGCCCGGTGTTCGCCAACGTCGTCGTCGCCGACGAGATCAACCGCGCGACGCCCAAGACCCAGTCGGCGCTGCTGGAGGCCATGGAGGAGAGCGCCGTCACTATCGAGGGGGAGACGCTGGCCCTGCCCGACCCGTTCATCGTCATCGCGACGCAGAACCCCATCGAGATGGAGGGGACCTTCGAACTCCCGGAGGCCCAGCGCGACCGCTTCATGTTGAAGCTAACCGTCGACATCCCCGACCGCGACGACGAGCGCCGGATCATCGACCGCTTCGCCGCCCGGCCGAATCTCAGCGCCGGCGACGTCGAACAGGTCGTCTCGCGAGAAGACCTCAAGCGCGCCCGCGAGGCGATTACCGAGGTCCACATCGCCGACAGCGTCCGCGAGTACGTCCTCGACCTCGTCGAGTCCACGCGGACCCACCCGGACGTCGAACACGGGGCGTCGGTCCGCGCCTCCCTCGCCCTGCTGTACACGGCCAAGGCCCGCGCGGCGATCCACGGCCGCGAGTACGTCATCCCCGACGACGTGAAGGCGATGGCCCGGCCCGTCCTTATCCACCGGCTCGTGCTGAACACCGACGCGGAACTCGGCGACGTCGACCCGGACGACGTCGTGGCGGCCGTCCTCGACGACGTGACCCCGCCCGGCGGCGACCCCGAGGCCGAACTCGACGCGGCGGAGACGATGGCCCAGTCGGCCGACAGTGCGGAGTTCGCTCCCGACGGGGGCGAGTCCGGCGACGAAACGTAGCGTCGCTGTCGAGGAACGTTTCTATTCGGCCTCGTCGCCGTTTGCCGACTCGTCGCCAGTATCCGCTGAATGGTCGCTCTCCCACCGGAGCGTCGCGACCGGGTCACCGTCCGACTCGTCGAGTTCGACCGTGACCGGCCGGTCCAGCCCGCGCGCCAGAGCGACGGCGACGGTCGAGACGACCGGATGGTCGAAGCGGGCGAGTGACCCGTAGGCGCCGTCGGTCACGTCCAGCGTGAGGCGACAGCCGTCGGGGTCGAGGTCGGTCCGGAGGGCGCCGGCGATCTCGAACTGCTCGACGAGGGCCTCGCGCACCTGCCCTACCAGTTCGGCGGGGTCGCTGGCGAGGGGGCCACCCAGCGCGGCCTGGAACTCGCCGAACAGCGTCTCGCCGGTGGGTTCGAGGGACACGCCGCGGGTCGTCGCGTCACCGGTGACGACGAACAGGGAGTCCAGGGCGTCGGCGTCGGGGAGCGTCCAGTTCTCACGCTGGGGGACGTACAGCCGGACGCCGGCAGACTCGCTGCCCTCCTCTCTCGAGCCCGGCCTCATCCAGTTCGGCCGGACGCCCGTCGACTCTTCGCCGGTCGGGACGTACACCCGCTCGTCGGAGAGACCGAGGACGAGACAGAGCCGTTCTTGGTTCCGGGCCAGCGCCTCGTAGACGGCGTCACCGACGTCGGCCGAGACGAAGCGCTCGGGCGTGACGAACCAGGTCAGGAGGGCGGCGAACAGCCCGGTCCCGCCCAGTGCCAGCAGGACGGTCCGCGTCTCCGGGAAGAGGACGCCGCCGGCCGTCGCGAGCGCGCCGAGGGCGGCGAAGCCCAGCGCCGTCCGCCGGTACTGGCTCCGACGAGCCCGGACGTAGGACTCGCGGAGGCGGTCGGTCTCCGCTCGCTGGCGCTCCAGTTCGGCCAGCAGCGTCGCCCGGTCCGGTTCCCCGGACGAGGCGTCGTCGGCCGACGGCTCGCCGGCTGACGCTGGTGGCTCGGTGGGCTGGGCCTCGGGGTCGGTGGCGGGTGTCTCAGAACTCATCGGTGATCTCCACGGTGACGACAGTGTAGCGGTGCAGCCCGTAGGCGACGACGGCCGCGACGGGGACGAGGAGCGCTGCTGTCTGCCAGAGGGGGTCGAGCCAGACGATGCCGGCGACGGCGAGGCCGGCGAAGGCAGCGAGGGCGACGACGCCACCGGCCAGGGTGCCGATCGGGGCTCGCCAGTCGGTCAGGTCGGCGAGCAGCATCGCGACCAGCGGCGCCTCGACGAGCGCGATGGTCGTGAGCGACGCGTCGGCCGGGAGCAGCGGGGCGAACAGCACCTGGCCGAGGGCGACGACGACCACGGGCGGCGCGAGGAGCCAGGCGACGACCAG
>Ga0075106_1000221_pt1 | contig 32152 bp, 27 predicted proteins | sample AntDeeMetag02WF4_FD_69796 | JGI IMG/M metagenome (GOLD analysis project Ga0075106, IMG submission 69796) | Saline lake microbial communities from Deep Lake, Antarctica - Antarctic Deep Lake Metagenome 02WF4 | ecosystem: Environmental > Aquatic > Non-marine Saline and Alkaline > Saline | place... | reverse complement strand
TCGGCCGGCAGTTGCTGCGGGTCCTGCATCGCCTCGCGCCAGTTGTCCGAACGCAGCCAGGCATACGGATCGATGCGGCGATGGCCGTGATGAATCGATTCGACCGGGACGGTCGCGGCATGCGGGGGGCGTACGGACGTCTCCACGGGATCTCCGATCAGGGTGGACGGAGCGCGTAACCTGACAGCAGTGCACGGCGGCGTCCAGTGACGCGCGCGTCCGGCATGCCTGGATGTTCGCGTGCGGTTCTGGGAAGATTGCGCGCCTTTCCGCGGGGCAGGGCGCCGGTCGCCAGCCTTGTCGTACCAGCCAGCAGGAGCCAAACGGATGTCGGGTGCCCGTCGTCATGTCCAGCTCGAGTCGCCGTTCGCGATGCACCGTGGCGGACAACTCATGCAGCCGACGATCGCGTACGAGACCTGGGGCACCCCGGTCGGTCGCGGCGATAACGCGATCCTGCTCTTCACCGGCCTGTCACCGAGCGCGCATGCAGCGTCCTCGCCGGGGGACCCGTCACGGGGGTGGTGGGAATACATGATCGGGCCCGGCAAACCGATCGATACCGACCGGTTCTTCGTGATCTGCATCAATTCGCTCGGCAGCTGTTTCGGTTCGACGGGGCCTGCGTCGATCGATCCCGGCACCGGTCGGCCCTACCGCATCGAGTTCCCGCTGTTGTCCGTGGAGGACATCGTCACCGCCGCCCGCTCGGCCTGCGCTGCGCTGGGGATCGATCAGTTTCATACCGTGGCCGGGTGCTCGCTCGGGGGCATGGATGTACTCGCGTACGCGGCCATGTATCCGGGCACGTACCGGAACCTGATCAGTATCTCGGCCGCAGTCCATGCGACCCCGTTCGCCATCGGTATCCGTTCGCTGCAGCGCGAGATGATCCGTAGCGACCCGGCCTGGGAGGGCGGCTGGTACGGTGATGATGCAGGACCGAAAGAGGGCATGCGCCTGGCGCGCAAGCTCGGCGTCATGTCGTACCGTTCGGGCGAGGAATGGCTCGAACGGTTCGGTCGCAGTCGCATCCCGGAAACGGAGCGGGCGGGCGGTGTGCCGCTGGGCCCCGAGTTCGAGATCGAAAGCTACCTCGAATACAACGCGCGCCGGTTCATCGGGACCTTCGACGCCAATTGCTATCTCTACCTGTCGCACGCGATGGATCTTTTCGACCTGGCCGACCACGGCGATGGCGCGGTCGAGACCGCCGTGCAGGCCATAGACGCGCGCCGCGCGCTGGTGGCCGGCGTCACCACGGACTGGCTGTTCCCGGTCGCGCAGCAGCGCGAGATCGGCGCATTGCTGGATGGCGCGGGCGTCGATGTAGCCCTGCACGAACTCGAATCGATCCAGGGACACGACTCCTTCCTGATCGACGAGGAACGCTTCGCGCCCATGGTGGAACGGTTCCTGAGCGCCGATACGCCCTGAAGCGGTGACCGCCAGACCAACCCTGTCGGCTCATCCCGACCTGAGGGTGCCGGGGCTGCATCCCGCGTAGGTTGGGTTGACGAAGGAAACCCAACGTGTCGCGCGATCCAACTGCACCACGCGGAATCATGTCGATGGATTTCACGTCGACCCGTTGGGTGTCGCTGGCGCTCGACCCAACCTACGGTATTCCCTCAGCCCTGCTTCCTGCCGCCTCGGTTTCCTCCTCCCCCTCATGCCAGTACGGGCTCCACTCCGGGATCTGCGGCGATGCCGGTACCGTGTGGAACGGCTCCTGCTGGGCCTCGCGCGGACCGGCCCGCTGCAGCAGGCGCCAGACGACGAACGCCGCGAAGAGGCCGCTGACCGCGATGAAGAACATCCAGATGCCCGCCGGACCGAACAGGCGGATGGCGCCGGTGGCGAGCATTGGGCCAATGGTACTGCCCGTGGCCCAGACGACGAGGACGGTCGACGACACGACCACGTAGTCGCCGACCCGAGTGCGGTCGTTCGCGTGCGCGGTCGAGACGGCATAGATCGATTCCGCCAGCCCGCCCCAGAGGCCGAACAGGAACACCAGCAGCACCAGCGTCGTGTCGCCGGCAACGAGAATGGCGATCGATACGAGCACCACGGCGAAAGCCGCTCCGGTGATCACGTAACGCCGATCGATGCGGTCCGAGAGCCAGCCAAGCGGCCACTGGATGGCAAGGTTGCCGCCCTGCAGCGCCGCCATCGTCAGCGCGATATCCTGGGCGCTCAGACCGATCGCCGTCCCGTACATCGGTCCGACGCCCATCATCGTCATGCCGAGCGAACCGGAGGCGTAGGCCCCGACCAGGCCCACCGGTGAGATGCGGTAGACCTCGCGCAGGCGCACGGCGATCCGTTCCGGTGCCGGTGGTGTCTCCAGCCGGGTCAGGGCGATGGGGATGACCGAGGCCGCGTAGAAGCCGGCGTGGATCAGGAACGGCGTCGCCGTATCCGCGGCGACCCGGTTCATGACCAGCGCACCGAGTCCGAGCGAGACCGTATAGCCGAGATAGAACAGCGACATCACCCGGCCGCGGTACTCCGTCTCGCTGACCTCGTTCAGCCAGGACTGGGCGGTGATGAACATCGCCGTCGTGCAGAAGCCGCCGGCCACGCGCAGGATGAGCCACATCGGTACCGTCACCCAGCCGCTCATCAGCAGGGTGGCGATGGTGCCGGTGGCGGCGAAGGCGGCGAAGGCGCGGATATGGCCGACGCTGCGGATCAGGTGCCCCGAGAGGATACAGCCGAGCAGCATGCCGACGGCGTAGGCCGTAACGACGACACCGACCGCGTCCTGGCTGCTGCCGGCCAGATCGAGCCGGATGGGCACGAACGTCGCCATCATGCCGTTGCCGGCCGCGGTGAACGCGGTCGCGACAATCACGGTGGCGATGTACAGCCAGGCGCGCATCAGGCCCTCCACACCGGCAATCCCGCAGCCGGCGCCGCGAGGCTACGCCCTTTCGGGTCTGGTTTGTAGAGGCTTTGGGACTGACCCACAGACACCCCACGTCAGTCCCGAGAGACATCCGTCCAGTGCGGGTAATCGCTGCGCAGTTTCTTCATCCCGAAGTGCTCTTCGACCCACTCGATCATCGCCGGTGCGAGGTTGAGGTCGCGCGCGTGGTCCGGGTCCGACAGATCGAAGGTGCGACTGGTCTGCCCGTCGGGGGTGGTGAGCGTGACCTTGCGCGGCAGGTTCATGGCCGCGAAATCGGCCGCGTCGGCGCCATAGTGGCTCGAATAGCGGGCGCCGTTACGGGTCGCATAGACCACGTTATAGGCGTTCGCCATCGCCTCGGCCGCGTCGACCGTGGCCCGCCAGCCGTCCGGATGGCGCCACTGGATCGGGATGTCGAGACCCCACTCGCGGTTGAGACGATCGAGGGTCTCGACGCGCTGGCGCACGGTCGCCTCGCGGTCGGCCCGGCTCAGGATGAAGGCACCGTAGATCAGATAGCCGCGTTCGCGGCTGCGCACGGTGGAGAACACCCAGGCATCGGCGCCCTGTGCCCGGAACTGTTCCAGCAGCATGCGGATCCGCCCGGCGAAATCGGTCCCGCCCGCGTCGGCCAGGGCCTCCAGCATGGCCTCCTGATCCCCGGGATTGCGGTAGCGCGCCGTCCAGCGTGGCCCGAGCGGGTCGCCGTCAGCCGCCGGCTCGAGATCGGCTGGGCGCTGGGGCCGGTAGATGGCCAGACGGCCGCCGCCGTAGCGTCTCGGTTCCCCGTCGAAGACGTCGTCGGGGTGGAGCAGGATGCCGGCGCCGCGGGCGCGCCCGGATGGCAGGTGGATGGTCTGACCCCGCAGGCCGTTATCGCCCGCCGTGGCCAGGTCGTCCAGCAGATGGAGGAAATCGGTCAGATCGACGGGGCGCCCGATCCGCTCGCGCACCGCCCGCAGCAATGGCTCATCGGCCGGTGTCGCCGCGAGGTCATCGAGTACTTCACCGTCGAGCGATACACCCGCCAGCCGGATTGGCCAGTCCCCCAGGGTCTCGGCTGCCGCGGCCAGGGTAGCGCGCGGTCCGTCCGCCTCCGGGGCAGGCAGTCGATCCCAGATACGGTCGGTCTCGATCCACCGGCTCCCGCCGGCTGTGGCGGCCGCCATGCCGGCGAGTGGAAGCAGAAGCAGAAGCAGGAGCACAAGCGTTCGGAGCGGACGGATCATTGCGCGAGTCTACGCATCTTCATGCCCGCTCCGTAAGCGGCTGAGCGCACGCGATGCTGATCACTCAGCCTGGCGACAGCCGCGATGAGAGAGTCCGCGGCCGCGTTCATCGACCAGTTGCCTGGCCTTCAGCAGGGACATCCGGACCGCTTCGTCGTGGTCGGCCATCGTGTCCGCGCGTACGAAATCCTGATCCTCCGCCGACTCGCCTTCACCGCTGCGCACGGTACCGGCCACGCGCCAGACGTTGCCTTCGCGGATCGGGCGGGCCAGCAGTTCGCAGCCCTCGTAGCGTTCCTGCGCGGCGGTCTCGCCCGGCTGCAGCGGCCCGGACGTGCGCTTCGAGTTGCGGCCACCAAAGAGTTTTTTCAGCATCGATAGCATCCTGTTTGCGAATCTGCTCCCATCATCCACTTCGCCGGAGCATTGGCAAGTATTGTGCACGAGCTGGATGACGCGCCGTTGGCTGTGTTCGGCCGATTCCGCGCGGGCACGGGTTGTGCGAGACTTCCACCGCGATTCATACCGCGCGGCGATGCCGATCAGACCCTGTACCGGGCCTGATCCGAGGGACGCGATCGCGTCGTCGTTGGCTCGACGGCGGATTCCGCGGTGGTCTGAGGCGGCGCCGGCGGAACTGGATCACGGCGGTTGGTCTACCCGCCCTCGGGGCCGTCCGCGTCGAGGCGGTGACGGGAGTGTGACGGCAATGTGGATACGGCAATGACACTCACATGGTTCGTGCCCATCGTGGGGATCGCCGGTCTCATGATGGCGGGCTGGATCCAGCATCGTCAGCGACGATTGCCGTCCGCTGCTGGTGCGCCGGCTGTCCGTGCGGCTGATATTCGTCGCGGCGCGCGCGTGTTTCTGGCGCAGGAGTATGCGCTGCTGGCGGTTTTCGTCGCCCTCGTGGCGGTGGGGCTGATTGGCGTGTTCGGCGGAGCGGTTGCTGCATCCTTCGTCTGCGGTGCTGGTGTGTCCGGAATGGCGGGGGCGATCGGTATGGGCGCGGCAACCCGGGCCAACATCCGCACCGCCGTGGCGGCGCGCGATGGCGGCCGCGGTCCGGCGCTCATCGTTGCCTTTTTCGGCGGCGCCGTAATGGGTCTGTCGGTGGCCTCGCTCGGCCTGCTGGGTGTAGGCACGCTGTTTCTCCTGGTGGATGGCTCCGGCGCCGCGACGTCGAACCTCGCGGCTTTCGGGATGGGCGCCTCTTCGGTCGCGTTGTTCGCGCGCGTGGGCGGGGGCATCTTCACCAAGAGTGCCGATATCGGCGCCGATATGGTGGGAAAGGTCGAACTCGGCATTGCCGAGGACGATCCCCGTAATCCGGGGGTCATCGCCGACAACGTGGGTGACAACGTCGGCGATGTCGCCGGTATGGGCGCGGATCTGTTCGAGTCTTATTGTGGTGCGCTGATCGCGGCGTTTGCCATCGCGGCGGTGATGCCGGAACCCGACGTCATCGAGCTTGGCGGCCGCGAGGCGCTCTTCGCGCTGCCGCTGTGGCTGGCGGGTACCGGGCTTCTCGCGTCGATGGCCGCACTGACCGTGGTCCGTCGCGCCGCCACCGAGCGGCCTGAACGCGCGCTTGCGCTCGGAATGGTGGCCGCGACGTCGCTCTTCCTCGTCGCGGCCGCGCTTGGCATGGCGTTGCTCGGCGTTTCGGCGGGGGCCTGGCTCGCCGTAGCCGCCGGTACGGTCGCAGGCATCGCGATCGGTGCCGCAACCGAGTTTTATACCAACGGTCCTCCCGTGCGCCGGCTTGCGCGGGTCGCCGAGACCGGAGCGGCAACGGTCGTGATCCGCGGTATTGCCATTGGCATGGAGTCGGCTGCCGTGCCCGTGCTGGTGATCGGTCTCGCCATTTTTGCGGCGACCGAGGTGGCGGGGCTGTACGGCGTCACGTTGGCCGCTGTGGGCATGCTCGCCACCACCGGCATGGTGATGTCGATCGATGCGTACGGGCCGATTGCCGATAACGCCGGCGGTTTTGCCGAGATGGAGGAATTCGGCGCGGAGACGCGTGCCGTCACCGACGACCTCGACGCTGTAGGCAATACCACCGCGGCGATCGGTAAAGGCTACGCGATCGGCGCGGCGGCACTGGCGGCGCTTGGCCTGATGAGCGCATTCGTCGAGACCGTTCGCCAGACCATCCCGGCGTTCACGCTGCATATCGCCGCTCCGGATGTCCTGCTGGGCGCCTTCATCGGTGCGCTGCTGCCATTCCTGTTCAGTGCGATGACGATGACCGCCGTGGGCCGCACCGCCGAAGAGATGATCCTGGAGATCAGGCGTCAGTTCCGCGATACCCCGGGGCTGCGCGAGGGCACCGCCCATCCGGACAGTGACCGCTGCACCGCGATCGCATCCCGCGCCGCGCTGCGCCGCATGCTCCTCCCCGGGGCGATGGCCTTCCTCGCGCCCATCCTCGTGGGCGTCATTGCGGGGCCGGGCGCGCTCGGTGGCATGCTCGGTGTCGCCGTGCCCACGGGCGTCGTCCTGGCCCTGATGCTGGCGAACGCGGGGGGCGTCTGGGACAACGCGAAGAAATACATCGAGCAGGGTCATTACGGTGGCAAGGGATCGTCCGCCCATGCGGCGGCGGTCATCGGTGATACCGTCGGAGACCCGTTCAAGGATACGGCCGGCCCATCGATGAATATCCTGATCAAGGTGCTGGCGATCGTCAGTCTCGCTATCGCGCCGCTGATCGTCTGATCGGTAGGCGCCGCCCTGCGATCATGAGCGCAACGGCGGTTGCATCGCTGCGGTCGGAGTCTCCATGGGCTGAAACGGGAGGGGGGAGACGTGGGACTGCTGCTGCAACCCGTGGGCCGCTGGTTGGCGCGATACCTGTCGCGGCCACGCGATATTGAGCTGCATCCCGCCACCAGTCCTGCGGATCTGGTGGCCGCCGCGCTGCGGCCGGGCGATGTCCTGCTCGTGGAAGGTACCAGCCGGCTCAGCTCGGCGATCAAGTACCTGACGCAGTCCACGTGGTCCCACGCGGCGCTCTATGTCGGTGACGTGATCGATCCAACGGGATTCGTGGGCGAGCGGCGCACACTGGTCGAGGCCGATGTGAACGAGGGTGTGCGGGCCGTCCCGTTCAGCCTGTATGCGGGCTACCACACGCGCATCTGCAGGCCGGTCGGTCTGGATGACGCCGCGGTGTCGCGTGCCTGTGCCTACATGATCTCGCGGCTGGGCTATCAATATGACATGCGCAACGTGTTTGATCTGGCCCGTTACCTCATCCAGACGCCGCCGGTGCCGACGCGCTGGAAACGGCGCATGCTGGCCCTCGGCAGCGGCGATCCGACCCGGGCGATCTGTTCATCGCTGATCGCGCAGGCGTTCCAGTCGATCCGTTATCCGGTACTGCCGCATGTCGAGCCGGGCACCCATCCGGACACCGCCGAAGAGATCCTCCATATCCGTCACCACAGCCTGTTCGCGCCACGCGACTTCGATGTCTCACCGTACTTCGACATCATCAAGCCGCGGATCGCGGCCGGGTTCGATTACCGTGATGTCGTATGGAAGGAAGGCGACGAGTTCGACTGACCAGGCTGTCTTGAAAACCGGTTCTCGCCAGGGCGCCAGGTTCGCCACGGGAAGCGGAGAAAAGAAAAAAGGCTTTCTCTCGCAGAGGCGCAGAGATCGCAGAGTTACCAAGAAGATAAAAATGCTCCGGGAGAGGACCGGCAACGGCTGCTTCGAGCGGGTGTAGGTCGATCGAGGTCGCTATTCACCGCCTTTCTCCGCGATCTCCGCGGCTCTGCGAGAGGCCGCCTTTTTCTTTTCTTCGCGTTCTGGCGAGATCCCAATAAATAAACACGTTCGATGCGCAGAGACCGCTCAGGGATCCGCACCAGGGCGGGTCGCTTCAATCCGTCGGCAGTCGCCCGACGCTGTCGAGCATCCAGTCGTACAGCGCGGTGACCCGCGGAGAGACCGGACGCCGCGCGGGCAGCGAGAGATAATAACCGCGCTCCGTGCGGTATTCCTCCGTCAGCGGCCGGACCAGCCGGCCTTCTTCCAGAACGGCAGCGAGCAGCTCGGCCGTTCCCAGCGCGACTCCCTGGCCGTCAATCGCTGCCTGCAGCAGGACGGGGTAGCTGTTGAACATCGGCCCTGAAGGCAGCTGCGTGCCCGGCTCAATCCCCTGGTGGCGCAGCCACTCACTCCAGGTCACCCAGTCGGGACCCTGGGGATCCATGTAGAGAAGGTTCGCGTCGAGCAGATCCTTCGGCGCCTGCAGCGAGTGCATGTTACGCAGATAATCCGGCGCGCAGACAGGGAATATGGCCTCTCCGAACAGGAGTTCCGACTGCGCATCGGACCAGTCCCCCTCGCCGTAACGAATGGCGATGTCGATGCCCTCGGTGTCGAAACCCGGTTCCAGATCGGCCGCGTAGACGGCGGGTTCAAGCGATGGATCCTCCTGTCGAAAGGCCGCGAGGCGCGGGCGCAGCCAGTAAAACGCGACCGCGTTGTTCGCGGCGATGCCGACGTGATCCACCTGGCGTTCGCGCTCGATCCGCGCGATCGCATCGCCGATACCGTCAAATCCATAGCTGACCGCGCTATGCAGACGCTCGCCTGCCGGGGTGAGACTGACCGAGCGGTGCAGACGTTCGAAAAGAGTCGTATCCAGTTGCTCTTCCAGCTGGCGGATCTGGCGGCTCACGGCGGCCTGACTCACATGGAGCTCTTCCGCAGCGCGGCTGAAATTGCAGTGGCGGCCGGCGGCCTCGAATGCCACCAGCGCATTGATCGACGGCAACCGACGGTAGAGCTCTCTCATAATATGAAGTTATCACAAGCCCAGGGACACGTGCCATTCACGGACCGACGCAGGGTCGGGATCATGTCTCCTCATTCCTTGACGACGGACAAGGCCGGAGACGATGGCGACCGACGCGACACGATCCATGCCGATGGCGGAGTGGCTCGATACCCCGAACGATCCGACGCGCCCGCTGGAAACCCCGCGGCTGCGTCTGGGGCGCCTGCAGCGCCTGCGCGAGCACATGGCGGCGTGGCAGGTCGATGCCTGCGTGCTGCTCGACCCGATCAATGTCCGCTACGCCACGGGCGCGCGCAACATGACGCCGTTCATGCACCGCAATCCGGCCCGCTACGCGCTCGTGACGCTGGATGGGCCGGTGGTCATGTTCGAGGCGATGGGCGCGAACCATCTGGCCGAGGGCATCGAGACGATCGACGAGGTACGGCCATCGACCACGGTGTCGGCCGTGGCGGCCAATACCCGGCTCGACGAGAAGGCGCGGCAATGGGCCGATGAACTGAGCGAGTTGATCCGCCGCCACTGCGGCCCGAACGCACGGGTCGGGATCGAGCGCGTCTATGCCGGTGCCGCCCGCGCACTGGAGGCGCAGGGTTTCGGGATCGTCGACGCCCAGCAGCCGCTGGAACAGGCACGGGCGCGCAAGTTGCCGGAAGAGATCGCCTGTGTGCGCGCCTCGGCCAACGCGACGATGGATGCCGTGCGCCGTCTCGAGGCCGCGATCGAGCCCGGGCGCACCGAGAACGAGGTCTGGTCGCATCTGCATGCCTCGATCATCGAGCAGGACGGCGACTACGTCGAGACGCGCCTGTTCAACTCGGGTCCGCGGACCAACCCCTGGTTCCAGGAGAGTTCGCCGCGCCCGATCGAGGCCGGCGATCTCGTGTGCCTCGATACGGACGTTGTGGGCGCCTACGGTTACTACACGGATTTCTCGCGCACCTTTCTCGCCGGTGATGGAGAGGCCACGGCGCACCAGCGCGAGCTCTACCGCCTCGCCCATGAAGAGGTGCAGTACAACACCAGCCTGATCCGTCCGGGCAAGACATTCCGCGAACTCGCCGAGAGCGCCTGGCAGATTCCGGAGCGCTACTTCCCGGAGCGCTACTTCGTGATGATGCACGGCTGCGGCATGACCGGCGAGTATCCCTATATCCTTCACGCGCGCGATTTCGAGGGCGCCTACGACGGTATCGTCGAGGAGAACATGGTGCTGTGCGTGGAGAGCTATATCGGCGAACCGAACGGCCGCGAGGGCGTGAAACTGGAAAACGAATATCTCGTGACCGCGGACGGCGTGGAGAACCTGACGCCGTACCCGTTCGACGATCGACTGCTCGGATCGGTGGACTGAACCCGTCCGGGCCTGTTGCCCCGGCCGTTCCGGGGAATGAAAGTGCAGGAGGTAAAACCATGACAATGATCAAGCGGAAGACCATTCAGCGACTCGCGCCGATCCTGGCGGTACTGCTGTCCGCGCCGGCACTGGCGGCGGAGAAGGGGAGCGTGCACATCGGCCTGAACAACTGGGCCGAGAACATCGCCGTATCGAACATGTGGAAGGTACTGCTGGAAGAGCGCGGCTATGACGTGGAGCTCACCAGCGCCGGCAAGTCCGTGATCTACTCGGGCATCGCCAGCGACTCGATCGACATCGGGCTTGAGGTCTGGATGCCGAAGACGGACAAGCAGTACTACGAGCGTTACGAGGACGACATCGTCCTGCAGGATGCCTGGTACAAGGGGACCGGTCTCGGTCTGGTGGTTCCGGAGTACGTGGAAATCGATTCGATCGAGGAACTGAATGCGAACGCCTCGAAGTTCGAGCAGGACGGCCAGCCCTCGATCGTGGGCATCGATCCCGGTTCCGCGCTGGTGGGCCTGACCGAGGACGTGATCGAGGACTACGATCTCGATCTCCGGCTGATCACCTCGTCCGGGCCCGGCATGATGTCCGCACTCGATCGGGCATACCAGCGCGAGGAGCCGGTCGTGGTGACGCTGTGGAACCCGCACTGGGCGTTCGCGGAGTATGACCTCAAGTATCTCGAGGATCCGAAAAACATCTACGGCAAGGGCGAGAATATCCATTGGATGAGCCGCCCGGAATTCGAAGAGGCGAACGCCGAGGTCGTCACCTGGATGAACAACTGGGAAATGAACGACCAGCAGGTGGGTGGTCTGATGGCAACGATCAACGAAATGGACGACCCGGAAGCGGGCGCCCGCGAGTGGATCGAGAACAACGGTGATCTGGTCGACAGCTGGTTCGAAGGCTGAATCGACCAGCGTCGTGCATTGCAGAGAACGGGCGGAGCACCTTTTGGTGCTGCGCCCGTTTTTTATGGATGTTCGAGGTCCAGCGCGACCCGACGATGCAAGCCCTTGGCAGTCGCGCCCGCGACGGCGACCGTAGAGTCAGCTATCGGTCATGCATCGTCGGTCGACCGCTGGGACGTCAGTCCGTTGAGGAACTGCTGCAGGCTGATTTCGTTGGAGAGGTCGCCGTACAGGATGGCCGGTTGTTCGTCGCCGGTTTGGCGCAGCAGAGCCGGCGTCGCGAAAATGCCGTGGCGGAGCGCCTCCTGTGGTGACTGGATCAGGTCGATCTCGCGCGCCGTTTCGGCCGAAAGTTTCAGCGACGCCAGCGCTCGCCCGAGGTTGGTACGCGCCCGGCATGAGCGCGGAGCGTCGCCGGTGACATAAAGCGTCAGCCTCACGGGCCCGTCGGCGTTTTGGTTCATGACTTGCCCCGTTCCGAGGTCGCCTCATCCGATTCGCCACGCGGGCGACTCGGCGATCGCACGGGATCGCGTCGGTTTCGTACCTCCTCGGTATGCGTACGGGCCGCCGAGTCATCCTCGGACTCGGACGCGCGCTCATTGTCGAGCGCCTCTTCCAGGTGGCTTGCCTCATTCTCGGCTTGGCGCACCCGCATGCGCGCCATTTCGATCTCCCGCTGCAGTTCGCGCCGTCGGTTGTCCCGCTCGATCTGCTGGTGCCGGCTCCGCGCTTGTTCCTCGTTTTCCTTCTGCAGTCGGGCCGTGCCCATGAGGACGTCGGTACCGTATTCATAGACATCGGCGAGCTGAATACCGGCTTCTGACAACAGCAGTTCCCGCACCTGGTTGGAGTGCGCGGTGCCGCGCGATTTCACGATCGACAGCGCCCGGTTCCGCTCGCCGGCATAGACGTTGGAATCCAGCGTCAGCCAGGTGTCGGCGAGGGTGGAGGTGTGACTCAGCGTGGACTCCGCAGCCGGCTCGTCGTTCTCGGTGAGCGAGGTCATCACGGTCGTGATTCCGCGGGCGCGCGTGGTGGCCAGAATTCTCTCGGTGGTGGTGTACGCGGTCTCTGCGTTGCTCACCTTGAGCAGGGCCGAGACCGGGTCGATGACGAGCAGCTCCGGCTGATGACGATCGAGCATCCGCTGGATCTCGATGTAGTGTTCCTCGATCAGCCACCGCCAGGCGTCGCGGGCGGTGATCCAGAGGTTCCCGGACTCGATGTGCGGTGCGAGGTCCATGCCCACCGATGCGACGTTGCGCACGATCCGATCGGCGAGCTCGTCGAAGCTCAGGTACAGCACCCGTTCGCCTCGCCGGGCCGCGGCCAGCGCGAAACTCACGGCCAGCTTCGTCTTCGACGTGCCGGGCTGGCCGGAGATGAGTGTGGTCGAACCGCGGTAGACGCCCCCCGCCAGCAATCGGTCCAGTCGCTCAATGCCGGTGCCCGCGCGCTTGGTGGACGCGGACGCTGGCGACCCCCCTGGGGCATCCTCGTAGGGCAGGTGCAGGCCGTCGTCGTCCATCAACAGCGCGAGTTCGTCCGTCGTGTGCGCAGTACCCCGATACTTGGCGATCCGGAAGCGCCGATTCAGACGTCGCCCGACCAGCTCGGCGGAAAGCACGAGGACGGTCGAGAGCATGAACTCCAGGCCCTCGAGATAGGCCGGCTGGGCATGACCCGCATCCGGGATCTTGCCGGTCAGCAGCAGGCCGATGCCGCGCCTCTCGCACCACTCGCTGAGCCGTGCTACCTGATCCACTGCGACATGAGGATTCGGCTGTAGCCGCAGCAGGCGGTCGATGCCATCCAGCACGATCCAGGCGGCGCCGAGCTGTTCCGCCTGGTGTCCGAGTGCAGCGGTCAGCCCCTCCAGGTCGAAGGCCCCGCTTGCGTCTGCGTCGGCGGGCGGGCGGGCATCGACGAACGCAAGCCGTTCGGTTCCCGACAACACGTCGGCCCAGTTGAACGAGGCGGCGTCGCGGCGGATCTGGTCGGTGGATTCCTCGAAGGAAACGAATATCCCGGCTTCACCACGCTGAAGCGCCGCGGCCAGAAGCTGGAGGCACATCACGGTCTTGCCGGCCCCGGGGGAGCCCATCACCAGGGTCGCGCCCGCTGCCGGCAGGCCGCCACGGGTAACGGTGTCCAGACCGGGTATGCCGGTCTCCCGCTTCACGAGGTGTTCGGGGTGTTGATCGCTCGCCTTCATTCATGGGCTCCAGTGCCGGCGATGTGTCGTGCGCGGGCGGTCATTCGCCGCCGCTTGCGGTCAGTGGCAGCGGTAACGTCGATTGCTGTTCCAGCAGCCAGCGGAAATCCTCCGCGACCATGGGCATACTGTAGTAATACCCCTGCCCCACCGGGCAGCCGAGATCGAGCAGCGCCTCTCGCAGTTGGTCGGTCTCGATCCCCTCCGCGACCACCTCGGCGCCGAGCGCCGACGCAAGGCCCATCACGGTGGTGACGACCCGCTGGCTGTATTCGTCGTCGAGAATGCCGCGCACGAAGCCCTGGTCGATCTTGATCTCGTCGAACGGATACTTCTGCAGGTAAAGCAGCGAGGAATAGCCGGTGCCGAAATCGTCGAGCGACAGCCGTACGCCCATCTCATGGATCCGGCGCAGTTGCTCCAGCAATCGTTGTGATTCGCGTTCGAACACGCTCTCGGTGATCTCCAGCGTCAGCGAGTGCGGGTCGATATCGAAGGCATCGATGGCATCGGCCACGGTCCCGGCGAAATCCCCGACGCTGAACTGTATCAGCGAGACGTTGACGGCGATGCGTACGATGCCGAGGTGGTCGTCCTGCCATTCCCGGAGCTGGCGACAGGCATCGCGGAGCGCCCAATCACCGATCGGCGCGATCAGGTGACTCTTTTCCGCGACCGGGATGAATGCCCCCGGTGACAGCAGGCCCCGTTCCGGGTGGTTCCAGCGAATCAGGGCCTCGCCGGAGACAAGCCGCCCGCTGGCCAGTTCCACTTTCGGATGGAAGTGGAGTTCGAACTCGTCCGCGTCGAGAGCCCTGCGGAGTTCGCGCGTCACCTCGATGCGATTGTGGCTCTCCTCTTCCAGCGCATTCGAATAAGCTGTCCAGCGTTCCGGCGTGTTGCGCTCGCGGCTGCGGAAAAGGGCGAGCTCGGCCTCGCGAAGCAGTGAATCGAGTGGACGCTCGATCGCGCCCATCTCCGTGTACCCGAAGCGCGCATTGGTCTGAACCGAGACCTCATCGAGCGGGAAGGGTCGCCAGAAAACGGCGGCGATCGCCGCGCGCCGCTCTTCCGGGGTATGCGTGTTGGTCGCTGGTACGAACACGGCGAATTCGTCGCCGCCCGTACGCGCTACGACCGTATCCGTGCCTGTCTCCCTGCGCAGGCGTTTGCCGATCTCGACCAGGCAGCGATCGCCGGCGTCGAACCCATGGAAATCGTTAACATCGCGCTGGCCCTCGATGTCGAGCACGACCACCATGCCATCGGCCTGCCAGCCCGCGTGCCGGACGTGCTCCTCGATGATCTGCACGAACCCGTTGCGTGACGGTAATCCGGTCAGGGGATCCTCGAATGCGAGGCGATTCAGCTCCTGCTCCGCTTGCTTGCGTTCCGTGATGTCGATGTGCATCACTACCGCACCGAGCGCCTGACCGCCCCCCAGACGGTTCACCATGACCCTGAACCAGCGTTCCTTCTCCGGCGAATGGCAGGGATATTCCATGGCAAACGTCGATTGATCCCCCTTGAGCACGGCCCGGATCCCGTCGGCGGCCTGTTGGGCACCCTCCGCGCATTCTCCCCCGGCCCGTTCGCAGACGCTCAGGTAATTGGTGCCGACACCCAGTTGCGGATCGGCGTTGTCGTTCTCGAGTCCAAAATGGCGCCACTGCTCATTCACATCGAGGATGTTGCCTTCGCTGTCCAGCAGTGAGATATGCGCCGGCAGGGAATTGATCAGTCGCTGGCGGACATCCAGCACGGCGGCCAGTTCATCGCGCGAGGCCTGCAGGGCCTCGCGCTGTTCCCGGAGCTGGTCTTCCATCGCGTGCCGTTCGCTGACATCCCGGAAGTATACGGACAGCCCCTCCTCCGAAGGGTACGCGCGGATATCGAACCAGAGCCCGAGCGGTTCGTAGTACTCCTCCAGCGCGACGGTGACGTTGTTGCGCATGGCACGGTGGTATTCGCGTTCGATCGGAGTGCCCACGGCCGCCGGGAACTCGGCCCAGACATTCCGGCTCACGAGGTCTTCGGCACGGCGGTCGAGCAGTCGTTCGGCGGCCGTGTTGACGTAATCGAACCGCCATTCGAGGTCGAGCGTGAAGAAGGCATCCGTGATGCTCTCGAGGATGTTCGTCAGGCGCTGGTTCAGCCGTTCCAGTTCGAGGTCCACGGCCTTCGATTTCGAGATATCCTGGAAGGCGCCCTGGATGCGACTGATTCGACCCTCCTCGTCGCGGACGGGCTCACCCACGGTCCGAACCCAGACCCGCTCGCCGAACGCGTCGATGATCTGCAGTTCCTCATCCCATGGGGTGCCGTCCGTCACGCATCCGTTGACGAGCGCGCGCACGCGTTCCCGGTATTCCGGGGCATAGAACGTGATGCCATCCTCGAGGGTCGGGCTGGACGGGTAGGGCATGCGATGGATCTCAGCCACGACTTCGGACCATGTGATTCGGCCTGTATCGAGATCGACCGACCAGCCGCCAAGGCGCGCCACGCGACCGGCCATATCGAGGAGTCGTGCCTGTTCTCGCAGGGCGTGTTCGCGCTGACGGATCTCCGTGACGTCCGTGAGCACGGAGCCGACCTGGCGGATCCTCCCGTCGGCGGACGGGATCGGGTGGTAGCGGATCAGCAGCCGTCGCTCCCCGAGATGCGGATACGTCCGGTCGCCCTCGAAGGTCTGGGGTTCTCCAGCAAGGCACCGGTCGATCGGCGGCTTCGCCTCGCCCTCGAAGAATCCGGGACTAAGGACGTCGAGCAGATGCAGACCCTCGATGGAGGCTTGGTCGAGTCCGTAAAGGGCCGCATAGGCGTCATTGGCGAGGACGTAGCGGTACTCCTCGTCGATCACGCAGAACAGGTCATTGCTGCTGTCGACCAGACGGCGGTACTGCTCCACCCGTTCCTGGGCCATCTGGTAATCGGTGACGTCCTGGATCGTGCCACTGAGCCGCAGCGGTTCGCCTTCCGGATCGAACTCGAGTTCCGCACGTTCGTGGACCCGGCGCACGCCGCCGTCGGGACGGATCAGGCGGAATTCGATGTCGTGCGGTCGCCGGCCTTCCATAGCGGCGGCCTGAATTTCGCGCGACCGTTCGACATCGTCGGGATGGACGAGTTCCAGGAAAGCCTCCCAGGTCGGGGTGAACGTCGCCGGCGAGACCCCGGCGATATGATAGGTTTCGTCGGACCACTCGACTCGCCCGTCTGCGATGTCGTGGCGCCAGGCACCGACGTGCGCGATACGCTGCGAGTCGCGCAGCATCCCCTCGCGATCCCGCAGCGCCCGCTGTTGCTCCGCGAGCCGTTCGTCGGCCGCCGCGCGTTCATCCAGCAGCTGATTGAAGGCCCGGGCGAGGCGCGACAACTCGTTGTTGCCGTTATCGGCAGCCCGGAGTCCGGGTTCGCCGGTGCGGATACGGTCAATCGTTGCGGCGAGCTCCTGTACCGGCCCGCCGATGCGGCGATGGATGAGTCCAAAGGCTGTCAGTGACAGGAGGGCGAAAAGCAGGGCGGCGCCGGCAAAGCTGCCGGCAACCCACGTGGCCTCGGTCGCAATGGCCTGTTGGCGCTCGTGCAGCAGCCCGTTCACCGCCGTGTCGAGGGCGACACCGTGGTTCGCGACCGCGTTCATGATGTCACGGGCGCGCGCCGGGATGTCGAGCGGGCCCGTGGCGACGGCTGTGGTCACGCCGTTGCCGGATCCGCTCCCAGGTAGCGCGCGAGCGCTCCGGACGGCCTCCACGATTCGCCCGATTTCCCGTATGGCGGTCTGCGCGGTCGAATGTGTACCCCCCATAGACCGCAGCCGCTGCTGTAGCGATTCCGCATTTTCGCGAAACGTCCGCCAGACTTGTTCGTCGTCGTCAAAAAGGAGCAGTCTGTCGCTGTCGGCCGAAAAGTCGTCGAGCCGCTCCTGCAGTTCGATGAGCTGCGCCACCTCCGCCTGTTTTTCGTGCATGCGCCCGTGCGCCATGCCGCCGACCGTCACCAGTATCAGCAGGCCGACCGTGCAGCCGACGATACTGTCGCGGGATAGACGGGTCAGGCCCATGGCAACACCTTATCCACGGGCTCCATGATCACCATATCCACACCTCGGTCAGGCCCGGTGCGTTCCGCGTGCAGACACGCCAGAGACGTGCGGGGAGAGTCGTAAACGGGATTCGTGCATGCGGTGATCCATCCGTGGACGACGGGCCCGCTCTTGGCGACGCCACCAAGGCTGAATACTCAGGGAAGACCGAGGCCATGCCGGGACTCGCGGGCGTTCGATACCGTAATTTATCGCGTGCAACCGACCCTGTCCAAAATGCACTGACAGGACCAGGGTTTACCCTTGGATCCAGCTGGTCAATGGAACTGATCTCGCCCCGCGGGTCGCTTGAATCAGTCAGCGTGAGGCCGAACTCCCGGAGCCCAATCAGCCGGCCAGCATGCCCGATGAACGGGTGACGTTCGTTTGGAATGCGTTTGCATTCGGATCCACTGGACTCGCCTGCGTGGCGATCGGACCCGGAGGACGCTAATGGAGGAGGCGGAATGGGCCCACGGGATACCGCTGGGCGGTATCCCGTGGGTCCGTAACGTCGGTCAGTTTGCGGTCGTGTTCTTGTCGCTGGAGCCGGTGAACATCGACTTCAGGTAGTGGAACAGCGGACTGCCGCTGGCGCCCGCCTGACCGAAGGTCTGCGTGACCCGGTCGAGCAGGATCGCGATCAGCACCACGCCCAGGCCGCCCTCGAAGCCGAGGCCGACGTTCAGACGCTGAATACCGGTCAGCACGACGTTGCCGAGACCGCCGGCACCGATCATCGAGGCGATGACGACCATCGACAGCGACAGCATGATGGTCTGGTTTACGCCCTGCATGATGGTCGGCATGGCCAACGGCAGCTGCACCTTGGTCAGCAGCTGGCGCGGCGTGCAGCCGAACGCGAGACCGGCCTCGATGTTCTCCTCATGGACCTGGCGGATGCCGAGGTTCGTGAGGCGTACCGCCGGCGGCATGGCGAATACCACCGTCGCGATCGTGCCCGGCACCTTGCCGAGACCGAAGAAGATCGCGGCCGGGATCAGGTACACGAACGGCGGCATGGTCTGCATGAAATCCAGCACCGGCCGCACGAGCGCCTCGACCTTGTCGCTGCGGGCCATCGCTATGCCCAGTGGTCCACCGATCAGCAGCGCGACGAAACTGGCACTGAGGACAATCGCCACCGTCGACATGGTTTCCGGCCACAGTGTCATCTCGAAGAACAGGATCATCGCGACGATGCAGAAGATGCCGAAGCCCCAGCCGACACGGAGGAATCCGAGGATTATGATCGCGGCGGCCATCACGAGGGGGTGGACCCACAGCATGAAGCCTTCGAGGTTGGAGACCACGAAATCGATCGCGGCGGAGATACCGTCGAGCAGACCACCGAGATTGACCTGGATCCAGTCGACGAGGGCCTCGACGTAGTCGCCGAGGTTGAGGTTGAGGAATTGATAGTTCTCTGGATCAGCCATGATGAATTATCCCGTCCGATCGAGCGTCTGGAGGAGGTAGGCCTGCGATACACTGCCGATATAACGGCCGTTATCGTCTACGACAGGTACCGGCGCCTCGGCATGGGCCACGCGGCTGAGGACGTCATGCAGCGACATGTCCGCCCCCGCCGGCTCCAGTCCCTTGATAAATGCGTCATTGAGCGAGTCGGCCGCAGCGAGTGACTTCTCGGTCATCACGCCCTTGACGTTGCCGGAGCCGTCGACCAGGACCGCGCTGTCGTGGCCATCGCGCTGCAATTGCTCGCGCACCGACTTCGGATCCGAATTCGCGTCGTCGATCACTGAAACGTCATCCTTGCGCGCGAGATCGCCGCCGGTGAAGACCTTCGTGACATCGACCCCGTGGAAGAATGAGCGGACGTAGTCGTTCGCCGGATTGGTCACGATCTCGTCCGGCGTGCCGATCTGCACCACCAGGCCCTGTTCCATGATCGCGATGCGATCGCCGATGCGCATGGCCTCGTCGAGATCGTGCGAAATGAACACGACCGTGCGCGCATGCTCCTTCTGCAGTTCGATCAGCTCATCCTGCATCTGGGTGCGGATCAGCGGGTCGAGGGCCGAGAAGGCCTCGTCCATCAGCAGGATGCTGGGATCGACGGCCAGGGCCCGCGCGAGGCCGACACGCTGCTTCATCCCGCCGGAAAGCTCGCTCGGGTAGCTGTTGGCGTTCGCCTTCAGACCCACCTGCTCGAGCGCGGCGAGCGCGCGTTTGTCCCGGTCCGCCTTGTCGTAGCCGGCCAGTTCCAGGCCGAACCCGGCGTTCTGGATGACCGTCTGGTGCGGCATCAGGGCGAAGGACTGGAAGACCATGCTCATGTCGCGCCGCCGCAACTGGATGAGATCGTCCATGGACATCTTGGTGATGTCGTTGCCGTCGATCTTCACCGCACCGTAGGTCGGGTCGATCAGGCGGTTGAGCATCCGCACCATGGTGGATTTGCCTGAGCCCGACAGGCCCATGACGACGAAAATCTCCCCCTCTTCGATGCCGAAGCTTGCCTGTTGCACGCCGACCGTGGCTCCGGTCTGCGCGAAGATCTCGTTCTTGCTCTTGCCCTCCGCGATCATCTGTTTCGCTTCATCGGGTTTCGAGCCAAAGATCTTGTAGACATCTTCGACGACGATTTTTTGTGTCATCGATCGTCGCTCCCGTGGTCGTGGAATCGTAAAAGACTGGCCGCACACAGCCGGCCCGACCCGACGCAGTCTAACCCGGATTGCGCCTGACTATAAAAGAGGGGGCGGCCAATGGAGGCCGGTTTGCCGCCTCAGGGCGGGGTGGTATTACGCGGGCTTGGCCTGAGCCCGAGCCTCGCTCATGGCTATACGAAGGGCATGTGGGCGGCGCAGCGAGCGAGGGCGCCACTCAGAACCCGACTTCGAGCCCGGCCATGAATGTCCGCCCCGGGGCCGGTTCGAAGAATCCCCCGCCGGCCGCGTTTACGCGGACGTTGGCCACGTGTTCCGTGTCCGTGACATTGTCGATGCCGAGCCAGGCCTCGACCCGGCGGCCCGAGGTGATCCAGGCTCGCCCGGCGCGCAGATCGAGCGTCGCGTAGTCGTCGACCCGGACCTCGTTGGCGTTGTCCGCGTAGACCGAATCGACGTAGCGGATTTCGGCGCGCGCGTAGCGGCCGTCCGCGGCCCGCCAGTCCGCTTCGACGTACAGCTTGTGCTCCGGCAGCCCTGGAAGACGATTCCCGGTGAAGTCGTTGCCCTCGCGGTCGACGAAGCGCTCGAAACGATAGTCCGACCAGGTCCAGGCGGCGGCGATCGTCAGTCGCTCGGTGGCGATCCAGTCGAGTCCCAGCTCAACGCCGTCGCGCTGCGTGCGAGCGGCATTCTCGTAGAAATCGCGATTATTCCGCTCGAACGAGATGATCTCGTCCTCCACATCGACCCGGAACAGGGCGACCTGGTAGCGCAGGCCGCGGCCCAGCCGACCGCGCGCGCCGATCTCGCGGTTCAGTGCCTGCTGCGGTTCGATATCCGGATTGAAGCCGCCGGAGCCATCCGGGTCAGCGAATTCGGTGAACGTCGGCGTCTCGAACGCCGTCGATACGTTGGCGTAGAGCCGGTGGTCGCGCGTCAGCGCATACAGCGCACCGAGGCTGCCGCTGGTTTCGTCGAAGCGCCGAGAGCCGGAATCGTCGCCGTCACCGGTGAATTTGTCGTCGATCGCGAACCGAACCCGATCGAAGCGCAGGCCGGCGCTCAGGTCGAGCGCTTCGGTGACACCGAGATCCGCCTGCAGGAACACGCCGCCGGCGGTGGCCTGCTGGCGTTCGTCGGCCGTCTGCGACTGCGTGACGCCGCCGCCATCGACCGCGAAACGGAAGCGATCATCGACCTGCCGGTCGATTTCGCCGCCGATCGTGTATTGCACGGGCATCCCGGCCAGCTCGTCCGAGCGGGCATATTCGGTCCCGACCCCGAAGAAATCGCGCTCGTAGCCGAGCAGGCTGCTGCCGGGGAAGGGCAACTGCTGCTCGAAATCCCTGCGGGTGTAGAACGTGCGCAGTGTCAGCGCGCCGCCGGCCACATCGCCGTCGCGCCAGCGCAGCCCGAGGCGCTGCTGCGAGGCCTTCTGGCCGGCATCGAGCGCGCGGGCGTTGGCCGTCGCGGCGTCGCGGTCGCGTTCGAGTTCGGTCGCCGTCAGGCCGCCTGGGTCCTCGGCGACCGGATTGTCCATCAGCGTCAGGACCGTCTGCAGTTCGCGGTTGTCATCGAACGTCCGGGTCACTTTCGCGTTCAGCCGATCGCGCTCCACGCGTGACTGATCCCGGAAACCGTCGTAGCGCAGCGCCGAGGCACTGACGTGGTGGGCCCAGCGTTCGCCGCTCCCGCCGGTGCGGACGCCGCTTTTGTAGTAGTCGTGGCTGCCGCCCTGTGCGGAGATCACCGGGCTCCAGGGCATATCGCGGCCATCGGCCGTGGTCACGTCGATGACGCCACCGGCGGCATTGCCATAGGCCACCGCGGCGGGTCCGCGGATCACCTCGATCCGATCCGCCGACTCGAGATCGATGGCATCGGTCTGCGACTGACCGTCGGGCAGGGTCTCCGGGAAACCGTCGACCCGCAGGCGGATGCCGCGGATCCCGAACGGGGCGCGGGCACCGAATCCGCGGGTGGAAATTCTGAGTCCCTGCGCGAAGTTGTACTGGTTCTGGAAGTACAGACCCGGTATCTGCTGGAGAGACTCGTCGAGCGTGAGCCCCCGGCGTCCGGCACGGATCTCATTGCGGTCGACCGCGTCAACTGCCGCCGGCACATCGAGGAGGTTGCGTTCCATGCGCGGCGCGGTGATCACGATCGGCTCCATGGCGGCGTCATCGGCCCCCGCGGGGATCGCCAGCCCCGGGGCCACCGCGAGTATCAGCATGCGGATCGACCGGCGCCATGCTCGATCGTCTAAAGGGTCTCGTGCCGGGATGGGTGCAGGCTCCATGGACCGGGTCGGGCTGGCCGCAGGGTGTGTCGCGCTACGGTCGAATCATAACCCCGATTCGAGCCCCGCGCGGAGGCGCGTAAGCTGTTGCTGCAGGTACATCAGTTCGTCCGCGTCGAGCCCCGTAGCCTCCGCGACCGTGGCGCGTACGCGCTCAAAATCCCAGTGCCGGTCCCTGGTCTGGTCGGTCAGATGGATGCGCACGATGCGCTCGTCGCGCTGGTCACGCGTGCGGTCGACATAGCCGGCCCGATCGAGTCGGCGGAGGACCGGCGTGAGCGTGCCGGAATCCAGCGCGAGCCGCTCGCCGAGCATCTTGATCGACAGCCCGTCCTCCGCGAGCAGGGCCAACAGCACGATGTACTGGGTGTACGTCAGTCCAAGCGGGTCGAGCAGGGTGCGGTAGAGGCGGGTGAAGGCGTGCGCGGTCGAATAGACGCTGAAGCAGAGCTGGTTGTCGAGCGTGAGTGGGTCCGTGCTGTTGTAGCCGTTCGCCAAGGTGCCTCCTTCGAGGACGGCGACCGTCGTCCGCCGCCGCGAGCGGGTTAGGATCGGGCAAGCGCGATCCGGCTAAATGATTGCACACAATTGGTTCGTGTGCGAGTCTTTCAGTTCAGCGAGGAACCTCCTCGCGCCATTCCCGTTGCGGAATGGTCACCGGACATACCCGGAGGTAGTGCCATGAGCAAGGACATCGTTCTCTACGGATTCGACGGGAGTACCTACGTGCGCACCGTCCGCATGCTGCTCGCGGAGAAGGGCGCCGACTACGATCAGGTCCAGGTGAACGTACTGGAGGGCGAACCCCGTCAGCCGGAACACCTCAAACGCCATCCGTTCGGCAAGGTGCCCGTGCTCGATCACGACGGCATGCGGATTCTGGAGACGAGTGCGATCACGCGTTATCTGAACGATGTGCTCGATGGGCCTTCATTCATTCCTGACAATCCCAAAGACCGTGCGCGCATGGACTCGGCGATCGGTCTGTTTGATTCGTATGGCTATGGTGCGCTGGTCGGCGTGGCGGGTTATCACCTGTTCCCCGACTTTCTCGGCAACCCGGACGAGGCGTTCCTCAAGCAGGCCATCGAGGAAGCGCGCAAGGTCCTGACGGAACTGATGAAGATCCGGGGCGACTCGAAGTACATCGCCGGCGACAAGCCGACGCTGGCCGATTTCTACCTCGCGCCCGCCTGCTTTTATGTCGGGCTGACCGACGAGGCCACGAAGGTCTTTGACGTGCCGGGCTTCCAGGAGTGGTGGGATCGCTTCCAGCAACTCGAGAGCTATCGCGCGACCGAGCCGGATCTCGGCTGAGTCCGGCACAGTTGGTGTTTGTTGACGTCGTCGGGTTCTCGCCAGGGCGCCAAGAGCGCCAAGGCATGCAAAGAAGAAAATAACGAGGGGTCGTAGGCCGGCTTTTGCCGTAAGGCAACAGCCGGCATGCTCCTTATTCGCTCGTCGGGACCTGGTCCGCCGGCTGGCTCCCTTCGGTCGCAAGCCGGCCTACGAGGCTACGGTTTCGGAATCCATCTGCGTGGCGGCTGGATCGGCGTGGGCCGGTTTGCCGGGCGTGATGCCGTGGACTTTCGGTTCCCCTTCGCCGTCCACACGCACGAATACCAGCCGGTCGACCTTCGTGATCGATTGCCGGGTACGACGGTTGCGGACCTCGCATTCGATCGTAATTGACGTGCGGCCAAATTCGACCACCTCGGTCCCGATCTCGACGATATCGCCCTGGCGGGCCCCGGTCAGAAAATGCACGTCGGAAATGCTGCGCGTGACCACTGACGTGGATTGAAGCTGACAAGCGGCGTAAATGAACGCCTCCTCATCGATCCACGACAGCACGCGGCCACCAAACAGGCTGCCGTTCGAGTTCAGGTCCTTCGCGGCGACCATCTTCCGGGTACGGTACTTCATGGCGGCGTGATCCGTCGGTTGCCGGAGCCGATCGCTCCCGGTACGGATATACGCAAGGCGCGTGCCTGGAGCGACCGAAGATGGGCAAAGTGGCCATAGGCTGCACGTTGGGCGCTCGCGCCCGACCCGCGCGAGCGGCGGCGGCGCCACGGTGCACCGGGAAGTTGCATGCAGATGCTCGGACTGCACCATCGCGGTCCAGGTCGCGATGGTGCAGTCCGACCTCAGCGGCGCGGCAGTCTGTCGACGGGCCGCGGAGGGGCGGTTTCAGCGTGCGCGCCTGGCCTGCCGGCCGCCGGCCGAGCGGTTGCCATTGCCGTTGCCCTGCTGCCGGCGACCGGCCGGTCGACCCTGGCCGGCATTCCGGTTCTGTCCCTGGTTCCGGCCCTGTCCCTGTTTCCTGCCCTGACCGCCGCCCGGATTCTGGCGGCGTTTCGCCGCAACGGCCGTTTCCTCGAACGGATCGGGCTCGTGGCCGGGCACGGTCTCCGAGTGGATGTTGCGGTTCATCATCCGCTCGATGCCCTTGAGCAGTTTCCGGTCGTCGCCGGAGACCAGCGATACCGCCTGACCTCCGCGGCCCGCGCGGCCGGTGCGGCCGATCCGGTGGAGGTAATCCTCCGGCACTTCCGGCAGGTCGTAATTCACCACGTGTGGCAGGTGGTCGATGTCGAGGCCGCGCGCGGCGATGTCGGTGGCCACCAGGATGCGGACGCCGCCCTTCTTGAACTGCCCGAGCGCCTTCGTCCGTGCGCCCTGCGTCTTGTTGCCGTGGATCGCGGTGGAACTCAGGCCGTCGCGGTCGAGCTGCATGGCGAGCCGGTCGGCCCCGCGCTTGGTGCGCGTAAACACCAGTACCTGCTGCCAGTCACCATCGCGGATGAGGTGACTCAGCACGGTCTTTTTGCCATCGCGGTTCACCGGATGGACCTTCTGCGTCACGGTATCCACCGCCGAATTGCGCGCGGCGACCTCGATCCGGGTCGGTCGTGTCAGCAGGCCCTGGGCGAGCTGGCTGATGGCGTCGGAGAACGTGGCCGAGAACAGCAGGGTCTGGCGCTGCTTCGGCACCGCCGCGATGACTTTCTTGATGTCATTAATGAAGCCCATGTCGAGCATGCGGTCGGCTTCGTCCAGTACCAGGGTCTCGACCTGTGAGAGATCGACCGTGCGGCGCTGGAGATGGTCGATCAGGCGGCCCGGGGTCGCGACGAGGATGTCCACGCCGCGCCGCAGCGTCTGCACCTGGGGCTGCATGCCCACACCGCCGAAGACGGTGGTCGACTTCACCGGCAGGTGGCGGCCGTAGGTCTTCACGCTTTCCTGGACTTGCGCCGCCAGTTCACGCGTCGGCGTGATGATCAGCGCACGGATCGGGCGTCCGCCCGACTTCGGACGCTCGCGCATGAGCTTCTCGAGGATCGGCAGCGTGAAGCCGGCGGTCTTGCCGGTACCGGTCTGGGCGGCGCCCATGACGTCACCGCCCGCGAGAATCGCCGGGATCGCCTGGGACTGGATCGGCGTGGCGGTGGTGTAACCCTGATCTTCGACAGCACGAAGCAGCGCGGCCGAGAGGCCGAGATTGGTAAAAGACATGCGGATTGCTCCTGGAGCCTGACCAGGCACGGCTGTGGCCGTTCGCCCGGGTCCGGTCCAGGCAAAAAAGAAAAGGGGCTTCGAGGTGCGTCCGTGAAAATATACCGGGAACTACCGCGAAATGTGATGCCGACCGGTCGCATCAGCGGAGCGCACAATAACAGAACCGGGCCGCCGGCACACGCGGAATTGCAGCCCCAACGATGGGAACTCCGGAAATCAGATTGTTCCTCGGGCGGTCAGCCATAGATCCGCGGCGATCGCCACGGCCGAGAGGATGAAGATCACGAGGTAATTGAACCGTTCCGGCGAAATACGGATGGAATACAGAATCGCGGCGATCTGCGCGCGATCGAATTCACTCAAGGATTCGCCGGTCCGCATTTTGCGGTCGAGATCCCCGCCGACCACGGCACGCACGCGTCGCAGCGAGACCCGATATCGATAGGCAAAGAAGACGGCGTTCAGCAGTACCCCCAGATACCAGAGCGGTCGTACCCACCCCGGTTCGACGTGTTCCGCGACGATGATCGCGCGGAACGCGAGACTGGAGATCAGGCCAATGGCGAGCAGCGCGATAATGACCGGCATCGGAATGATGCGGAATCGGGCAGCCTGTTCAGTCATGGCTTTGAATGTTCCCGTATCGGGCGGAACAGTGACGGCACGTCCGGTCAACGGGTCACTGTTCTTCCAGAATCGCCACGGCCGCGATCTCGATCAGGTATTCGGGACGCCCGAGTCCATCGATGATCAGCAGGGTGTTGGTCGGGTAATCCGGACCGGTCAGCCAGCGCTGGCGCGCCTCGGTCGCGGCATCCCGATATGCCCGGTCCACGATCCAGGTCGTCGTGGACACCAGATCGTCGAGACCGCCACCGGCCGTTTCGAGCACGCCGGCCAGATTGCGCCAGACCTGTTCGGCCTGACGTGCGCCGTCACCGATACCCACCGGCGTGCCATGCTCGTCCACCGCCAGCTGCCCGGCGATCCAGAGCTGGTTTCCCGCCCGGACGGCCTGGGAGAAAGCGAGCGGTTCGTTCCACTCCTCGCGGAAACGCCGGATCCGGCGCGGTCGCTGATTCGAGCTCATGGTCATACTCCCGGATTGGAGCAATGTGCGTACGGGGGCTCAATGACCATCCGTGCGCGCGTTGGCCGTATCGTGAGAGAGCGTGTCCGTGATGTACAGGCCGGAGGTTCCTTCAGCGCCCTCCCGGCACCGTGGCCGGCGCTCGAAATCGCCCAGCGCGTCCGATATCGTGTTGATCCGCGCGCGGGCGTGGAGAGTGCCCGGCCGGCCAGGATTGCCGGTTCACCGCGCGAATGGAGGTGCATGTCCCGGGAATGGTTGGGAGTGGCTGGATGAAGACGGACTCGGTGCTGGACCGGATCGTCGATATCGTCGCCGAGGGCGGTGACGTTGAACATCTGGTGCGGCCCCTGCTGGATCTCCTCGAATCCATGACCGGCCTGGAGTCGACGTACCTCACTTCGGTCGATCGGGAAAGGGGCATTCAGAAAATCCTGTTCGCGCACAACACTTCGAGTCTCGATATCCCCGAGGCCATGGAGGTGGATTGGGGCGACACGCTGTGCCGGCGTGCAATCGAGGATGGCTGCGGGTATTCCGACGACGTGGCGGGTTGCTGGGGGGATTCGGGCGCGGCCCGTGAACTTGGTATCGCGACGTACATGGGGGTGCCGATCCGGGTCGGCCAGGGCGAACTGTACGGCACGCTGTGTGGTGCCAGTCGTTCGAAAGTTCCTGTTGCCCGGGAGGCGCGCAGACTGCTCGATCTGTTCGCGTATATCATTGCCCGGCAGATCGAGCGCGAGCGACTGCTCGACAGGCTGCGGCGCGAGAACCTCGAGTACCAGGGCTTCGCGCACTCCGATCCCCTGACCGGGATCCCGAATCGGCGGGCACTCCTGCGCGAACTCGGTCGCGCCCTGAGTGACAGTGCGCGTTCCGGCGCGACGGTGCATGTTGCGTTCATCGGTCTGGATGGCTTCAAGGCGATCAACGACCACCATGGTCATGACGCCGGCGATCGATTCCTGATCGCGCTGGCCCGGACCCTGTCGGCGGGACTGCGCGACGGTGACTTCGTCGCCCGCTATGGCGGCGACGAGTTCGTCGTATTTGGCACCGATTATGGCGCCGATCCCGCCGAGAACCGCTGCCTGTTTCAGGCCCGGCTGGCCGGGTTGACCGCCGGTTCATTCCCGCTCGATTCGGTGACCATCGAATACCCCGGTGCCAGCGTCGGTGTAATCTGCGCGGACTACCAGAGCGGTACCAGTGAACAGGCCATCGCCAGGGCGGATGCCGTGATGTACCGCGTCAAACAGGATCGGCGCGCGGCGCGCTGATTACGTTTACGCGCTCCGCAGTGCGGCTCAGGCCTCGCGGAAGGGCTGTATTTCAGGCAGTTGCATCAGCGTGGGAATGATTCGATCGGGCGTGTAGTCCCACGGGTCGAATGGCATGGCCGTGTCGCGCTGGAGCCAGGCCGTGGCCAGGCCCGCGGACCCGGCGCCGATCACGTCCCAGGCGTTGCCCGAGACCAGCCAGGTCGTATCGCGGTCCACGCCACCGGTTGCCACAAGGCGTTCATAGACCGCCGGCGCCGGTTTGTAGGTGCCGACGGTTTCAACGCTGAGGACGTCGTCCAGGTGCGGTGCCAGCCCCGCATGGTTCAGCAGAGTCTCCAGACCTCTCGCGGTACCGTTCGAGAACGCCAGGCAGCGGTTTCCCCGTGCCCTCAGGGAATCGAGTGCCGGGGCGGCATCGCTGAATGCCGGCAAACGGGTCCAGGCGCCGACCAGCTCCTCGCGATCGGTTTCGGGGATATCGATGCCGGTGACCGCCAGGGCGCGGTCGAGCGCGGCACGCGTGACGCGATCGAACGGCTGGTAGCGTCCCATCGCCGCGCGACGGAAGGCGAACTCGAGCTGGGAACGGCGCCACTCCGCGACCAGCGCGTCCGTGCGCTCGCCGGCGAAGGGACGGAGCGGGTCGGCGATCCCGGTTGGGTCCACCAGCGTCCCGAAGACATCGAAGCCGATGACCTGCATGGGCGACCTCCGTTTGTACCTGAACGGCCAGCAAAAACCGCTTGGAAGCCGCGATTGTAGCGCGCGATTACAGCACCGCGCGCAGCCGCTCCAGCAGCCAGTCGATTTGATCCGCGTCGATCACGAGCGGCGGCGCCAGCCGCAGCACCTGTTCCTTGGTCTCCTTGCAGAGTACGCCGCGGTGCATCAGGGCCTCGCAGAACGGCCGCGCCGGGCCGGCGGACTCGGCGATCTCGATGCCGATCAGCAGGCCGCGGCCGCGTACCTCCACGATGCGGTCGCTGTCGATCGCTTTCAGGCCCGCCATGAGCCGTTCGCCCATCGCGCGCGAGTGGGTTGTCAGACCCTCGTCGACGATGACGTCGAGCGCCGCCTCGCCGACGGCGCACGCCAGCGGGTTACCGCCGAAGGTGCTGCCGTGGTCGCCCGGCTGGAAGACACTCATGATGTCGTGCGAAGCCAGCGCGGCGGAGACGGGATAGACCCCGCCCCCGAGCGCCTTGCCGACCGTCATGATGTCCGGCTCGGCGCCCGGTTCATGATGATGGCAGAACAGGTCGCCGGTGCGCCCGAGGCCGGTCTGAATTTCGTCATCGATCATGAGCATGCCGTGGCGGTCGCACAGTTCGCGGACCGCGCGCAGGTAGCCGTCAGGCGGTACGATGATGCCGCCCTCGCCCTGGATCGGTTCGATCAGCACCGCGACGGTGTGCTCGTTGATGGCCGCTTCAAGCGCGTCGATGTCGGCGAACGGGATATGCACGAAGCCGGGGGCAACGGGGCCGAAATCATGGTGGTAGTGGTCGTCCGAGGAGAGACTGACGCCCATGATCGTGCGGCCATGGAAATTGCGGTCGCAGCAGATGATCTCGGCCTTGCCGCGCTCAACGCCCTTGCGCTCGTAACCCCATTTGCGGGCCAGCTTTACCGCCGTCTCCACCGCTTCCGCTCCGGTGTTCATTGGCAGGGCGACTTCCATTGCCGCAACGTGACAGAGTTTCTCCAGGAAGGGGCCGAGGCGGTCGGTGTGGAACGCGCGTGACGTCAGGGTCAGGCGTTCGCATTGGTCGGCGACCGCCTGCATGACGCGTGGGTGGCGATGGCCCTGATTGACCGCGGAGTAGGCGGCAAGGCAGTCGAGATAGCGTCGCCCATCGACATCCTCGACCCAGCAGCCGTCGCCGCGCGCGAGCACCACTGGCAATGGTGCGTAATTGCGCGCCCCGAAGGTCTCCGTCTGGCTGATGATCCGCTGCTGACGGTCCGAAATCGCGTGTTGTTCCATGACGGCGTTCATAAGCTATCCCACCCTTGCCAGTATGGTTTCGCCAAAAAGGCTCTTGATCAGTTCGACCGCCAGCTCGGCGGTGCGGTTATGGATGTCCAGGGCCGGATTGATCTCGACCACGTCGAGCGAGCCGAGCAGTCCGCTGTCGTGGATCATCTCCATGCACAGTTGCGCTTCGCGCCAGGTCGGCCCCCCGAGTACCGGCGTGCCGACGCCGGGTGCGACGTCGGGGTCGACGAAGTCCAGATCGAAACTGACGTGCAGGTGGCCGCCGGTGCGGTCGATGGTCTCCAGTACCTCGGTCATGACCCCACGCATGCCGACTTCATCGATTCGCCGCATGTCGTGGATGACGAGCCCACGTTCGACGATGCGGCGCTTCTCTACGCTATCGACGGAACGGACCCCGACCTGGAAGACCCGAGCCGGATCGATCATCGGGGTCGCATGGCCGAGATCGAGCAGGTCCGGGTGGCCGTCGCCGCACATTACGGCGACCGGCATCCCGTGGACGTTGCCCGACGGGCTCGTCTCATGGGTGTTGAAATCGGCGTGCGCATCGAGCCAGAGCACCGACAGCGGCCGCCCCTGGCGGGCACAGTGACGTGCCACGGCAGCGACCGAACCGATCGATAGTGAATGATCGCCGCCCAGAAGGATCGGCGTCTCGTCGCGATCGAGCGCCGTCGCGACGGTGTCGCGGACCGCGCGGCACCACGCGAGGGTCTCGTCGAAATGACGCCAGCCATCGACCGCCGGGCGCGATGGATTGGTCGGTCCGGTGAGGTTGCCGTGGTCGCGGACGTCGTACCCCATGCGGGTCAGGGCCGTCTCCAGGGCCGCGACACGCAATGCCTCCGGGCCGAGGTTGGCACCGCGCGTACCGGCGGCGACGTCGCTCGGGGCGCCGATCAGGCCGAGCCTCCGCGCCACAGGCTCGAAGGAGGGCGGGGCGTTGCGATGTGTTGTTGCCGCGGGCATGCTCGTCTCCAGCGATTGGCGTGCAGGCTGCACGCCAATCGATCATTGCAGCCAGAGCATGGCATCGAATCGCACGAATAGGCCTGGAGATTGTGGCCGCCTGGCCGCAGAGTCTGCGGCAGAGGGTGGTGCATGCCGCAGGACCTGCGGCGCCCGGGGCGGTGCCCGGCTGCAGGCGGCTTGAAAGGTGGATGGAACGTATGAGCGAGAGGATCAGGCTCGACCGGACGGATATCGCGATCCTGGCAACTCTGCAGGGAGAGGCGCGGATCACGAATCACGATCTGGCCGAACGCGTGCACCTGTCGGCCTCGTCCTGTCTGCAGCGGGTGCGCAAACTGGAAAAAGCGGGCGTGCTGCGATCGTACAACGCGAGGATCGAACTCGAGCCCATCTGCCGCAGCGTGACCGTGATCGCCGAGGCGACGCTCAACCGACACGAAGAGGCCGAATTCCGCCGTTTCGAACAGGCCGTCGACGCCATCCCCGAAGTCACCGAATGCCTCAAGGTCAGCGGCGAATACGACTACATCCTGCGGTTCGTCTGCACGGACATGGCCCAGTACGATCGACTGTCCGATCAACTCCTCAACACCGGCCACGGCGGCGCCCGCCTGTCGAGCCATTTCGTACTCGCCCGCTGCAAACAGAGCGACGGCTACCCGATCGAATCGCTCCTGCGGTCGTCACAGAAGGAATAAACCCCAGCGTTGCATAAATTTGGATATTAGACAGCGGCGACGTCCGGCACCAGCATCTTGCGCATGGACATGAACCGCTGCTTCAGGTGGT
>Ga0075106_1000220_pt1 | contig 32223 bp, 36 predicted proteins | sample AntDeeMetag02WF4_FD_69796 | JGI IMG/M metagenome (GOLD analysis project Ga0075106, IMG submission 69796) | Saline lake microbial communities from Deep Lake, Antarctica - Antarctic Deep Lake Metagenome 02WF4 | ecosystem: Environmental > Aquatic > Non-marine Saline and Alkaline > Saline | place... | reverse complement strand
GACCTACCTGATGCGCCGCGTCCAGGAGCAGGGCGGCAACGCGGCCTACGTCGCCGTCGGGACGGACCATCCCGGCGGTCACCACACCGCGACGTTCGACGTCGACGAGGAATCGATCGCTATCGGCGTGGACTGGCTGAGTGCCGTCGTCGAGGAACTGGGTGCGAAGGCAGCAAACTGAACCCAAGAATGCGGTGAAAATTCAGTACTTCGCATCGGCGCCGGTGACGGCGTAGATCTCGTCCATCAGGTCGTCGCGTTCGGACTGCCACTGGTCGAACCCGTCGGGACTGGACGGGTAGGACTCGTAGTGCTCTTTCAACTGGTCGGCGAGTCCTTTCGCCTTGTAGAGGTCGTAGATGATCCCCCAGTGGCCGAAGCTCTTCATCGCGGTCTTGAGTTTGAGGCCCAGGCCGACCTCGGCCGACCCCGAGTACAGCGCGTCGGCGATCTTGTTCGCGGGCAGCGAGGCGAGCAGGCCCATCAGGTCGTCGACCTCGACGGCGGTCGTGAAGATGTTGTAGACGTCGAGAGCGGCGTAGCGGGCGCCGAAGTGTTCCATGACGCGCTCGTTGTACCGCCAGAGGGCGGCCTCCTGGTCGGTGGTGCCGTCCTCGATGGCCTCGATGGCCTGCTCGCCCGCGTACTGGCCGGCGTAGGCCGCGCCGGCGATACCCCCGCCGGTGGTGGGGTTGACGTGGGCCGCGGCGTCGCCGACGGCCATGTAGCCCGGCGCGACCGCGGAATCGTAGGGACGACGCGTCGGGAGCGCGGCGCCGAGCTTGTCCCTTACCTCGGCGTTGCGGAACTCGGAGCGTCCCTCAAGATCCTCTTTGAGGTCGTCGACGAGTTCCATCGGCTCCTCGTTCATCTGGAAGCCGAGGCCGACGTTTATCTCCGTGTCCGTGCGCGGGAAGTACCAGAGGTAGCCCGCGGCGCGGTCGGTGGGCTTGAACACGAGCGCGTCGTCCCACGGCACCGGCTCCTCGGTCTCGACGATTTCGCGGTAGGCCGAGCAGAACTGCGAGTAGGTGACGTTCGTGTCGAACGTCGTGCCGTCGAAGTCGACCTTGTCCTGGAGGAGGGAGAGCGACCCGGCGGCGTCGACGACGACGTCGGCCTCGTAGGTGACCGGGTCGCCTTTGCGGACGGCCGACAGGCCAGTGACGGTCCCGTCGTCCTGGACGACGTCCTGGACGACGGTGTCGTAGTGGAACTCGACGCCCGTCTTCGCGGCGCCCTCGATGAGGAGGCGGCCGTACTCCCAGCGGTCGATGACCGCCAGTTCTCCGGGAACGGGAATTTCGAGGACGGTGTCCTCCTGTGGAATCTCGAAACGACCGTGGTCGACGTCGGTGTTGGTAAAGGCGTCCTCTATCTGCGATTTCGGGATGGCGTCGGGGAAGTTGCTGGCTCCCTTGAGCGCATCGCCACAGGCGATGTGGCCCGCCTCGGACTCGTCTTTGCGCTCGACGACGACGACGTCGTAGCCCTCGCGCGCGAGCGTGGCCGCGGCGTAACAGCCGGAGGTCCCCGCGCCGACGACCGCGACGTCGACGGATTCGGTGCGGGGCTTCGCCGACGCGCCGTCGGCGGAGCCGGGCTTCGTAGTGGTCATGGCATGGTCTGCTGGCCCGAGGGAGAAAACTCTTTATTCACTTCGCCAAAATGTGTCGCCTCGCTGGGGTCAGACGCCGATTAGGCAGTGACAAACGTTTTGTCGGGCGGTTCCGAACCCCGGAGCATGACCGACTACACCGTGGAGTTCGTCGGGACGGGGGAGACGATCACCGTCTCCGACACGGAGACGATCCTGGGGCGGTGCATCGAGGTGGGCATCGCCCAGGAGTACTCCTGCCGCGTCGGGATGTGTCTCGCCTGCTCGGCGGAAATCGTCGAGGGCGAGGTCACCCAGCCCGCGGCACGAGGGCTTTCGGAGAAAGAACGCGAAGCTTACGCGCTGACGTGCATGGCCCGCCCGGCGTCCGACCTCGTTCTCGACCGCGGAGAGTACCCACCGTCTATCGAAGGCGACGTATCCCCGGTGGCCGGCGACGACGCGGCAGCGGCCGACGACTGACGAGTTTCGGTTACGGGTCGAAACGAAAGAAACAAAGTATTATGTGGTCCTTTTGCCGGTAAACGGTCTGTTAACTCCGTCTGAGCGATTCCAGATCGCGGTTTGTGGAAGGACAGGTCATATATGGTAGTGGTGCGTATGGGGTAGTAGACACCTGCACCTTCGCCAGGGGACGGCTGTCGAAGACTGACACACGTTCACAACCATGACCAGCCGCGTATACAGACTCCACTCGACGCTCGAACTGCCACTGGAAGACACGTACGACTTCTTCGAGGATGCCGACCTCCCCCCAGAAATCAACGACGTGGGCATCACCCGTCGTAACAACACGCTCATCATCAGCGCCGTTTCGGACGACGAAGAGATCAGCAAGTACACGCCGACGGCACAGCTGAAAGCCAGCGTCACCGAGAACCGCGTGTACGAAGAGCTCCCTGAGGAAGAAGAGGACGGTCCCGGCCCGAGCAGTGGTCCGGGCGGCCCACAGTGGGGCACACTGGAAGAAGAAGAGGAGGAGATCCCCTCGGAACTCGTCGAATACGCCTGTTTCAAGGGTGACCGGGAGACCGTCCTCCAGAACACCGCCCTGCAGTATCCGATGTTCCTGGTCCTCTGTGAGGTCGCCCGGAACGCGGAGAAGGGGACGCTTACCGCCATCGCGTGCGTCGACGGCGAACTCGAGGCGGTTCGCATCGTCGACGGCGAGGACCGGCCCGCGACGATCAACGTCGTCGAGGAACCGCGCGACGACGAGGCCGCCGAGGGCGTCAACTGGCGCGACAACAAGTTCATCTCGTAACCGCGTCGCGAACTCCGTTCTTTCACAGACCATCTCCCCGAGTCACTACGACCGCTCGTTCGGTGGCCTCTCGTCGGATACCATTAAGGCCGCACTCCGATAATCACTGCATATGCCAGATCGCGGCCCGGAGGGGACGTTCCGCTCGACGGTCACCACGACTGACGTCGTCGAACTGTACGACGTCGTCGACGGACCGGTCCTCGGCTCCGCGGACGTCGCGAACCACCTGGGGTGTACGCGCGACACAGCTCGCAGAAAACTCGACCTACTGGAGAAACGTGGCCTGGTCGATTCGCGCATGGTCGGACGCACCAAGGTCTTCTGGCGCGTCGACCGGTCGAGCGACCTCCGGGAGTGGCTCGATGAGGACGACCGGACATAGCCGACACCAATCTCACCGGCAGTCAGTGACAGCTGCGGTCGCAGTACGGTATCTTAGGCACCATTTAGGACGGCGTTACTGCCGGTGTGTGGGTATAGGCGGTTGCTAAGGGCCCGGGTTTTCCAAAAAGTACTTACAGCCGCTGGTAATTATATCTCATTACCGATGTCAGAGTCAGAGAGCTTCCCCGACGACCTCGACGTCGACTACGCCGACGGCGAGGGCGAGTCACCCGAGGACTATCCCTCCGTCAACCACAAGATCGAGAAGGCCATCGAGGTCACCAAGGACGGCCTCGAGCAGTACGACAACCCGGTCATCATGTGGACCGGCGGCAAGGACTCGACGCTGACGCTGTACTTCGTCAAGGAAGTGGCCGACCGCTTCGACCTGGAGGTCCCCCCGGTCGTCTTCATCGACCACTACCAGCACTTCGACGAACTCATCGACTTCTGCAAGCACTGGGCCGACGAATGGGACCTCGACGTCATCTGGGCGCGTAACGAGGACATCGGCGACTACGTCGACGAGCACGGCCTCGAACCGGGCGACGACATCCCGGTCGACGCGCTCTCGGAGCACAACCAGCACCACGTGCGGAACCTGCTGGAGTACGAGGAGGACACCTTCCCGTTCCTGCTCGACACCTACGTCGGCAACCACCTCCTGAAGACTGTCGCGCTCAACGACACGCTCGAGGAGCACGACGTCGACGCCGTCCTTTCGGGCGTCCGCTGGGACGAACAGGAGGCCCGCGCCGACGAGACGTTCTTCTCGCCGCGCCACGACCCCGACATCTACCCGCCCCACGACCGCGTCCAGCCCATCCTCCAGTTCGCCGAGGCCGACGTGTGGGAGGCCTTCTGGAACTTCGTCGTGCCGGACACCGTCGAGGACTTCCCCGAGGAGGGGTACGTCCCGCAGGGTCAAGACGACCTCCCCGAGGGAATCGAGAAGGACGACGTCCCGGTCTCACCGAAGTATTTCGCCGGTTTCCGTTCGCTCGGGAGCGAAGTGAGCACCGACAAGTCCGCCCAGGAGCCCGCGTGGCTCCAGGACATGGCGAACACCACCGAACGCGCCGGCCGCGCCCAGGACAAGGAGGACCTCATGGAGCGCCTCCGCGACCTGGGCTACATGTAACGTAGACTGTTCGGGTTTCGAGCAGTATTCTTCTGGACGCAATCGCGGACGCGGGACACAACACTCAACAGCCCGCCCGCCCCAGGGTCGGTCATGAGTGGGGAGTACGACTGGCTGACGCTTGACGACGACGAGGAGATACTCTGGGACGGGGAGATATCCCAGAAGTCGATGATAGGGACGTACGTCGTCGGGATTCCGCTGATCCTCCTGCTGGGCCTCGGGCTGTTGATCATCGTGCCCTCGTACCTGATCGTCAAGCACACAGACTACGTCATCACGAGCAAGGGCGTGTACAAGAAGACCGGTATCCTCAGCCGCTCTGTCACCGAGATTGAATACGAGAAGATCCAGAACACGGCCTTTTCCGCGGGGCCAGTGGCCCGGTACTTCGGGTACGGCGACGTCGACATCAGCACGGCCGGCGGGTCAGGCGTCGAGATGAAGCTCCGGGCCGTGGACGACCCCCAGGGTGTCCAGAAGCGCCTCTCGCGGCTCGTCAAGCGCGCACAGGGGGCTCGCGGCCAGGAGGACTCGGCGGAGACGGACGACGTGCTCGACGAGATTCTGGTCGAACTCCGGGCGATCCGCGAGTTGGTCGAAGCACGCGGGGGCGATGGCCGCGGGCAGACTGACGGCCCCCGACGGACGAACGGCCCCGACGACCGATGAACGTCCCCGACTGGGCGCCGGCGTCGGCCGAGGAGACCGGTGTCTGGCAGGGAAAGCCGCGCGCTCGCGTCGTCCACTGGGGCGTCGTAACCGGTGTGCTGGTCGCGGTGGTGGTCCTGGGCGTCGGTGGATACCTCTGGCGTGCGGACGCCGTCGGTCCGGCGATATTCGTCGCGTTCATCGCGGTGGCGCTGCTTGGCTTCGCCGTACCGGCCGAAGCAACGTATCTCTGGCGCGCACACACCGACTACCTGCTGACGGACGCGGCGCTGTACCACCGGACCGGAACGCTCTGGATCACGGTGACGGAACTCGGTCTCGAGAAGATTCAGAACACGGCGTACTCCCAGGGCGTCTTCGGAACGGCGTTCGACCACGGGACCGTCACGGTGGACACCGCGGGAAGTGAGGGGGCCGAACTCACTCTGCGCGCCCTGGACGACCCGGATGACGTCCACCGGATCGTCGCCGAGCACGCGGCGGTGACCGGGAGCGACGAATCGCTCCCCGGGACGGTCGAACAATGGCGAGCGGTACTGGAAGAAGTTCGACAGCTACGGACGGTTCTCACGGCTGAGTGAACCGGCAAGGGCCCGGCCACCGGCTGGAAATCGTGGCCCGAAAGCGGCACAATATATTCATACGGTTGGCCACAGAGTCACAGGTATGGCGACAATTTCGACCGACGTCAATCGGCCGTACCTGCCCTCCGACGGTGCGAAGATAACGGCCGAAATCGACGTCGAACCGGGCGAACAGGACGCGAACGTACGACGCCACGTCGCGCTGTGCATCGACACCAGCGGATCCATGGGCGGCGCGAAGATCCAGCAGGCCCGCGACGGGGCCGCGTGGGTGTTCGGGCTGCTCGAGGACGACGACTACGTCAGTCTCGTCGGTTTCGATACCGAGGCGACCGTCCACATCCCCACGACGCGCTGGGGGCGACTCGAGCGCGACGAGGCGATGGACGCCGTCGAGGACCTGACGGCGGGTGGCGGTACCGACATGTTCGGCGGCCTGGCATCGGCCCGCGAGGAACTCGCGTCCTCTCGCGCCGGCCCCGATGCCGTCAAGCGCCTCCTCCTGCTCTCGGACGGCAAGGACAACGAACACGAGCCCGACGACTTCGCGGAACTGGCCCGCGAAATCGACGACTCGGGCGTCCGCATCCAGTCGGCGGGCATCGGCGAAGACTACAACGAGGATACCATCCGAACGCTCGGAACGACCGCCCGCGGGACCTGGACCCACCTCGAAGCGCCAGGCGACATCGAGGAGTTCTTCGGCGACGCCGTCGAGCAGGCCGCCTCCGTCGTCGCGCCGGACGCACAGATCGAACTCGACGTCGCCCCCGGTGTCGAGGTGAGCGAGGTGTACCGCGCGCTTCCGCAGGCCCAGGAAGTCGGCGTCGAGTGGGAGGACAACGCCGCCGTCGTGAAGCTCCCAGACCTGACCGAGCGCGAACACCAGCGCGTCGTCCTGAAGATTCATGCACCTGCCCGCCGCGAACTCGAGGAGGTCACCCTCGCAGACGTGACTCTCTCCGCGCGCGGCGACACCGCGAGCGACGACGTCACCGTCGAGTACACCGACGACAACGACAAGATCGCTGAACACGACGAGTCCGTCTCCATCGACCACAAGCAGACCGTCATCCGGACGGAACTCGGCAAGGGTAACGTCGAGGCCGCGGAGACCCAGGTCGAGAAGATGACCGTCGTCCACGGCGAGGAGACGGAGGCCGTCCAGGAGGCCGACCGCCAGACCCAGATCGTCAAGGAGGGCGGCCGGGCCGAGCAGAGCCAGGCCACCCAGATCGTCGACGACGCCGACCGGCTCGGATGACCGGTCGACGGGGCGACGCGGGAGGCACTCGCCGATGAGCGCCACCGCGCTCGCGAGCGGCGACCTGGTCGCCGACCGGTACCGTATCGAGAACGAGGCCGGCAGCGGCGGCTTCGCCATCGCCTACGAGGCCGTCGACACGCAGACCGGCGACACGGTCGCCGTGAAGGTCCCGAACACCGCCGGGTCCAGCAACGATGCGGCCGTCGTCGAGGAGTACTTCCTGAAGGAGGCCACGGCCCTGGAGAGCATCCGCGACGCCGGCGGCCACCCGAACGTGATGAACCTCCTCGACCGCCACGAGGACGCGGACGGCCCCGTGCTCGTCGTGGAGTTCGTCGACGGCTACGAACTGGACGACGCCATCGAGAAGACAGGCCCCCTCGACCCCGCGGAGGTCCGCGAGGTCGGCGTGGGTCTCTGCGGCGCGATGTCGTTCCTCCACGAGAACGAGATCGTCTATCGCGACCTGAAGCCGGACAACGTCATGCTGACCGAGCGCGATGGCCGAGTCACGCCGGTGCTCATCGACTTCAACACGGCCACTGGGTTCGACGCCTCGGGCGAAGCGGAGGACTCCGGAACCACGATTCTGGGCCCATACAAACCCCGCGAGGTCGCCGACGCCAGCCGTTCGGAGGCCCGCCAGGGCCCCTGGTCCGACGTCTACTCCATCGGGAAGATTCTCCTCTTCCTGCTGAAGGGGACAGTCCCGAAGATGGACGGCGTCGACCCGCGTGACTTCGGCGTCGACTGTCCACCGTACCTCGCCGAAATCGTCGAGCGGGCGACGGCGACGAGCTACGAAGACCGCTACCACAACGCCACCGCGATGGAGCACGTCCTCCGCGAGATGGACCCGACGCCCCCGCCACAGGCATCGGTGCGCTACCTCCAGGAAGCGGATCGCTATACCATTCACGTCGGGGACACCATCGGCCGGGAGGACGCAGTCGGCCCCTCGCCCGCCGTCGCCATCCAGGACGAAGACGAGTACATCTCTACCGTCCAGGTCCAGTTCGACGTCGACGACCACGGCAACTGGCAGCTACGCGACCGGAGTCTCAACGGGACGTACGTCCAGACCAGCGACGGCTGGCAACGCGTCCTCGGCGAGGCGGGCCGCGAGCGCCTGCGCGAGCAGGACGAGGATCCGACGGACCGCCACGGCAACGTCCCGCCGACCACCTTCCGCCTCCAGGACGGCGACCTCGTCGCGCTCGTCCACCCCAGCTACGGGGTCACCTTCGAGTTCCACCAGCACTGAACCATGCACTACGCTACTCACTACGACGTCGGTGACCGCAAGCGCGACGGTGGCATCAACGAGGACAGCGTCGCCGTCTCCGTCATCGAACAGGGCCACCGGTCGGGACTGACCACGGACGGAATCGGCGAGTACGGAACCGGCGAGCGAGACGACGAGGAGGACACGCCCGCGAATCGCAGCGCCGCCGTGTTCGCGCTCGCGGACGGCGCGGGCGGCCACGACGCCGGCGACGTCGCCTCCTACCTTGCGACGACGGTCATCTGCGAGGAACTGGCACCCGTCGTTGCCGAGGCGAGTCGCCGCGATCCCGACGATTTCGACGTGGACATCGACGAGTCGCTGTTACCAGACCGACGAGGTGCGACCGACCTGCAGACGGCCGTCGCGGACGCTATCGTCGCCGCTCACCGCGACGTCGTCCGGTACGCCGCCGAGAGCGGAACCCAGGCGTACACGACGGTCGTCGCGGGCCTCGTCGTCGACGGCGAAGTCCACTACGGCTGGGTCGGCGACAGCCGCGCCTACCTCGTCAACGGCGTGCGTGAGTCCATCGAGTTGCTCACGAAGGACCACGGCGTCGTCCAGGAACTACTCGACCGGGGCGAAGTCGACGACGTCGCGGCCCACGTCCACCCCCGAGGGAACGAGATTACACGCGCACTCGGCGGCGCGGGCGACGGCGACCCGGAAACGGCGTCTGTCCCTGTAGAGACAAACTCCGTCCCACTCTTCGCCGAGGACGTCCTGCTCGTGACGAGCGACGGGCTGATCGACGCCCAGACCGACGCGCCCGCGCTGTACGAACGCTACGTCGAGGCGGGCCGGAGCGACGAGGCCGCCGAGGAGGTGCGCGACGCGGTCGTCACCGACGAGGAGATTCGCGACCTGGTCCTCGGGTCGGACTCGCTGGACGACGCCGCGTCGGGCCTGATCGACCTGTCGAACGACCGCGGCGGGAAGGACAACCTGTCGGTGATTTTCGCTCGCGACCCCACGCTCCCGCCGACGCCGGGCGAGGACGAGGGGATGCCGGTCCGTGCTATCGACCCGGACGACCCCGTCGAGGACCGCGAGACCGTGATCGTTCCGGGGGAGTGACAAATCTCGGTCACGGGTCCCGCTACGCTGTATTTTTCCGGTTCACTGACGGAAACTATTTTCACCACCTGGGTATAGTGTATTGGCAGGCATGTCCGAGAGTGACACGGCGTCGGTCGAATGCCCGCTCTGCGGCGAGTCGTTCGACCCGACGGCCGCTGGGGGCTGGTGTACCAACTCCGACTGTGGCGAGTGGCAGTACGAAGCCGACGCCGCGTCGGACGAGCAATCAGTGGGTGCGAACGGTTCGACAGACGACGCGGAGGCGAGCGACGGGGACGACCCGCTCGCCGACGCCGACGACGATACGGAGCCGACGGACCCGCCGTCGTGGATGGAGGAATCCGACGACGAATCAGGCGACGAGGAGGACGACGCCGCTGAACTCGACGACGACGCGGACCGGGACGAGGAGGCGGCTGGCGATGAACTCGACGTCGACGCGGACCAGGACGAGGAGGCGGCTGGCAATGAATCCACGGACAGATCGAACGGTGCTGACGCTGTCGACAGCGGTGAAGCGGATGCCGGCGATACCGACGAATCCGAAGTCGACGACCCGTCGACGGCGGCAGACGCGGACGAGGAAGCGGACGACGCGGACGACGCGGAATCCTTCGACTGCCCGGGCTGTGACACCGAGCTGGCGGCCGACGTCAACTTCTGTCCCGACTGCGGCGCGGACGTGAGCAGTTTCCCGGCCGAGGACGGCACGGGTGACGAACTGGACGCCTGTCCGTCTTGCGGCGGTGACGTCGACGCGGACGACAGCTTCTGTGCGCAGTGCGGCGAGGACCTCGACGCCCACCGCGGCGACGCCGGCGTCCTGACGGAGTGTCCCGACTGTGGCGGCGAGGTGGACCCGGACGACAGTTTCTGTGCGGGCTGTGGCGCTGACCTCGATGCCGCCCGCTCGGGCGGTGCGGCGGGGGCCGGCGACGCACCGTCCGGCGACAGCGCGCCCGGCGCGCTCGCACTGACCGCCCACGGCAAGACCGTCGTCGCCGGGGACGGCGACATCGTCGGCCGCGAGATCAGATCGCTACTGACCGAGGCAGGCCGTCCGGAGGACGAGGCGGTTCGCGTCCACCGCGAGCACGTCCGGTTCGTCCGCGAGGACGGCCAGTTCTACGCGGTCGCGCTCGGCCAGAACCCGACCCGCGTGAACGGCGCGTCGCTGGTGAAAGGCGACCGGGAAGCGATCGCACCCGGCGACGAACTCGACCTCTCCGACGTCGTCACCCTCGACGTCGAAGCAGCCTGACGCTCTATCGGCGATATTTTCGTGCCGATCACAGCGTATCACGCGGTGAATCGGCGCCGTCGCGTAACAGCTTTCCCACCCGGGAAAAAACACCCTCCAAGCAATGTCTGGACGCAGACGGCGCGAACTCGCCGATTCGTTTCGCCTCGTCATCGGTGACGAGCAGTGGTTCCTCCGCGACCTGCTGGTCGGCGTCGTCGCGGCCGTTATCTGGGTCGGTGCGACGGGCGCGCTCGCCATCCAGGTTGCCGACGTCGTCGGCGTTTCACTCGGGATTGCGCCCGGCGTGACCCCCTCACCGGTCGCAGTCGCCGTCTTCGGCGTCCTCTGGCTCGTCGTCCCGGCCGTCGCCGTCGCGGTCCGGCTCCGGCAGCGAACGCTGAACATCCGTGACAACGTCGAACAGTACTACCGCTTCGACCATCCGGCCGTGTTGCTCGCGCCGCCGACGCTCCTCGTCGTCGCCGCAGTGGCGGTCGGAATCGCCCTCGGCGGGTTCCCGTGGTACTTCTCGCTGGTGTTGCTCCCCGTCGGCCTCTTCGCCCTGGTACGGACGCTCGCCTTCAGCTACCGGGTGTACTCCTTCTCTCACCCGCTGGTCGTCCACCTTTTCGTCGTCGTCTCGACCGCGGTGGCGCTCGCCAGTGCGCTGGCAGCGGTCGGAACGGCGACTGGTGGGGGCCAGTTCGCGGAACAGGTACTCCGCTCGGTGGGGCTGCCGGCGTGGGTCCTCGGGACCGTGTCTGTCGAGGGCGTCGTCGTGTTGGGCCTCGCCGCAGCGGCCGCACTCCCGGTCGCTCTGGCGCTGGCGTACGTGCTGGTCCAGACGGTCGTCTCACTGGGCGTCAGGCTGGTCGAACCCGACGTCGACCGGTCGGCGATGCGGACCGGCCAGCGATATCCGCCGTTCCTGGATACGACGACACCGGTTGGGACCCCCGCCGGTTCGCCGGACTCCTCAGACGGGTCGACTGGGACGGACGTCGACGCCTCGACTGTCGACCGGGGGCCGACCGCCCCGGACGGGGACGGGACGGACTCGGAGGGGTCGGTGGAATCCGACGACGACGGAGAGGACCTCGACGACGTCAGTAACACGCGCGTGTTCACGCCGCCCGCCGAGGACGGCGACGGCGGATTCGGCTCCGGATCCACCGGCGAGACGCGCGCTGTACCGGGGACCGACGACGTGGGGACGTCCTCGGCTGGCGGCGCTGCCCGCTGTGAGGCCTGCGGCAAATCCTTCTCGATGAACACGGACGTGCGGTTCTGTCCCAACTGCGGGACTGCGCTGAACGGTGAGTGAGCGACTATCGGTTTCGAACTCCTGACGGCTCAGGCCAGCGGCCGGAACCAGACGGCCGCGAGCAACACGGCGAGAAAGACGTACGAGCCGCGGATGAGGAGCATCGTCGCGAGTTCGGCGTCCGCGTTCCGCGAGAGCACGGCAACAAGGCCGAATGCGAGGGCCGCGAGCGCCGCGCTGGGCGGGATAGCACTCATCGCGATTGCCATCGCGAGCACGGCGACCATCCCCAGGAACATCAGTCCGTAGGCCAGTTGCCGTGCCCGGGTTCGTCCGAGGACGACGGCGACGGTCCGCTTGTCGATGGACCGGTCGTACTCGACGTCGGTCGAGTCGTCGATCACCTTGATCCCCGAGAGGACGAGGAGGAAGACGACGGCCAGCGCCACGATGACGGGCGCCAGCCCCGTCGACTGGACGTAGAATCCGCCGAGGAGCGCGAAGGCGATACCTGTCGGATAGCCGACGCTGGCGGTGACCGGGTGCATGTCGAGCCGGGGGGCGTGGTGATAGCCGATGAGCCACCCTGGGAGCGTGATCAGTGCGGCCCAGACGTTAACGAGCGCGAACAGGGCGGCCGTGCAGGCGAAGAACCCCACGGAGGCGCCGGCCAGCGCGAGGCGGCAGCCCCGCTCCGAGAGCGGGTGGTCGTCGTCCTCGCCGCGGCCGTAGAAGTCGACGTAGCCGTCCTTCACGTGGGCGGTGTAGAGGCCGAAGAAGACGGCGGCGAGGTGGACGCCGGCGAGGGGGAGGGAGAACTGATCGGCGAGCAGTCCCCCGAACAGCGAGGCTGCCAGCGGCGGGAGCATGAAGACGGGGTGGACCTGGGAGGCGAGCGCCTGAACGGCGGCCGCGATGCCGGATCCGTGCCGCGCGATTGCCATGTACGGTCAAAGGGGCGCTCGTGTTAAAAATCCAACCAGCGGTGCGGGAGGAGAGCGCTCGGCCTACCGCCAGTTCCTCCGGTCGAGGACGAACCCCGAAATGTGGGAGGCCAGGTCGCGGGCGTCGCGTTCGGTGGGCGCGTGAAGTTCGCCGGAGACCGAACCGGCCTCGCCACCGACGCCTTCCGTCTCGGAGACGGGGTCCGTTCCGGTGGGGTAGGGGCGTCGCGAGCGGACGCGGTCGCGCAACGCCTGGAGCGCGGCTTGCGTGAGTTCGGTGTCGAGGTGCTGGAGGTCGTAGTGGACGACGTAGCCGCGCGCGGCGTCGCGGACGGCGAGCACTGGCTGGCCGCGTTCGGCACAGCGCTCCCAGAGAGCCCGCTGTTCGTCGACCGTCGCGTAGACGGGGACGTTGGAGGACGCCAGGTAGTCCATTGCCGCGACCGTAGGGACTGGAGCACTATTGGCCTGTCGTCGGGCACGGTGACAGTTCGCGGGACGCCACCTCGATCAGCGGGTGGTCACGCGCCCCATTCCGCCACCGGCGGACTGCCTATGCCGCGGTCATTGTCGGACCGCCTGTGCGGCGTCGTCCATGATCTCGAGCGCCTCCTTCAGCGTCTCGACGTCGACGGCGTAGGAGATGCGCGCGTAGCCGGCGCCGTGTTCGCCGAATGCATCGCCCGGGACGACGACGACGCCGCGGTCGATGACTTCGTCGACGAACCCCTCGGGGACCTTCGGCATCGCGTAGAAGGCGCCCTGGGGCGTCGGACAGTCGAGCCCGGCGTCGGCCAGGCCGTCGACGAGGACGTCGCGGCGCTCTTCGAACGCGGCGCTCATCTCCGCGACGGCGTCCTGGGGGCCGTTCAGCGCGGCCTCGGCGGCGTACTGCGACGGCGCGGCGGCGCAGGCCTGTGCGTACTGGTGGACGCGCAGCATGCGCTCGACGCGCTCGTTCGACCGCGTCACCCAGCCGAGTCGCCACCCGGTCATCGAGTAGCTCTTCGAACAGCCGTTGACCACGACGACGTTGCCGGTGTCGTCGAACTCCGCGGGCGAGCGGTGGTCGCCCTCGAAGACGATGTGTTCGTACATCTCGTCGGAGATGCACAGCACGTCGTGGTCGCTGGCGATGCGGGCGAACGCTCGCATGTCCTCGGGCGACTGGACCGCGCCGGTCGGGTTCGCGGGGCTGTTGACGACGAAGGCGGCGGTGTCGTCGGTGATGGCGTCCTCGACGGTCGCGGGATCCATCGTCAGGTCGTCGCGCAGCGGGACGGGCTTCGGCGTCCCGCCGGCGAGTTTCGTCAGCGCGTCGTAGGAGACGAACCCGGGGTCGGGGAAGATGACCTCCTCGCCCGCGTCGACGTGGGCCTCGATGGCGATGTGCAGCGCCTCGCTGCCGCCCGCTGTCGCGATGATATTGCCCGGGTCGACGTCGAGGTCGTTGTCCCGCGCGTGCTTGTCGGCGATGGCCGCCCGCAGCGATTCGGTTCCCTTGTTCGACGTGTAGGCGTCGACCTTGCCGGCCCGAATCGCCTCGATTGCGCCCTCTCTGGCGTGCTCGGGCGTCGGGAAGTCAGGCTGGCCGAGGCCGAGGTTGATGGCGTCCTCGCCGGCGGCCTCGAACACCTCGCGGATGCCGCTGATCGATATCGCCTCGACGCGCGCGGAGAAGTCGGTCATACTCTACGGGGTGTCGCGCTCGCCGATAACTCTTGGTGGTCCGCGCCGGTCGAAAAAAGAGCAGTAATTGTTCGCTGCTGTTCAGAGGCTTCGTCACCTGAGTCCGAGGATCGAGGCGCCGACGAAACCGAGCATGCTGGTTGCCTGCACGATCGAGATGGGGGAGGAAACGCCGTTGGCTTCCTGGTTCCCGGCGCCGCCGTCGCCGTTGCCCGCGCCGCCACAGGTGAACTGACCCTCGTCGTTCTCCTCGACGTTGTCGTTCGTTGCGACCAGGTCACCGTTCACGTAGACCTCGTAGATCTTCGGCTCTTCGAGATCGCCGAATTCCTCGGCCTCGAAGGTGACCGAGGTCTCTCCGGGCTGGACGGTCTTCGTGATCTCCTGGGTGTCTCCGTCGTTGTCTATCGCCACGACAGTGACTTCGTCACCTTCCGCCAGGTCGCTGACGATGACTTGACTGCACCCGCGGAAGTCGACGTCAGGCTCCGGTGGCGTATCGGTGTCGGTGTCGGTCTCAGTATCCGTCTCGGTGTCAGTATCCGTTTCCGTGTCGGTCTCGGTGTCAGTGTCTGTCTCGGTGTCGGTGTCGGTCTCAGTATCAGTGTCCGTTTCCGTGTCGGTCTCGGTGTCCGTTTCCGTATCAGTATCCGTCTCAGTGTCCGTTTCTGTGTCAGTATCCGTCTCGTTGTCAGTGTCTGTTTCCGTGTCGGTCTCAGTATCCGTGTCCGTTTCGGTGTCGGTCTCGGTGTCAGTCGGCGCCTCGGCGTCCGTCGTCACGTCGCCACAGTCGCTGTCGAGGAGGTACGCGGCGCCGGCGTCGCTCTGTCCGTTACTGTCGTTGTCCGGGGCACCGACGACCACGTCTGCGCTCCCGTCGTCGTCGACGTCACCGGCGCCGGCGACGGCGTGGCCGGCGCGGTCGGTGGCGGCCTCGCCGTAGAACGTGGCGGTGGCGTCACCGAGCGACTGGAACGCCGGAGGCGACTGGGCTCCGGCGACGACGTAGGCGGCGCCGTACTCGTTCCCGTTCTCGTCGTGGCCGGGTGCGCCGACGAGCAGGTCGTCGATCTCGTCACAGGTGACGTCGGCCGGGCCGGCGTCGGAGACCGACCATCCTGCGAGATCGCCCTCACGGTCGCCCGTCAGGGTTCGGTCGGCGTCTGCCAGGGAGCGCACTCCCTCGGCGTCGTCGCCGCCGTAGACGACGTAGGCCGCGCCGGTCGCGTCGACGGCGTCGGCGTCGTGGTACGGCGCGCCGACGACGACGTCCGCGACGCCGTCGTCGTTCACGTCACCGGCGCTGGACACCGACCAGCCGGCGCGGTCGCGGTCCGAGGCGCCCGTGAGCGTGAGGGTCGCCGATCCGAGGTCGACCGTCCCGCTGACGTCGGTGGAGACGACGTAGGCGCCACCGGCGCTCGTCGTCTCGTTCGTCTCGCCGGACCAGTTCATCGCGCCCACGATGACGTCGGCCGTGCCGTCGTCGTCGACGTCACCGGCGCCGGAGACGGACCAGCCTGCCAGGTGGCCGGCTGATTCGCCTTCCATCGTCGCCGCGGCGGCGTCGTCGAGCGTCGCGGTCCCGTCGGCGTCGTCACCGGGGACCAGATACGCGGCGCCCGCGCCGTCGTTCGCGTAGGGCGATCCGACCAGGACCGCGTCGTCACCATCGGCGTCGGTCGCGTTGGACACCGACCAGCCCGCACGGGCGTCCGCTTCGGTGCCCTGCAACGTGCCGTTCGCGTCGGCGAGGCTCAGCTCCGCTGGGAGCGAGTCGCCGCCGTAGACGACGTAGGCCGCGCCGGTGTTCGACCCTGTCGTGTCGTTGTTCGGCGCGCCGACGACGACGTCGTCGTAGCCGTCGTCGTTCACGTCACCCGCGTGGGAAACGGACCAGCCGGCCATGTCGTCGGCCGAAGCGCCAACGAGTTTGACGTCGGCGTCTTCGAGGGCGACTTCGCTCGCGTTAACGGGCCCGTAGACGATGTAGGCCGCGCCGGCGTCCTCGCCGCCGGTGTCGTTGTGCGGCGCGCCGATGATCAGGTCGTCCACGCCGTCGCCGTTGACGTCGCCGGCGCTGGCGACCGAGCGTCCCGCGGTATCGTTCTCCGCTTCACCGTGGAATTCCGTCTCGGCGTCAGAGAGGTTCGTCTCGCCGGAGAGTCCTCCCGGGTCGGCCTGCTGTGCGACCTGTGAGTGGCTACTGGTCGTGACGGCGCCGACGGTCATCACCATCGCGCTCGCGACCACGAGGAATGTGATCGCGGCGACTGTTCCGTTCGACACTGCTGTCGTCGAGAGACGTGTGGGAAGCATTCCCACGACGGTACTCGACCAGTCGTCTTTGTTATAAATAGGGAAATGAAAGTAAGGCGAACCACCTGAGGAGGCCTGGCGAGAAACCCGCGTCGATCCGACAGACAACGACCGCTTACGTGAGTTCGAACGAGTACGTCCGAACTGTGCTGTGCCGATCCGCTGAACGTTACTGCCACGCGACAGATTCCTCGCTGAGGGATGGGAACGTTCGCTCTCGAATTCGAGTCAACAGATCGACAGGACCTGTCGAACAGTGAGTAAGTCGACTCGCTCCCCGGATAACGTCGTCTTACAGCGGTCCCAACTGGGCCGGCGAAGCGAGGCCACCCTCGTGAGCTCATCCATCGACTGTCGGCCACGCGTCCTCGTGACTCGGCGACGGTGAAGCGGGGATTACTCGTCGAAGGCGTCGCCGACGGCCAGCCCGACCGCCGTCGGACCGCGGAAGGTGTCTCAGTTGTCCGCGACGTGGACCATCGAACCCGCGCTCGCGTCGGCGAGACGCCCGAGGTGTTCGCCATGTGCGGTGGGTGTCGCGTCGACGGTGACGACGTCGATCATCGCCACTGGTGGTTGCCGGCCCTTCGCTGTCGTTCGGTCGCTCGTTGCGGACGGTCCGGACGGGAGGCCGACGGACGCCCCAAAACGGCTGGGGATCGAGGTTACTCCTCGACCGCGTCGCGCAGGTCGTCGATGTGGGTCTCGAGCCGGCGGAGCGTCGCGTCCGCGTCCGTGTACCCGTTGTCGTACTCGCTGTAACAGTCGTCCGCGCTGGCCAGGAACTCCCGGACTGCGTCTTCGTGGTCGTCCATACGTCGCGTTCGTCGCGGGACAGTTGAAAGCTGGCGGTTCCAGTCTGTGAGTGCTGGGATGGTCGCGAACGCCGTGGCGTCAGGTTGATACCCGGGCGGCACTGACTCGCCGTCCATGGAATTGGCCTACCGGGACCGGGCGCTCTTCCTCGGGGACGTCCTCGTGCTCGCGGACCTCCACGTCGGGAAGGGCGCGACGGCGAACCTGGAGGTCCCGGTCGGCGACAACGCGGACATGACCGATCGCTTCGAGGCGCTCGTGAGCGAGCAGGAGCCCTCCGCCGTCGTCGTCGCCGGCGACTTCCTCCACTCGTTCGGGACCATCCCCCGGACCGTCGAGGAGACCGTCCGGGAGGTCTCCCGCATCGGCGCGGAATACGACGTCGAGATCACCGTCACTCCGGGGAACCACGACCCGATGATCGAGTCGCTCTGGGACGGACCGATCTGGGACGAGTACCGCGTCCGCGACACCGTCGTTCTCCACGGTCACGAGACGCCAGACGACGACGCAGACCGCTACGTCGTCGGCCACGACCACCCGACCATCGTCATCGAGGGCCAGCGCCGCCCCTGTTACCTCTACGGCGAGGACGCCTACCGCGGGGCCGACGTCCTGATGCTCCCCTCGTTCAACCGACTCGTCCGCGGCGTCAGGGTCAACGGGATGTACGCCGGCGACTTCATGTCACCCCTCGTCAGGAACGTCGAGGCGTTCCGGCCTATCGTCCGCGACGAGGACGCTGACGAGACCCTCGAATTCCCGCCGCTGGGAGAGTTCCGGCGGATGCTGTAGGTTCCGCCGGATGCTGTCGGGGCACGTTCTGCAAGGATCCGGATCGATCCCGGAAGCTATTTTGGCCGCCGCGGCGCTCGCTCGGACATGGCTACGACGCAAGTGGCGCTCGCGCTCATCGGAACGACGCTCCTCGGACTCACCCTCCTCTGCTGGGGAACGCTGTACTACGTTCCGCGCATCCTCAACGGCGAGGACCACGCGGACGACGCACACGCCGACGCCGGCCGCCCGAGCTGAATCCGGGGTCGGTACCGCTCCGGCACCGTCTCGTCCCGTTTCGTCACCGCCCCAGTTCTTCAACGGCCACGTCCGCTGCCACCCGCCCGCTCTCCAGCGCGCCCTGAATCGACGACCACCTTGTGTAGTCGCCGGCGAGGAACACCGGTCCGTCCGGGTCGTCGACGGCGGGCAGGCCGGCGCGGAACCCCGGCGGTTGGGCGAACTGGGCGAAGGGCACGCGGTCGGTCGCGACCAGTTCCAGGTCGGCCAGATTGGCCTCGGGGTACCACGACGCCATCGTCTCCCGGACCGACTGGAACAGCGCTTCGTCACTCTCCTCGCGCTCGCCCAGGAACGTCGCGCTGTACAGCGTCGCGTCGCTCGGCGAGTACTCGGGCGCGACGGCAGACAGCGGGGCTATCTGGTTCGGCCCCGACTCCTCGGTGTTGAGCACCAGCCGCTTGCCCGTCGGAAGGCCGGTCCGTGACTGGCGCGCGACGTACTGGGTGACGCAGCTTCGCGCCTCGGTCGGAATCGACCCGACGTCGGTGAGGTCCCGTGCGGTCGGCGGGTCGGTCGCCACGACGGCGGCGTCGGCGACGACGGTCTCGCCGTCGACGGTGAGGACGGCCTCGGACGAACTGGATTCGACCGAGGACACCGTCCCTTCGGTCTCTATCGTCGCCCCCGCCATCTCCGCGCGCTTCGCAAGCTGGTCGGGAATCGCGCCCATGCCCGCGGCCGGCACGCCGATACGCCCCTCCGAGAGCATCTTGAACGTGTACTCGAAGACGAGGCTGTCAGTTTCCAGGTCGCGGTCCAGCGTGATGCCGCCGTAAAAGGGCGCCGCGAAGTTGTCGACGAACTTCGCCGAGAACCCGACCCTGTCGAGGTACGCACGGGTGCTCGTCCCGCCGCGATTCAGTATCTCGCCGGGCGAGCGGCCGGCCAGTTCTCGCTGGAGGGTGAACAGCCGGAGCTTGTCCCCGAACGTGATGTCCCCGTTGAACAGCGTCTGCAGCGCGTCCGTCGGCGCGCGGCGCGGGTCGACGAGCACCGACCGGTCGCCGGGCCGGGCGATGGTCGCACCCGCCGTGAAGTACCGCAGGTCCAGCGCGTCCAGATCCAGTTCCCGGCGGACGGCGGGGTACGCCGAGAACAGCACCTGGAACCCGCGGTCGAGCGTGTAGCCGTCGAGTCGGCGGGAGCGGACCCGGCCACCGACTCGCGACTCCCGTTCGAACACCGTCACGTCTGCGCCCGACTCGGCGAGGTGGCGGGCAGCGACGAGTCCAGCGAGCCCGCCACCGGCCACGACGACGTCGCTCATACCGGTCATTTCGACCGTCGCCCGGAAAACGACACCGCCCCACTGGTCCGATGGGTGCGGCCAGCAGGCAGCGCGGCCGGCTACCCGTCCACCCAACATCGCACAGCACAAGGCACGTGCGAGTGGACTTCCTGCATGGACGACTCATCGGACCACTCGCTCCACTGTCTCGACTGCGGCGCCAGCTTCGACCCGTCCGGGGCGGTCTACCGGTGCCCCGACTGCGACGGGTTGCTGGAGGCGGTCACGGACGACGATGAGCTCGGCGACGTCGACGCGGCGACAGTCCGGGACCGCGACGCCGACGGAATACACCGCTACGCCGAGTTCCTGCCGTTCACCCGTGAAACGGCCGTCAGCATCGACGAGGGAGCGACTCCGGGCGTGTCGTGTCCCGACCTGGCCGACGACCTGAACGTCGGAGAGCTACTGATCAAGGACGAGGGACGCAATCCGACGGGCGCGGCGGTCGACCGCGGACTCTCGCTGGCCGTCACAGCCGCCGTTCAGCGGGGTGCCACCGACGTCGCCCTGCCGACGACCGGCAACGGCGGGCAGTCGGCCGCGGCCTACGCCGGCCGCGCCGGCATCGACTCGCACTCGTTCGTCCCGACGCGCTGTCCGTTCGTCAACAAGGCGATGGTCAACGTTCACGGCGGAGATATGAACGTCGTCGAGGGCCGCTACGCCGACGCGCTCGACGCCTGCGAAGGGGGTAAAGAGGACGACTGGACGCCCGTCGGCCCAGCGTCGCCGTACCGCCGGGCAGGCGCCAAGACCATCTACTTCGAACTCGCCGAGGCCCTCGGCTGGGAAGCACCGGATGCCGTCGTGGTGCCGGTCGGTCACGGGAACGTCGTCGCCGGCCTCGCGGCCGCCATCGACGACCTCGACGCAGCGGGTTTCGTCGCGGACAGTCCCCGTCTCTACGCTGTCCAGCCCGAGGGCTGTCCGCCGGTGTACGACCGCTGGGCCGACCAGGGGCAACTCGACTCGGTCGACACGCCCGACACCATCGTCGGACCCCTGGAAGTCGGCGACCCGGTCGCCGGTGACCTGGCCGTCGACGCGGTCGACCGGACCGGCGGCCGGGCCGTGGTCGTCGACGACGACGCCATCCTGGAGGCCGGCGCCGACGCGGCGAGCGAGACCGGCGTCGAAGTCGGCGCGACCGGCGGCGTCGCCGTCGCCGGTACGCGGGAACTGGCAGAAGACGGCGCGTTCGACGCCGACGACACCGTTGCGCTGCTCAATTCCGTTGCCGGGAGCAAGGAAGCCGACCTGCTGCGGAGCTACCTGATGAGCCAGGGAATGTAAGGCGTCGTGGACCAGTAGAACGGCGCGTCACCGAGTCAGTCGGCGGCGTGTTGCTTGGCCGTGGTGTAGGCCTCGCGGACGCGTTTGAACGCGTCTTCGTCGCCGCCGCGGTCGGGGTGGACCTCCTTGACGCGGCGTCGATAGGCCCGCTTGACCTCCTCCAGCGTCGCCCCTGCCGGGAGGCCGAGTTCGCGGAACGCCGCCGTCGCGGGGTGGACCTGGTCGCGTTCGGCCTGGGTTCCGAAGTCGACCGCTGGCGTCTCGAAGGGGAGGCGCGCGCCGAGCTGGACGCCGGGCATCTCGTGTTCGACGAGCACCGGCGTCGTCGGCGACCGCTCGATGCGGTAGAAAGCGCGCGCGTCGAAGGTGATGGCGACGTCGCGCTCCGGCAGGTAGAAGGCGACGTGCTGGCCCTCGACGAAGTGGTCCTCCGCGTAGGGCTCGTCGATAGCCTGGAGGTACGCCCGTAGTTCGTCGCGGCGGCGTCCCTCACCGTCGCCCCGACCGTCGCTCGTCGACTTCGGCGTCGGATAGAGCCGATTCGCGACGAGGAAGAGCCCGGCGACGACGACGCTACCGACGACCCCGAGTAGCGTCCCGACGAGGAGCCACTCCGGAAACGGTCCAAGTTCCGCAAGCACGTGGCGCTCTTGGCAGCGAACGACTAAGAAAGAATCGCCGCGGCCTCGCTGGCCACCGGTCAGGTCCTACCCGATGTAACGAAGGTCTTCGTCCGAGGGCGTCGCGGGCCCCTGCTCCATCTCCTGAATCTTCCGGACGACCTCCTCCATCTCGTCGGCGCGCTCCTCGAGCGAGGCGTAATCGACGTCGAAGCCGATCAGGTCCTGGAGGATCTCCAGGACGGCCTGGGCACTCTTCGGGTCGACGAGGTAGCCCGACGTTTCGCCCATCAGGCAGGCCGCGGGGATGTCTCGTCGTTCGCTGAGTCCGAGAAGCAAGCCGGAGACGCCGACGATCCCGCCAGCGGGTTCGTTCTCACGGAACTCGACGCCGACGCCCTCGAGTTCGTCGGTCAGCGTCTCGACCGTCGCGGCCCCGAGGACGTCGTACTCCTCGATGAGTTCGCCGGTGGGAACGCCGCCCAGGGCGTACACCGTCTCGACGCCGACCTCCTCGGCGACGTCGAGGAAGGCGTCGGTGAGACCGTAGTGGCCCACGTTGTCCTGGGCCTGGTGGTCACCGGAGAGCACGAGCACGTCCTGTCCCTCGTCAGGGGTGACGGCGTGGAACTCGGCGTTGGCCAGTTCGGCGTGACCCTCTTCGACGCTGACCTGGGGCGGGAAGTGCTGTGAGTACACTCTCGCGACCAGTTCGCTCTCGAGTTCCTCGAGGAGGTGCTCGGCGGCCAGTTTGCCGACGTGTCCGACGCCCGGGAGCCCCTCGACAAGTACCGGTGCGTCGAGATCGACGCCAGCGACCCACTCGATTTCGAACTCGTCCATGCGCCTAGTCGCGGCGTCGGCGCTTAAGAGACCGTCGATACTTGCCGTGTGGGTCTTCGGGGTTGTAGGGTGCAGGAGCGCTGTTGACGGCGTCTGCGCCGCATTCCGGACAGGCGTCTTCCAGCGTGTACACTGGCCGGTCGTGGGTGTCGTGCCAGTCCGAACAGACGTGGATGTCGGCGCGCATTGAGAGAAAACTGGTCGGTTACTCGTCTTCGACGTTGCGTTCGCGGTGGAACCCGGTGGTTCCGCCCTTCTCGTCGACGACGGCGCGGGCGCGGTCGGCGCTCTCCTCGAGCTGGGACTCGGCCTGCTTGTAGTCTGGGGCCTGCACGCGGATGCGGTACTCGGGTGAGCCGACGTAGGTCACTTCGAGGTCGACCTCTTCAGGGACCTCCCCGTTACCCTCGGCGGCCTGCAGGGACTCTTTGATGCACTCGACGCCGTCACTCTCGGGGCAGGTCAGGTCGACGTAGCCCGTGACGGTGACGTAGGGGACCGAGACGTTGTTCCGCGCGGTTTCGACGATGGCGTCGACTTCGTCCTCGTCGAGGTCCGTGTCCTCGAGGGCCTCGTGGCCGTGGATGGCGGCCTGTTCGAAGCCGTCGTACAGGGAGCCGAACTCGGCCAGCAGCGCGTTGGCGATGGCGGAGTACTGCTCGTCGTCCATGTCCTCGCCGAAGGCCAGTTCCATCCAGTTGTCGGCCTTCTGGGCGTTCTTCCACTCCTGGATCTTCTCCTTGCGCTGGTGGTCGTTGACGTCCTTGATCGAGAGGTTGATCTGTCGGGAGGACTCGTTGACGTCGAGCACCTTCACGACGACCGTCTGCCCCTCGCTGACGTGGTCGCGGACGTTCTTGATCCACCCGCTGGCGACCTCGCTGATGTGGACGAAGCCGCGCTTGTCCTCGTACTCGTCAAGGTCGACGTACACCCCGCGGTCCTCGTTGACGTCGTCTACTTCGCCGACGGCGAGTTCGCCGGGCTCCGGCCAGCCACTGAACTTCATCGGTGTTCGACGGTTTCGAGGACCGCGCCCTCGATGTCCGCCTCGCCGCCGGTGGGCCGCACGAGCGTGTGGCCACAGACGGCGCAGGCGACCTCGGAGGCGGCCTTGCTGAAGACGGTCTGTTCGTTCTCACAGTCCGGACACTCGACCTTGAGGAAGCTTCCTGGCATGATTTACTCCTGGAACGTCAGTCGGCCGGCACGCCATCCCTCGCGGAGGTGGGCCTTGCCGCAATCGCTGCAGCGGTACTTCAGGTCCGTCTTCTTGGTGGGCTTGTCGCCACCGGGGACCTTCGAGAACTTGCCGTCGTTCCCGATGCCGGAGTTTCGCTTCTCCTGTCGGTCGATCCACTTCATCCCGGTCTGGCGCCCGGTACGGACTTTCTCGACCTCGTGTTCCTGGTGCTCGTTGCAGTGCGGACAGTACGTATTGAACCGGCGTGGCATCTCCATAGATATCTACCTTACGGCGAGATTAGACATGGTTGCTTAAAACCCGTTTGGTTCGGTTACGACCCTGAGCGTCCTTCACGATGGGATAGGGGCGACGGGCTTTCACCGTAACGAAACCGAACACACGATTCCCAACAGGCTGAATCCACGCGGTGCGGTCAGGAAGCGTGACCCGGAGCGGACGCGACGGGTCCGGGGAGGAGTGGTGGAGTTACTCGCGAGCGCGTGCCGAACAACGTGAGGCCACGCGAGCAAGGCTGTTCCTGGTGTCGTGCGCGAACCAGTGAGCGCACGGCTCAGGAGAGCTTGTTCTCCTGGCGGACTGAAAGGGCGAGGCGCGGTGGACGACGCACGACGACGCAAGCACCGCAGCGGAGCGAGGAGCGCAGCGAGTCGCGCGAGTCCAGCGCGTCGAGGGCTTTAGAGGTGTTACCGGTGTCTCCGTCGGCTCCGAGCGAAAGTTTTGATCGCGGTACAATCTCGAAGACGCGAACACTGATACTAACATCTCCTAGCTTCGAAGTCACTAAGTAGAGCGTCCACAAACCCTGTCCCATGAAGAAGCTGATCATCCACGGGAACCCCGGCGTCAGGAAGGGCGGCGTCATCGAGTACGACGGGGAGGAGTGGAACGTGTTCGGCGTCAACGTCCAGGGCGAGTGGCACGGGCCCGAGGAACCCCAGCTCTGGTGTACCATCGGCAAGGACGACGAGCGCGAGACGTTCCAGTACCAGGACTTCATCCCGATGCACCTGGAGACGGAGAACGTCGACGCCGAGGCGGTCGACGTGATTCGGCGGAAGACAGAAGCCTGAGAGCGGTCGTTTCGATTCTGCGGTCTATTCCGGTAGTTCGTCGCCGTCGACCCGGTAGAGTGTCACCTCACCCCACGTCCGGTGGGCACTCACGCCGGCGACGTCGCCCACGGTGATCTCGCCGTAGTTGTTGCGTTCGGCGGGGCCGACGTAGACGTAGCGGACGTCGTACTCGTCGAGGAGCGCGGCCTGTTGATCCGGCTGGCCGGTGTAGATAGTTTCGACGTGGCCGAGTCGCTCGCGGTAGACCGACTCGTTGCGGTACTGGGCCTCGTGGTGCCAGCCGAGCACGGTCGGGATGCCGGTCATGCTTGCCGGCGCGCTCGACCCTTCGCCGTCGGGGGGATACCAGCTGTAGCCGGCGGGCGTTCCGGTGACGATGGTCGGTCGCCCCTCGACGTTCGAATCGAGCCACAGGATGGCCTGAGCCTCGTCGGGGTGGGTCTCGTTCACCCAGGCGCGGCCGTCCAGTGTGGGGCCGTCGCTGCCGGCGACGTCGTTCCCCCCGAAGTGTGAGGACAGTGCGAGGCCCCCGTACAGCGAGGCCGACACGATGAGGAGCGAGGCGAAGATGCGGGCGGCCGCAGGTTTCCACGTCGGGGTCGAACGGGCCGGCCAGGCGTCGAGAATCCCGGCGAGCGCGACGCCGCCGGCGACGGCCCAGAGCACCCACACCTGCATGTAGGTCTTGAAGACGGTGTTCATCCGGCCGACGTTTTCGGTGACGAAGGCGAATTCGACGAGGGTGACCAGTCCGGCGCCGGCGACGACGAGGACCATCTCGAAGCCGACCGGGGAGGACCCCAGTACGCCGTCCCGCACGACGCTGGATTCGGCCTCGCCGACCTGTCCGCCGTCGGAACTCGTCGTCGGCGTTGCTCGCACCCCGTCGAGGTGGACGGGGCCGCGTCGGAGGACCCACCCACCCAGGATCAGCGGGAGGAACAGGCCGAGCGCGGCCAGGTCGATCGAGGCGGCGAACGCGGCGACGCCGAACGCGACGAGTCCGACGATCTGGGCGGTGTCCCGGTCTGTCGCGTCGACGGTCCGGCGGTAGAGGTACGGGACGAACGCCGCCAGGAAGACGCCGTGGACGAGGAGGAGTTCGGCCATCGACGACCGATCCGGGAGGAACGCCACTTCCCGTCCGCTGGCTGCGCCGAGCCAGAAGGGGAGCGACCAGAGGAGGCCGAGCGCGAGGACGACGACGGCGGTGCCGAGTCCGAGCACGAGGCGAGTCCCCTCGTCGCGGAGCCTGGCCTCGTCAGAGTGGCTACCATCGACAGCGGGGAGCAGGCTCCGGGGGTCGGCCGGCGCGAGGATAACCGTGAGGGCGACCAGCCCGCCGACCGAGGGGAACGACCAGGTGTTGACGACGGCGACGAGTCCGGCCAGGGGCGGTAGGCAGCCGAGGAGGAGGGCACGCCGGCGACGGACCTCGTTGGCTGGCGTCTGGTAGTAGGCGAAACAGAGCGCGGCGGCGAGCAGGAGGAAGGCTGTGCTCATCATGTGGGCGTGCAGGTCGCCGTTGAGCCACGAGAAGAAGGGGAACTCGTCGATGACGAAGGCGGCGTTGGGCTCGAAGCCGCCGAAGTCGGCGACGTCGTCCTCGATGACCCGGCTGGCGTCCCAGTAGCCAAAGGCCGAGGGACCGCCGTCGGCGAGCCCCTCGACGGGGAGCCCGCTCGTCTCGGCGAGCCAGTTTGCGGGGCCATCGGGCAGCAGCCAGACGAGGAACTTCACGGGCGTCGAGAGGTTGCTGGCGATGCCGACGAAGAACGCACCGAAAGCGCCTGCGGCACGCCGGGAGATTCCACGGTCGGCGGCGACGGAGCCCGCCAGCCCGTAGACCGCGGTGACGAGCGCTGCGTAGAAGCCCGCCAGCGCGAGGTTGTAGGCGTAGTGACCCGCAGTCCCGGTTATCTTCGTCAGTATCGCCGCGACGAGGTGGCCGCCGTAGTAGTAGGCGACGGGCTCGCCGGCGAACCACATGTCCTCCGGTGGGAGGCTGTCGGCTCGCAGGAGCGACTTCAGCAGGCCGAAGTCGAGGAACTTTTCGCCGCCGATGGGCCGGATGGCTGGGTCGGCCGACCGGATAGCGACGAGGAAGAGGAAGGCGACGGTGAACACCGCTGCGATTTCCAGGTAGAGACCGCGGTCGACCGTCTCGCCGCGGTAGCCCGCGTAGGCGGCGAGGGCGACCAGGACGAGCACGCCGAGCCAGACGCCGGCGGTCAGCGACAGACGGCCGACGAAGTAGGTGACGAGCCAGAGGACGGCGAGGGCCAGCGGTAGCGCAACGCCCACGCCGCGGTCGGCGAAGCGGGGGAACAGCGCGGTCGCGAGCGTCGCGCCCGCGTAGAGGAGGGCCAGGTAGACGAGGAGCCACAGGGCGACGAGGCCGAATTCCATTACCGGACACACCGCGAGCCGGAACTATACGCTTTTTGAACGAACGCGCCGGATCGGACCTGTCGGTTCGTGTGAGGGCGACGCATGTCGAACCGTTTTTACTTACGCCCCGGGTGGACCAACGTAATGGCGCGGTCCGTCGGTATCGTGGTCCCCGCGTTCAGGCCCGACGTCGAACGCCTCCGCCGGTACGTACGCGACCTCGACGAGGCACTGGACCCGGACGCGATCCGCATCGAACTCGACGATCCGAAGGAAGCGGTGCCCGGTGAGCTCGCGGACCTGCCGGTGACGGTCAACGCCGTCCCGTACCGCCGCGGGAAGGGCGCGGCCATCACCGCCGGTTTCGAGGCCCTGGACACCGACGTTCTCTCTTTCACGGACGCCGACGGATCGACGCCCGCAGCCTGGTTCGCCGTCATCGTTGACCGCGTTCGCGACGGCGAGGCCGACCTGGCAGTCGGGTCCCGTCGCCACCCGGACGCGACCGTCCAGAGCCACCAGACGCTCGCCCGGCGATTCCTCGGCGACGGCTTCGCCTGGCTCGCGGGCCAGTTGCTCGACGAGGCGCTGTACGACTACCAGTGCGGGGCCAAGGCCATCGACGCCGAGGCCTGGGAGATGGTGCGCGAGCACCTCTACGACGCCGGCTTCGCCTGGGACGTCGAACTCGTCGCCATGACCGCCGCGCTCGACCTGCACATCGATGAGATCCCCATCGAGTGGCGGGACCAGCCCGGGTCGACCGTCTCGCCCGTTCGGACGTCGCTCCGGATGGCACGCGCGCTCGTGACCGCGCGCCATCGCGCGAAGCAGGTCAGGAACAGCCGCCTCCACACAGCCATCGCCGCACGACGCGAGGAGCCCACGGCCCTCGTCGAGAAAGATGAGTGACTCGACGCCCGCCATCGGCGAACTCCTCTCCGGCGTCCGCTTCGGGAAGTTCGCCTCCGTCGGCGTCGTCGGCGCGATAAGCGACAACACCGTCCTGGCCGTCCTCACGCTGGTCGCGGGCGTCCCAGAGATGTGGTCGAAGGCCGCCGGGGTCGAGACGGCGATTCTGGTGATGTTTCTCGTCAACGAGCGCTGGACGTTCGCCGGCGCCGGCGAGGCCGGTCGGGGTCCGCTGTTCAAGCGCCTGGTGAAGTCCCACCTCGTCCGTTCCGGCGGCGTCGCTATCCAGCTCACCGTCTACTGGTTCCTCACCCAGGAGCTGACCGTGGAACTGCCGGTGTTCGGGGTCGACCTGTGGTTCCTCGCCGCGAGCCCCATCGCCATCGCCATCGCCATGACTGTCAACTACGTCTTCGAGAGTCTGTTCACCTGGCGCGTCCACGATACGTAACACCGCGGGAATAGTTGCCGGACGGCAGTTGAATCACAACCCTTAATAAACCGACTCGGGTATGAATGTAGTAGCGGGATGGGATAGCCAGGAGATTCCGGCGGGCTCATAACCCGTAGATCGGTGGTTCAAATCCACCTCCCGCTATTTTCGAAGCGAACAACGTGAACGAGGAGCAGAGCGACGAGTGAACCAGTTCGCTTCGGAATCGGTCACGGTGGTTTGAACCCAGGCAGTCGCAGCGCCCGAACGGAGTGAGGGTGACCGTCTGCGTCCGGTTCAAATCCACCGACCGGCCGCTGTCGAAATCTAGCTCTTCAACCACGATTCGACCAGTAGGTAGGTGGAGCGTACTGACCACTGGTGGTCCTGCCGGGTGTCGTTAATCTCTGTAGCGTCGTGCTGAATACAGCGCACGTCTCTCTCGGCGGGCTCGCATCGAAATGTCGATGGTCCGTCGATACCGACCGCAGCGCCCACAAGGGCCCTGGACGAACGAGCAGGCAGCCACATAATGACCTCCTAGCAAAAATGGCGCCTCAATAACTAACCGCGTCCCTGTGTTGGGTCAAAGCGTACTATGGCACTGTATATGGACGTTCATCGAGATGTTGATGCAAGCGTCGAGGATGTTGTCGAAGCTCACAAAAAAGACATCGAGGCCCAGGAAAAACACGGCGTGAATTACCTGAATTATTGGGTAGATGACGACGAAGGGGCCGTCTTTTGCCTCTTTGAGGGCCCCAGCAAAGAAGCGGGTGAGAAGGTTCACGAAGAAGCCCACGGTCTCACCGCAGACGAAATCTTCGAAGTCGAAGAGGGTAACTGAATCAGACCTACCGACACGTCTCCTCTTCGCGACTCGCCGGATTCACACTCCGTATTTAGCGCGCAGTTCCCGACGACTATACGATGGGTGCTCGACCTACCTGTCCCCTGGGCCCCCTCTACTGACCGCAACCGCGCCGGAACTTGTCACTGCTGCGGATTTCAACAGGGCCATCTATCTCCATTGTCGAAGCGATTCTCGACCGAGCCCAGATCACCGCGGACCGAGCCGAACGATTTTTAGGGAAGCCAACTGAGTTGATTTTAACGGAGACGAGAGGGGGTCACAATATGGGGACACTCACAGTCGGTGATCAGACGCTGTCGTTCGAACAGATCGCACGGGCGGAGGCGGACCACGAGTTCGTCCTCGTCGTGGAGTACCGCGGCGCGGCCGGCCTCGAGTCGGCGACCGTCGACCTGGATGTCACGTCTCGGCGGGACGCCACCAAGGACGGTATCGCCGACGCCCTGGCCGCGTGGTCCGAGAGCCAGTCCGGGGTCACGATAGAGTCGTTCGAAGTCGTCGAACGGATCGAATGCCGACGTGGGGACTCCCTCGACTGCGGTGAGGATCCGGTCGAAGACGGGGTGGAACCCATCGACGGTCCCGAACCGGGCATCGATGCTGACGCCCTTACCGAGGGCGACCGGGTCGCCTACTACGTCGAAGGGCCACACAGCGCCGTCTACGGGTACATCGCCGAGGGCGTTGTGGAGAAAGTTCCCCCCTGGCACCGGGGCGTGCCAGGCCAGGGAGAACTGATCGCCGACAGGGCCGTTCTCGACGTCGGCGACCGAACGCGAGAGGTCCCCCTGGAGTGGATTGTCGGGTCCACCGGCGACTCGGCGGTCGCCGACGCGGTCGACCGCGAGTATCCGGCGTGACCACGTTCGGCTGTGACGATTCGGATCGGCTTTTCTGATCCGTATCAGTCGTGACCGTACCGTAGCTATTGGGAATTGACCGCTGAGAATGGTGACAATCACCGCACGTTTTCTGAACGTCGTGCAAGATGGAACGCGCGTATGTTGCATGACCAATGGTCCGAGCGGGCCTGCACTGCGGCCGCGAGCGAGAGAAGACTGCCATCGATCAGTGTCCCGTCTGCCGTCTCGCGGACGAAGACGTCCGTCAACTGTGTCTCACCCTGGGTGAGCGTTCCCGTCGTGTCGAACGCGACTGCGTCGATCTTGGCTGCTGTCTCGACGTGTTCGCCGCCCTTGAACAGGACGCCCTGCCTGCCACCCGAGGCGATCGCCGAAAGGACCGCCGGCAGGCGAATTTGTCGAATGACGGGCTGGTCCCTGAGAGGAAGTCACACGATTCGGCAAGTATTTCGCCCGCACGCCCCAACATAGCCCAATCGTGCGTCGAACAAATCGGGGGACGCGGGACCGGCTGACGGGGGACGTTGGTGATCGGCCGTGAGCCGCGTTCTCGCCGTCGGGGACGTCCACCTCGGCGCTCACAACGCGGCTGAGGGGGCCTTCGAGGACTTCCTCGACCAAGTCTACGCGGATCGGTCGGCCGTCGACCAGGTGGTCCTCCTCGGCGACCTTTGGGACCTGATCCGCCGCGATCCAGCCGACGTGCGTTGGGAGACGAGCGGGACTGTGGACCGCATCAATCGCCTGGCGTCGGGGGTCCCCGTCACGTACGTCCTCGGCAACCACGACGCCAACCTGGGACCGATCGAGGACGCACTGTCCGGGGTTCGATTCCGAGACTACTACGCCACCGAGGTCGACGGGACGAGTGTCCGGTTCACTCACGGGAACGAGTTCGACAGGTTCCAGTTCGACCGCGTCTCGCGCGCCCTCTCGGGATCCGGCTTTCAGGGTGATATCGACCCGACGCGCGGGCGCAAAGACCTCTTCGTTGCCAAGGCCCGAGACGCGGTCATCGGACTCCGGGACAGCCTCGGTCTAGCGGCGGACGGGGGCGGCCCGAGTTATCCCCGGCGGGAGCGCCGCGCTCACGACCATCTCGAGGACATCCCCGCAGACAAACTCGTGTTCGGCCACACGCACGCGCCCTACGTCCACCACGCCAACCGGGTGGCGAATCCGGGGTCGTGGAAGACAACGGCGCCGGTCCACAACACCTACTTGGACATCGAAGCAGGCGACCTCGAACTCTTTCGGTTCCATGAGGACGGACCGAACGACCGGCTCGCGTAGCGACGGGCGGGTGGTCACCGGCCGTGGTTCGTGCAACGGGGGACTCAATTTTTGTAACCCGGTTCCGTACGCGAAAGGTAATGACCGAGAGCGTACTATACGACAACCGGTTCACCGGCCGCCTCGTCGCGGACGCCGTCCTCAAACTCTTCGAGGGCGACGGCACGTTGTATTTCGCGACGGGCTATTTCACCTGGTCGGGCTACCTCACGATCCGGGACGCCCTCGTCGAGTTCCTGGCCCGCAATCCCGGGAACGAAGTCTACATAGTCGTTTCGACCGGGGCCGACCAGTTCTCCCGGCTGGTCGCCCACGCCCTCTGGGACCTCGACGTTGACGACCGCCTCCAGCTCTTGACCTACCGCGATGGCTTCATCCATCCGAAGCTGTACCTCCGGGACGGGCCCGAGCCGGCGATGGTGATGGGCTCGGCGAACCTCACCTGGGACGGCCTCGGCAAGAACCTCGAACTGG
>Ga0075106_1000216_pt1 | contig 32500 bp, 30 predicted proteins | sample AntDeeMetag02WF4_FD_69796 | JGI IMG/M metagenome (GOLD analysis project Ga0075106, IMG submission 69796) | Saline lake microbial communities from Deep Lake, Antarctica - Antarctic Deep Lake Metagenome 02WF4 | ecosystem: Environmental > Aquatic > Non-marine Saline and Alkaline > Saline | place... | reverse complement strand
CGGTCGAGCATGTCGAAGCGGTTGGTGGCGGCGATGATCCTGATTTCACCGCGCTCGTCGAAGCCGTCCATCTCGGAGAGGAGTTGCATCATCGTCCGCTGGACCTCGGCGTCGCCGGAGGTCTTGGAGTCGGTCCGCTTGGCGGCGATGGCGTCGATCTCGTCGATGAAGATGACGGCGGGCTCGTGCTGGCGAGCGAGTTCGAAGAGGTCGCGGACGAGCTTCGACCCTTCACCGATGAACTTGTGGACGAGTTCGGAGCCGGCCATCTTGATGAACGTCGCGTCCGTCTCGTTGGCGACGGCCTTCGCGAGCATCGTCTTCCCGGTGCCCGGCGGGCCGTGGAGGAGGACGCCCGACGGTGGGTCGATGCCGACGTCCTCGAACATCTCGGGGTGTTCCAGCGGCATTTCGACGGTCTCGCGCACCTCGTCCATCTGTTCTTCGATGCCGCCGATGTCGGCGTAGGTGACCTCGGGGCTCTGGTCGACCTGCATGACCCGGGCGCGCACGTCCGTCTCGTCGTCGAGAGATTTCACGATAGAGAGGGAGTTGTTGACGGCGACGCGGCTGTCCGGTTCGAGTTCAGAGCGGAGTTCGTCGGTGACCTCGGTCAGGGCCTCCTGGTTGTTGCCGTGTTGCTTGATGACGACGCCGTCGTCGGTCATCTCCTGGACGGTGGCGACGAACAGCGGTGACTGCTTGAGCTTCTTGTTCTCGTGGGTGAGCCGTTCGAGCTTCTGCTGGTACTTGTTGTTCTCCGCGTTCGCGTCGAGGAGCTTGTCCCGCATCTCCTCGTTTTGCCCCTCCAGCACCTCGAGACGTTCCTGGAGCGCCTCGATTTTCTCCTGTTGCGACGTTTCGTCCTCGTACGGCATATCCACGTCGTCGACGGTGTCGGTCATTACCCCTCGCTAGCGGGTCAGCCATTATGAGGTTTCGGGTCGGGTCACCGGCCGACAGTTGCGCTATCGCCGGTTCAAAAGGCCTACCAGGGTCGAGCCAGCGAGAGGTAATATTGCCGTAACATTCCCAGCAGTCATAAAATCGAACGGGAAATATTATTAAGCTGTATCCGCAACGGGAGAGTATCATGAGTGCACCCAAGGCGACCAACGCCGACGCGGAACCCGCCGAGGCCGACTGGAGCGCCGTCCGAGAGTTACCCCCCAGCGCGAAACTCGTCGCGAAAGTACTGGAGTACGACGGCACGCTCACCCAGAGCCAGCTCGCCGACGAGACGCTCCTCCCGCCGCGGACCGTCCGGTACGCGCTGAATCGGCTCGAAGACGTCGGAGTCGTCGACTCGCGGTTCTCCTTCGCCGACGCGCGCAAGCGCATCTACACGCTCACTATCGAGTGACCGCTCGCACCACCACTGACAGATCACCCGGCGCGACCACCAGCCAACCAGGCTCCGTTGACGAACCTTTTTCAGCAATCACGCGACATCCCGCCCTATGTCCGACGACGCCGTTCGACGAGCACTCGCGAACCTGGCGCGCTCGACTGGTTCGGGGTCAGAGACAGTCGATGCCTCGACCATCAACGATCAATCGGGAACGTACCACGAAACGATCGAACGCGCGTGCGTCGCCGTCGAAGACCTGGACACGGCGGCGGCGTTCGTCGAAGACGACGGGGTCGACGAACTCGAACGGGCCGTCGAGCGAGCTGAACAGTCCGTGAGCGCGTGCGCCGAGGACGGCCGGCGTGCCCTCGCCGCGTTTCGCGAGTTCAGGGACGCCGTCGAGGGCACCAGCGCGAGCGAAGCGAACGGTGATCGCAGCGACGACCACGAAGGGGCCAATGCCGACCACTTCCACCCCGGTCACGGAACCTCTTTAGGAAGTGCTGACTTAGGCCCGAGCGAATGACGAGGGTGATACACACCGGCGACACCCACCTTGGGTACCAGCAGTACCACGTGCCCGAACGCCGACGGGACTTTCTCGCGGCGTTCCGGCAGGTGGTCGACGACGCCGTCGCCGACGACGTCGACGCGGTGGTCCACGCTGGGGACCTCTTCCACGACCGGCGGCCGACGCTGTCGGACATCATGGGCACGCTGGACGTGTTGCGGAACCTCGACGACGCGGACATCCCCTTCCTGGCCGTCGTGGGCAACCACGAGGCCAAGCGCGACGCCCAGTGGCTCGACCTGTTCGAATCGCTCGGCCTCGCCACGCGACTCGGCGACGACCCCGAGATAATAGGCGACGCCGCCTTCTACGGGCTGGACTTCGTCCCACGGTCGAAACGCGACGACCTGAAATACACCTTCGAGGCACACGACGCCGACTTCGCGGCGCTCGTGACCCACGGGCTGTTCCAGCCCTTCGAACACGGGAACTGGGACGCCACCGAAATCCTCGACGGCGCGAGCGTCGACTTCGACGCGATGCTGCTCGGTGACGACCACGTCCCCGACACGGCACAGGTCGCGGACACCTGGCTCACCTACTGCGGGTCGACCGAACGCGCGAGCGCGGACGAGCGCGAGGACCGCGGGTACAACATCGTCACCTTCGACGACGACGTCCAGATAAGCCGGCGCGGGCTCGATACGCGCGAGTTCGTCTTCTGCGAGGTCGAACTTGCCGAAGACGAGGGCGTCTCCCGCGTCCGCGAGGCCGTCGGGCAGTACGACCTGACCGACGCCGTCGTCATCGTCCACGTCGACGGCGACGGCGAACCAGTCACGCCCGCCAGCGTCGAGGAGTTCGCCCTCGAAGCGGGCGCGCTCGTCGCCCGCGTCACGGACCACCGGGAACTGGCTGACGACCGCGAGGTGGAGGTGAACTTCGCCGACCCGGACGACGCCGTCCGAGAGCGCGTGCGCGAACTCGGCCTCAGCGAGGCCGCCCGTGACATCGACGAGACCATCCGGGCGTCGAAAGTCGCCGGCTCCAACGTCGCCGACGAGGTCGAGTCCCACGTCCGGGAGCTCGTCGACGGCGAGGACCCGTCGGTGTTCGACGCAGCGCCGGAGCTGGCGGACGAAGGAGCCGAAACCAGCGACGATGGGGCCGAGCCAGTCGACGAAGGAGCCGCGACCGGCGAAGAGGACGGCGACGCCACGGAGAGCGATTCCGGGGCGGACGCGCAGACGGCAGCGGAACAGGCGGCGGCCGACGCGGAGGCAGACGGCGGCACCGAAAGCGACGGCAGCTCCACAGACGACGCTACGACCGAAGACCACGAATCAGGTGCCGAGACGCGACCGGAACCGGACGCGGGGGACGGCCAGTCGTCGATGGAGGAGTACCTGTGACCCGGAAGAGCCAGAATGGAGGTGGGGTCTGATGCGCTTTACGCGCATCCGAGTCGAGAACTTCAAGTGCTACGCCGACGCCGACCTCCGCCTCGACCGCGGCGTCACGGTCATCCACGGGCTCAACGGCAGCGGGAAGTCGTCGCTGCTGGAGGCCTGTTTCTTCGCCCTCTACGGGTCGAAAGCGCTGGATGAGACGCTCGAAGACGTCGTCTCCATCGGCGCCGAGGACGCGGAGGTCGAACTGTGGTTCACCCACGCCGGCGGTGACTACCACGTCGAACGCCGGGTCCGCGTCCGGGACGAACGGGCCGTCACGGCGAAGGCCGTCCTCGAGACGCCCGAGGGGACCTACGAGGGTGCGCGGGCGGTCCGCCAGCGGGTCACCGACCTGCTCCGGATGGACCACGAGGCGTTCGTCAACTGCGCGTACGTCCGCCAGGGTGAGGTGAACAAGCTGATCAACGCCTCCCCCGGCGAGCGCCAGGACATGCTCGACGACCTCCTCCAGCTGGGGAAACTCGAGGAGTATCGCGAACGCGCCAGCGACGCCCGCGTCGGCGTGAAACGAGTCCGAGACGGAAAGCGAGACGTCCTCGAAAATCTCGATCAACAGATCGAGGCCAAGGAGGACAAGGACCTCCACGAGCGACTGAACGACCTCGGGGGCCGGGTCAACGAGGTCACCGAGGAAAGAGAGCGTATCGAGGCCCAGCGCGAACAGGCCATCGAGACCCGGGACGACGCCCAGTCGGTGCTCGAAGAGTACGAGGAGAAACGCGAGGAACTGAACGCCCTCGAGGAAGCGATCGAGGAACTCAGGCAGACCATCGCCGAGACAGAACAGGAACGCGATGACCTGAACGAGCGGATCCGCGACCGGCGGGAGACGCTCTCCGAGAAGCGCGACGAACTGGACGAGGCCGTCGCCGAGAGCGACGTCGAGGAAGCCGACCCCGAGGCCGTCGAGACGAAGATCGACGAACTCGAAGCGACCGACGACGAACTCCAGGAACGGATCAAAGAGCAGAGCGTCCAGGCCCAGGAACACGACAGCACGGCCGAGTCGCTGCGCGAACAGGCCGAAGACCTGGAAGCGCGTGCCGACGCAAAGCGCGAGGCGGCCGACGAGACCGAAACCGAACTCGCCGAGGCGCGCGAAGAGATCGAACAGAAACGGGCGCAGCTCGAATCACTCGAGGAGACGATCGACGAGCTCTCTGGCGAGTTCGAGGACGCGCCAGCCGACAGGGAGTCGGTCGGCGACCACCGCGACGAGGTGGCGAGCGAACTCGACGAGGCACGCCAGACCGTCACGGAACTGGAGACGACGCTCGAAAACGAACGCGAGGCGCTCGAAGAGGCCGAACACCTCCGAGACCAGGGGAAGTGTCCCGAGTGCGGCCAGGACGTCGACGGCTCGCCGCACGTCGAGACCATCGCGGAAGACAGGGAGTACATCGCGGAACTCGAGGACGTACTCGAAACCGCCGCAGAGGAGCGCGACGAACTGGAAGCGAAGCTGGAGCGCGCCGAGGAACTCGACGAGACGGCGACGAAACTCGACCAGCTGGAGACCAACCGCGAGACGGTCGAGACGCTGGTCGAGGAGAAGGAGTCCGGCCTCGGCGACGACGAGGAGGCCATCGAACAGCGCCGCGAGGAGGCCGAGGAACTGGAAGCGACGGCCGAAGAGAAGCGCGAAGCCGCTGCGGAGGCCGAGGAAGCCGCCGAGGAGTGCCGCGGCGTCGTCGCGGAGTGCAACCAGGAACGCCAGAAACTCCGCGAGCGCGTCGAACGACTGGAGCGGGTCGAGACGCTGCTCGACGAGGTCGAGACGCTGGAGGAGACGCTCGAACGCCTGCGCGACCAACACGACCAGAAGGGAGAGATCAACGACGAGCGGCGAGAACGGCTCGCCGACAAGCGCGAACGGAAGCGTGCCCTCGCCGAGCAGTTCGACGACGAGAGGGTCGAGCAGGCCCGGAACGAACTCGACCGCGCGACCGACTACGTCGAGAAGGCCGACGCGAAGCTCGAAGAGCTCGAAGAGCGCCGGTCGGAGCTACAGAGCCAGATCGGCGCCGTCGAGAACGAGATCGAGGAGCTGGAAGGGCTCCGGGAACGGCGCGAGCAACTCACGGCGACACTGGAGCGGCTGGAATCCCTCTACGACGAGGCCGACGACCTCCAGGAGATGTACGGCACCTTGCGGGCGGAGTTGCGACAGCGCAACGTCGAGACGCTCGAACGGATGGTCAACGAGACGTTCGACCTGATCTACCAGAACGATTCCTACGCCCGCATCGAACTCGACGGCGAGTACCAGCTGACCGTCTACCAGAAGGACGGCGAGGCGCTGGACCCCGAACAGCTCTCCGGCGGCGAGCGCGCGCTGTTCAACCTGAGCCTGCGCTGTGCGATCTATCGGCTCCTTGCGGAGGGCATCGAGGGCGCCGCGCCGATGCCGCCGCTCATCCTCGACGAGCCGACGGTGTTCCTCGATTCGGGTCACGTCACGCAACTGCTGGACATGATCGAGTACATGCGCGACGACGTCGGCGTCGAACAGATCGTCGTCGTGAGCCACGACGAGGAACTGGTCGGTGCGGCGGACGACCTGGTGCGGGTGGAGAAGGACTCGACGACCAACCGATCCTCGGTCGAGCACGTGGAGACCGGCGTCGTCTCCCAGCTGGCCGACTAGTCCCGCAGTCGGGCCGATTACTCCCGTAGTCGAGCGAGCGCGTCGTGACCATCGTCGGTGATCCGGTAGCCGCGACGACCGGCGACGTCGGTCTCTTCGACGAGGCCGGCGGCACGAAACTCCGCGAGGAGTCCGTGGAGGTCGCTCTCGCAGAGGTCGTACGCGTCGAGCAGGACGTGGACGTCGAGCGGGCCGCGGCCGTCTATCTCGACGAGGAGCCCGAGCGCCCGCCTGTCCGGGACGGCAGTGACCATGCGCCTGGCAGCCTCGGGAACGGCGTTCGCAGCTGTCTCCAGGGGCGACTCGCCGTCGACCGGTTCGAGTTCCTCGTTCGGGACGTGGCGCTCCTCGCCGGTCCCGGGGTCGCGGACGCGGCTGGATTCGGCCGACTCCTTCAGGAGAATATAGCGGTCGCCGTCGGCGTCCCGGACGGTTCGCATGGATCGGGCTTACCGCTCCGGGAGGTTAGCCGTTGTGCTACTCGTCTCCGTCCCGTTCCTCACGGAACCGGTAGTACCGAAACAGACCGTAGGCCATGGCGAGGACGCCGACCAGCGTCACCTGTAGCCCGCGGTCCCACCAGCCCTGGAAGGCGATCATCATCAGTCCGATGGCCAGCGCGGCGACGGCGACGTTGAACACGAGCACGAGGACCCAGAACAGCCCCCTGACCGTTCGGTCCGCCTGGTCGGGGTCCGGCGGCGACGGCGCGCCGGGCCCCGGGAAGTCCCCGTCGTCTTCCTCGGGGAGCAGCGAGAAGTCGAGATCGGATCCGCCGTACCGTTCGGCATACTGTTTGGCGAGGTTTCGGTCGTCGCCCTGATCGTCCGACTGGCTCACGAGTCGTCGTTAGCGGGCGGGCGCAAAAGGCGTTCGCCTACGCCCGGTCGCTCAGGCGAACGGCGGCATCGGTCTGCAGCCACGCAAGCGGATTCTGGGCGTCGTAGAACACCGTCCCCTCGTCGGTCTGGTACGTCTCCGTGGACTGGATCGCATCGGGCAACTCTGGTTCCGACGTCAGTTCTATCGCGTCGTCCGTTTCTCCACTGGGTGCGTGGTTCGACATTGGGGCGTCGAAAAGTGGTATGCCATGGCATGGCATATACTTTCCGGCTACAGCAATACCGTCCTCGCGGCCGGCCCTGCTGCATCTCCCGTGGATTGTCCCTGAACTCTCTCACTCGGCCTAGTCGTGCTTGCCTCCAGTTTTCCCCTTATGGCCGTGCTTGTTCCCACGTTTGCCCTTCCCGTTCGTGCCTCCATTCTCCCCCTTTCCGTGCTTGCCCCCCTTCTTCCCTTTCCAGCCAGGACCCTTTGCGTGGTCGTCATCACGGCCAGAACCGCACTCGACGTCGTCGTCCGATTCGTCACCGTCGGAATCACTGTCGTCGGACGGAGAGAGTTCGACCGTCACCGTGTCTGTCTCGTCGTCGAACGTCACTGTGGTCTCACCGGTGAGAGCGCCCTTCTTCGCCCGCACCACGTAGTCGCCCCTGAACCCACGCGTCTCGTAGACGCCGTCGTGGTCAGTCCGGCCGCGTTCGTGGGTCCACCACTCGTCGAAGACAAGGTTCTTGAAGACTTCGCCGTTTTCACGGAGCGTCCAGTCGGAGTCGAAGTAGGCGCCGGTCGGTCGCCAGTGGTCCTCCTCCCAGAAGCCCCAGGACATGACGCCCTCGACGGCCTCTTTGCTGAACGCCATCGTGAGGAAGTCACGCGTGTAGTCGGCCTGGACCGCGACGTCCTGGGCGTTGCGCCGACTGAAGATCTCGATGTCGAACTCGGTGATGAGCAGCGGCAGGTCGAAGTCGGCGAACGCGTCGAAGCCCTCCTCCATGCTCCGGTCGCCCGTGATGGGGAGCATCTGGTTCCACTGCTGCTGGTGGTGACCCATGAAGCCGATTCCGTCGACCGGGTAGTCGTTCTCGACCAGATGTTCGATGTAGTCGAGGTACTGGCTTCGCTGCCACGCACCGCCGATGGCGCCCATCTCGTTGGTGTACAGTTCGTTGTCGGTGACCTCGTTGGCGGCCTGCCACCAGTGGTCGATCGCGTCCCAGCCGAGGCCTTCCGTATCGCGGAAGTTGCGCTGCCAGATGGGGTGGTTGTGCATGTCCCAATCGGCGACGTCGTCCTCGAACATCTCGGCGTGGTTGCGGATCTTCTCGGCGACGAGTTCCTCGATCTCGTCTGTCGAGAGTTCGTCGGCGTTCTCGATGTACATGCCACCGCCCCCGTCGGTGGTGTACTCTTCCCACAGGAGGTAGTGGCCGCGGGTCGGGACGTCCCGTTCGTCGAGCCAGTCGAGCGTCGACCGGATGTCGTCCTGGGACATGTCCCAGCCACCCTCCCAGGCGGGGTACTTTAGCCCATTCTCGACGACAGCCCTGTTGAAGTACTCGAGGAAGGTCTCCCGGTAGATCTCGTCGGCCTCCTCGTCGCCGGTGATGTGGTTGACGGAGACGGCGCTGCCGAAGTCGAACTCGTGATCCTGCATCTCGACCTCGACTCCGGCGCGGTTCATCGACTTGCCGCCGGGACCGAGGACCTCGACCTCGACGTCCGTCTTGCGGATCTCCTCGATCCGCTCGCGGGCGTCCTCGCGCCACTCGGCGTCGGGCGACCGACCCTCGTAGTCGTACGGCGGCAGCGTCGCCAGGTCGACGTCGTCGTCGCTGTAGTCGATCAGCGCCATCCCGCCGAACTCGACCGTCTGGTCTCCGTAGCCCGTCCAGAACTCGAGGAAGGGGGCGTGGTCCGTCCCGTCGGGTTTCGCGCCCACCTCGATGGGGAAGAAATAGCGCAGCCACTCGTCCGTCGGGTCCATCTCCGCCCCTCGCTGGACGAAACTGTCGCTATAGGACGTCTCTCCGTCCGTGTCGGTGTACTCGTAGTTGAACGACGCCTTCGCCTGCGCGTGATCGGAGTCGCTCCGGACGTACGCGACGCCCAGGAGGAGGTCACCCTCGCTCAACGACCGGTCCTCGACCGGCCCTCTGTACGATACCTCGTACGGTCGATCCCCGGATCCCGAGACGTCCAGGCGCTCCGCCGTCGTGATCGGGACGGTGTCGGTGTCGACCGAAATCGTCGACGTTTCGCCGTCGCCCTGTAGCGAGAAGGCTTCCAGTGCCGCCTCCTCCGTCGTGCCGTAGACGTACTCTCCTGCCGGGAGCGTCCTGTTCCCCCCGCGACCCGTGAGGTCGTCCCGGAGCGTCTGGTGGTAGTCGTCGAGCGAATCCGACGACTCCTGTGCCGTGGCGACCGACGATCCGACCGCCGTGACCCCCACCGCCCCGATCGATTTCAGGAACGTTCGCCGCCTGCTCTCGAACCCTGTCCGTTCGTCTGGCATGAATATCCATTCAGTTCGGAGTAGTGGCCGTTACTTAATCAGCCATAATCGTTCAACTAATGGCCAGGCATCGTCTAGTTACGGCCTAATTTCAATAGCCGGATCCGGAAGTTCGACCGCCACGGCGGACTTAGCTACCCTTTAACATCGTTCACAGGCAGGAGAATGTTCCGTCGGTGGACGGCCGGCGATGCGCAGGGGAACCGCTGGTTGCGGCCAGCGGCCCACGCACACTCGGCTGCGTTCCCCGGCGACCGTTCGAGCGACCGGACCGCCGTAGTTTTTACCGGGCGTCGCAAAGGTCGTCTCAACATGACCGACGAGGGCCAGCAAGGCCTCGGCGCGTTCGCCACGAACGACGGGGACGCCGGAGAGCGGGACGCGACGGCGGAGGCGGAAGCCATCGCCGGCAACGGCGGGTCGACGGCCGACGTCGTCGACGCGAGCGAGCACCTGTTCCCGGACGTCGACGGCCACGAGGAGTTCGTCGTGACCCAGGTCGACTACACCATCGAAGGGAACGGAGACGACGAGTACCCCGTCGTCCACGTCTTCGGCCGGACGAGCGAGAACGAGGCGGTCCACGCCCGCGTCTACGACTTCAAACCGTACTTCTACGCACCGGTCGACTCCGTCTCCGACGACCGACTCCGCCAGTACGACCGGATCACCGACTGGGAGGAGTTCGGCGACGACGGCGAGCCCTACGAGTCCATCCGCGGGGAACAGCTGGTGAAGATTTTCGGCCAGACACCCCGTGACGTCGGCCAGATCCGCGACGAGTTCGACCACTACGAGGCGGACATCCTCTTCCCCAACCGGCTCCTCATCGACAAGGGCATCACGAGCGGCGTCCGCGTACCCGTCCGCGAGGAAGACGACGGCTCGTTGCAAGTGCACCACGCCGAGCTGGAACCGGCCGAGGTTCAGGCCGACCCGCGCGTCAACACGTTCGACATCGAGGTCGACGACCGCCACGGCTTCCCCGAGGACGGCGAGGAGACGATCATCTGTCTCACGAGCCACGACTCCTACGACGACGAGTATATCGTCTGGCTCTACGAGGACCCCGACAACGTCGCGGGCCCAGAGACGCTCGAACGCTACGAACCCATCAGCGGCGAGTTCGACGCCGACGTCCGCATCTTCGAGGAGGAGGAGGCGATGCTCGAAGCCTTCCTCGACTACATCGACGAGACCGACCCGGACATCCTCACGGGCTGGAACTTCGACGACTTCGACGCGCCGTACTTCCTCGACCGGCTGGAGGAGCTCCAGGACTACAACCACGACTACGACCTCGATTCGGATCGGCTCTCCCGCATCGACGAGGTGTGGCGCTCGAACTGGCAGGGGCCGAACGTGAAGGGCCGAGTCGTCTTCGACCTGCTGTACGCCTACCAGCGCACGCAGTTCAGCGAACTCGACTCCTACCGGCTCGACGCCGTCGGCGAGGTGGAGCTGGGCGTCGGGAAGGAACGGTACAAGGGCGACATCGGCGACCTCTGGGAGGAGGACCCGGAACGCCTGCTGGAGTACAATCTCCGCGACGTCGAACTCTGCGTCGAGTTGGACCGCGAGCAGGGCATCATCCCGTTCTGGGACGAGGTACGCCAGTTCGTCGGCTGCAAAATAGAGGACGCGACGACGCCCGGCGACGCGGTGGACATGTACGTCCTCCACAAGCTCCACGGCAACTACGCGCTCCCCTCGAAGGGCCAGCAGGAAGGCGAGGAGTACGAGGGCGGCGCCGTCTTCGAACCTATCACGGGCGTCCGCGAGAACGTCACCGTGCTCGACCTGAAGTCGCTTTACCCGATGTGCATGGTGACGACGAACGCGAGCCCGGAGACGAAGGTCACCCAGGACGAGTACGACAGCGAGGCAGCCTTCGAAGAGCACACCTACCGCGCGCCCAACGGCACCCACTTCCGCAAGGAGCCGGACGGCGTCATCCGGTCGATGGTCGACGAACTCCTCAGTGAGCGCGAGGAGAAGAAGTCCCTGCGCAACGACCACGACCCCGATTCGGACGCATACGGCCGGTACGACCGCCAGCAGGCCGCGGTGAAGGTCATCATGAACTCGCTGTACGGCGTGCTGGGATGGGACCGGTTCCGCCTCTACGACAAGGAGATGGGCGCCGCCGTCACCGCGACGGGCCGCGACGTCATCCAGTTCACCGAGAAAGCGGCCAACGACATCGGCTACGATGTGGCCTACGGCGATACTGACAGCGTCATGCTCTCGCTGGGCGGCGACGTCTCCGTCGAGGACGCCATCGAGCAGTCCTTCGAGATAGAGGACCACATCAACGGGGCCTACGACGAGTTCGCCCGGGAGGAGTTGAACGCCGAGAACCACCGCTTCCAGATCGAGTTCGAGAAGCTCTACCGGCGGTTCTTCCAGGCGGGCAAGAAGAAACGCTACGCCGGCCACATCGTCTGGAAGGAGGGCAAAGACGTCGACGACATCGACATCACCGGTTTCGAGTACCAGCGCTCCGACATCTCGCCCATCACTAAACGCGTCCAGAAGCAGGTCATCGACATGATCGTCCACGGCGAGGACCGCGAAGCGATCAAGGACTACGTCCACGAGGTCATCGAGGACTACCAGGCCGGCAACGTCGACCTCGATGACGTCGGCATCCCGGGCGGCATCGGCAAGCGCCTGGACAACTACGACACCGACACGGCCCAGGTCCGGGGCGCGAAGTACGCGAACCTCCTGCTCGGGACGAACTTCCAGCGCGGCTCCAAGCCCAAGCGCGTCTACCTCGACCGGGTCCACGACGACTTCTTCCAGCGCATCGAAGACGAGATTCCCGCGGGCGCCGAGGATCTGTTCAACGAGTTCCGCCGCGACCAGGACGTCATCTGCTACGAGTTCGCCGACCAGGTGCCCGACGAGTTCGAAATCGACTGGGAGAAGATGCTCGACAAGACGCTCCAGGGACCCATCGAACGGATTCTGGAGGCCCTGGACATCTCCTGGAACGAAGTGAAGTCCGGCCAGGAACAGACCGGGCTGGGGCAGTTCACGTAACGACGAACAGTTTCTCGCCGCGTTCGACCGCGTCGTGCCACCGTTGCCACCGCGTTTATTGGGGAGTACGTGGACGAACTGGTAGATGAGTGGGACGGAACTGTACATCGAGACGTGGGTGGACGCCGACCTGGAGGACCTGTGGGGAGCGACGCAGGAACCGGACCAGCACGAGCGATGGGACCTCCGCTTTACCGACATCGACTACCTGCCGCGGCCCGACGAGAGCGAACCACAGCAGTTCGACTACGAGACCAGAATCGGCTTCGGCGTCGGCGTGGCCGGTGGCGGCGAGTCGACGGCAGAGCGCGCCGATGGGGGTCCCGTGAGCGGGACGAGCGGGACCTCGTCAGACCTGCAGTCTGACGGTGGAGAAAGGACATCGGCCCTCAGACTCTGGTCCGACGACCCGAAGTCGCTGATCAGCGAGGGGAACGGCTACTGGAAGTACCTCCCCGAAGACGGCGGGGTACGCTTTCTCACCGGGTACAACTACGACACGCGGTTTGGCCGTCTCGGCCGAGTTTTCGACCGGTTCGTCTTCCGGCCGCTGATGGTGTGGGCGACGGCGTGGAGCTTCGATCGGCTGCGCCTGTGGCTCGAAGCCGACGTCTCCCCGGAGGCGTCGATGCGCCAGGCGGTCGTCCACGCCGTGACGCGGCTCTCGCTCGCGGTGGTGTGGGTCTACCAGGGCCTCGTTCCGAAGCTCCTCGGGCCCCATCCCGTCGAGCGGGAACTTTCCGCAACGTTGCTTCCGGCGGGGCTTCCCATCGACGTGACGATTCTGGCGCTCGGCGCGGCGGAGGTGGGTTTCGGCCTGCTCCTCCTCGGGGCGTGGCACCGACGGTGGGCGTTTCCGGCGTCGGCGCTGCTCACCGTCGCGCTCGTGACCGGCGGCCTCGTCGCGAACCCGGGACTGGTCGCTCACCCGCTCTCGTCGATTCCGCTGGGGGTCGCGATGCTCGCGCTCGCGGCCATCGGCTACGTCGCCGGCGAGGAACTCCCCAGTGCACGCCGCTGCATCACCGACCGCGAGGAGAGTGATCTCCAGTGACGTCCATCTACCAGCGCGCCCTCGGCGACGAGTTCGACGACCTCCACCCGAAGATGCAGCGGCGCTTCGGGTTCACGAGCGAGGACGGCGTGGCCGCCATCGGCCGCGGGACGATGGCGTACGTCCGCAACGGCGGCCCGTACACCCTTCCGTTCCTCGCCGTCGGCGCGACGATGAACACGATGTTCCCGGAAGAGAACACCGCGGTGCCGTTCACCATCAGGAACTACGCGTACGAGGACGCTTACGGGCGGGAGACGGTCACGTGGCTGCGAACCTTTCGGTTGCCACGGGAACGGCACTTCGACGCCGCGATGATCTACAGCGAGGAGCGCGACCGGATCGTCGACTACCTCGGCGAGCGCCATCACCTCGCGGTCGACGTCGATATCGGCGTCAGCGACCAGGGCGGAATCGAACTGACGACTGGCGCCCAGCGCCTGTATGCGTTCGGGACGGGAATCGACTTCCCGCTCGTCCTCTCCGCGACGGCCAACGTCCACGAGTGGTACGACGAAACGGCCGACACCTATCGGATCGCCGTCCGCGTGACGAACCCCATCGTCGGCCTCGTCTTCGAGTACTCGGGGTCGTTCGACGTCGAGTGGATCGACTGCGAGACGGCTCCCGACGAGGTCCGCCCGGTCTCGCCCACGCGCGGCGAGTGAGGGAAATTGATGGTCGGGGCGAACGCGCAATCGAGGGGAGCGAGCCGTCGGAGACAGTCGTCCTCAGATCGATTCGGTGAACGTCATCCCGTAGTGGTCCAGCGCCAGTACGGCCGAGGCCAGGTTCCACCTGATCCGCTGTGCCTCGGTGGGCTGGCGCCCGTCCGCTGTCGTCCGACGAGTCGGCTCACACAGCAGGCAGTCGCCGTCGTACTGACCGCCGACCTTGTGGCTGAAGAAGGTGCCCCAGCCACTCTGCAGGTTCCCGATAATGTAGTCGTAGTGGTCGGGCCAGTCCGTCACGAACTCCTCGTTGAGCGTGTCGACGACGGCATCTGCGACGTCCCGCGCGCGACCGGGTGTGGGGTAGAGCGCCTGCCCGAAGCCGTCGTCGACGCCGGACTCGTAGATCCCCTGTGAACTGTGGAGGTCGAAGGCGATGTCGGGCTGGTACGACTCGAAGCGGTCCCAGATGACGCGCGCTATCTCCGCAGTCGGCTCGCGGCCGACGCGCCAGTGGTCGTTCAGGCTCCCCTCGTCGCCGCTGTAGACGCCGGCCTCGATAGCGGTCTGGTCGGCGCGCGGAACCACGACGAGCGTCCCGGACCGAGGGGTCATCTCGGCGAGCGTCTCGGCGGCCTTCCAGCCCGCGGGCTCGATGCCGTGCTGGCCCGCGACGACGAACGCCGTCGGGCCGTCCCGGGAGGCCTCGATTTCGTGCAGCGGCGTCGCCCACTTCGTGTCGGGCATGAGCGTCTCCGTCGACCGGTCCACGTCGTTCGAGTCGTTCCGATCGGAGACGAGCTGGGGGTTCCGCCGTCGGCGTCGATAGCGGCGGTAGGCCCCGATGGCCCGTTCGATACGCTCGACGCTCTCCTCGAGCGTGGCGTCCGTCATCGGCCCCCTCCGCCATCGGGTCGGTCGATAGTTTTCTGCATCGTTTTCCTCACGAACGTGCCGAGGAGACCTCGAGGTCGAAGAAATAGTAGTAGTACTCGACCGGGCCCTCGGTCGCCGACGGGCTATAGCCGCCCCGGAACGTGACGCCGTTCCGGGAGTCGTCGTCGAACCCGTCGTACTCCTCCACGCGCCGTAGTTCGACCGCGTCGTCCGAAGGACGGTAGAGGTTCGCCGGCGCGTTCGGGCTCTCCGGTGCCTCTCTGGGAAGCAGTCGCGTCAACAGGTACTGTCCAGGTTCGTCCATGAGAAAATCGAGGTAGATAGTCTGTCGCCCGCCCGTCGCCCGGACAGTCATCGTCTCGACCTGTGCGCCGAGCGCGTCCGCCTCCGGGTCGTACTCGTACAGCGCCGGGCTGAACCGGCCGGTCGAGTCGGCGTCGACGGTACACTCACCGAGGTAAGCGGGCCGGTCCGTCTCGATCAATAGCCCGAACTCATTAGTGAGGTGATAGTCGCCGGCAGGTAACACGGGGCCGGCGCGCCAGGTATTCGCCGTCCCGCTGACGACTTCGAGGCGCGTCAGTGCGTCGTCCAGCCGCGAGCCGACGTCGTCGTCGACTTCGCCGACCGCCGCCTGGAGCCGTCCGTCGGCGATGGAGAGGTTCCGGCCCACGAGCGACTCGAGGCGCTGGCCGTCGGCGACACCGCCGTGGATGGCACCGACGCTACCGAGGTCGTAGCCGTTGCAGTCCAGGTTCCCGTCGAGCGTTCGCGAACTGGTCGATCCCGACGTTACGAGGCCCGTCCCAAGCAGACCGCCCGTCGCGAGGAGGCCACCGAGACCGAGCGCGGCGCGTCTCGAGACGCCGTCGGACGATCCTCCTCCATCGCCGGACAGCCCCTCTGTCGCCGCTTCACGCCTGTCCGTATCGGTCCTGTCTGGCACTATCTCTCGATCCGGCGGCGATTATTTAATAGTTTCTCACGCCGTATTATCTGAGAGTCCTATTTCCAGTCCTCCAGAGAGTGCCCGATCGTCCCAAGCGTTTCGAGCTGAAAATCCGGTACAACGACTGCGAACGCCGGGGGAACGGCGATCACGACTCCACAAGGGAAGGTGAAATGTTCCACGAGCCCGGGGATCGATCGAAATCTGGTACGTGTTTCCACAACGTTTCGCGAACGCCCAGCGGCATGAATTTCCGAAATGGAAAAGTCGCTTGTCGAATCGTCAAAGAGCCCCGGGAAAAATCGAAACTATTATCAGCGTCTCTCTCTAGGTTTCGGGTGACCTAAGCATCTACTATGGCAGTACTCGAAATCAACAATCTACACGCGGAAGTGGCCGAAGAGGGCGGTGAGACCATCCTTCGCGGCGTCAACCTGGAGGTCGAGTCGGGCGAGATCCACGCGCTGATGGGTCCCAACGGCTCGGGCAAGTCGACGACGGCGAAGATCATCGCGGGCCACCCGGCCTACGAAGTGACCGACGGCGAGGTCCTCATCCACCTCGAGGACGAGGACTTCGGCGAGGACTTCGACATCCCCGAGGACAAGCGCACCTGGAACCTGCTCGACCTGGAGCCCAACGAACGCGCCGCGCTCGGCGTGTTCCTCGGCTTCCAGTACCCCGCAGAGATCGAGGGCGTCACGATGGTGAACTTCCTCCGGACGGCGCTCAACGCCAAGCTCGAAGAGCGCGATGAGCTCTTCGAGGACGACGACGAGCCGGCGGCCGACGAGGAAGACGAGGACGTCGGCTACGACACCTCCCCGATGGAGGGTGACGTCGACGAGGGCGAGGTCGGCGTCGCCGAGTTCCAGCAGCTCCTCAAGGAGAAGATGGACCAGCTCGACATGGACGAGAGGTTCGCCAACCGCTACCTCAACGCGGGCTTCTCCGGCGGGGAGAAGAAACAGAACGAGGTCCTCCAGGCCGCGATCCTGGAGCCCTCGGTCGCCGTGCTCGACGAGATCGACTCCGGGCTGGACATCGACCGCCTGCAGGACGTCTCCGACGGCATCAACGCGCTGCGCGACGAACAGGGCACCGGCATCCTGCAGATCACCCACTACCAGCGCATCCTCGACTACGTCGAGCCGGACCACGTCCACGTGATGATCGACGGCGAAATCGCCAAGTCCGGCGACGCGTCGCTGGCCGAGGAACTCGAAGACAAGGGGTACGATTGGGTCCGCGAAGAAGTGTACGAGGCCGCGTGAACGCCTCTTCTCAGTCCGGGCACAAGTCCCTTAACCGCACACACCCAAGCCACAAACAACAATCATGAGCTCAGATCAAGACCACCTCAAAGAAGCCGACACGGAGGCCCGCTTCGAATTCAAGAAGGAGGAAAAGTCCGCCTTCGAGACCGAGAAAGGCCTCACCGAGGAGACCGTCCGCCTCATTTCCGAGGACAAGGACGAGCCCGAGTGGATGCTCGAGCGACGTCTCCGCGCACTCGAACAGTTCCAGCAGATGCCGATGCCGACCGACTGGCCCGGCCAGCCGGACCTCTCGGAGGTCGACCTCAACGAGATCGTCCCCTACATCCGGCCCGACATCGAGACTCGCGGCGGCGCCGAGAACTGGGAGGACCTCCCCGAAGAGATCCAGGACACCTTCGACAAACTGGGCATCCCGGAAGCCGAGAAGAACGCCCTCTCGGGCGTCGGCGCCCAGTACGAGTCCGAAATCGTCTACCAGAACATGCAGGAGCGCTGGGAGGAGAAGGGCGTCATCTTCATGGACATGGACAAGGCGGTCCGTGAACACCCCGATCTCGTGAAGGAGCACTTCATGACGAAGTGCGTCCCCCCGAGCGACAACAAGTTCGCGGCGCTCCACGGCGCCATCTGGTCCGGCGGCTCGTTCGTCTACGTCCCCGAGGACACGACGGTCGACATGCCGGTCCAGGCGTACTTCCGCATGAACTCCGAGGGGATGGGCCAGTTCGAGCACACGCTCATCATCGCCGAGGAGAACTCCGAAGTCCACTACATCGAGGGCTGTTCCGCGCCGAAGTACTCCGCGTTCAACCTCCACAGCGGCTGTGTGGAAGTGTTCGTCCGCGACAACGCCCACGTCCAGTACTCGACCGTGCAGAACTGGTCGAAGAACACGTACAACCTCAACACCAAGCGCGCCATCGTCGAGGAAGACGCCACGATGGAGTGGGTCTCGGGCTCCATGGGCTCCAAAGCCACGATGCTCTACCCCGCGACCATCCTCAAGGGTCCCGGCGCGACTGACAACCACATCACCATCGCGATGGCTGGCGAGGGCCAGAACATCGACACCGGTGCGAAGGTGTACCACAACGCACCCGACACGAAATCGACCATCGAGTCCAAGTCCATCGCCAAGGACGGCGGCCGCACGAACTACCGCGGCCTGGTCCACATCTCCGACGGCGCCGAGAACTCCTCGACGTCCGTCGAGTGTGACGCGCTGATGTTCGACAACGAATCCACCTCGGACACCATGCCGTACATGGAGATCCAGGAGAACAAGGTCGACGTCGCCCACGAGGCGACCGTCGGCAAGATCGGTGACGAGGACGTCTTCTACCTCCAGAGCCGCGGCCTGGACGACGACGACGCAAAGCAGATGATCGTCGCCGGCTTCATCGAGCCCATCACGGAAGAACTGCCCATCGAGTACGCGGTCGAACTCAACCGCCTCATCGAACTCGAGATGGAGGGAAGCCTCGGGTAACTCCCGGATCTACCATGAGCACGCAGCTAACAGCCAACCTCACGGAGGAGCAGGTACAGCAGATTTCCGCGGAGCTCGACGAGCCCGACTGGCTGCTCGAGACCCGCCTCGACGCCCTCGCGGCGCTCGAGGACCTCGACATGCCGAAGGTCATCCGGACGCCCGGACGCGACTGGACGAACCTCGACGCGCTCGACTACGAGACCCTCGTCGACCCCCTCGAGTGGGAACAGGAGAAGGACCGCGTGGACGCCGAGGGCGTCGACGTGCTCTCCTGGTCGGACGCGCTCGACCAGCACGGCGACCTGATCGAGGACCACTTCGGCAGCGTCGTCGACCCGCAACGCGACTACCTCACGGCGCTCTCGACGGCGCTGTTCGCCGCCGGGACCGTCGTCTACGTCCCCGAAGGCGTCGCCGCCGAGGACGTGAAGATTCGGACGACGATGAACTCCCGTTCGCTGTTCAACTACACCCTCGTTATCGCCGAGGAGTCCTCGTCGGTCACTATCCTGGAGCGCCAGAGCACCGGGACGAACATCGAGGGCGAGCAGTACTACTCTGGCGTCGTCGAAGCCGTCGCCGGCGAGAACGCCCACATCCAGTACGGGACGCTCCAGAATCTGGCCGAGGACAGCTACAACTTCCAGGTCAAGCGCGGCCACGCCGACACGTACGCCAGCATCGACTGGATCGAGGGCAACATCGGCTCCCGACTCACGAAGACGAACGTGGAGACGCGCCTGCTCGGCGACTCCTCTGAGTCGAAGATCGTCGGCGCCTTTTTCGGCCACGAGGACCAGCACTTCGACCTGGCTTCCCGCGTCTGGCACGAGGCTGAACACACGACCGCTGACCTGATCACCCGTGGCGTCCTCGACGACGCCGCCCGCTCCGTCTACGAGGGCGTCCAGGACGTCGGTCGCGAAGCCTGGGATACGAACTCCTATCAGCGTGAGAACACGCTGATGCTCTCCGAGGATAGCGAGGCCGACGCGTCCCCGAAGCTGATCATCAACAACCACGACACCGAGGCGAGCCACTCCGCGACGGTCGGACAGGTCGACGAGGAGGACCTGTTCTACATGACTTCTCGTGGTGTCCACCCAGAACTCGCTCGGAACATGCTCGTCGAGGGCTTCTTCGTCCCCGTCCTCGAAGAGGTCGCCGTCGACGAACTCCGCGAGGACCTCGACGACCTCATCGTCGAGCGGCTGGTCGAGTAACGCCGCGCGGTCGGCTCTCTCGCGTTCGCTCTTTCTTTCCACTTCGCGCCGTTGGCCACTCTCGTCAAGTCGCCGCTACAGGTCGAGCTCCCCGGACTGGAACCGGGACCGATCTGGCTCGTCGCGAGAGCGGTGCGCTCGATAGTGGTCCTGGCTGTCGTCTACTGGAAACTCCTGCGGATCGGCCATCACGTCTGGCGGCGAATCGCGGCGCGCGTCAGGGACGACGAACGGGACCGCGAGTAGGGTCGCCCGGAGGGAATCGCTTAAGTCACCACCTCTCCGAACGTGGACCATGACCGCATCGTCCGACGAACGTTCCGGGAGGGGGTGGCAGTGAGCCTCCAGCGACCGATCGGCTCGGACCACCAGCTCGCCCGGCTCCTGCAGATCGGCGTCGTGCTCGAAGAGGTCGTGGAGGCCCGTGCGGACAAACACGCCCAGGTGACCGCCGCGGACCTGGACGACGAGGTGGTGGCGCTGTTCGAACACGCCGCTGAGGAGTCCGCGGAGCACCGCGACCGCCTCGAGGCACTCATCGACGAGCTCGACGCCGAAACGGTGCCCTTCGACGAGATTAAGCGACTCGTCGAAGCCCAGTACGAGGCCGACGACGACTTCGATGGCGTCCTCTACGACCAGCTCTGCAACGAGGAGACCGCCTACAAGTTCTACGACGACCTCATCGGCGCCATCGCGGCGTCGAACACGGAGTTCAGTATCGACCGCAACAGACTCGTCGACACCCTCCAGTCGATACGTGACGAGGAGGCCGACGGCGTCGAGGAAGTGACGCGACTGATGGAGGCGCGAGAATGAACACGGCAGACCAGTACCTCAAAGCGATCTATCTCGTCCAGGAACAGGAAGACGGTCCCGCCTCGACCGGCGACGTCGCCGACCTGCTGGAGGTGACCCCCGCCAGCGCCAACGAGATGATCGGCAAGCTGGAGTCCCAGGAGCTGCTCGACCACGAGAAGTACAAGGGCGTCGACCTCACCGACGAGGGGATCCGACGGGCCCGGCTCTCGCTCCAGAACTACTGCATCATCCAGCGCTTCCTCGTCGAAGTGCTCGAAGTCGAGGAGTTCCGCGAGGAGGCCAAGCAACTCGAAGGCGTCATCGATGAAACCGTCGCCGAGCGACTGGACACGATCATCGACCGCGAGCCCCAGTGCCCGGACTGTTTCAACGCGGAGGAGGACGTCTGTGGCCTGCTGGAACCCGAACTCGAAGCGTCCGACTGAGCGGGCGGAGTTTTCCGCAGTTGTGAGGCTCTAGACGGTTTCGTCGACCAGTTCTCGGGCCTCGTCGGTGTGCCAGACCACGGAGAAGTCGGCCGGACTCGGCAGCGCACACGCCATCCAGCCGATGACGACCATCGACCCGAAGAGGGTACCCGCCGCATGCCCGCTCGTCACGGCCCACGCGTACGCGCCGACTGGGAGCAGCATCGCCAGCGGCGCCATCGACGCGCCACGCAATCGCCAGTTGGAGCACTCCGCTGGGATCGACTTCATCTCGACCGATGCCCACGACCCGGAGACGAGCGTCTGGAAGCCCCCCTGTTCGCCACGGACCCGCCGGAGCACGAGCGAACACCGTACGCCACCGGACCGCAAGACGAGCACGTGGAGCAGTTCGTGGACGAGTACGCCACCGACGACCGAGAGAAGAAGACCGAGTCCAGCGAGAACTGCCGTCGCGATCATTGGTGTCCGTTTCCGAAGGGATCTTATAGGTCTTCCGCCCGAGTAACGCCGCCCTACCGTGGTTTGAATTTGAGATCAAGCACATTACCTCGCCCTTCCCAGCAGTAAGAGACAAGCTTTCTCTTGCTAGGGTTCATACCAGATGTAGAATGATGCTGTATTATGGTGAAGTGTCCTGCGTGTAAAAAAGAGTTGTCGACGGAGGCTGGGATGCGCCAACATCACACTAAAGTTCACGACCAGCTGCTTCCGAATCGAGAATGCAAGGGATGTGGGTTGGATTTTTACGACGAGAAAGCCAAGCAAAGCTTTTGCGATGACTGTAATCCAAATGCTGGTGAGCATAACGGGAACTGGTGTAATGCGAAAAAAGAGACGGAATGTAAGCGATGTGGAAACTCCTTCGAGTATTATCCCTCGAATAAGAAAGGAATATTCTGTCCTAGCTGTGTCGAAGCAGCGGATGAATTTCTCGGTACATCGTTCGCAGATGTCGTTGACGCCGAGCGAATAGAAAAGAGATGTGAGTTCTGTGAAGATGATTTTGAGTTATTGGCCTCAGATCACCGACGGGGAGCGGGTCGGTTTTGCTCACGAGATTGTCTAGCCAATTGGATGTCGGAAAACAGAGTTGGTGAAAACCATCATCAATGGATCGATGGCAGTGGGACCTATACGGGAACGTGGTGGAGCGCACGTCGGCAGGCACTCCGACGGGATGATTTCAAATGCCAAAACTGTGGGAAGGCATCGGACGAAATCGGTAGAAAGCCTGATGTGCACTATATAATTCCTGCCCGCCTATTCAACGATCCTGAAGATGCGCACCATCTGTCGAATCTCATTGCCCTCTGTCGCTCATGCCACAGACAGGTGGAAGAGGGGAACATCGCCGTACCGAAGTCGGGAAACGGTAAGTTCCAAAGGTAACGCTATTAAGGAATCGACCGTAATCATTCGATTGCAGTCCCGTGGTGTAGTGGCCAATCATATGGGCCTTTGGACGTGATTTGGTTTCGGCCAGATACGGAAGAAAGCCTATGACGGCGGTTCGAATCCGCCCGGGACTATTCTGCGACGAACGGACGTGAGGAGCGAATAGCCCACGAGGATTCGAACCCTATCAGTCGCGCGCAGCGAAGCGAGCACGTCTGATTCCGGTTCGAATCCGCCGGAAGAACGTAGCTCTTCCGAGCTCCGGCTCACTTCGTTCGCGGGAACGCCGACGAACGCACGCGTTCGTCGAGCCTGCGCTCGCGTCGCTCGCGCAGACGCCGGAAGAGCGGAGGTCTTCCGAGCCCTCGTTGACTTCGTCCACGAGGACGCCCGGGACTATTCTGTCACGAGCAACTCCGATAGCCGCAGATACTCTCACGTTCAAACACATTCCCGCGCCGCAAGTACGGCCGGCGGGGGAAGGTATATGTTACTCCTTGCCATGGTACCGAGTGGATCGACATGCAACCGTGCCAAAACTGTCAGGCGGTCATCGACGAGTACATTTTGGACAAACAACTCGAACCCCTGCGCGAACTCACGGTCGACGACTTCAACCTCTGTGCGGACTGCGTGACGATCGTCTCCGACGCGTGCGTCGAGTGTGGCGGCGCGGTCTACGTCCCCCGTTCCGAAGCCGGTGAACCCGACTACTGTCCGGCCTGTCGGTCGGACCGGATCGAACAGACGGGCCAGGACCCCGGCTGGCACTGCGAATCGATTCACGGCTGAACGGCGAGCGGTCGGTTCGGACGGTCCTTTCGTCTCGCGGACGCTGGTGATCGAGTACCCCTCGTGAGCCGACGCCAGGCAAAGCCTCTATCAACCAACGCTCCGAGGAACCATCAACGTGGAAACGCAGCATCGCGTCGTCGTGGACGACTCCCGCGAGCTAGCACAGGTGGACGACGATTCCGTCGAACTGGTCGTCACGTCGCCGCCGTACCCGATGATCGAGATGTGGGACGACCTCTTCGCGGAGCTCGACCCGGCGGTCGCGGACCACCTCGACGCGGGCGACGGGCAGGCGGCGTTCGAGGCGATGCACGAGCAACTGGCGCGCGTGTGGACCGAAGTCGAGCGCGTCCTCGTCGACGGGGGCATCGCCTGCGTGAACGTGGGCGACGCGACGCGCACGGTCGACGACAGCTTTCGCGTCTTCCAGAACCACTCGCGGGTCGTCGACGCGTTCGAGGGCCTGGGATTCGAGCCGCTGCCGGAGATTCTCTGGCGCAAGCCCGTCAACTCCGCGGCGAAATTCATGGGGAGCGGCATGCTACCGCCCAACGCCTACGTCACCCTGGAACACGAGTACGTCCTCGTGTTCCGGAACGGCAAGGATCACAGGGACTTCGAGCCAGGTTCGGATCGGCGCTACGGCGCGGCGTACTTCTGGGAGGAGCGCAACCAGTGGTTCAGCGACGTCTGGGAGGACGTCACGGGGGAACACCAGGCGCTGGACCACGGCGAGTTGCGCAGCCGGTCCGCGGCGTATCCCTTCGAAATTCCGTACCGGCTGATCAACATGTACAGCGTCTACGGCGACACCGTCCTCGACCCCTTCTGGGGGACGGGGACGACGACGCTCGCGGCGATGACCGCCGGCCGGAACTCGGTCGGCTACGAGATAGACGGCGAGTTCACGGCCGTCTTCGACGACCGGATCGGGGCGATCCCCGCGTTCTCCCGCGACGTGGTCGAGGGGCGACTGGCGGACCACCGCACGTTCGTCGAGGCCAGACGCGACGCGGGAAAGGAGTTCGACTACGATGCCGCTCATTACGACTTCTCCGTCACGACCAAACAGGAGAAACAGATCCAGCTGTACGCCGTCGACGCCGTCGAGGCGACCGGCGACGGCTACCGCGCGGTCCACGTCCCGGTCGACGCTGAACACGCCCGGCCGGAGGCGGGAGCGGGTGCAGAGGCGAAGACACAGACGGAATCGGCGACCTCCCCTTCCGATCCGTGAAACGCCGATACCGGCGGCGGAGAGCCGTCGAAGATGGGCCGTGAGGCGACTGGTCCGCGTCGAGAGTCGGTGACGGCGGTCGTTCGGGCGGGCAGATGCGACCAGTTCGACAGGTTTCGTTCGGCGTGGCTGGCAGTTGTTCACCCTGTCGTAACGCTAAAGAGTCGAACGCCCGTTTTTCCCTGTAAGATGAATAACGACATCCGTTTTGGGAGGTGGTTCCGTGGGCGTTGAGATCCAGGAGTCGCCGGTTTCGGACGACGAATTCGACGCGATGCAGACGTTCGTGCGCGACTACCTGACGGCCAGCGTGGAGAACGAGGACGAGGGCGGACGGATGCGGTGGTACCCCTGGCACTCTGCCGAGTACCGGTTCAACCACATCCTGAACGTGGTGGAACTGTCCGCGGAGATCGCTCACGAGGAAGGGGCAAACGCCGACGTGACGCGCGTCGCCGCCCTCTTCCACGACGTGGCCAAACTGGAGGTCGACCAGGACGTCCACGCCGACGCCGGCGCGGACATCGCCCGCGAGTACCTCACGGCCCACGGTGACTACCCCGACTCCTTCGTCGACCAGGTGTGCACAGCGGTCCGTGACCACTCCTTCCAGGGCGACGTGACCGACCTCCCGATGGAGACGCAGTGTCTCATCGAGGCAGACATCCTGGACAAGGTGGGCGCCAACGGGACGGCGTTGATGTTGCTGCGGATGGGCTACGAGGCCCGCTCGCACATGGACGCCGCCGAGATGGTCGGGCGCGTCGTCGAGCGAGGCCGTGACGCGCGCGACCGGATCAAGAGCGAGACCGCCGAGGCCGTGCTCCAGCGCCGACTCAAGCGCGCCCGCTGGTTCCAGGAGTGGTTAGAGGGCGAAGTGGCCGAGATGGACGGCGAGGAAGCCGTCGTCGACATGGCCTCCGGTATGGGCGGCGACTAGAGCCGCGACGCCGCTTCCGCGAGGAAGAGCAGCCCCGATCCTGCCAGCACCGCCGCCGAGAGCCACGCCACCAGCGGCGCGACCGACTCCACGCGTCGCCGGGCCGAGACGAGCGCCGCTGGAAAGCCCAGTATCCAGACCACGACGCCGGCGAACAGGCCGACGATTATCGCTGGCTCGCCAGTCTGGACGACGGCGCGCCCGGCCAGTGACGGGCCGACGACGGGGAGTGGGGCGAGCACGTCGAGCTGGCCCGGTTCGAGCAACCCGACGCCGACGGTCAGCCAGAAGGCGATCTGGAAGGGGTTGGTGAGCGCCAGGACGAACGCCTTACGGAATCCCTTGCCCTCTTCGAGTTCGTCGTCGACGAACGAGCGTGCGCTCCGGACGGCGCCGTAGGCGAAGTAGATCATCAAGAGACCACCGGCGACGAACAGCCCTGTTCTTACGTCCGGAGATTGCTGGACGAATGCGACCAGGCCGACCAGCGCCAGCAGAAAGAAACAGACGTCGGCGACCATCGCTCCGAGGCCGGCGCGGAAGCCGGCGCCCCAGCCGCGGAGCACGCTCTCCGTCGCGATGACGGCGTTCATCGGTCCCGGTGGCGCGGCCAGCGCGAGCCCGAAGACCATGCCACCGATCAGCGTCGCGGCGAGAGACATCGCCCGTGAATTTGATATCGCTGGTGAAAGGGGTGACGGGACCGATTCGCGAGTTCGTGAGACGGGCAGCGGGCCGGCGCACGTCCGCGGACCCGACCGGTCCTGTCAGTCACCGCGGTCACGATAGCAGTCGCTCCGGGGCGTGAAAACGGGTAGAGAGAAAGAACGGCCAGTCTAGAGCTTGCCGGCCTTCTGCAGCTTCATCAGGTCCTCGGTGTCGAGGGTTTCGCCTTCCTTGAACTTCTGGTAGATCTCCTCGGCCTCCTCCTTGGCGGCCTCCTGCTTCTCCTCGCGGGCCGAGCGCTCGGCTTTCTCCTCTTTCTTGTCCAGTTCGCGCAGGCGCTTCTGGACGCGGACGAAGTCCTCGTGGTGCTGGTCGGCGGCCTCCTGGGCGTCCACGAACTTCTCGTGCATCTCGTCGGCGTCGTCGCGGATGTCGTCGGCCTCGCGATAGGCCTCGATCATCTCGTTGTGGTGCTTCTGAGCCTCGTCGGCGAGTTCCGTCACCTTCTGGTGGTGGGTCGAGGCTTCGGAGCGGACCTCCTCGGCCTCCTCCTTGATGCCGTCGAGGTCGCCCGTCTGGTCGAGCTTCTCCTTCTTCTCGGCGAGTTGCTCGCGTTTCTCCTCGATCTTCTCGATGAGTTCGCGCTCGTCGTCGCTACTGAGCACCTCGGTCTGCTGTTTGAACTCCAGGTCCTCGATTTCGGACTCGAGCTTGTCGACGGACTTTCCCTCGTCGAGCTCGAGGTCGTTCTTCATCTTGTCGACCTTGTCGAAGAGCTTGTTGGCCTCCGCGTTGAGCTCGTTGCGCTGTTCCTTGTGCTCCTGGACCTGCTCGTTGAGCTCGTCGCGCTTCTCGCGGTGTTCCTGGGCCTCGTTGACCTTCTCACGGGTCTCAGCGTTGAGGTCGTCCCGGCTGGACGCCCGCTCGGAAGCCAGCTGGTTCAGGTCGTTCCGTCGGTCGCGGAGCTGGCCGGCGAGCTTGATGAGCTCGCCCTTGGATTTGTTTTCGAGATCTTCGTCTGTGACTTCTACGTTTTTGGATTCGTCTATCGATTCTGCCATTGTTGTTAATCCTCGATTCCATGACCGCCACGGCGCTGGGCAGTCGTATTCCTCTCAGTGGGCTGACGCCGATAACAAGGGTTCCCTGTCATACTGGGCGGAATGCGATACTGCCTGAACGCCGGAGACGTTCTGGTACCTGTACGTACTGTTCGATTTCCTTTAAACATTGCGGTACAACGAACACCATGGTGACCGCTCACACCCGCGAGAGGGCGCGTGTCACCGATTCACACGTGGTTCGTAGCTGTTAAATACGGTACTCGTTGTGTGCCACGCCGTCGTCGGTGGCCACGGCGATAGTGACGGCGTCGCCGGCCGACAGCGAGAGCGTCGTCACGTCGACGCGGCCGTAGGCGCCGACCTTTAGCTCGTCCTGCTCGCGCTCGCCGTTGACGTCCCACTCGACCGTGACGGTCGCGGGCGATGGACGGTCGTAGACGACGACCATGTCGCTCTCGCCCGGCGTCGGGTCCGAGAGGACGCCCTGAACCGGCTGGTAGGCCGCGGCGAGTCGGTCGAAGGCGGTCTTCTCGCTGCCATCTCGGGCGAGGACGCCCATCCCCGCGTCCCCGACGTCGCGGAGCGCGTAGGCAGCCAGGACGTTCGTCCCGCGCAGTCGCAGGCGTTCAGCGACGGTCCCGAGCACGTCCGCCTGGTAGTCCTGTGACTCGTCGACGCCGCTGCCGACGCGTGCCGCGTGGCGCTCCGCGTCGAAGTCCGTCTCGTCGGCGGGGTCGTCGGCCGCGAGCGCACCGGCGCCGAACTCGGCGACGACGTCGCCCAGACCGAAGCGGTCGCAGAGCCAGTCGACGTCGCCGGCCTCGCCGAAGGTCCAGCCGGGGTAGATGGTGGCGGCGTCAGGACCGACGCCGGCCGGGCCGACGACGGGGAACGTCGGCACCTCGGAGACTGCGTCGGCGACGGAGTCGGCCGGGCCGCGGTCGTAACTCGCCCGCCACGCGCGCCAGCGATAGCGCAGGCGGTCGACGGCGCCGGTTCCCAGCCCATCGCCGAAGTCCGGCGTCGGCTCGTCGTGGACGGAGACGGCGGCCAGGCTGGGTCGGTTCCGTCGCGCCCGGACGAGGCGCTCGGCCAGGTCCTGGCCACGCTCGACGTCGAACTCGCCGGGGCCGGTCAGCGGGAGGTCCTGCCAGACGAGCACGCCCTGTTCGTCGCAGGCCTCGTACACCTCGGGGGAGAGCACGTGCGCGTGAGCGCGGACGAGGTTCGCGTTCGCCCTGACGGCCCGTTCGACGTCGGCCGCGGTGGCGTCGGTCAGGTTGACGCCGCGGGCCGCGACGCGCTCGCCGTTGACGAGGAGGCCGTCCTCGTCGTAATCGACGCTCCGGAGTCCCGTGACGGTGGTCCGCTCGGAGTCGGCCAGTTTGGCGCGCAACGCGTAGCGAGGCTGGTCTCCCAGGTCGTGGGGCCACCACAGGGAACCGTCGCGGACTTCGACGTCGTGGGTGACCGTCACCCTTCCCGGCTCCGTCTCGACGGCCGCGCGGTTCATCATCCCGCCGCCGCGGACGTCACCCTCTGGTCGAATAGACAGCGTCATCCGGTCGTCGAGGGGCTGGTCGGTGACGACGGTCGCCTCGACGGCGACGGTCGGTTCCCCGTCGCCGACGCGAGGCGCGACGCTCAGCGACTCGACGTAGGGGTCCGGATGCGTCTCGATGGTCGCGCCCCACCAGATACCCGGGACCGACGCGTTCGCGGGGACGCGGTCGGTGTCGTAGATTCCACCGAACCGGTCTTCCGGGGCCCGGCACTCGACGATCAGTTCGTTCTCGTCCTCGACGGGCAAGGAGACGCGGAGCGGGTCGAAGTACGCGTCGTGTTCGGCCAGCTCGTCACCGTTGAGCCAGACGCGGGCGTGTGCGAAAACTCCCTCCAGGACGAGGACGGCGTGCTCGTCGTCGGCCTCCCGGGGGTCTGCGAACTCGGTTCGATAGGCGACGGCGTCGTCACCGGCAAACTTGACCGGCCGTCCGGGGACGTCGACGTCCTGCCACGTCGTCGCCGACGGGACGCCGGACCCCGGTTCGACTGCCGCACCTCGCCACTCCAGCGACATGTACGTTGCGCTGTTCTCCGCGGGCATGTACTTTACCCCCTGTCCTCGCCGTAGTAGTTCGTTCGCTGACGTGTGCGGGTGCTCGCGGCCGAGCCGGCAGAACGGGAACGGGGAGAATGGCAGCGTGCTTCGCCGACCAGCCAGTCAGTCACAGCCCCGGGGGTCGTCACCGTCGGGGGCTACGTCCGGGCCCTCGACCGGGCCCCGCTCGTCGTCCGTTCCGCCGAACGGGGCGGTGACGTGGTCGCTCACATCGTCGATGTACTCCGCGGCCGTGTCCGCGTACCGCTCGACGAATCGGAACGAGACGGCGTAACTCACGGCGGCGGCGACGACGGCGAGGATCACGTTCCCCACCACCAGACGGAGGACGACTGCCGGCGCGGCGGACAGCGATGCGTCGGTCATCGTGACCCCTTCGACCGGACCGAGCAGGAACATCCCCAGCCCGAGGCTGAGCCCGTAAACGCCCCACTTGACCACCGGGTTGAAGACGACGGCGGAGGCGACGAGCGCGAGTTTGCTCAGGCTATCGAACACGGCCGCGAGGACGAGGAAGACGAGGAAGCCGACGCCGAGCGTCGGGAGCATCGTGATGAACACGCCGAGACCGAAGCTCCGGGCGACCTCCTCGGTCGTGTGATCCTCGGAGAACGACCGACGAAGCAACCGCTTCGCACGACCGACATTCTCCCGGACTGACTCGCGAACTCTCCGGAACACCTGCGCGCCTGTTGTGCGAAGGAGGACGTAACTGTTACGGCTAGCGTTCGCATACCACTCCGATTGCCAATATTTCACAATGATCGATCGGTCGCCGGATCGGCGTCCGGCAGACTGAGCAGTCCCGACCCCCGCGCAGGCCCACACTTTCACTTCCACTCCGGGGGAGGCGGACCTTCATATCGGTTCCCCGTAGATTTGGATGTATGATCGAGGAACTCCGGAGCGAGACGACGGCGACGTGTGACGGGGAGAACTGCGACAGGCGTCTCGCCGACGAACCGACCCTCACGTTCCGGACCGCGGCGGGCGAGCGACGGGCCTACGAGTGTCGCTGTGGCGGCGTCACGGTCACGGTCGCCCGCGAGCCCGAGCCGACTCGCTGAAGTGGACCGACGGGAAAGCGGGGGTATGAACGAAGGGAGAGAGACCACAGAGGTGGTTCACGGGCACGGACACGAGAACGTGAGCGCCGAGCACGCGAGTACGCTGGAACTCACGAGTGACGACTTTCTGACGCCGGCAGGGGACTGTATCCTCGCCATCGAGGCCGACCGCGTCCCCGCAGAGTTCGACGACATGTTCGTCGAGGCCTGCCGGGACGCAGACGCGACGATCACGCTGACCATCGAAGCCGGTGGCGAGTCCGAGACGGTCACCGGCAGCGGCCACCCCGACCTAACGTTCGACGGCGACCGGAGTTTCGTCTGCCGGACGAGCGACTACGTCGACGACCGGACGGTGATGGTCGAGGCCGACGGGGCGGCCGCCGACCTCGACCGGGGCCTCGTCGACGCCCTCGCGGACGGTGCGGACGTGACGGCCACATTCTCCGTCGAGTAACAGCGGAGGTCCGGAATCGAAATTCGAAGCGGTCCAGTCCGCGTGCGTGACCTCCCTGCTGGACGGAGGGGAGGTCCCCCTCAGTCCCGGGAAGCGGGCTGTGAGGCCAAATTTTCGACGGCGAACTCGCTCGCGTGGTCCTCGACGAACGTCCGAAAGTCGACCGGATCGCGGTCCAACACGGCCCGAACGTCGTCGGTCACCCGTCCCGCGAGGCCGAGTCGGGCCGTCGTATAGATGCCGCTCATCACCAGTGTCTTGCCGAGAGACGTTCCGCGGCGGAACGTCTCCCAGGCAAATCTCGGCAGCGACGGGTCCGCATACGCGACTGGTCTCCCCAGCACGTCGCTGAACACCGCCGCCACTTCGTCGTAGGTCAGCGCCTCGGGCCCCGTGACGTCGTAGGCCCGCCCACCGTGACCTGGCTCGGTCAGTGCTGCGGCGGCAACCTCGGCGACGTCCCGTGCGTCGACGAAACTGGTCTTTCCATCCCCTGCCGGGACGAACAACACGCCGTCGCGCACCTCTCCGCGGTGCTCTTCGAGGAAGTTCTGCATGAAGAACGACGCCCGGACGAACGTCCAGTTGAGCCCTGTCCCCTCGACGTGGCGCTCGATCCGTCGGTGGGGGAGCAACGGGTTCTTGTCGGCGCCGAGCACGGAGAGGACGACGACGTGGTCCACGCCGACCCGTTCCGCAGCGTCCACAAAGTCGGTGAGAGGGCCCACCCGGGAGAGTTGCGGCGGTCGCACGAGAAATATCTCGTCGACCCCATCGAGCGCGTCGCCCCACGTCTCAGGCTTCTCGAAGTCGAACGAGACGCTCGAGGCGACGTCTAGCGAATCCCGGGCGCGCGTCGCATCTCGGCTCGCCGCGCGAACGGGTTCGTCCGCGGCAGCGAGCGCGGCGACGACGCGCGACCCGACGGTGCCCGTCGCGCCGGTGACGAGAACGGTCATGACCTCAATTTGGACTTCGATGCTGAATAAGCCGCCGACCGAACCCGTCGCCGAGTCGCGAGGTGTTATTGGCCGCGACGCGGTAGTGGGACACATGACCGAGGACCCGGAACCCGCCGAGAACATCAGCGGCGGTGCGTCGGGCGGGGGCGTCGCGGCTGAGTTCGACCCCGCGGCGGCCGAAACCCGCGCCGAAGCGGTCGTCGACCGCCTCGGCGAGATGTACTGGACGAAGACCTACGGCGGGCGGGACGCCTTCGAGTGTCTCGTCCGGACCATCCTCAGCCAGAACACCTCAGACGTGGCGAGCCAGCCGGCACACGACGCGCTGATGGACGGGTACGGTCCTGACGACACCGCAGACGACCCTGACCTCGCCGTCGCGCTGGCCGACGCCGAACAGTCCCACCTCGCCGAGACCATCTCGTCGGCTGGCCTCTACAACCAGAAGTCGGCCCGGATAATCGACATCGCCGAACGCGTCGTCGCGGAGTACGGCTCCGCGGCGGGGTTCGACCAGTTCGTTCGCGAGGGCGACCCCGACGAGGTCCGGGACACCCTGCTGGCGATGAACGGCGTCGGCCCCAAGACGGCC
>Ga0075106_1000210_pt1 | contig 32867 bp, 28 predicted proteins | sample AntDeeMetag02WF4_FD_69796 | JGI IMG/M metagenome (GOLD analysis project Ga0075106, IMG submission 69796) | Saline lake microbial communities from Deep Lake, Antarctica - Antarctic Deep Lake Metagenome 02WF4 | ecosystem: Environmental > Aquatic > Non-marine Saline and Alkaline > Saline | place... | reverse complement strand
GCGGAACAGTCCGAGCCCACTGATCTGGCGACCTGGACCCATGCCGCTTCCCGGGTGTGCACGCAGGCATTGCAGGAACGCCTGTTCCTCGAGTCCTTCCGGGTGGTCCATGAGAATCCGCTCGACGATCGGTTCGAGCGTCTCGACATTCATGACCAGGATCGCCGCTCGGGAGCGCCCATTACAGTCGGGTCCGCCCAACCCAGTCGAGCGCGAACTGACGGGCGACGCGGCCGCTGCGGGAACCGCGGGCCAATGCCCACTGCAGAGCGGCCTCGCGGGCGGCGTCGTCGAACACCAGGTCGCCGTCCAGGCGCTGCAGCCAAGCCGCGACGATCTCCAGGTAATCGTCCTGACGGAACGGATGGAAGGACAGCCAAAGACCGAAACGCTCGGACAGCGATACCTTCTCCTCGACCGCTTCGCCGGGATGGATCTCGCCATCGACGGCCCGGGTATCGCGGTTGTCCTCCATGAACTCAGGCATGAGGTGGCGGCGGTTGGAGGTGGCGTAGACGACGACGTTGTCGGGCGCCCCGGCTACCGAACCTTCGAGGATCGCCTTGAGCGCGCGATAGCCGGCGTCATCGGCGTCGAACGCGAGATCGTCCGCGAACACGATGAAGCGCTCTTTGCGATCGATGAGGGGCTCGACGATGTCGGGCAGATCGACGAGGTCGGTGGCGTCGACCTGGATCAGGCGCAGCCCGTCGTCCGCATACGCGCGCAGCAGGGCCTTGACCACGGAGGATTTGCCGGTACCGCGGGCACCCCACAGGAGCGCATTGTTGCTCGGCAGGCCCCGCAGAAACTGCCGTGTGTTGCGGTCCAGTTCGGCCTTCTGGTCATCGATTCCGCGCAGGTCATCGAGGCGCACGGTGGCCGGATGACGCACCGGCTGGAAACCACCGCCACGCTGTCCGGTGCGGCGCCAGCGCCACGCCACGGCCTCGCCTTTCGGTGTCGACGGCGGCGGCTGCGGCGGCAGGGCGCGTTCGATCCGGCCCATCAGTTCGTCCGCGCGATCGAGGATTCGGTGCAGGCGGTCGGTGTTGAAAATCACTTGGCGTCTCCTTTCGTCTCACGCCAGTGTAGCCGCGCTGTCATCCATGACCCAACGATGCGACGATGCACGGTCGTGCCCGCCGGAGCCTCCCATGACCGCTATACCCACGTTTGCCGATCTGGGTCCGAGTGTTGTCCTCGACGCGGTCGAATCGATCGGTTTCGTGTGTGATGGCCGGCTGCTGCAGCTGAACAGCTTCGAGAACCGGGTGTATCAGGTCGGGCTCGAGGACGAGACGCCAGTGATCGCGAAGTTCTACCGGCAGGGGCGCTGGTCGGACGAGCAGATCGGCGAGGAACACGCGTTCGCCGCTGAATGCGCGGAACACGACCTGCCCGTGATCGCGCCGCTGGCGCACATTGGCGTGACGCTGCACCGACACGCGGGTTTTCGCTTCGCGCTGTTCCCGCGCTACGGCGGTCACGCGCCGCCGCTCGATGATCCGGAGGCCCATCGGGTGATCGGCCGCCTGCTCGGGCGGTTGCACAACGTGAGCGCCACCGGTCGCTTTTTCGAGCGCCCCCGCATCGACGTCGAGCACTTCGGTCGTCGGCCCAGCCGGGCGGTGCTGGACGGTGATCTGCTGCCGGCCTTTCTGCAGGAGGCCTACGGTACGCTGGTCGACGACCTGCTGGACCGCATCGAGACAACCCTGGAACAGATCCCTTTCACACCGCTGCGCCTGCACGGCGACTTCCACCCCGGTAACATCATCTGGCGCGACGACGCGGCCGCGATCGTCGATCTCGACGACGCCCGCATGGGGCCAGCGATCCAGGACCTGTGGATGTTTCTGCCTGGCGAGCGCGACGAGCGCGAAGCGGCGCTGGGAGCCCTGCTCAGCGGGTACACGTCATTCCGCGATTTCGATCCCATGGAACTTGCGCTGATCGAGCCGCTGCGCACGCTGCGCCTGATCCATTACGCCGGCTGGATCGCCACGCGCGCCGACGAGTCCGCTTTCTGCCAGGCATTCCCGTGGCTGCTGCAGCCGCGCTGGTGGGAAGATCACGTACTGACGCTCAGGGAACAACTTGGCGCACTCGATGAACCGCCGATCGCGTGGCAGCCGTAGCGGGCTTCTCCCCATCCCGGTCCGCGATCCGTCCACCGGATCCAGTGGGCGCATCCCGGAATACGACCAGCGTGTCGTAGCGACTGAGTACCTGCTGGTCGAGCAGCGCAAACCACTCCCGCAGCAGCGGATGCAGTCGCCCGGTATCCGCGATCACGAAATGCCCGGGCGCGATGCCAATGTGATCGAGGAAGTAGAGCAATGCCGCGAGCGGCTCGAACTGGTATTCCCCCAGCACCTGGATGTTGCGCATCGCGACCGCCTCGCGGTCACTCGCCTGCTGCCGTAGATATCGGTACAACCAACCGTGCTCGTCGGCGCAGTGCAGCGCGCCGTAGAGCACGACGTGGGTCGCGCCGGGGCGGAAGTTGCGCCAGAAATTGCGCGCCAGCGAGCGATCGCGCGACCCTTCGGCCGACTGGCGTGTACGGAACTGTTCGCCGGTTTCCTCGATCCCATGGATGCGCACATCCGGATTGGTGAGGCGTGCACTGCGGATGATGGCGCCGATATCGGCATCCAGCAGCGGCGTGTACTCCTGGCCCTCGGCCACGCGCCGCTCGATACGGCGGAGTTCTTCCGGGCGTGCCTCGAGGAGGAGGCGTTCGACCCGATAGCGGTCGAAAAAGTGCTTCGCCAGGAAGGCGCGCGTATCCGGCTCGTGGATCTCGCCGATACACAGGATGGCGTAATCGGCCTGGCGCAGTTGCCGCAGCCAGCGCTCCGGCGACACCACGGTCCGCGCGAGGGAAACGAGCACGGCCTCCTGCTCCGCCGGGGCCAGCCGCACGAATTGATCCAATGCCTCACGCCCGACGCGGCGTGCCCGCGGATAATCCACCAGGGCGCCGGTCAGCCGCGCTTCCGGTGGCTCGGAAAATACGGCCTGATGCCACTGGTAACCACTCACGAGGACCACTACCACGAGCGGCCACGCGAGAACGATCAGGATGAGTCGGATCATGTGCGGGCGGGCTCCGTCACCCCGCAGCCGCGGATACGACATCTATAGGCGGGCGGCGACGCCGCCGCAAGCGTGGCCTCAGTCCATCTCGACCCAGGCCGGGACCCAGCGCCGGGCGTCGCGCAGCTCATCGTGGTGATGGCGCCAGTGGGGATCGAGCCGCGCCAACAGCGCCCAGAAGTGCCGCGAATGGTTCAGATGACGGGTGTGGGCGAGTTCATGGAGCATGACGTGCTCGACCAGCCGCCAGGGCAGGAACAGCAGGCGGAAATTCAGGCTGATGGTGCCGCGCCCGGAACAGCTCGCCCAGCGCGTGCGCTGACCGCGCACGGCGGTGCGTTCAAAACGCAGATCATGGTCGCGGGCCAGCTCGTCCAGCCGCGGCACGAGGGCACGTTTGGCCTCGGCCTTCAGCCAGCGCTCCAGCTGCGCCCGCGTATCAGCGGGATCGGTGACGCCCTCGACACGCAGGTGATCGCCGGCATCGATAATCCGGCGGCGATCGGCCGGGACGGTCTGCACCGGCAGCCTGCGATCGAGCGCTCGCAGTTCAAGCCGGTCCGGCAGCGCGGCCGCATCCGCCGGCGCGCTGGCGGCGGCTTCGGCAGCCACTCGATTGCGCGCGCGCCGTATCCAGTCGCGTTTCTCGAGTACGAACCGATTGATCGCCTCGGCGGGTGTACCCGCCGGGGCGACGACCACGACGCCCTTGCGGGCGGTCACGTCGATACGCAGGCGACGGGCCCGGCGCGAGGTACGGATGTGGATATCACCATCAGCCATGCAGTGGTCCGGAACTGGCGCGGTTTCGATCATACCGGAACCGATGAAATGATTCGCGTCGACAGGGCTATGCGGTACCCTGCCCGTCCCGCATGGTCCCGGCATGATATCGATCCGGGACCCTTTGACACCCGCTTACGGAGGCATCGATGGCGACCGTTACCCTGCAGGGCAACCCGATTCACACCAGCGGCGATCTGCCGCAAAAAGGCAGCAAGGCACCGGATTTTCGCCTGATTGACCGCGAGCTCAACGAACGCTCGCTGGCCGATTACGCCGGCAGGCGCAAGGTGCTGAACATCGTTCCGAGCCTCGACACCCCGGTCTGCGCCGCCCAGGCGCGGCGGTTCAATGAGGAAGCGGCCGGTCTCGACAATACGCAGGTGCTGGTGATCTCGGCGGATCTGCCGTTCGCCCAGAGCCGTTTCTGCGAGACCGAGAGCATCGAGAACCTCGACACGCTCTCGATCGTGCGCTCGACGGATTTCGGCGAGGCGTATGGCGTCGCCCTGACCGAGGGCCCGCTGGCCGGTATCTGCGCACGCGCGGTGATCGTGCTCGACGAGAATGACGTCGTGCAGTACACGCAACTGGTGCCGGAAATCGCCGACGAACCTGATTACGAGGCGGTTCTAACGGCACTCGGCTGACACGCCTCGGCCAGCAGCACGCGTACGTAGGCCGGTTTGCGACCGAAGGGAGCCTGCCGGCGGTCGAGGTTGGGGCGCTCTGTACAGGGGCCACGCCGGCTGTTGCCTTCTGCAAAAGCCGTCCTACGAGCCTCGGGGCCGCCCCATGAGACCCGACCTACCGGGTTTCTGAAAAACCCGACTCTGCCTGGGCTCGCGTCCGGCTCCCTTCGGTTGCCTTGAGCGGCAGGGACTCCAGCGTGCCGGCGCCCCATAGCCGGTGCAGTGCGGGCGTCAGTGCAGCCGGATCGCCGGTCGTCCAGAAGCGCTCTCTGCCCGCGCGACCCGGCGTGCAGTCGAGGGCGTCCGTTTCGAGGCGACGCGCGAGCTCCCGTGCCACCGCCGCGCCAGTATCGATGACGGCGATATCGGGGCCGACCAACGCCTCGATCTCGGCGCGCAGGAATGGAAAATGGGTGCAGCCGAGGACGATCACGTCCGCACCCCGATCGATGAGCGGGCCCACGGCGTCCGCGATCCGTGCTCGACGCTGTTCCGGATCGTCCGTTTCAACGGCCTCTACCAGCTCCGGCGCCGGCCGGGTGATCACCTCCATGCCCACCCCGTAACGATCGAGCAGTGCCGAGAAACGGGCGCTGGCCAATGTCCCGCCGGTTCCCAGCACCCCGACGATGCCGTTACGGGTCGCCGCCGCAGCCGGCTTGACGGCCGGCTCCATCGCGACCACCGGCAAATCGTACTCCCTGCGCAGGCCCTCGGCGGCCGCCGCCGTCGCGGTGTTGCAGGCGACGACCACCGCCTTCGCGCCGGCCCCCACGAGGGCGCCGGTGAGGATGCGGGCCCGCTCGCGCACGCAGCCGACCTCACGCTCTCCCCAGGGCAGCCACGCGTGATCCGCGCAGTAGATCAGGTCTCCCGACGGCAGCTCCGCGCGGATCGCCCGCAGAACGGATAGCCCACCGAAGCCGGAATCGAATACACCAATCGGGGCGGAACGCGTCATGCGCGTATTGGACCGTCAACGGCGCGCGCCCGCAAGCGTCCGGAGCCGGCGGAGGCGCGATCCCGCGCGTTTCCAGAGCTGCCAACCAACCCATCGCCTCATCGGTCGATCACGGCGCTGTTTTGACTGGGCCCGATGTTTATGCAATCGTTCATTTTATTGAACGACGTATTTCCATGGTTACCCCGGAGACGCGCAATGCCCTGGCCCTACAGCACACCCCATGTCGCCCCGCTCTATCCGGAACTGCCGTATCCGTATCGCGGCATCCGCAAACTCAGCGTGTTCTGCCGCTGCGATCGGGCCTCGCTGGAGACGTTCCTGCCTCCCGAATTCGAACTTCTGGGCGATGTCTGCGAGGTGTTCGTCATGCAGGCACCGGATGCCGGTGCTCTGGGCAGCTATGACGAAGCCGGTCTCGTGATCCCGGTGCGCTACGACGGCACCGAAGGCGCGCACGTCAGCCTCGAATACGTGACCACGGACGATGCGCTCTGTGCCGGGCGCGAGATCTGGGGCTATCCGAAAAAGCTCGCCGCGGTCACTTTCGACGAAGGCCACGATCGCGGTGTGCGCGGGCACGTCAGCCGCCGTGGGCAAACGCTGATCGACGTGCAGTTCACGCCCGCCGACCGCCAGTTCGACAAGCCCCTCATGCAGCCGCGCCTGCAGGTCAAGCTCTTCGCCCGGGCCGACGGCCAGGGCCTCGACTACTACCAGGTGGTGCGCAACGACCTGCAGGACCTGACGCTGTGCGCGCGTTTCACCGGCGATGCCGAACTCAGACTCGACGGCAACGCGGACGACCCGCTCCACCGGCTCGACGTTCGCCATATCGTCGGCGCCGAGCTGGTCGTGAGCGATTTTCTCCTGACCCATGGCCGCATCCTGGCCGACCTCGCGCCTCAACGGTAACGAGGCCGTAACAGGTCGTCTGTATTCAAAGCGGACCCCCGCAACCAGAGGAAAGCCAGATGGACAACATCCCGACACCGGCCCTTGTCACATTCGCCATCTACCTCATCGGCATGATCATGATCGGCGTGTACGTCTACCGTCAGACGCACACCCTGGGCGATTTCGTGCTTGGCGGGCGCAGCCTCAACAGTACGACGGCCGCACTCAGCGCACACGCCAGCGACAGCAGCGGCTGGCTGCTGCTCGGCCTGCCAGGCTGGGCCTATGCGGCGGGCATGGATGCGATCTGGATGATCGTGGGTCTCGCGATCGGGATTTATATGTCATGGCTCTTCGTGGCCAGCCGGCTGCGCGTGTACACCGCCAAGGCCGATGACGCCCTCACCCTCTCGGCGTTCTTCGAATACCGCTTCGAGGACCGTTCACGAATACTGCGCCTGCTCTCGGCGATCATCATTCTCGTGTTCTACACGCTCTACGTCTCTTCCGGTCTCGTGGCCGGCGGCCTGCTTTTCGGCAAGGTTTTCGGGATGGATGCGACGACCGCCATGGCCGTCTCGGTCGGCGTGATCGTCATCTACACGTTCATCGGTGGCTTCCTCGCCGTCAGTTATACGGACGTCGTGCAGGGCATGCTGATGGTCGTCGCGCTCGTCATCGTGCCGCTGGTCGCGGTCGCGGCCATCGGTGGGTTCACGCCGCTGTTCGACGGCATCGCGGCAGAAGAACCGGCTCTCCTGGCGATCGGGCGTCAGGCGTCGTTCAACGCGGAGGCCGGGATCTGGGAGGCCGGCGGCGCCTTCGGCCTGATCGCGATCGTCTCCAGCATGGCCTGGGGCCTCGGCTACTTCGGTCAGCCGCACATCCTTGCGCGGTTCATGGGGATCCGCTCGGCCGGGCATATCCGTTCGGCGCGCCGGATCGGCATGACCTGGGTCATCACCTCGATGCTGGGGGCGCTGCTGGTTGGTCTCGCCGGCATCGTGTACTTCGACATGCCGCTGGGCGACCCGGAGACGGTCTTCCTGGAACTGATCGACGCGCTCATCAATCCGTGGATCGGTGGCTTCCTGCTGGCGGCGGTGCTGGCGGCCATCATGTCGACGGCCGATTCACAACTGCTCGTGGCCTCATCGGCGCTGACCGAGGATTTCTACCGCGCGTTCATGAAGCACGATGCCTCGGATGACAGCCTCGTCTGGATAGGCCGCTTCACGGTCGTCGCCGTCGCGATCATCGCGTTCGTGCTGGCACTCAGTGGCGGTGGCGTGCTCGACCTGGTCGCCTATGCATGGGCCGGCTTCGGCGCGGCATTCGGCCCCCTCGTCCTCCTGTCGCTGTACTGGCGCGGTGTCACCCGTAACGGTGCGCTCGCGGGGATGGTCGTCGGCGCTGGCATGGTCGTCCTGTGGCGTCAGCTCGGCACGCCGATGGGGCTGTATGAAATGGTCCCCGCCTTCGCGCTGAGCGGTGTCGCCATCGTCGTCGTCAGCCTGATCACGCATGCTTCACTGCCTTCGAGACAGGCCACCGATCTCGTCGGCAGCGCGCACGACTGAGTTCGGATCCACGAGTGGGCCACGGCGGCATGAATGCCGCCGTGGCCCGGGAGCAAGCGATGGAACTGTTCGATCTGACCGACCGCACCGCACTCGTGACGGGTGCAGCCGGCGGTCTGGGCGGCGCCCAGGTCGAGGCCCTGATGCAGGCCGGGGCGCATGTGGTCGCGACGGATCTGGAGGCCGAACCGATCAAGCGCAGACTCGCGCGGAGCGGACTCCCGTTCAAGCGCCTGACGGCACTGGAACTCGATATCACCGATGAGGCGCGGATCGCGGCCTGCGTGCAGCACTGCGAACGGGAATTCGGCGGCATCGATATCCTCAGCAATAACGCGGCGGTCTCACTGCCGGCGCCCTTGATCGATTACGCACTCGCGGATTTCGACCGGACCATTGCCGTCAACCTGCGCGGTCTGTTCGCCATGAGTCGCGACGTGGCGGGGTCAATGACGCGCCAGGGTCGCGGCGGCAGCATCATCAATATCGCTTCGATCGGCGGCATGGTCGTCGACGGGCCGACATCCGCCGCCTATGACGCAAGCAAGGCGGCAGTGATCCAGTTGACGCGCAACCTGGCGGTCGAACTGGCCCCGGCGCGCATCCGGGCAAACGCGATCGCACCGGGCTACATGTTCACGGACATGACCGAGCGCTACACCTCGGACCCGGATTATATGGAACGGCTCACGACCTCGAAGATCCCGCTCGGCCGTGTCGGCCACCCGCGGGAAATCGGCGGCGCCACCGTATTCCTCGCATCCGATGCCGCATCCTACGTCACGGGCCACACACTGAACGTCGATGGCGGCTGGGTCGCCATCTGAGGCGACTTCGACGGCGCACGCATTGCCTGGAATCAATCGGTCTCGGCGGGATAGTCCATGATGAGCAGGGTCCGGGAATGCCCGTTTTTCGACCAGTACAGATGCGGTTCATGACCCGGGAAGCTCGTGTGACAACCGGCGGTCAGATGCACGGGGCTGTCGACCGGCCCGACCTCCGCCGCGCCATCCAACAGCAGCAGATGCTCGGTCCCGCCGTGCGTTGGCGAGTAGATCGGCTCGTCGGTCCGGGGGATGACCGTCTCGTAGAGTTCCCAGATCGACGCGGTCCGGATACTCCCGATGAACCGCATCCCGAGGCCGGGCCCTTCGAGTCGCGGCGACTCACTGCTTTGACCGCCGTTACGCGTGAAAAAATCGCTTGGCGTGACGTGCAGTTGCCCCGCCAGAGCCGCCAGGGTCATGATCGTCGGATTACCCTCGCCGACCTCGAGTCGAGACAGGGTCCCCTTGGCCACACCCGCCCGGCGGGAAAGCTCGGACAGCGAGAGCCCGCGGTGACGACGGTAATAGCGGATGCTGTCCGCGAGCTGTTGCGAGAATGTGGCCGGCTGCGCCGGTTCGACGGCGTCCTGGTGCCCGTCAGTCGTTTTCGGATCGGCCATGTGAGAGATTCCGTTGCAAAAGCGTGTATCCAGGATTGCATGATACACGCGCGCGAAAAATCGCAGCGGTCAGTGTCCGCCGCGGCAACGGACATCGTCTCCCGAAGGCGTCGTGATAAGGGAGCGGCTATCGATCGAGGGCGACGCACCATGGCCCACTGGTGATCAGTCCGGTGGATCGCGCCGGTAGAGCGCACTGCCACCGGCACGGAACGCGTCGGCCATCTCCGACATACCCTGGGCGGCCGCCGTATCGACATCCTCGCCCCGAGCCGCCGCGTATTCGCGCAGTTGCTGCGTGATCTCCATCGAGCAGAATTTCGGCCCACACATGGAGCAGAAGTGGGCCGTCTTGGCGCCTTCCTGCGGCAACGTGGCGTCGTGGTATTCGCGTGCCCGTTCGGGGTCGAGGCCGAGGTTGAACTGATCTTCCCAGCGGAACTCGAAGCGGGCCTTCGACAACGCGTTATCACGGATCTGGGCGGCCGGGTGGCCCTTGGCCAGATCGGCGGCATGGGCAGCGATGCGGTAGGCGACCAGACCTTCACGGACGTCATCGCGGTTCGGCAGGCCGAGGTGCTCCTTGGGCGTGACGTAGCACAGCATGGCACAGCCGTACCAGCCAATCTGCGCGGCGCCGATGGCGGACGTGATGTGGTCATACCCCGGCGCGATATCGGTCGTCAACGGCCCCAGCGTGTAGAACGGCGCCTCCATGCAGTCGACCAGTTCGCGGTCCATGTTCTCCTTGATGAGCTGCATCGGGATGTGACCCGGCCCCTCGATCATCACCTGCACGTCGTGTTCCCAGGCGATCTTCGTCAGTTCGCCCAGCGTCTCCAGCTCGGCGAACTGGGCCCGGTCGTTGGCGTCCGCGATCGAGCCCGGGCGCAGACCGTCGCCGAGCGAGAACGAAACGTCATAGGCCTGCATGATCGCGCAGATGTCGGCAAAGTGCGTGTAGAGGAAGCTCTCGGTGTGGTGCGCCAGGCACCACTTGGCCATGATGGAGCCGCCGCGGGAGACGATACCCGTGACGCGGTTGGCCGTCAGCGGGATGTGCGCGAGGCGCACGCCCGCATGGATCGTAAAATAGTCCACGCCCTGTTCGGCCTGTTCGATCAGGGTGTCGCGGAAGACTTCCCAGGTCAGATCCTCGGGACGGCCATCGACCTTCTCCAGTGCCTGGTAGATGGGGACCGTTCCGACCGGCACCGGCGCGTTGCGCAGGATCCATTCGCGCGTCTCATGAATATTTTTGCCGGTCGACAGATCCATGATCGTGTCGCCGCCCCAGCGGGCCGACCAGACCATTTTCTCGACTTCCTCGGCGATCGAAGAGGTCACGGCCGAGTTGCCGATGTTCGCGTTCACCTTTGTACGGAAATTCCGTCCGATGATCATCGGCTCGAGTTCGGGGTGATTGATGTTGGCCGGGATAATCGCGCGCCCGCGGGCGACCTCATCGCGAACGAACTCGGGTGTGATCGTCTCCGGCAGTTCCGCACCGAAGGCCTGACCGGGATGGCGCGCGAGGAGGTCGAGATCCGTCACCGCCTCGCGGCGGGCGTTCTCGCGGATGGCGATATACTCCATCTCCGGCGTGACGATACCGCGCCGCGCGTAGTGCATCTGGCTGACGTTGGCGCCGTTTTTCGCCCGTCGCGGTTTCGGCACGTCCGGGAAGCGCACCCCGGCGAGCTTCGGATCGACGGCACGCTCGCGGCCGTAGGCGGAGGTAAGATCCGACAGCGTCTCGCAGTCGCCACGCCCTTCGATCCACGGCGCGCGGATGGGTGCCAGGCCGGCAACCAGATCGATCCGTGCCTCGCTGTCGGTATACGGGCCGGAGGTGTCGTACACCGGCAGGGGCGGATTCACGCGCATGCCGTCCGCCGTGGCGGTGGCGCTCAGTTCGATCTCGCGCAGCGGTACCCGCAGATCCGGGCGTGAGCCCGTGACGTGGATTTTGCGCGAAGCGGGGAAAGGCCGGGTGACTTCGGTCGACAGGCGCTCGGCGGCGCTGGCGAGATCGGACGGGTTCGCGCTCATGGTCCCTCCAGGACGGGAAATGACCGGCGGAGGAACCGGGGCATGGACAGAGCCCAACCAACCCGATTGCCGGACCTTCCCTCCGCCGGTGGGCACGCGCAGACGTGCCGCCGGATCAGGTTCGAGGGGACTCTCTCAACCCGCGCTCGCGGGTACCCCCAGGTCCGATGATGGCAAGCTAACCCAGGTAGAGGCGGGGCACAACCGCCCGCGCCCCCTGCGATGCTTCAGTGGCGGGCCTGGCCACAGGCGGAGTCCAGCCCCTTTTCCGCCCGCACCGGGTTGGCCCCGGCGCGGGCAACCGGGTGGATCAGACCTCGACCGGCTTCTCGGCCTGATGCTCGCGGGCGAGCACGAGGTAGACACCCGGCAACACGAACAGCGTGAACAACGTACCGATCGTCATACCGCTGGCGATCACCAGCCCCATGTTGAAGCGGGCACCGGCGCCGGCACCGGTCGCGAGGATCAGCGGGACTACCGCCAGCACGAGTGCGGCCGTAGTCATCAAAACGGGTCGCAACCGAATCGCCGAGGCGTGCTCGATTGCGGTCCGCTTGTCGTAGCCCTCGCGCTGCAGTTGGTTCGCGAACTGCACGATCAGGATGCCGTGCTTCGAGATCACGCCGATCAGCGTCACTAGCCCAACCTGGGTGTAGATGTTGATCGACGCATCCCACGGGATCATCGGTGTACCGCCAAGCGTGACGAAGATCAGCGCACCGGCGACCGCCATTGGCACTGTCACCAGGATGATCAGCGGATCACGGAAACTCTCGAACTGCGCGGCGAGCACCAGGAAGATCACGGCGATCGCGATAAAGAAAGTCACGACGAGCGCGCTGCCCTCCTGCACGTACTGGCGCGAGCTGCCGGCGTAGTCAACGGTGTAACCCCGCGGCAGCGTTTCTTCCGCTGCCTGCTGCAGGAAACCGATGGCCTCGCCGAGCGAGACACCCGGACGTGGTACGCCCTCGATCTTCGCCGAGTTCAACTGCTGGAAACGACGCAGTTCCTGTGGCTGCACGGTCCGCTCCAGCGTGACCAGCGTCGACATCGGCACCAGCTCGCCGTTGCTTGCACGGATATGGTAGTCCTGCAGCTGCTCGGGGTTCAGGCGCTCCATGCGCGTGACCTGCGGTGTGACCTTGTAGCTGCGGCCCTGGATGCTGAAGCGATTGACGAAGCCGCCGCTCATCATCGAGCCGAGCTCACTGCCGATTTCGGCCATGGTGATGCCGAGGTCCGCGGCCTTCTCACGATCGATCTGGATGCTCACGCGCGGCTTGTCGTAGTTCATATTCGAGCTGACGAACACGAACAGGCCGGATTCCTGCGCCTTGCGCAGCATCTCCTGCGATACGTCGTAGAGCTGGCGGGCCTCGTCCGTGGTGCCGATCACGAACTGGACCGGAAGGCCACCGCTGGAACCGGGCAGCACCGGCGGTTCGAACGCGACCGAGTCCATCCCCGGCACCTGTGATGCCTTGGCCTGCAGCTCGTTCTTGAGTTCACCCGAGGTCTTCTCGCGCTCGCTCCACGGCACGAACGCCATGCCGGTGATAGCCGTATTGGACTTCGGCGGGCCGCCGAAGCTGACACCGTTGAACTGGAACACGCGGGCCACTTCATCCATGTCCATCGCGATGTCCGAGATCTCCGAGGTGAACAGCTCGGTCTGATCGAGCGATGCGGTGGGCGCGCCGTCGGACTTGACCAGCACGAAGCCCTGGTCCTCGTCGGGCGCCAGCTGCGACTTCGCGCTGGTGAACAGGAACACGCAGCTGACCAGCACGATGGTGCCGAAGACGAGGATCACCGGCAGCGTGTTCAGCGCACCATGCAGGCGCCGCTCATAGGCACCCTGGAATTTGTCAAAAACGCGATCGAGAAACGCCTCGAGCCGCCCGCGCTGCTCGCCGTTGCCGTGCCCCTTGAGGATCTTCGAACACATCATCGGCGACAGCGTGAGCGCCACGATGCCGGAGATGATCACGGCGCCGGCGAGCGAGAAGGCGAACTCGGAGAACAGCGTACCGGTCAGCCCGCCGACGAAACCGATCGGCGCGAACACCGCCAGCAAAGTGATCGTCATCGCGATAATCGGCCCGCCCAGTTCGCGCGTGCCTTTGATCGCCGCCTCGTAGGGCGACATGCCCTCCTCGATATGGCGATGGATGTTCTCGACGACGATGATCGCGTCGTCCACCACGAGGCCGATCGCCAGCACCATCGCCAGCAGGGTCAGCAGGTTGATCGAGTAACCGAGCGTCAGCATGATGAATGCCGTGCCGACGATCGACAGCGGTACGGCAATCACCGGAATGGCGACACTGCGCAGCGAGCCGAGGAAGGCGAAGATCACGACGATCACGATCACGATTGCCTCGATCAGGGTCATGACGACCTCATTGATCGATTCCTGCACCGCCTCGGTCGCATCGTAGGGAATCGCCGACTCAAGCCCGGTGGGCAGCTGCGACTTGATATCGGCGTAGGCCTCGCGCACGCCCGCTGCAACATCCAGTACGTTTGCACCCGGCGCGGGGTCGATGCCGATGAACGTCGCCGGCGTACCGTTGAAGTTCACCGAGGTATCGTAGCTCTCGGCCCCGAGCTCGATATCGGCGACGTCGGCCAGACGGATCGTGGCGCCCTCGGTCCGCGTGATGACAAGGTCACGGAATGCCTCGGTCGAATTGAGGTCCGTGTCCGCGGTCAGGTCGACCGTGATCATCTGCCCGCGCGTGGAGCCCACCGCCGCCTGGAAGTTGTTCGCCTCGAGGACCTGGCGTACCTGCGCGGCCGTCACGCCGAGCGAGGCCATTTTGTCGGGCTGCAGCCAGATGCGCATCGCGAACGTGCGCGCGCCGATGATCCGCGCCTGCTGCACACCCGCGACGGTGTTCAGCTTCGGTTGCACGACGCGCACCAGATAGTCGGTGATCTGGTTATTCTCCAGCACGTCGGAGAAGAAGCTCATGTACATGAGCGAGGTCGACTCGCCGACCTGCAGGTCCAGCGTCGGCGCCTGCGCTTCCTGCGGCAGATCGCTGCGGACCTGGTTCACCTTGGAGGTGATCTGGGTCAGAGCATCATACGGGTTGTAATTGAGTTCCAGGTTGGCGGTGATGATCGACACGCCCTGGACGCTGGTCGACTCGATGTAGTCGATGCCCTGGGCCGTGGCGATCTCGGTCTCCAGCGGCGTCGTGATGAATCCCTTCACGAGGTCCGCGTTGGCGCCGGTATAGACCGTCTGGATCGTGATCGAGGCGTTCTCGGCCTGTGGATACTCGCGCACGGTCAGGCCGAGGTACGAGCGCATGCCCACGAGCACGATCAACAGGCTGATGACCGTCGCGAGTACCGGCCGGCGGATGAAGATGTCGGTAAAATACATGGGGTGACCTCAACCGCGCGGACTAGTTGTTGCCGAGCTCGGGCGATGGATCGTTCGTGGGCTCTGGCGTGTTGTCGATCTTGACCCGCGAGCCGTTGCGCAGTTTGATCTGCCCGCTGGTTACCACGCGCTGGCCGGGCTCGACACCGCGGATGACCTGGATCTGATCGCCACGGCTCGCGCCGGTCTGCACGAATTTGCGCTCGACCGTAAGCTGCGTCTCGCCGCCTTCGGTCTGCGTCTCGTTGACGAGGAAGACGGAGTCACCGTACGGGTTGTAGGTGATCGCCGTCTGCGGGAGCGTCACGACGTCGGATTTCTGCGGCAACTGCACGGCGGTCTGCACGAACATGCCGGGACGCAGCCGGCCCTCCGGGTTTCCGATGCGGGCGCGGACGGCGACGTTGCGCGTCGACTGCTCCACCTTGGGACTGATCGCCGTGATCTGCCCGGTAAAGGTCTCCTCTCCCCAGGCGTCGACGCGCGCGCGTACGGGCTGCCCCGCTTCGATACGCGACAGTTCCTGCTGCGGCACGTTGAAATCGACGTTGATCGGATCGAGCGTCTGCAGCGTGACCACGCCCGCACCGATGTCGAGGTACTGACCCCGGTCGACGTTGATGATGCCGATGCGGCCCGCGAACGGCGCGCGGATCGTCTTCTTGTCGAGCGAGGCCCGAACGGCGTCGACGCGCGCACGAGCCTGTTCCAGCTGGCTCAGCGCACGATCCACATCCGACTCCGAGTTGGCGTTCTGCTGTCGCAGGCGCCGCTGGCGCTGAAGCTCGAGCTCTGCGAGACGGGCCTCGGCCTGGGCACCGCGCAACTCTGCGCGCAGACCCTCGGCATCAAGCTCGATCAGCACCTGGCCTTCCTCGACGACGGCGCCGTCGTCCACCTCGACGGCGGTCACACGGCCGTCGATCTCGACGGTGATATCGACACCGCGCACGGCGGTGAGCGAACCGACCGCGCTTATGACCGGTTTCCAGGTCGTCACCGCCGCCTCGGTGGCACTGACAACCTGTACCGGCGCCGGCTGGTTCGACATCGCCTGCTGGGTCATACGGGCCACCCAGGCCTTGTAGCCGAACACGCCGCCGAAGATGATCAGGCACCCCAGCAGCGTAAAGAACATGCGCTTCTTCATTCGTTATCCCCTTCCCCGTCACGCCCGGGATCACGCGGGCGCAGACCGTCAAACAGTACGCGGCCTACCAGGGCCGCATAGCGCTCCGGGTCATCGACAAAGTCGACACCCGGGAGGTGTTTCAGTACATGCTGCGACTGGAACATGAACACGTTGCAGGCGATCACCATCGACGCGGCGAGCGCCGGCGGCACATCGGCCGCAACCTCACCGCGGGTCTGCCCCTGCTCCAGCACCTTGACGATCCGACCGAATGCCTGATCGAACACCTCCGTCGCGAGCGCCTGGCCGCGGCATGGGCCGCTGTCCAGGATCTCGCGCAGAATCAGATGCGAGTACTCCGACTGGGCCGCCATCGTGGCCAGGTCCTCACGCACGAAACCCGACAGACGCTGCGCAAAATCGTTCCCCTCACCCTCGAACGCGTCGATGGAGGTCTCGAACCGCCCGCACGCATCGCGCATCACCGCCAGATACAGCGCGTCCTTGCTGCCGAAGTGGTGGAACACGTTGGCCTTGCTCGTACCGGCACGAACCGCGATCGAATTCATCGACACGGCGTCGAACCCGGATTCGGCGAACAGGTCCGTCGCGGCCCGGAGTATTTCGTCCCGGCCGGCGCGCCGGTTTTGCGAGGATTGCGGCAAGTGTCTATACTCCGGCTGACCGACCGATCGGTCAGCGGGAGAGTCTACGCCGTCGCCGCGGGCAACGCAAAGCGGCAAGCGAGCAGCGTGATGCACACCACGCAGGCGGGCAGAGCGCGCCTTGCCGGGGTCCGGCAAAGACCGTACCCTCGGCGGGCTGGCGGTGATGGGGAGAGTTGCATGGACGAGATGAACTTCGAGCGCGCGCGCTACAACATGATCGAGCAGCAGGTCCGGCCATGGTCCGTGCTCGACCCGAACGTCCTGCGCACGCTCGGCGCGATTCCGCGTGAACGGTTCGTACCGCCGGATTACCGCTGTCTCGCCTACTCCGACACGCGCATTCCACTGGGCCACGGGCAGACGATGATGCCGCCGGTCGTCGAAGGACGCCTGCTGCAGGCGCTGGAACTCGCCGGCGACGAGAACGTGCTCGAGATCGGCACCGGCAGTGGCTATGTCACGGCCTGCCTGGCCGGTATGGCGCACTCTGTGGAGTCGGTGGATATCTACGACGACTTCACTGCATCCGCCCGGGAGCGGTTGCGCGAACTGGACATCGACAACGTCACGCTCACGACCGGCGATGCCGCCGCCGGGTGGAACGGCGGCCATCGCTTCGATGCGATCGCCCTGACCGGCGCGGTGCCGAGCGTGCCCGATGCCTATCGCGAGGCACTGACGCCGGGCGGACGGCTGTTCGCGATCATCGGTGACCCCAGCCAGCCGGTGATGGAAGCCGTACAGATCACCCGCGTGGGCGATGACGAATGGTCGATCGAAAGCCTGTTCGAGACGTGGATCGCGCCGCTGGAAAACACCAGTCGGCCACGCCGTTTCGAGTTCTGAACATCGCCAAAGCCTGGAGTCGCTGCGCGTCAGCATGATCCCATCCAGTGCGTGTCGGCGACGCGTACTCGCCGTGCCGCAACGACAGTGGTCACCGTACCGACCGTTGCCGCGCCGTCGGGTTCGACGACCGCCACCCGCCCAGGATGACCATGGGACCCGCGAACCACGCCCGCTGGCCTGACGGAGTACCGTATCGATGCTTTTTGATCGCCTTTTGCGAACCGCGGCCTGCGCGGCCGCACTCAGTCTCTTGCCGACCGCGACGCTGCATGCGGCGGATCTGGTATCCATCTATGAGATGGCGCTGCGCAACGACCCGACGTTCGCCGCCGCCGAATCCGAGTATGAGGCCGAACTGGAAGCCCGCCCGCAGGCGCGGGCGGCACTGCTGCCACAGATCAACGCCTCGGCCGGGTATTCCGACAATACCGAAGACACGTCAACGGGGGACAGCGATTACACCCGCGAGCAATACCAGATCGAATTGCGCCAGCCGCTATTCGACTGGGCGGCATTCGCGGGGCTGGATCGTGCCGATGCTCGGATTGGGCGAGCCGAGGCGAATCTGGCCGCGGCCAAACAGGATCTGATCCTGCGTGTATCGGAGGCCTATTTCGAGGTGTTGAGTGCGCGCGACGGCGTTCGCTTCGCCAAAGCGGAAAAGGAAGCGATCGCGCGCCAGCTCGAACAGGCTCAACAGCGTTTTGAGGTCGGCCTGATCCCGATTACCGACGTAAAGTCCGCGCAGGCCAGCTATGATCTTGCGGTCTCACGGGAGATCGAGGCGGAGAACGCGCTACAGAACGCGCGCGAGGCACTGCGTACGGTGATCGATCGCCCGCCCGGCCGGCTGGATGTCGTTTCGGACGACCTGCCGCTGAGGCGCCCGCAACCGAACGATGTCGAAGCATGGGTCGAGCGCGCCCTTGAACAGAACCCCGAGTTCCTGGCAGCCCGCTCCGACGCCGAGGTCGCCCGCCAGGATATCCAGCAGGCCCGCGCGGGCCATTACCCGGAAGTCGATCTCTACGCCCGGCGCAGTGACTCCGATTCCTCGGTGGGCGGTGTCGGTTCACAGGGACAGTCTCTGGACTCCACGACCGATTCGATCGGGGTGGAACTGAGCTGGAACCTTTTCGCCGGCGGTGCGACCAGCTCACGCACCGACCAGTCCCGCTCACTCTTTCAGGCCGCCCAGTCACGCATGGTCGAGGCGCGCCGTGGGGCAAGCCAGAGTACGCGAGACGCATTCCGTGGCCTATCTTCGGCGATCAGTCAGGTCGAGGCCCTCGCCCAGGCGGTGGCGTCGAACGAGGCCGCGGTCGAGGCCGAGCGTGCCGGTTTCCGCGTCGGTACCCGCACGGCGGTCGATGTCCTCTCCGCCCTGCGAGATCTCTACGGCGCCCAGCGCGATTATGCCGACGCACGGTACAATTACATCCTCAACCGCCTGCGCCTCAAGCAGGCGGCGGGCACGCTGACCGTGGACGACGTCCGGGCCGTCAACGCCTGGCTCCGGCAGGCGGAGGCAGGCAACGGCGAGGGCTGATCCGCGCGCCGTGCCCCCGTGCACGAAGGAACAAGCGACGTCATGACCCGCCCCATACTGCTCGACGCCGATGATTCGGTGCTGCTGATCGTCGACATGCAGACCCGTCTCGGGGCCTCCATGCCCGCGGACGCCTGGGCCTCGACCCGCGACACGACGATCATGCTGGCGCGGGCGGCGGGCGAACTCGACCTGCCCGTATTGGCTACGCGCCAGTACCCGAAAGGGCTCGGCGATACCGCCCCGGAGATCACGGAGGCCCTGCCCGATGCCAGTGTGACCGTCGACAAGACCAGCTTCTCTTCGGCGGCTGCCGACGAACTGCGGGATACCCTGGAGATGACGGGCCGCTCTCAGGTGGTCATCTGCGGCATGGAGGCCCATGTCTGTGTCCTTCAGACCGCCGCCGGCCTCGGTGCCCTGGGCTATGGGCCCTTCGTCGTCGCAGATGGAGTCTGCTCCAGGGCGCCGTCGCATCGCGACAACGCGCTCGCGCGGCTCAGGCATGCCGGCATCACGGTCACCAACCGCGAATCGTGCCTGTTCGAGTGGCTGCGCGACGCGCGCCACGAGCGTTTCAAGGCCGTCACATCGCTGCTGCGGTGAATACCCGCCGAGCACGCAAGCCCCACCACGCCAGCGGTGCGGCCCTGGCGCTACCGCGCTGGTGGCCGAGTTGGCTGGGAGTCGGCCTGCTGTGGCTGATCGGCCATCTCCCGCTGCTGATCCAGCGGCCGATCGGCCGGGGCCTCGGCCTCCTGCTGTATGCGCTTTCCCGGGAACGTCGGCGGATCACCCGAATCAATTTCCGGCTCTGCTTCCCGGAACTCGATGATCGAGCGCGCGAACGCCTGGTACGGACCCATTTCGCGCTCCTCGGCGAGAGCGTCTTCGAGATGGCCTACGGCTGGTGGGGTCCGGCCCGCCGCCTCCGACGCCTCGGCACCATCGTCGGACGGGAACATCTGGATGCCGCGCTCGCGCGCGGCCGGGGTGTGATCCTGCTGCAGGGGCATTTCCTGACCACGGACATCGCCGGGCAGATTCTCGGCATGGAGGTCCCGTTCACGGCGACCTACGCGCCGCCCAAGAATCCGGTCATGCGCGCCATGACCGAACGCGTGCGGGGACGTTTTATCGAACGCCAGATCCACCATGCCGAAGTCCGGACGATCCTGCGGGCGCTGGCCGACAACGAAATCGTCTGGCACGGCCCGGATCAGGTCGCGAAGCACGGCGGCGGGATCCAGGCCCGATTCTTTGCCCAGCCGGCCCAGACCAACACGGCAACGGCGAAACTGGCGCGGATCAGCGGTGCGGCGGTGGTGCCATACCACCCGGTCCGGCTGGCGGACGGCACGTACGAACTGCGCCTTGAGCCGCCGCTGGCCGAGTTCCCGGGCAGGGATATCGAGGCGGCGACACAACGGGTCAACGACACGATCGAGACCCAGGTACGGGCCGCACCGGAGCAGTATCTGTGGTCGCACCGTCGTTTCAAGCCTGCGCGCAAGGGCGATCCGAGTCCGTACCGGTGAGCCGTCCTCCGCTTCGATATCGCCTGGCGAGCCTTGGGCTCGCGCTCCCGCTCGCCGGCTATACGCTGCTTCGGACTGCGCGCGACGGTGGGTCGGACTATCTGCGCGGGCGCTACGGTTTTACCGCCGCCCGAACCCGCAACGCGGTCTGGGTCCACTGCGCGTCCGTGGGCGAAGTGGCGGCCGCGGTACCGCTACTGCACGAACTCGACTGCCATGGGATCGGCCCGCTGCTCGTGTCGACGGCCACGCCAACCGGCCAGCAGCGCGCGCGCGCACAGGCGCCCGGGAGGGCGACGGTCGTCTACCTCCCCGTGGACCGTCCCGGTCCCGTGCGCCGTTTCCTTAAGCGCACGCATCCGCGGGCCGCCCTGATCCTCGAAACCGAACTCTGGCCTCATCTGTTTGGCGCGCTGGAAGATCGAGCGATCCCGATCGTGCTGGTCAATGGCCGCCTGTCGCCGCGGACGCTGGAAGCGCCGAGTTGGTGGCGCCAGACCGCCGCCTGGTGTCTGCAGCGCGTAACCCGTGTGCTGGCACGCTCGGAGACGGACGGCGACCGCTTCCGGCAACTCGGCCTCGAGCCGGACCGGCTGGAGGTCGTCGGCAACCTGAAGTTCGCGGCGCCAGGTGGCGCGGCCGTCACCGCCATCGAACCGGGCGCTCCGTTCGTTCTGGCCGCATCCACCCATGACGACGAGGAACTCCAACTCGCGCGCGCCTGGGCGGATACGGGTTCCAGTGAACATCTGCTGGTGATCGCGCCACGGCATCCGGAACGAGGGCCGGAGATCGCGGCGTCCCTGCGCGCCGAGGGTTTTGAGGTGCGGCGCCGGAGCCAGGGCGAGCCCGCGGGTTCGCCGGGATCGATCTATCTGGCTGACACACTGGGCGAGCTGACGGCACTGATCGCGGGCGCCGAAGTAGTCATCATGGGCGGTTCACTGATCCCGCGGGGTGGCCAGAACGTCCTTGAGCCCGCGCGCGCCGGGCGAGCGATCGTGACCGGGCCGCACATGTACAACTTCGCCGACGAAACGGAACGGCTGGAGGCGGCGGGCGCCCTGTTGCGCCGCGCGAACGCCGTGGAGGTGATCGCGGCCGTCAACGGATTATTGACGGCACCGGATGAGGCCCTGCGGATGGGCGCGGCTGGCCGCGAACTGATGGAACGCGAAGCGGATATGGGCGACCGCTATCGGCGCGCGCTACTCCGGGCCGTGCCGGCGTTATCCGGCCCGGAAAGCGGTGCGCCACATTCGGAACGCGGATAGAGCAGACACAATCGCGAGCAAGCTCGCTCCTACATGAATCCTGCCACCGCGGGGTAGCGTCACCTGTAGGAGCGAGCTTGCTCGCGATCAACGCCGTTCACCGCGCGGACCGATACCCGGCCAACAACCGCTGCCACTCGCCTTCGCCAAACGCGAAGTCGGAGTCGCCCGCGCGCAGCTTGCCGAGCGAGCGGTGCAGACGCCCGAGGTTGCCATGACTCCAGCGCCCACGTGGCCGCAGCCGCAATCGGGCGCGATCGAAGTCGATCAGATAGACGTTGTCGGCTTCATCGAGCAGCAGGTTGTGCGCGTTCAGGTCGGCGTGATCGACGGCGAGTGCATGGAACCGGGCGATCGTCACGCCAATGTGCGGCCACATGGCGTCATCCAGGGGCCCGCGCCGCAGCGCCTCGGCCAGCGTGCGGGTGCCCGGCAGATATTCGGTCACGAGATCGCCACGGTACCAGGGGGACAGGCCGCTGGCCGGTGCGATCCGCGCGGCCACCGGTGCCGGCACCGGCATGCCGCCGGTATACAGGCGCGTAAGCAACGCCAGTTCCCGCCAGGGGCGGCTGTTGCGCAACCCCGTACGCACATAGAGATCATCGCTCAGGTGTCGCACCAGGCCACCCCGACGATAGTGGCGCAGAACCAACCGCCGGCCATCCGCCTCGAACAGTACCGTAGCGCCACGCCCGGCGGTGCCGCTGGCCCCGGCATGCCCCGCAGCGGCGAGTGCCGCCGGGTCGAACCAGGCATCGTCGGGACGCGGGCCATCGTCCGGCCACACGACGAACGCGCCATCCCGGACTTCGAGCCGCAGGTTGCAGGTCTGGTTTCCGTCGGCGTCGTTCACCAGCGGTTCTCCCGGATCATTCCAGCGCTTCGTTTCGACGGTTCGTTCATGGCCCGCGAGTCTGCGGCAGGCGTGGCCGCGATGCGACCCCTGGGCGCCTTCGGACTTTCACCGCAACCGCCGATGACCGAGAATCGCGCCGTTCACCCTGCTGGCCGATCGCCGATGGAAACGCCGCCTTCAAGTCTTTGCCTGCTGCGCCTGTCCGCACTGGGCGACGTGACCCATGCCGTCCCCGTCGTGCGGACCCTGCAGAAGGTCTGGCCCGATACGCGCCTCACCTGGATCATCGGCCGGCTGGAAGCCGAATTGGTCGGCGATCTCCCGGGGGTCGAATTCATCGTGTTCGACAAGGGCCGCGGCTTCGCGGCGTACCGCGATCTGTATCGCCAACTGCGCGGGCGCCGCTTCGACGTGCTGCTGCAGATGCAGATCGCGCTGCGGGCCAATATCGCCGGGCGGCTCGTGCGCGCGCCGCTGCGGGTGGGTTTTGACCGCGCCCGTTCACGCGATGGCCACGGCCTTTTCGTCAACCGGCGCATCCCCTCGAACCCGCGGAAGCACGTGCTCGACGGCTTCTTCGATTTCCTGCGCGCGCTTGGCATCGAGGAGCGCGAACTGCGCTGGGATATCCCGGTGCCCGACGCGGCCGCGGATTTCGCGAGGGCACAGTTACCGGACGGCGAACGCTGGCTCGCGATCAACGCCTGCACGAGCGCGCGCGTGAACAACTGGCGCAACTGGTCGGCGGAGCGTTACGCGGCGGTGATCGACCATGCCGCCGAGCGGCACGGCCTGCGAACAGTCCTCACGGGCGGCCCCGCCACGGCCGAACGAGAAATGGCAACTGCGATCGCCGCGCAGACCCGGCATACCCCCGTGAACCTCGTCGGGAAGACCCGGCCCAAGGAGCTGCTCGCGGTGCTGGGCCGCGCGGACATCGCGATCGCGCCGGACACCGGACCGCTGCATATCGCGGCGGCGGCGGGCACACCGGTCATCGGGCTGTACGCCACCTCGAATCCGCAGCGTACCGGACCGTATCTCTGGCGCGAGCAGGTCGTCGACCGCTACCCCGAGGCATTGGCCGCCGAAACGGGTCTGCGGCCCGAATCGGCCCGCTGGGGTCGCCGCGTGCGGAATCCTCAAGCCATGCAGCGCATCGAAGTCGCGGACGTCACGGGTGCACTGAATCGATTGCTCGGCGCGGCGCCCTGAACCTCCCCCTGGCGTCCCGCCAGCGATTCGCCGGCCAGCCCGTTCACAACATCCTGCTCAGTTTGATTCGAGGACCGTTGTACCGCCATGGGAAACACTACACTGCACGACCGGCCAGTCGCCCTGTCACTGCTGATCCTGCTGGTTATCGCCCTTCTCTACGTCCCGTGGCTGGGTCATACCGATCTCGTCCACGAAGAGACGCGACGGGCAGTCGTAGCCAGGAACATGGTCGAGAGCGGTGACTATCTTGTGCCCGAACTGGCCGAACGGATCTACCTGGCAAAACCCCCAGTGTTCAACTGGATGATCCTCGCCGCAAGCGCACCGGCGGGCGAGATCACGGAATTCACCGCCCGACTGCCGTCTGTGCTCTCGCTCGGAGCGCTCGCGCTGTTCATGGCCTTCGTGGTCGGTCGCCACCTCGATACCCCGGGCCGCTGGCTGCTGGGCTTATCGATGCTGTTCACGGGCGAATTGATGCACAAGGCCGTGCTCGCGGAGATCGACGTGTTCTTCACGCTGCTCGTGACCGCCTCGCTCTGGGGCTGGTTCGAGCTGGATGAGCGTGGGCATCGCGGGCTGGCGTTGTGGCTGCCACCCGCCCTGCTGGTGGCGGCCGCGTTCCTGACCAAACGCGAGCCCGGTCTGGTGTTCTACTACCTGGCCATTGGCGGCTACCTGCTTCACCAGCGACGCTTTTTGGAGTTGTTCCGGCCCGCGCACCTGTTCGCCGCCGCGGTCACGCTCGCCCTGATCGGATCTTGGATCGGTCTGATGGTCGCCCGGGTGGGCGGGATCGGGCCACTCCTGACGGACCTCGACGAGGAAGTGCTGGATCGTGGCATCAGCAGCGATGCCGGGGATTACGTTACCCACATCGCCAGCTACCCGCTGGAGATCCTGGGCGCTGCGCTGCCGTTCTCGGTGCTGCTGCTCCCGCTGGCGTGGCGCGGGGTGCGCCGTGCGGTTTGTGAGCGGTACGGTCGCGTCGCCATATTCGCGATCATCGCGGTGTTGATCAACCTCCCGATTTATTGGCTGCGTGCGGACTCCGCTGTGCGTTATTTCCTGCCGATGTTCCCGACGCTCCTCGTGCTGTGCGCAGCCGTTTTTGACGTATTCGTAGCGCGTATGGATCAAATACCCGAAGGGGCTCGCCGCGCCCTGCATGGGGCTGGCCTCGTGCTGATTGCTCTGGCGTGCATATTCGCCGCCGCCGGGCTCACTCTGTCCGTGCCCGGCCTGTTCCCGGACATAGCCGGCCCCTTGTTACCAGCGCCCTTGATGGGCGCGCTCTGCGCTACGCTCCTGGCTGGCGGCTTTTGGCTGGGCTGGCATCGCAGGCGGGACGTCGTGATGGTGGTGCTTGCCGGGATCCTGGGTTTCGGCGTGCTGTTCCGGCTTCTGACAATGGGTTACGTGCTGCCCCACGACGCCCGTGAACTGGCGCGTGAGGATAACGTGCCCGGCATCCTCTCGACCATCCGCGAGCGACTGCCGGCTGACGTCGAGACGGTGCAGGCACTGGGCAAGATGCCACACGCAGTCTGGTTCTATGATCGGCAGGGGCTGGTCGCGCCCGAGGCCCGGATGGAACGGGCCGGCAAAGCCGTGAGTGCCTACGTGCTTGTCCATTTCCCGAACCGCAAGCGCCTTGAAGTGCTCGACAGCCGAGTCGAGAGAACCCAGCGCATTCCCTATGAGGATGGGGACTTCATCCTGGCGCGGGTCGATGGACCACCGATTCGTCCCTGACTTGCCCTGAGAGCCCTTGAGCCAACCGGTGCATACCCCGAACGGCGCCCCGATGCGGCGCCGGAGCGTGCCCTACGGCGCTGGATCCTCGACAGTGCTCGCCCCGGCACAAACGTGCCAAGTCGCGTCTTCCCCAAGGTTACGGCTGCCGGAACTGCGCACGATGTAGGGGCGAACCGCCGAGGACTCATAGTAGGTCCGCGTGGCCATTTCGGCGAGCACCCCTGTGGTCAACAGCTGGATTCCGGCGATTACAAGCATCATTCCAAGCAGCAGCAGCGGCCGATCCCCGATGTCAGCCCCCGTGATCAGCTTGAGCCCGCTGAGGTAAAAGAGGATCGCGCCGCCGATGCTGCCGCCGATAAGACCGAGGCTGCCGAAGAAATGTCCCGGGCGGGCCCGATAGCGCATGAAAAAGTGGACCGCCAGCAGATCCAGCAATACGCGGTACGTGCGGGACAGGCCGTACTTGGTCTCACCGGAATTGCGCGCATGATGGGTCACGACTTCCTCGCCGATCCGCGCCGGCATGGTGGCATTGGCCACCCACGCCGGGATGAATCGGTGCATTTCGCCGTATAACCGTACATTGGCGATCACATCTCCACGATACACCTTCAGGCTGCAGCCGTAGTCGTGCAGATGCAGGCCTGTCACACGGCCGATCAGGCGGTTGGCGACGCGCGACAGGAATGAGCGCAGGGCCCGGTCCTTACGCGCCTTGCGCCAGCCGACGACCAGATCGAGATCCTCATTCAGCAGCTTTGACACCATGCGCGGTATATCGATTGGATCGTTCTGCAAATCGCCGTCCATGGTCGCGATCACTTCACCGCGCGCGCAGTCGATACCGGCCTGCATGGCTGCCGTCTGGCCGAAATTGCGCTGAAGCTGCACGAGGCGCACGTGACTGCCGTAGCGGCCGATCGCGGCATTTATCCGCTCGGCGGTGACATCGCCGCTGCCGTCATCGACGATGATCAACTCCCACGGACACGGGTAGTGAGCCAGCGCGGCATGCACACGCTCGACCAGCGGGTCGATGTTCTCCATCTCCCGGTGGAACGGCACGACCACCGACAGGTGATGCGGCGGCATCGAGTGGGGTCCTTCGGTGTGCTCGTTCATTTGCGGGTCTCCTCCCCGGTTTCCGGCTTCGCAGCGCTGCGGACGCGCGCGCCGTTGGCCATAGGCAGCCACGCCAATGCGCCCGCGATCAAGGTCACGCCCAGCACGAACAGGTGCAGATTGACCGCCGCACGCACAAGCGTCGTCGGTTCGCCGCCGGTGGGGACCAGTGCGGCCACGACGCCAGCCTCATAGGTTCCGAGCCCGGCTACGCCGTGCACTGGCAGCACACTTGTCAACTCACCGCCAATGGCACCGAACAGGGCGGTGCCCGGCCCGAGCGGGGCGAATAACATTAGCACCCACGCAAAAGCGGCGAGCTTGATGGCCCACGTACCCAGCGTCCACCCCCAACTCGACCAGAATCTTCCGGGTTCGACGGGCACTACCGTCATAGCGGTCTCGAGCACCCTCCGCAAGCGCGCCGGCGCACGCGCCACGGCAGCCGCCATCATCCAACGGCCGCGGCGAAAAAAAAGCCACGGCAACAGCAGCCAGGCGAGCGCGACCATAGCCAGTGCGCCCGGCGGCGCGACCGGCGCGAGCACCGGCAGCGCCAGCAACCCGATGCTGTGCAAATCAAGCAGCCGAAACCAGAGCAGGCCCGGCACCGACACGGCCATACGGACGCCGAAGTGCCGCTGCATCAGTACGGGGAATGCCAACTCGCCGCTGCGCATCGGCAACAGGTTGTTGAAAAGGTTGTGCCGCAGCACGAGTTGCAGGCAGGCCCAGCGGCCCCCCCGGACCGGCTGGCCGAAGTAGTCGTGCACCCGAAGCGCACGCAGGCCGTGGCTCGCCAGCAGCAGCAGTGCCGGTAGCGCGATCATTACGGCCGGTAGCTCGCGCCAGGGCCGCAGCAAAGCCGACCAGCCGATGAAATACTGCACACCGGTTACGAAGGCGATCGCAATGGCGGTACCGACTGTGACGCGCAGCCACCGCGCCCGGCCACGAGCATGCGCAGAGTCAGTGTCGCCGCGCACTCAGCCCTCGTCAGGCAGCGAGCGGATGCGCTCGATGATCGACGAGGTCGAGCGCCCCTCGGTGAGAGGTACCGTCCGCACCTCGCCGCCGGCTGCCAGCACGGCGTCAGAGCCGGCGATGGATTCAGGCTGATAGTCGCCGCCCTTGGCCAGCACATCCGGGCGCACGCGGGCAATCAGCTCCGCCGGGGTATCTTCGGAGAAGGGCGCGACAAGGTCGACGCAGTCGAGCGCCACCAGCATCGCCATGCGATCCGCGAGCGACGTCACCGGCCGTTGCGGGCCCTTGAGGCGGGCAACGGAAGCGTCGTCGTTGACCGCAACGACCAGTCGGTCGCCCAGCGCACGCATCGCCCGCAGCGATTCCAGGTGACCGACATGGAGCAGATCGAAACAGCCATTCGTCATCACCACCCGCTCGCCCCGCCCGCGCGCCGCCTCGACCTCCGTGACCAATCCCGCCGCATCAACGACACGCCGGTCGCCCGGGCGATCGACGGTCTCGACCGCATGACGCAGCTCATCGTACGTGACCTGACTCGCGCCAAGGCGGGCCACCACGATCGCCGCCGCATGATTCGCCAGCCGCACCGCATCCGGAAGCGCAACGCCCGCGGCACTCACTGCCGCGATGACACCTATTACGGTGTCACCCGCCCCGGTCACGTCGTACACCTCGAGGCGATGCGCCGGTATATGCAGCAGGCCACCCTCGTCCCGCGCGATCAGGCTCAGCCCCTCTTCGCTGCGCGTGACGAGCATCGCGTCGAGCCCCAGGCGGTCCACCAGCTCGCGCGCGCGCGACTCCAGCGTCTCGACATCCGCACAGGGCCCAGCGACGCGTTCGAACTCGCTACGATTCGGGGTAATCAGATGCGCACCGCGGTAGCGCTCGAAGTCATCGCCCTTGGGATCGACGAGTACGTGGCAACCGGCATTCCGGGCAATGGCGATGATGTCACCGACCGCGTGACCCAGCGTGCCTTTCGCATAATCCGAGATCACCACGACATCGGCTTCGGCCACATGCGCTCGTACGCGATCGAGCAGCGGTGCGTGGTCGGCCGTCGCGAAGCCGTCCTCGATATCCAGGCGCATCAGATGCTGATTGCGGCTGAGTACCCGCATCTTGGTGATCGTCGGCGAACCGGAAACGGTAACCAGATCGTGTTCCACCCCGGCCGATTCCAGTCCTCTGCGCAGCACGTCCGCCGCCTCATCGGCCCCGACCATCCCGAGCAGCGTCGCGCGCGCCCCCAGCGTGGCCACGTTCAGCGCCACGTTCGCCGCACCACCCGGCAACGCCCGGAAGTCATTGACGTCCACCACCGGCACCGGCGCCTCGGGCGAGATCCGTTTCGTCCCGCCGGCCCAATACCGATCCAGCATTACATCACCCACGAGCAGGACCCGCGCATCGGCCAGGGATTGTTGATCGGGGATCATGGCTGAACACTTACTCCGGGGTCGCGCAAATCAGTACCTGACACGTTGATTGAACCACGAACGATTCGCAGGGAGTGAATCTTCGCGCCACCCTGGAGGGGCGAAGCGCAAGGGCGCGCCGGGCAATGAACACGCCGTTAATCGAAGGTATATCCCAGTCGTTCGATATCGGGTGCGTAGTGTCGGGCGACCAGTTCGCGGGATTCGTCGTCATAGTATCGGCGGTAGTCGTCGCGGTCGACCGCGCGGCGTTCGTGCGGTAACTGGATGCGTGGGATGCCGATGCGGTCGCAGGCCGTGTCGAAGTCGGCCTGCAGGTTTTCGTAGCGGCCGATGAAATCGACGATGGTGTTGCCGTGCAGATCGACGATGTAGTCGGACTGCAGTTCGCGTGAGATATCGAGCATGTAGTCGTAGGGGCGTTCGGGATCGAACTTGCGCCGGAGAAACTCCGGGAACGTCTTCACGCCTTCGAGCACATGCGGCTTCTCGCGCCCGATGTGATGCCAGGAACTCACCTGCAGATCCCAGGGATTGCGCACGAACACGAACTTGAACAGGTTCCGGAATACCTCCTCTGGAAGCATCTCCTTCGCCGCCACCGCCTTGGCGTGGCGCGGGAATTTCACCCCCAGGCGATGCCGCGGGCGTGTCATCTGGCTGATCAGGCTGGCAGCGAAGAGGGCCGGGGCGTACCGCCCGGACCAGCGATACCCGCGCAGCGCGGAACGCACGCTCGTACCGCCCGTCTTCGCGATATGCACGAACAGGAAATTGTGCGGATGGGAGATCAGCATGATCCGTCCGTATGCTCGTCCAGGCCGATGATCGCGAGATAGCGCTCGATGCTGCGCTGCGGCGTATACGCCGCAGCGGCAGCCTTCTGTCGATCCGGCGGCGGCCGGTGGTCCAGGGTCTCCGCGAGCGCCCGGGCGAGCGCCCGCGCGTCGCCGACCGGCACCAGCGAGCCGAACGCCCCGTCGTCGAGGATCTCGCGCGGGCCGCTGCGACAGTCCGTGGACACGACCGGCAGACCGACCGCCATGGCCTCGACGAGGACGTTGCCGAACCCTTCCCAGGCCGAGGACAGCGCGAACACATCGGCATGGGCCATGATGGCATATGGGTTGGCGGCGAAACCGGGCAGGTCGACCGCCCCCTCGATCCCCAGTTCTCGAATGAGGCGGGTGAGTGCCGCGCGCTCTTCCCCCTCGCCGAGGATCAGCAGACGGGCCGCTCTTTGTTCGCGCAGGATGCACAGGGCCCGCAGCAATGTGGGGAAATCCTTCTGCCGCGTCAGGCGACCGACCCCGATCACGAGCGGCACGTCGCGCTCGCGGCACCAGCGATGCTCTGGCTGCTCGCGCGCCTGCTGCGCGATCTCCGGCGTCAGCACCGGGTTGCTGGCGACATGGACGCGTTCGGGATCCACGCCACTCGTGGCGACCACGTCCTCCGCAACGCCCCGCGAGATCGCGATGATGCCATCGGCCCGCGGATAGAGTGCGCGAATGGGTCGCATGCGCAAGGCGCGCCGAAGCCAGCCGCGCCCCTTGAGCGACTGGGAAAGGGTGTTGCCGATCCGCACGAATACGCGCGTATCGACCCCGGCGCGCTGGCGGGCGCGGATCGCGGCGCGGCCCGCGCGATCCTTCACCCCCAGCAGCACGCTCGGCCGCTCGCGACGGAGATAACGCGCGACCGGCCGCACGGACGCATACGCGTGGGTGACACCGAGGTCGACGATGCGGGCGCCCTCCGGCAGACCGCCGAAGTGGCCGCCCTCCCGGCGCAGGATCAGCACGTCGACCCGCAGCCCGCGCGCGAGGAATCCGGCGATCAGGATATTGGTCATGCGCTCGACCCCGCCGTCGCCCGAATACGAGATCAGGATGGCGAGGTCGCAGCCGCGCCCGGCCGCCGGTGCAGCAGGCGAATCGGTCATGATGCCGCGTCGCCGTAGCCGTGGTGCCGCAACCGCTCCCGGACGCTTTCGGCGAACGTGCGGGCATCGGCGTCCTGGCGCCACGCATGGGCACGCGATGACTCCAGACCCGCCGTAGCCGCCTGCAGATCCCCCGGTGTCGCCGCGATCCCCGCAAACGCCAGCAGACGTTCGAGCTCCGTGACCGGCTGCTCCAGCAGCGTCTCGTACTGCAGTTCGTACGCGCGCTCACCCAGGGCGTCGACATGTGCGCGCGCACGGCCGACGTACGCCTCCCAGAGATCGAAACCGCCCGCAAGGGTCCGGCAGCGTGGCTGGGGTCCGAAGCCCCGGCGCTTGGGCGCGCGCGGATCCCAGTGGTAGAGCCGCCGCAGGCGCTGGTAGCGGCGCAGGTTGTCAGCGATGACGCGTTCGCGACGCACCTTCAGGCTCGCCGCCACGTCGACGCCGTGGCGCGCGATGTGCACGACCCGCGCCCCGGGGAACAGGTCAAGCCACAATGGCAGTGTGTAGGTCGTGCGCGGATCCTTCCAGCCCCAGGGGCCGGCGATGCGGTCGAGTCCGCGACAGCCCAAGTAGCGCCGCGTGCCGAGAAAACGCCGGGAGGCGGGTCCGCGCGCGATACCGCCCGCGTAGTCGACCAGCCATGGCCGCAGCGCATTGTCGGCCAGGAGTTCGTCCACCGGCTCGGGACAATCCCAGGTCGCCGAGGCCTGGCGGAACCACCACTCATTGACCGCGTTGGTGAAACGGGCCTCTTCGTTGCGGTTGCGGTCGGCGCCCATGAAGACGCCGACGCGCTGCAGCAGCCGCGACAGCAGCGTCGTGCCGGAGCGGTGCATGCCGATCACGATCAAGGGCGGGTTGTCCTCGTTCATGCCGCGGCTCCCGCGTCGGCGCCCATGGCGCACAGGTACTGGCGGGCGGCCGTATCGGCGCGGAAGGATTCCACCCCACCACGCAGGGCGGCGCCATCGAGCGGCCGTTCGAGCACGCGCGCCAGCGCCTCGGCCAGACCGGCATCGTCTCCTACCTCGACGAGCGGTCCCAGCCGGCCATGGGCCAGGATCTCCGCCGGACCGGTGGGGCAATCCGTGGCGACCACGGGGGTTCGGCAGGCGAGTGCCTCGACCAGCACCGCCCCCGAACCCTCGCGACGCGAGCAGAGTACGAAGACGGCGGCCCAGGACATCCAGCGATAGGGGTTGTCGGCGTAACCGGGCAGGTCGACATCGGATGCGATGCCCAGCTCGCCGGCGAGGCGCTGCAGGGCGTCGCGCTCACGGCCTTCGCCCAGGATCACGAGGCGCGCGGCACGGCCTTCGCGCAGGCGGGCGAACGCCCGCAGCAACGTGGGGAAATCCTTGCGCGGCTCGAGCGACCCCGCACCGAGGATCACGGGCGGCTGGCCCGGCGCGAACCAGGGGTGGTCCAGCGGTTCGGCGGCGGCCCGGTCGAGTGCCGCATTCACGATGGGATTCGGGATGACGTGCAGACGCCCCGGAGCCACCCCCGCCAAGCGCTCGAGGTCGGCGGCCACGCCCGGCGATGGCGCCACCGCCGCATCGGCGCGCGGGTACCAGCGCCGCATGGACCG
>Ga0075106_1000194_pt1 | contig 34118 bp, 27 predicted proteins | sample AntDeeMetag02WF4_FD_69796 | JGI IMG/M metagenome (GOLD analysis project Ga0075106, IMG submission 69796) | Saline lake microbial communities from Deep Lake, Antarctica - Antarctic Deep Lake Metagenome 02WF4 | ecosystem: Environmental > Aquatic > Non-marine Saline and Alkaline > Saline | place... | reverse complement strand
CGAGGCGGTCAAGCGCAGTGACGAGGTCAGCGTCTGTGCACGCGCGAGTAACGGTTCACAGAGCTGCAGCGACGACGCGGACACCTGGGCGCAGGGGTGGCTCGTCTGGCACGACGCGAACAACAACAACAGCGTCGACAATGGCGAGGTTGTGCGTTCGTGGTCACCGCTGTCTGACGATCTCCAGGTCGATGCGGGCAACGCCTCGATCGCGTTCGACAGCCAGGGTTTTTCGGTTGGAACGGGCACCTCGAACTACACGCTGGAGCCGGACGGCTGCCCCACCGGTGAAGACCGGATGACGGTTTCGGTCGGCCCCACGGGGCGACCGGACAGCAACCGTTCACAGTGTTCATGAGGGTGCGGGACTGATGCGATACGGCGAACGCCATTCGGGGGAGGGGCAGATGGCACACGGTCAGCACGGTTTCACGCTGATCGAGGTGCTGGTGGCGGTGCTCGTCCTCGCCATCGGTCTGCTCGGGATCGCCGGCCTGCAGGCGGCGGGCCTGCAGATGAACAACAGCGCCTATCAGCGCAGTCAGGCCGCGGTGCTCACCCAGGATATGGCCGACCGCGCGCGGGCGAATACGGAGGGTTATCAGACCGGCGCCTACAACATCGGGGACCCCACTAGCCTATCCGTGACCGATTCCTGTTTCACGACCGACGGCTGCTCGCCGACCCAGCTCGCGCAGAGCGACGTCGCCCGCTGGCGCGAGACGGTGCAGGAACTCCTGCCCGGGGGCGAAGGGACGATCTGCCAGGACAATGACCCGGAGACCGGCACGTCCGAGACCAGCCCGGACTGCTCGGGCACAGGCAATTACGTGATCAAGATCTGGTGGACGAATGATCGTGAGGGTGGCGACAAATACCGCTACGAAACGGAGATCCGCGCTCTATGATCCGCTCACAGGCCAAAACTGCACGCGGTATGCGCGGCGTCACCCTCGTCGAGCTCATGATCGCGCTGGTCATCGGCCTGATCCTGACCGCCGGCGCCACGCAGATCTTCCTCGGCTCAAAGGAGACCTATCGCACGTCCGAGGCGCTGTCGCGCGTGCAGGAGAACGGGCGTATGGCGCTGCAGTTGCTGGCGCGTGAAATCCGCCAGGCGGACTTCTTCGGCTGCCAGGACAACCTTTCATCGATATTCAGTCAGCTCAATCCCGGCTCCGACTTCGACCCCCTCGGCGATGGCGGCCTCGACGTGTCGGACAATACCGGCCCGAATGACACGGACGGCATCACGCTGCGCTCGGTCAAGGCGGATGACGATCTGTACCTGACCAACCAGCCCAGCGGCAGTGCGGAGACGCTGACGATGAACGAACCCCGCGCCGTCGCGCAGGGCGACATCATGATCATCACGGATTGCCGTTCCGCCGATATGTTCCAGGTGACGAATGATCCGATCAACAACAATTCGGATCAGGTAAATCACAACTCCGGGAGTCTCGGGCCGCCAGGGAACCAGAACGTCAACCTGAGCGGGAATTACGGACCCGGTACGACGGCACTCCGTTTCCGGCAGGTCGAATACGGGGTTACCCAGAATAACGATCGCTTTTTCCTCAGTCGGGCAGTCAACCAGGACACCTTCGTCGCAACGACCGAGAACATCATCCCCGGCGTCGTCGACTTCCAGCTGACCTATGGCGTCGACAGCGGTGGCGACGCCGTCGTCGATTACTACGTCAGCGGCGCTGGAATGAGTGAGCTGGATGAGGATGAAATCATCGCGGTGCGCATCGACATGGTCGTGCAGAGCGAGGAAACCAATGTCACTACCGGTGTCGGCGGAGCCCAGCAATTCACGCTCGCCGACGGATCGACCGACGGGAAGACGGTCACCATCGATGATGGGCGGCTGGCACAGCGTTTTACCGGTACGTACACGATTCGCAATCGCGTGCGTTGAGGAGCAGAGATGGTGACCGAACGCAACAGACAGACCGGCGCGGCGCTCATCGTGAGCCTCGTGATGCTCCTGCTTCTCACGATCGTCGGCGTGAGTTCCGTGCGCATGACCTCGATGCAGGAACGCATGGCGGGCAACCTGCAGTTCCGCACGACGGCGTTTGAATGGGCGGAAGAGGCGGCCCGGTTCGGCGAGGATGAAGCGCTCGATTTCGGCGATGGGGCCACGTTCAATGACTCGAACGGCCTTTATGAAACGAACGCCTCCGGTGTGCCGCGTTGGCGGGACAGCGACACGGACTGGCGCACGGATGCGGAACTCGAAGGCGAGTACATCCTGGAACAGATCGGCGAGGTGCCGCGGGATCCGAGCTGTCAGCTCAACGCGGCCTCCACCTGTTTCTCGATGCTGTACCGCATCACTGCCCGCGCCGAGGTTCCGAATACCGGGGCCGGCGTGATGGTGCAGTCGACGTACAAGGCGCCCTGAGGGGCGGGGGACAAGAACAATGAAGCCGTTGCGGAAAAACATCCAGCGTGTGGGCCTGTCGGCGTTCATCGCCGTCAGTACGTTTGTGCCCGGTACCGTGCAGGCCAGTACGGCACTGCCGGACAAGCCGCTGTTCGTCGGTGGCGGCGTGCCGCCGCTCACTATGCTCACGATGGCGCGCAACCACAAGCTGTACTACGAGGCCTACGACGACGCCTCCGACATCAACGGCGACGGCGAGATCGACACCAACTACAAGCCGGAGGAAATCGACTACTTCGGTTACTTCGACTCGCAGCGTTGTTACACGTACGACAGTGGCGACGAGGTCTTCCAGGTCAGCAGCAAGGTCGCCAACAGCGACACCAAAACCTGCGCCGGCTCAAGCGAGTGGAGCGGTGACTTCCTGAACTACCTGACCACTTCGCGCATGGATGCTCTGCGCAAGACGCTGTATGGCGGCAAGCGCGTGGTCGATACCACCGATCGAACGGTCCTCGAGCGAGCGTACATCCCGCAGGACGCGCACTCCTGGGGTAAGGAATACTCACCGGAGGACGGTTACGACATCGCCGACTACACGCCGTTGAGCGCGCTCGCATCCAGTACAGATACCTCTTACAGCGAATCGCAGAACGGGCTGACCGGTTTCTATTGTGACCGTGATAACGAACCGGAGGATAACGTCTGCAATGATCCGGACGTCGAGCGCCTGGATGGCCCGATCGATTTCGATTCCGGCGTGGCTGACTGGTTGCCTTCCGGTGCCGATTCGGACGGCAACAACAACGAGGTCAATGTCGTCTGGACGGGCCAGATCGAACCGGCCACAAGCGATATCTACCAGATCCAGACACAGTCCGATGATGGGGTTCGGGTTTATATCGATGGCGTCCGCGTGATCGACAATTACACCACCCATTCGGTGGCGACGGACACGAGTGGTCCGATACCCATGACGGCCGGTGAGGGTTACGACATCCGTATCGAGTACTTCGAGAGTACCGGTGACGAGGTGCTGAAGCTCGAATGGATCGATTCGGCGGGCAACACGGAAATCATTCCCGCGTCGGAGCTCTCCCCCGTGGCCGAGGAACCGGTCATCACGGGACGTCACCTGTTCGCGAGCACGAACGCCGCGGGCGCCAATGACGTGGATGACAGCAATCCGCCGAAGCCGCTCCTGCGGTACGTCGAGGACAACAGCCATCGGATCTGGAACTGGGTTTCCACCGAGCGCCCCGTCGCCGATGACGACCTGTCCAACCCGAACGAAGATATCAGCGCTGAACTCGTCGATCGAACCGTTCGGGTCGAGGTCTGCACGACGCCGCTGGATGAGGACGGCGACGGCGTGGCCGACGATTACGAGGACTTTTGCCAGAAGTACACCGATGATGGGGGTAACGAAGTCTGGAAGCCCACGGGCCTGCTGCACGATTTCGGTGAGACCGATCGGATGAAGTTCGGTCTGATGACCGGCTCCTACGAAAAGAACTACTCCGGCGGCGTGCTCCGCCGCACGATTTCCTCGTTCTCCGACGAGGTCGATCCGGACACCGGTATCTACGACACCAGTGTCGATGGCATCGTCAAGACGATCGACAGTCTGCGGACCGTGCGTTTCAACACCAGCGATACGTCCAACCATCAGTACGAGTGCGGATTCGCGTTCGACGAACAGCGCGGCGAAGGGGAATGCCAGAACTGGGGCAATCCGGTCGCGGAGATGATGTACGAAACGCTCCGGTATTTCTCCGGGTCCGAATCGCCGACACAGGCATTCTCCCCGTCCTCGAACAGCGTCGGCTCGGATGTGCTCGGCCTGCCATCGCCGGACTGGGACGACCCCTACGCCTCCAATGATGGCGAGCCGGAGTGCTCGCGCGCCTTCCAGCTTGTCCTCAGCGATATCAACCCGACGTTCGATTCGGATCAGCTTCCGGGGTCGGCGTTCGGGAGCGACCCCGGCCAGAGCGACTTCAATGGGAACACGCTGAATGTCGCGGATGAGGCCCAGGATATCTGGAACCAGGAGACTGAAGAGGGGGCGATCTCGAGCCCCGTGTTTGTCGGCGAAACCACCGGCAATCCGGACGGCGCGCCTACCGCCAAAACGGTCTCGACCTTCGGCAACATGCGCGGCCTTTCGCCGGAGGAGCCCACCAAGGAGGGGAGTTATTACGCCGGAAGCGTCGCCCGGTTCGGCAAACAGAATGACATTAACCCGGCGGACGGCAGCCAGTATCTCGATACCTTCTCGGTCGCGCTTTCCTCGCCGCTGCCGCGGATCCGGGTTCCGGTAGGCGACGGCGATGACGAACGGATCGTTACGCTCGTGCCGTTTGCGAAGTCGGTCGCGTCAACCGCCGATCGCGATATCGATGCGAGCGAGGGCGCGTTCCAGGCGACCGATGCCATCGTCGACTTCTATATCGAACGCCTTGAGAATCTCGAACCGGGTTCCGACGGGCCGGCTAGCGCCGTGTTCCGGATCAATTATGAAGACTCCGAGATGGGCACGGACTACGACATGGATGCGATCGTCCGATACATCGTTCAGGAAACGCCGGGCGGTGACCTTTCGGTCACGCTGGAATCCGAGTACGCGGCCGGTGACGTAATCCAGCACATCGGCTACGTGATCCAGGGCACCACGCAGGACGGCATCTATCTCGAAGTGCGGGATGAGGACACCAACACCGGTGACGATATCGACTACTTCCTCGATACGCCTCCTGGTCAGGTCCCGCCATCCCAGACATGGAATGACAACCAGGAGCTCCCCCTGACGGCGTCCAGAACTTTCACTCCGGGGACGACCGATTCGGGGAGCTTCCCCCGTGATCCGCTCTGGTACGCGGCCAAGTACGGCGGTTTCATTGATTCCAATGACAATCTTGAGCCCGACGTAACCGAGGAGTGGGACGAAGACGGTGACGGCGATCCCGACAATTACTTCTTCGTGAGTAACGCGGGTGAGCTGGGCGAGCAGTTGACCAAGGCGTTCGAGGAGATTCTGGCGGTCGTGGGCTCCGCCTCCTCGGTGTCGGTGAACTCCACCCAGCTCGATTCGACGACGGTGACCTATCAGGCCACGTTCAATTCGGAAAACTGGGAGGGCGACCTCCAGGCCTTCGAGTTCCTGAACGACGGCACGGGTGAACTCGAGAGCACGCCCATCTGGTCGGCCGAGGAAGAGCTCCCGGCATCGACCGCCCGGAACCTGTACACGACCGTCGACACGGACGCGAACGACAACGTGGCGGTTCCATTCCAGTGGAGCAATCTGACCACTGCGGAGCGCGAAACACTGACTGATGCGGGTGTCACGGAGGACGTACTCGAATACATCCGCGGCCGACAGGAAAACGAGCAGAGCAATGGTGGTACGTTCCGCAATCGTGGTGCTCTGATCGGCGACATCATCGACAGCTCTCCCGAGTTTGTCGGCCAGGAGAACTTCGGCTACGCGTCACTGGCGGATGGCGACCCGGATACGTACGACGAGGGAGACAAATACCGCGACTACCTGGACGACAAGAAGGGTCGGGAGCGGGTGGTTCTCGTCGGTGCCAACGACGGCATGCTGCACGCCTTCAATGCCGGCAACTATGACACCAACAGTGGCACGTACGATCAGGGCACGGGTGAGGAGATCTTCGGTTACATCCCCGAGGCCGTACATGCGGACCTCCCGGCGCTGACCGATCCGAACTACGAGCACGAGTACTACGTCAATGGATCGCTGTTCGCCGGCGATGCTTTTATCGACGTCAACAACAGCGGCACGACGAAGTGGCACACGGTCGTCGCCGGCGCGTTCGCCCATGGGCACCGGGGCATATTCGCGCTTGACGTCGCGGAGGCCGACCAGGGCGAACTGACGATCGATGGCGCCAGCGGCGACGAGGCGCCGATGTGGGAATTCACCCCGGAGAACATCCTGAACAACGGCAACATCGACAACGGTGTCGCCGACGAGCTCGGCCACGTCCTGGGCGAGCCGCAGATCGTGCGTCTCGCTGACGGGACGTACGCCGCCGTCTTCGGGAACGGTTACAACTCGGCGAGCGGGAACGCGACGCTGTTCGTGGTCGATCTCGAGACTGGTGAGCCGATCACCGATGGGGTCATCACCACCGGCACCGGTGGTGGGCTGGCCACGCCGTTCATCGTGGACGAGGACGGCGATCGCAACGCCGATTACGCGTATGCCGGCGATCTCGATGGCAATATGTGGCGCTTCAATCTCGATCCGACATCGAACGATTTCGGGATTGCCTACGGCAACAACAACAATCCCGAACCGCTGTTCAAGGCGGTTGGTCCGGATGGAGTAACACCGCAGCCGATCACGTCCCAGCCGGTCGTCGGTATCCCGCCGCAGGGCCGTAATGGTGTGATGGTCTACTTCGGCACGGGCAAGTACTTCGCGGTCGGCGACTCCACGCTCCCGACCGACCCGCAGATCCAGAGTGTGTATGGCGTTCACGACGATGGCGGCAATCAGGCGTCAGACGCCGCGCGCAAGAACAACGGCACGGTCGATGGCTTGGTCGAGCAGACCATCACGGCCCAGGTGGAGGCGACCGTCGATGGCGAGGATCTGCGCCTGCGCCAGATCTCGGACAACGCCGTCGATTACGCCAACACTTCGACCGAGGGCTGGTACATGGACCTGGCGTTCCAGGGCGCGGCCGAGGGCGAGCAGGTGGTCAGCGCCCCGGTACTGCGCTTCGGGCGGCTGTCGCTGACCACGTTCACGCCGTCGGAGGATCCGTGTGAATTCGGTGGCCGGAGCTGGTTCATGCAGGTCGACGCGCAGAGCGGTTCACGGCTCGAGGAGTCCGCGATCGACGTCAATAATGACGGCGTGATCGACGAGGATGACCTGGTCAATCTAGACGGCGATGACGACGGTAATCCGGATCCGGTCAGTGGCCGCCAGCTCGGTGGTGTGATCGCGCAGCCGGTGGTGATCAATGATTCCGGCCAGGACCGCGCCATCTTCAGTAAGCTGTGCAACGATCAGGACTGCAAGAAGACCGAGACCGAGCTCACCCAGGGCGGTGGCCTCAGTGTCGGCCGGCAATCATGGCGCGAGGTCCCGTGGTAAACGGGGCCGGCGCCACGGGGGAGAACGGAATGCGCGGAGCAACCGGTGCGGCCATAGGGCCGCGAGGTCAGGGATTCACGCTCATCGAGCTGATGATCGTCGTGCTCATCATCGGCGTGCTGGCCGCGATCGCATGGCCGCAGTACACGCAGTACGTACTCGACAGCAACCGCTCGACCTGCGCGGCGAAACTGGTCGAACTGTCGAATCACATGGAGCGGTATTTCACCGAAAACCAGTCCTACCGCGACAGCAGCAACAACGCACCGGACGTGACAGACTTCCTTTCTTCCGACAGCTGCCCGCCGGATACGAGCAATCCGGCGTATACCCTGTCGATCGCGACGAACTCGGATACCGAGTACACGCTGACGGCGACCGCACAGGGCCGCCAGACCAGTGACGACTGCGGCGACCTGTCGCTCGACGAGACCGGCGACAAGGGCGCGACGGGCGGTACGGTGAATCAGTGCTGGTGACCGTCGGTTCGGGCTGAGAGCGGCCGTCAAGAAATCGCGCCTGCCCCGGGACATCCGTAGGTCGGGCTTCAGCCCGACAAATCAGTGGCCTGCGAGTGTCGGGCTGAAGCCCGACCTGCAGGATGTTGCCCTCAGCGAAAGGGGATCCGGGTCAGGCCTCGACCCGCATGGCCCGCGGTAGGTGGAACACGACTTTCTCTTCAACGCCCGTTCCCGCCTCCTGCGTACGACCACCTTCCCGCTCCAGCCGCTGGATGACTTCCTGCACCAGTGATTCCGGTGCCGAGGCACCGGCGGTCACGCCGACGTGGGCGGTATCCTGCAGCCAGTCCTGGTCGATCTCCGCCGCGTCGTTGATCAGGTAGGCGCGGCAGCCGAGCTTCTCCGCGAGTTCGCGCAGCCGGTTCGAATTCGAGCTGTTGGCGGCGCCGACGACGAGCATGACCTCGGCCTGGCGGGCGAGGCTCTTGACCGCTTCCTGGCGGTTGGTCGTGGCGTAGCAGATGTCTTCCTTCTTCGGCGTGGCCATCGCCGGGAAGCGTTCGCGCAGTTTCTCGGCGATGTCGGCCGTGTCGTCCACCGACAGGGTGGTCTGGGTCACGACGGCGAGCTTCTCCGGGTCGTTGACCTCGACGGTTGCCGCGTCATCGACGGTTTCGATCAGCCGGATCTGGCCACCATGGCTGCTATCGAAGCGGCCCATCGTGCCCTCGACCTCGGGGTGGCCGTCATGGCCGATCAGGAGGACGTCGCAGCCCTGGCGGGCGTAGCGGTTGACCTCCATGTGGACCTTGGTCACGAGCGGGCAGGTCGCGTCGAACACGTGCAGCCCGCGCCGGTTGGCCTCGTCCTCGACCGCCTGGGAGACGCCGTGGGCGCTGAAGATGACGGTGGCATCGTCCGGCACCTCGTCCAGCTCCTCGACGAAGACGGCGCCCTTTTCCCGGAGGTCATCGACCACGCGGCGGTTATGCACGACCTCGTGGCGCACGTAGATGGGCGCGCCGAACATGTCGAGCGCACGTTCGACGATCTCGATGGCGCGGTCGACGCCGGCGCAGAAGCCGCGGGGCTTGGCGAGCAGGATTTCCATAACGCGCCTCCGGGGCGCGGGCTGACGGGGCGGAGAGTATAACGCCGTGCGCGCGTGTGGCCCAACAGCAGACCTCGACTATCGCGAGCAAGCTCGCTCCCACAAAAACCCCAACACGCTCCTGGGAGGCAATGTAGGAGCGAGCTTGCTCGCGATCGATTGGCCCGGCGCGGTGAACGCGGAATACGGGCTCGACGGCGAAGCTCAGGAGCGCCCCAGCAGACCGAAAACGATCAGCAGCACGGCGCCGCAGGAGATGGCCGCGTCGGCGACGTTGAAGGCCGGCCAGTGCCAGCCGGCGGCGTGGAAATCGAGGAAGTCGATGACGTAGCCGAGCCGCACGCGGTCGATCAGGTTACCGATCGCGCCGCCGAGGATGAGCGTGAGGCATGCCCGGGTCAGACGCTCATGCTGCGGCAGACGCACGAGCCAGATGGCGATGCCGATGCCGATAACCAGCGTGAGGCCGGTGAAGAACCAGCGCTGCCAGCCACCGGCGTCCGCGAGGAATGAGAACGCCGCGCCGGTGTTGTGCAGCAGTGTGAGGTTGAAGAACGGCAGGATCTCGACGGGCCGGTAGAGTTCCAGCGCGGACACGGCCCAGAGCTTGGTGACCTGGTCCAGGATCACGATCGCCGCGGCGAGCCCGAAGGCGCGCGCCGCCGGCCCGCCGAATGGGCTGCGGCCGCCGGCCGATTCAGGCATGGGCGCGGGTCTCGCCACTGCCGGCGATGTTGGTCACGCAGCGACCGCAGAGGTCCGGGTGCTCTGGATCGCCGCCGACGTCCGGTCGCCGGTGCCAGCAGCGCGCGCATTTTTCGTCGTCGCTGCGCCCGGCCGCGATCCATACCTCGTGCCCGTCGGCCTCGTCTGCGACCGCGTCGTCTGGCCGCTCGGCGGCGGGGCCGACATCCGCCTCGGAGGTCAGCAGGACGAACCGGAGTTCGTCACCGAGGCTTGCCAGCGAATCCCGGGCCGGGGCGTCGCAGTGAACGATCACCGCCGCATCGAGCGCGGAACCGATGGCCCCTTCGTTGCGCAGGGTCTCGAGCCGCCGCGCGACGGCCGCGCGGACTTCCTTGATGCGGTTCCAGTCGGCGCGGTCCAGCGTGGCTTCGTCCGCCAGCGGGAACAGGCCCTCGTACCACTCGGCTTCGAAGACGCTGCCCGAACGCGCACCGGGCATGTGCTCCCAGATCTCGTCGGCAGTGTAGGAGATGATCGGCGCGAACCAGCGTACCAGCGCCTCGAGGATATGCTGCATCGCCGTCTGCGCGGAGCGTCGGGCGTTACTGTCGGCCGGGGTCGTGTAGAGCCGGTCCTTGAGGACGTCGAGGTAGAACGCGCCCATGTCGACCGAGCAGAAGTTGTGCACGGCCTGGTAGACCCGGTGGAAGTTGTACGCGTCGAACGCGCGCCGGACTTCGTCCTGTACCGCGAGCGCGCGGTCCACGGCCCAGCGGTCGAGGTCGACCATGTCATTGGCGGCGAGGCTGTCACGGGCCGGATCGAAATCGTGCAGATTGCCGAGCAGGAAGCGGGCGGTGTTGCGCATGCGCCGGTAGGAATCGGTCATGCGTTTGAGGATCTCGTCCGAGACCGCCATCTCCGCGCGGTAATCGGCCGCTGACACCCAGAGCCGGATGATGTCGGCACCGAGCGTCTCCATCACCGTCTGCGGCGCGATCACGTTGCCGAGCGATTTCGACATCTTGCGGCCGTGGCCGTCGACCGTGAAGCCGTGCGTCAGCACGCCCTCGTACGGCGCGCGGCCGCGCAGCGCGATCGATGAAAGCAATGACGACTGGAACCAGCCGCGGTGCTGGTCGGAGCCTTCCAGATACAGATCGGCCGGCGCGCGCAGTTCCTCGCGCGTCTCCAGCACGGCGGCGTGGGTGACACCCGAGTCGAACCAGACGTCGAGGATGTCGCTCACGCGGTCATACGATTCGGCCTCGTCGCCCAGCAGTTCCGCGGGGTCGAGATCGAACCAGGCGTCGATACCGCCCTGTTCGATACGCTGCGCGACGGCTTCGATGAGCTCGCCGGTCCGCGGATGCAGTTCGCCGCTGTCGCGGTGCACGAACAGTGCGATCGGCACGCCCCACATGCGCTGGCGCGAGATGCACCAGTCAGGCCGGTTGGCCACCATCCCTTCGATCCGGGCACGGCCCCAGGCAGGGGTGAACGAGACATCCTTGATGGCCTCGAGTGCCCCCTGGCGCAGCCCATCGTCCATCGAGATGAACCACTGCGGCGTGGCCAGGAACAGCACTGGCGTCTTGTGGCGCCAGCAGTTCGGATAGCTGTGTTCATAGGGCACGCGGCTGAGCAGCGCGCCGCGCTCGCTCAGAAGATCGCAGATCGGGTCGTCCGATTTGCGCACATGGATGCCCGCCACATGCGGCGTGCCTTCGGCGAACACGCCATCGCCGCGAACCGGGTTCACCACCGGCAACCCGTACTGCAGGCCGACTTCGTAGTCTTCCTGACCGTGCCCGGGGGCGGTGTGGACGCAGCCGGTACCGGCGTCCAGCGTCACGTGCTCGCCGAGGATGACCGGGACGTCCCGATCGTCGAAGGGATGCCGCACGCGCATGTTTTCGAGCTTCGCGCCGAGCGCGTGGCCGACGGTCCGGCCGTCGATGTCATACCGCGACAATGCGGGTTCGACCAGGTCCGTGGCCAGCACCAGCAGTTCGTCGCCGGCGTCGACGAGGCTGTATTCGAGATCGGAATGCACGGCGACGGCCTGATTGCCCGGCAGCGTCCACGGTGTGGTCGTCCAGATCACGACCGATACCGGGCGCCCTTCGGCATCCACGCCGAACGTGTCCGCGAGCGCGGCGGAGTCGACCGCCGGGAAACGCACATCGATGGCCGCGGAGCGCTTGTCGTGGTACTCGATCTCGGCCTCGGCCAGGGCCGAGCCGCATTCCAGGCACCAGTGGACCGGCTTCAGCCCCTTGTAGACGTGCCCGCCCTCGATGATCCGGCCGAGCGCGCGCAGGATCGCGGCCTCGGTGCGGTACTCCATGGTCAGATAGGGATGGTCCCAGTCGCCAAGCACGCCGAGGCGCTTGAAGTCCTCGCGCTGGTTGTCGATCTGTTCCTCGGCGTACGCGCGGCAGGCGCGCCGGAAGGCGTTGTAGCCGAGCTCGGCCGCTTTGCCGTGTTTCTTCTCGACCGCGTGCTCGATCGGCAGGCCGTGGCAGTCCCAGCCGGGGACATACGGCGCGTCGAAGCCGGAGAGCGTTTTCGACTTGACGATGATGTCCTTGAGGATCTTGTTGACCGCGTGGCCGATGTGGATCGAGCCGTTCGCGTACGGCGGACCGTCATGCAGGATGAACTGGTCCCGGCCCGAGCGGGCTTTGCGGATGCGGCCGTAAACGTCCTCTTCCTGCCAGCGTCGAAGCCGCTCGGGCTCGCGCTTCGCGAGGTTGGCCCGCATGGGGAAGGCCGTGTTCGGCAGGTTCAGCGTCTTCTTGTAATCGCTCACTTGATTGGATCCTGCGGTCTACCCGGTCCGGTTCGATGTCCGGGTCCGTGGCTGTCGATCGGATTGACCCGGATGCGCGCCTCCGGGCTCGTCGTTGTTTCCCGGATTACGGCTGGCGCCTGCATCCGGGCTACGGTACCTCGTTCTTCCGGTATCTACGCGGTGATGCCGCGCTGCTGCAGTATTTCGCGCGCGCGGCGCGCGTCTTCGTGCATGCACTCGATCAGCAGATCGAGCGACTCGAAATGCTCTTCCGGTCGTAGCCGTTCGACCAGTTGGACCGTCAGGTGCTGCCCATACAGGTCGCCGGAGAAGTCGAAGGCGTAGACCTCGAGCAGCGGTCGCGTACCCGCAACGGTCGGCCGCCAGCCGAGGTTGGCGACCCCGGGCAGTCGCCGCCCATCGGGCGTGCATGCTAGCACGGCGATGACCCCGGTCAGCGGCAATGGGTAGCCATCCAGCGGGATGTTGGCGGTCGGGTAGCCGAGATCGCGCCCGAGCTTCTGGCCGTGCACGACCCGCCCGCGCATCGTGTAACGACCGCCGAGCAGTCCCGCCGCCGCATCCAGGTCGCCGGCGGCGAGCGCCTCGCGCACCCGCGTGCTGCTGACGCGTTCGCCGTCCATCGAGTAGGTCGCCGCCTCTTCGACGCCGAATCCATGGCGTTCGCCGGCGGCCGCCAGGGTCGAGAAGTCGCCCGCACGGCGATGGCCGAAACGGAAGTCGTCGCCGATCACCAGGTGGCGTGCGCCCAGTCCTTCGAGCAGCAGCTCATTGATGAACGCCTCTGGCGACAGATCGGTGAGTGCGCGATCGCAGCGCAGTACCAGAACCCGGTCGACGCCGAGGCGTTCGATCGCCGCGAGCTTGTCCCGCAGCCGCGACAGACGCGCCGGCGCGCGTTCGGGAGCGAAGAACTCGCGCGGATGCGGCTCGAACGTCACCACACAGCCCGGCACGCCAAGCGATCGGGCGCGCGTCATCAACTGCTCGATCACGGCCTGGTGGCCGAGATGGACGCCATCGAAATTGCCGATGGTGACGGCGCAGCCCCGGTGGCGCGGTCTGAGATTGTGACGGCCGCGGACCAGTTCCAAAGAGTGACTCCGGCATGCGCGCGAATCGCGCATTATAGGGCAACTTACCGTGCGCGTGCGCGGCCGAATCCGACCTCGTCAGTTCTCACGCAGAGGCGCGGCGCGCGCGGAGAGCGCAGAGGCAGCACAATGATTCCCCATTCATCTTTGCGTGCTTTGCGCCCTCCGCGGCTCTGCGAGAACCTCATTGAAGGCGGTTCGTCGTGCGTTCTTCCCGGGTTCACGGCCGCAGCAGGTGTCGCGGTCGCAGTCCGGTGAGCAGCAGGGCAACCAGATAGACCAGCCCACCGCCGCCGATCAGCAGCGCGAGCCGGCTGCTCTTGTCGAGCCAGTCGAGATCGCCCCATGCGGTCAACGGGCCGCTGAAGGTCAGCAGGACGGCGGCCATCGCGGCGGTCGCAAGGCCGACGCGCAGGGCGAAGACGGCCCAGCCGCCGGCGGGATGGAAGACGCCCGCGTGGGTCAGGCGCCGATAGAGCATCCAGGCGTGCCACCAGCCGGACATCGAGGTCGCCAGCGCGAGGCCCGCATGCGGCGCGTGGAAGCCGGTCCACACCGCCGACCCGACCAGGATCACGTTGAAGATCATGTTGATGCCCAGCGCCGCGGCGCCGATGCGCATCGGCGTGCGCGTGTCCTGGCGCGAGAAGAAGCCCGGCTGCAGGATCTTGATCAGGAGAAACGCGGGCAGCCCGAGGCCGTAGCCGACGAGCGCGATCGCGGCCATTGAGGTGTCGTCCGATGTGAAACGGCCATACCCGAACAGCGTGGCGAGGATCGGCCCGGCGAGCAGGATGAGCCCGGCCGTCGCCGGCACGCCGATCACGGCGATCAGGCGCAGGGCCTGCTCCATGGTCAGGCGGAAGCCGTCCGGGTCGGTGCGGGCATGCTGCGCGGACAGGCGCGGCAGCAGCGCCGTGCCGAGTGCGACGCCGAACACGCCCAGTGGGAATTCCAGCAGCCGGTCGGCGTAATACAGCCAGCTGACACTGCCGGCCTGCAGCAGCGAGGCGATTAGCGTATCCAGCAGTAGATTGATCTGGGCCACCGAGGCGGCGAACAGCGTCGGGATCAGCAGCGCGATCACCCGCTGCACGCCCGGATGCCGCCAGCCCCAGCGCGGTCGCGGCAGGACGCCGATCTTCGCCAAAAACGGGATCTGGAACGCGAGCTGGGCGATGCCCGCGATGAACACGGCCCAGCCGAGCGCGTGAATGGGGATGTCCAGCCGTGGCGCCCCCCAGAGGGCGCCGCCGATCAGGCAGACATTCAGCAGTACCGGCGTGAAGGCCGGCACGGCGAAGCGCGAGAAGCTCTGCAGCATCCCCCCGGCCGCCGCCACCAGCGAGATGAAGAACACGTACGGGAAGGTCAGGCGCAGCAGATCGCCAGCGAGGTCAAAACGCTCCGGGTCGTCGTAGAAACCGGGCGCGAAGATCAGCACCAGTACCGGTGCCGCGGCGACGCCGACCGCCGTGATCAGTCCGAGTACGCCGGCCAGCGTGCCGATGACGTGGTCCGCGAGATCGCGCAGGGATTCGAGGCCGTGGCGTTCCTTGTACTCCGTGAATACGGGCACGTAGGCCTGGGTGAAGCCGCCCTCGCCGAACAGGCGGCGCAGGAAGTTCGGGATCCGGAACGCGACGAAGAAGGCGTCGGTGGCGATACCGGCGCCGAAGACCCGGGCCAGGACCATGTCCCGGATGAAGCCGAGCACGCGCGACAGGAGTGTCATCGCCCCGACCGTGCCGCCCGTGCGCCAGACGCCGCCGCGTCCCTCGCTCATCGCCATTCGCCCCGCAGATCGCAAAGCCGCGCAGTGTAGCAGCCGAATGCCGGATTCGCGTTGACAGGCGGGCAGCAGATGGACATAATTGCGCGCTTTCCGCGAGCCGGACCGATTCGGAGCAGTAACCGTGGCGAATACCCCGCAGGCACGCAAGCGCGCACGTCAGAACGAAATCCGCCGTGACCACAATCACGGGCAGCGGTCGCGCATGCGCACCGAAGTCAAGAAAGTCATCAATGCGCTGCGGCGCGGCGACCGCGAAGTCGCCCAGGCCGCTTATAAGAGCGCGGTGCCGCTGGTGGACCGCATGGCCGGCAAGGGCCTGATCCACAAGAACCGGGCCGCCCGCTACAAGAGCCGCCTGAACAAGCGGATCCACGCGCTCAACGCCTGAGCGCACGGACAACGCAGCGAAAAAGCCGGCCGCGTGCCGGCTTTTTTGTGCCCGCCTGAAAATCCTCGATGCGAGTTGTTACTTTGGAAGTTTCGGGGTGGAACCCGTTTTTCTCGCAGAGGCGCGGAGCACGCCGAGGGCGCAGAGAAAAATGAAGAAAATATATGGGCACCGACTGGGTGCCACTGACCAACAATCTGAACATTGCCCGGGCGACGCAATCTTTCTTGATTGAATTGCTCTCTCCGCGCTCTTGGCGTGCACCGCGCCTCAGCGAGGACCTCACCGCAAAGCATACCCACCAGTAAAGTATCCGGATGCCGCCTCGCAGGCTCAGTTAGATGAACCGACCCGGCTGCATCAAGCAGGCACCATCGCTATACTGGCGCGCTTTCGTTGAACCCGGATGCCGCCCGTGGCCGAGCAGTCCTCCGCCAGCACGATCACCTTCCAGGACCTCATCCTGCGGCTCCAGAACTACTGGATCGAGCAGGGATGCGTCCTCATGCAGCCCTACGACATGGAAGTGGGCGCGGGGACGTTCCATCCCTCGACCTTCCTGCGGGCGATCGGCCCGGAGCCCTGGCGCGCGGCGCACGTGCAGGCGTCGCGGCGGCCGACCGACGGGCGCTACGGCGATAACCCGAATCGGCTGCAGCACTATTACCAGTTCCAGGTGCTGATCAAGCCCGCGCCGCTGGATATCCAGGACATCTATCTCGGCTCGCTCGCCGCGCTCGGTATCGATCCGCTGGTTCACGACATCCGTTTCGTCGAGGACGATTGGGAGTCGCCGACGCTCGGTGCCTGGGGGCTTGGCTGGGAAGTGTGGCTGGATGGCATGGAGATCACCCAGTTCACCTATTTCCAGCAGGTCGGCGGGCTCGATGTCGATGCCGTCTCCGGTGAGATCGCCTACGGGCTTGAGCGCATCTGCATGTATCTGCAGGGCGTCGAGAATGTCTACGACCTCGTGTGGACCGAAGGCCCGCAGGGAACGGTGTACTACGGCGACGTGTTCCACCAGAACGAGGTCGAGCAGTCGATCTACAACTTCGAGCTTGCGGACACCGGTGCGCTCTTCACCTGGTTCGACGCCTGCGAGGCGGAGGCCAAACGCCTGGTCGAGCGCGATGAACCGCTGCCGCTCCCGGCCTACGAGCAGACGCTGAAGGCCTCGCATACCTTCAACCTGCTCGACGCCCGTCAGGCGATCTCGGTGACCGAGCGCCAGCGCTACATCCTGCGGATCCGCGATCTGGCGAGGGGCGTCGCGCAGGCGTTCTACGCCAAGCGCGAGGCGCTCGGATTCCCGCTGGTGCGCGACACGGCCGAAGTGGAGGCGGGGCATGACTGAGGCACGCGATCTGCTGGTCGAGATCGGCACTGAAGAGCTCCCCTCGAGCGAACTCAAGGCGCTGATGGATGCGTTCGGGGAGAATCTGGCCGCGGCGCTTCAGGGCGCGCGAATTGCGTTCTCGGCGGCGCCGGAGACCTTCGCGACGCCGCGCCGTATGGCGGTGCGCATCGATGGTGTCGCTGCAGCCCAGACCGCGGAATCGGTGGAGCACCGCGGTCCGCCGGTGACTGCCGCCTTCGACGCCGACGGCAATCCGACGAAGGCCGCGGAGGGCTTCGCGCGCCGCCATGGTGTTGCCGTCGCCGACCTCGAACGGCGCGATACCGGCAAGGCCGAGTACCTCTTCCATACCGAACACCAGCACGGCCGGCCCACCGCGGAACTGCTCCCGGAGCTGGTGGGCCGCGTCCTGAACGAACTGCCGGCGAAGAAGCGTATGCGCTGGGGTGTGCCCGGCGTGACTTTCCCGCGCCCCGTGCACTGGGCGGTTCTCCTCTTCGGTGACGAGGCGGTCGATGCCGAGCTGCTCGGGGTGCGCAGCGGCCGGGCGACCCGTGGGCACCGTTTCCACCACCCGGCTGCCATCGAACTCGATCGGCCGGCCGACTATGAGCAGCGTCTGTTGGATCCGGGTCATCTGATCGCCGGTTTCGCCGATCGCCAGACGCGGATCCGCGAACAGGTGATCTTCGCCGCCCGCGAGGCGGGTGGCGAGGCCGACATCGACCCGGATCTGCTGCAGGAAGTCACCTCGCTGGTCGAGTGGCCGGTGGCGCTGGCCGGCCGGTTCGATCGCCGGTTCCTGGACGTGCCGGCGGAGGCGCTGGTGGCCGTCATGAAGGACCATCAGAAGTACTTTCCCGTGTACGACGGCGATGGCCGGCTCCTGCCCGCGTTCGTGACGGTAAGCAACATCGCCAGCGCCGATCGCGAGATCGTGCGCCACGGCAACGAACGCGTGATCGAGCCGCGCTTCGCCGACGCCGAGTTCTTCTGGCAGCAGGACCGCCGCCAGCCACTGGAGGCGCGCCTGGAGGGGCTCAAGGCGATGGTCTTCCAGCGCCGGCTGGGCACGCTGTACGACCGCACGCAGCGGATCGAATCGCTGGCCGGTCGCCTCGCGGCGCGTCTCGGTGCCGACACCGACGCCACGGCAACCGCGGCGCGTCTCGCCAAGTGCGATCTGCTGACCGAGATGGTCGGCGAGTTCCCCGAGCTCCAGGGGCTGATGGGCGGTTATTACGCGGCCGCGGAGGGCCACGGTGACCTCGTGGCCCGTGCCATCGCCGATCAGTACCGGCCCGCATTCGCCGGTGACGACCTGCCGCGGACCGCCGAAGGCCAGGCGCTCGCGCTGGCGGATCGCCTCGATGCCCTCGTCGGCATCTTCGCCATCGGTCAGGCGCCGACCGGCGACAAGGACCCGTTCGCCCTGCGGCGCGCCGCGTTGGGCGCGCTGCGTATCCTGGTCGAGGGCGGTCTGAACCTCGATCTCGAAACGGCTCTGGGCGAGGCGGCGGCCGCGCACGACGAAGCGATCGACGCCGCATCGGCCGTGAGCACCGTGTTCGATTTCATGATGGACCGTTTCCGCGTCTACTACACCGGTGCCGGGTTTACGCCTGATCAGTTCGAAGCGGTGCGCGCCTGCCGGCCCACGCGGCCGGTGGATTTCGACGCCCGCATCCGTGCCCTGCACGCGTTCGGCGAGCGGTCCGAGGCGGCCTCGCTGACCGAGGCGAACAAGCGTATCCGCAACATCCTGAAAAAGGCCGACTCGACCGACGGCGCGGAGCCGGATCCGGGGCTGTTCGCGGATGACGCGGAGCGCGACCTGGCGGGCGCCGTCGCCGGGCTCGATGAGGCGATCGGGGAACTGGTCGAAGCGCGCGACTATGCCGGCGCGCTGGCGCGGCTCGCCGCGCTGGCCGAACCGCTGGACCGTTTCTTCGACGGCGTCATGGTCATGGCGGACGATGCGGCGCTGCGCGCCAACCGCATCGCGCTGCTCGGCCGTGCCCGCGGTCTGTTCCTGCGGATCGCGGATCTCTCACGGGTGCAATAGGGGCGTGGCCGCTCCACTGGTCATCCTCGATCGCGACGGCGTGATCAACGCTGAGTCTGATGCCCACATCAAATCGGTCGCCGAGTGGCACCCGCTGCCCGGGAGCCTCGAGGCGATCGCCCGGCTGAACCGGGCGGGTTTCCGCACCGCCCTGGCCACCAATCAGTCCGGTATTGCCCGCGGGCTCTTCGGCGAGGCCGATCTGGCCTCGATCCACGACCACGTCGCCCGGGAGCTCGCGCGCCTCGGTGGCCGCCTGGATCCGGTCGTGTATTCCCCGGACGGCCCCGGGAGCGACGCCCCCCGGCGCAAGCCGCGCCCGGGTATGCTGCTCGAAATCGCCGAGCGCCTCGGGATCGGGCTCGACGGCGTGCCTTATGTCGGCGATTCCTGGCGTGACGTCCAGGCGGCGCGCGCCGCCGGTGCCTTGCCGGTTCTCGTGCGCACGGGTAATGGCGCTGCGACACTGGACGCCGGGCACGATCTGGGTGGTGTCGCCGTGTACGACGATCTGGCCGCATTCGCCGATGCCTGGCTCGCCGCCGGGGGCTCGCCGAGGTGAGCCGCCCGCGCCCGCCCGTCTCGATCTACCTCAGGTCGGCGCTCTTCTGGTGCGTGTTCTTCGTGAACACCACTTTTTTCGGCCTGTTGATTGCGATCGTGGGCTGGCTGATCCCCTCGCGCTGGAGCTATGGGCTCGCGCGGATCTGGTGCTTCATCAACATCTATACCCTGCGCTTCGTCTGCGGGCTGCGCTGGCGGGTCGAGGGCCGATCGAATATCCCAACCAGCCCGCACATCTTCTTCTCCAAACACCAGTCGACCTGGGAGACCATGGCACTGGTCATGCTGCTGGCGCCCCAGGTGCACGTGATCAAGCGGGAACTGCTGCGGATTCCGGGCTTCGGTTGGGGATACAGCGCCATGCGTCCGATCGCGATCGACCGGGCCGCCGGCCGGGCGGCAGTCGAGCAGATGGTCGCGCAGGGGCGTGAGCGCCTCGCTGCCGGCTGGTCGGTGATGATCTTCCCCGAGGGGACGCGCGTGCTACCGGGACGGACCGAGCGCTATCGCATGGGCGGCGCGATCCTCGCGACGGAGACCGGCGTGCCGGTGTTGCCGATCGCGCACAATGCGGGCGAGTTCTGGCCGCGGCACAGTTTCGTGAAATGGCCGGGCACGATCACGGTCGTCATCGGCGAATCCATTGCCACCGCCGGCAAGACGGCCGACGCGGTCAACGCGGAAGCGCGGGCATGGCTCGAAGCGACCATGGAGCGGATCGGCGGCGCGGGCCCCTGCGCCGCCGATGGCAATCCCGCAGATCGGGCTTCGGCTCGGCACTCGTAACCTACTGATCTGTTGTGCTGAAGCCCGACCTGCGGGATTCCCGATCGGAGTTCGATCCGCGGATCCCCGGCAAGCCGGGATTCCGTTATGGCGCCGGGTTCGGATGCCGCGCGTGGATGGCCTCGATCGCCTCCAGGGTATCGTCGTCCAGGCGGACGTCGGCGCTGCCGATGTTTTCCTCCAACTGCGCCGTCGTCGTCGCGCCGATGATGTTGGCGGTCACGAACGGGCGGCTGTTGACGAACGCCAGGGCGAGTTGTGTCGGCGACAGCCCGCGTTCGCGGGCCAGCGCGACGTAAGCCTCGGTGGCGGAAACCGCCTGTTCCTTCGTGTAGCGCGCGAACTGCGGGAACTCCGTCAGGCGCGCCCCTGCCGGCCGGGCGTCATTGGCATATTTGCCGCTGAGCACACCGAAACCGAGCGGCGAGTAGGCCAGCAGCCCGGTCCGTTCGCGGTGGGCGAACTCCGCCAGGCCGACCTCGAAGCTCCGGTTCAGCAGGTTATAGGGGTTCTGGATCGAAGCGACGCGCGGGAAGCCGTCGCGCTCGGCCAGACGCAGATACTGCATCGTCCCCCAGGGCGTCTCGTTGGAGATGCCGATATGGCGGATCCGGCCCTCTTCCACCAGCCGTGCCAGCGTGTTCAGGTTTTCCTCGATCGTATCGATCGCCGCCGTCGTATCGCCGTCCGGTTCATAGCCCAGGCGGCCGAAGTAGTTGGCGGGGCGGGCGGGCCAGTGGATCTGGTAGAGGTCGATGTAATCCGTCTGCAGGCGCTGCAGGCTCGCGTCGACCGCTTCGCGGATGTGGCGTGCGTTCAGCTGCGGCCCGCCCCGTAGCCAGTCCATGTTGCTGGAAGGCCCCGCCACCTTGGTCGCCACCACGAGCCGATCGCGGTCGCTGCGGCGTGCGAGCCAGGAGCCGATGTACTGCTCGGTCAGGCCCTGGGTCTCGGCGCGGGGGGGCACCGGATACATCTCCGCGGCGTCGATAAAGTTGACGCCGCGTTCGACGGCGAGGTCGAGCTGGGCGTGGGCCTCGGCCTCCGTGTTCTGCTGGCCCCAGGTCATGGTGCCGAGACAGATCTCGCTGACCCGCAGGTCGGTGGTGCCGAGTGGGCGGTACTGCATGTTCTGGCTCCGGATGGTTCGGGGTGGATCGATGCGGTGCGTGTTTGCGGCGGTCAGTGCCTGTGCCGCGGTGGCGTCATGCTCACTCGCGGATGCGTTCACCGCGGCTCAGTCGCGATATGAACGGTGTCAGGATGAGTTCCATCGCGAATCCCAGTTTGCCGCCCGGGATCACGAGCGTATTCGGGCGTGCCATGAAGGCCCCCTGGATCATCGCGAGCAGGTAGGGGAAATCCATGTGCGTGCGGGTCGCGTCGCCGAAGCGGATCACGACGAGACTCTCGTCCGCCGACGGCACCTCGCGGGCGACGAATGGATTGGACGTATCCACCAGCGGCACGCGCTGGAAATTGATATCGGTGCGCGAGAACTGCGGCGTGATGTACTCGACGTAGTCGTCCATGCGCCGCTTGATGGTCTCGACCGTATCCTCGGGCGTGTACCCGCGGGCCGCGGCGTCGCGGTGGATCTTCTGGATCCATTCGAGATTCACGATCGGCGTCACGCCGACCAGGAAATCGACGTGTTGCGCCACGTCGTATTCCGCGGTGACGACGCCGCCGTGCAGGCCCTCATAGAAGAGCACATCGGTGCCGTCGGGGAGCGGCTCCCAGGGCGTGAACTCGCCCTCGGCCACGCTGCCGCCGTGCTCGGCGACCTCCTCGGCATTGTGCAGATACAGCCGGCGCCACCCCTGGCCGGTTTCCGCGTACTCGCGGAACAGGGCCTCGAGCTGATCGAACAGATTGCCCTCGGGGCCAAAGTGGCTGATCGTACGGCCCTGGTCCTGCATCGACTGGATCGCGGCCGCCATCTGGGCGCGCGTGTAGCGGTGGAAGCTGTCGCCCTGGATATAGACGGGCGTGATGGCCTGACGCCGGAATATGGCCTCGAAGGCATTGCGAACGGTCGAGGTCCCGGCGCCGGATGAGCCGGTTACGGCAACGATCGGGTGTTCCAGCGACATCGTTTCCTCCCGGAGGCCCGTCGGGGGTGCCGCGGTCCGCGGCACCCCCGTCGAAGCGCGCATGATACCGCGTCAGGGCGGCGTGGCGATGCCCGGCGTTCGTCGGACCGTCTCCTGGCGCTCACTCCCGGCGGGGCGTGCGTAGGCCGGTTTGCGACCGAAGGGAGCCAGCCGGCGGTCAAGGCCCCGGATCCGTACAAGGGCTTCCGGGCGAGCACCACCGTTGGCCGCCGGGGAATGCCGGCATTGCGCGGTGACATGCCCGGCCGGTGGCCACCGCCCCGGACCGCGCAAAACCGGCCTACGTCTTTTTTGCCTTGCCTTGCCTTGGTGCGCTCCGCGTCCTGGCGTGAGGCGGTTTTGACTTTCTTTTTATGCGTTCCGGCTCATACGCCATCCCGCTCGATGCGCCGATAGAGCAGATCCCGGACGTCATGGCCCTTATGGGTTCCGCGCTGCTCGAAGTGCGTGGCGGGGCGGTACGGCGGGCGTTCGGTCTCGTCGGCGCCGGTGTGTTCGAAGGCCGGATGGGCGTCGAGCACAGTGTGCATGTGCGCGGCATAGTCCATCCAGTCGGTGGCCAGGTGCAGCTGACCGTCCGGCACCAGTACGCGCGCGAGTGCGTCCAGGAACGCCGGCTGAATCAGTCGGCGTTTGTGGTGGCGTTTCTTCGTCCAGGGATCGGGGAAGAACACCAGGACCCGCTCGAGTGCGGCCTCCGGGATTCGCTCACGAACGACCTCGGCGGCATCGGCCCGCAGTACGCGCACATTGCTCAGCCCGTCTTCGGCGAGCGCGTTCATCAGGCGTCCGACGCCGGGGCGATGGACCTCGATCCCGAGGAAATCGACCTCGGGGTGTCGGCCGGCCATATGGCGCAGCGCCTCGCCGTTGCCGAACCCGATCTCCAGCCACACCGGCGCCTCGCGCCCGAACAGCGCTGGCGGAGCGATCGTCTGCGTCGCATCCACGCCATAGCGCGGCCAGAGCTCTTCGAGCGCCCGCCGCTGCCCATCGGTCAACCGCCCCTCACGCAGTACGAAACTGCGGATCGGCCGCATGCGCTCATCGGTCATATCGGGCTGGTCGCTCACTGATGCTCCATGGCCCACTAGAAAAAAGTCCCGTCCTCGGGCGATGAGGCCGAGGCGTAGCGGCGGCGGGGCATGCGGCCGGCCTGGTACGCGGCGCGGCCGGCGCGGACGCCGAGGTTCATGGCTTCGGCCATGCGCACGGGGTCTTTGGCGTGCGCGATCGCGGTGTTCAGCAGTACGCCGTCGCAGCCGAGTTCCATGGCGATGGTGACGTCGCTGGCCGTGCCGACGCCGGCGTCGACCAGTACCGGTACGCGCGCATGGTCGATGATCTCCAGCAGGTTGTAGCGGTTCTGGATGCCGAGGCCGGAGCCGATCGGGGCGGCCAGCGGCATGACCGCCACGGCGCCGGCATCTTCCATCCGACGCGCCATGACCGGATCGTCGCTGGTGTACACCATTACCTCGAAGCCGTCGGCGACCAGTTCTTCCAGGGCCGTCAGCGTCGCCGGTACGTCCGGATAGAGCGTGCGTTCATCGCCCAGGACCTCGAGCTTTACGAGCGTGTGCCCGCCCAGCAGTTCGCGCGCCAAGCGGCAGGTCCGCACGGCATCCTCCGGTGTGTAGCAGCCGGCCGTGTTCGGCAGCAGCGTGAACCGGTCCGGCGGCAGGTGGTCGAGCAGGTTGGGCTCGTCCGGGTTCTGGCCGAGATTGGTGCGGCGGATCGCCAGGGTCACCAGTTCGGCGCCGCTGGCATCGATCGCCGCGCGCGCCTGCTGGAAATCCGCATACTTGCCCGTGCCCACGAGCAGGCGTGAGTGGAAACGGCGCTGGCCGACGATCAAAGGATCGCCGTCACGGGTCGTGCTGGCCGCTGTAGCGGTGCTCATGGTCGCTCCCGCGGCGCTCTCGGGCGCCCTGCAAACTAATGGATGAAAAACCGTGGCGGTCAGCCGCCACCGATGGCGCGGACGATCTCGACCCGGTCGCCTTCGGCGAGCTTCGTCGCCGGGTACTCGCTGCGCGGAACGATTTCGCGGTTGCGCTCCAGCGCGATGCGCTGATCCGCCAGACCCACGCGCTCGACGAGTTCGGCGACGGTAACGGCCTCGGGCAGTTCGTATTCCTCACCATTTACCCTGACAAGCATTGCGGTTACCCCGGCCTTCGCTGCAGCGCGCCATTCTACACCGGGGCCCACGAGTTGCGTGGTGCCATACCCACCACTACTATGTGACCGCGATGCGGCCGTAGTTCAACGGTAGAACCCAACCCTCCCAAGGTTGTGATGCCGGTTCGATTCCGGTCGGCCGCTCCAGTCATCTTTACGCCCCGGTCTCTCACTGGCGATTCCGATGCCGCATGCCCTCATCGCCGGTGGCGGGCTGATCGGCCTGCTCACCGCCCGCGAACTTCGCGCGCGCGGTTTCGACGTCACCGTGGTCGAGCGCGGCGCCTGCGGCCGCGAGGCCTCCTGGGCCGGCGGCGGTATCCTGTCGCCGTTACATCCGTGGCGGTTCCCGGACGCGGTGAATGCCCTGGCCGCGCACTCCCGGAACGTCTGGTCACGTCTCGCCGCGACCCTGCGCGAGCGCACCGGCATTGACCCCGAATACCGCCCTGGCGGCATGATCGTCATTGATGGCGACGACCCGATCGAGGTCGGGGCATGGGCCGAGCGCCACCGAGTGGCGGCGACGCCGCTGGTTCGCGATCAGGTGATCGCGATGGTGGCTGGTCTGCAGCCGCCCGCCGGTCACTCATGGCTGTTGCCGGACATCGCGAGCATCCGCAATCCGCGCCTGCTGCGCGCGCTGGTCGCGCTCGCCGTGGGTGAGGGCGTGACGCTGCGCGAGCACACCCCGATTACCGGCGTCGCGCACGCCGATGGCCGCGTGGTCGGGCTCGATACGACCGGCGGGCGCATCGGCGCCGACGTCGTGGTCATCTGCGCGGGGGCGTGGAGTGCGGGCCTGTTGATCGGTCTCGGTGCGGAGCCCCCCGGGATCCGCCCGGTGCGCGGGCAGATGCTGGCGTTCACGGCGCCGCGCGGCCTGCTCGAGCGGATCGTGCTGACGGAGGATCATTATCTGATTCCCCGCACCGATGGCACCGTCCTGGCGGGGAGCACGGTCGAGGACGCGGGTTTCGACGCGGCGCCGACCGGTGCCGGTCGCGCCGAGCTTTTCGACGCGGCCACGCGGCTGTTGCCACCGCTCGCCGAGGCCCAGGTGGCGGCGCACTGGGCGGGACTGCGCCCGGGCTCCGACGACGGGATACCGACCATCGCGCCCCATCCGGCGCTGGCCGGCCTGTGGATCAATGCCGGCCACTTCCGCAACGGCATCGTGACTGCCCCCGCATCCGCCGAACTCGCGGCGGACCAGGTCGCCGGCCGGGTGCCGGCGCTGGATCCGTCCCCTTATCTCTGGCCGCCCGCAGCCGGAACGCGGGCGACGCACGCTGGCGGCTGACCGCTCGTTCCGGGCCGCTAAAGCGCCCGTGCCGGACCATACCCCCTGTACAGCGGGCCAACGGCCGGCTATCCTTCGCCACCCCAAGCATGACCGTGCCGGTGTAGCTCAGTCGGTAGAGCAATCGATTCGTAATCGATAGGTCGGAGGTTCGATTCCTCTCGCCGGCACCATTTCTTCGCCCCGTCGTACCAACGGGGCATCTTCCGCCAGCGGGTTTCTGAGCCCATGAACGAGGCCAATTCACTCGGGCCGCGCCGGGCATCTATGCTGATCGTCGCAGTGGGTGCTCTATGGGGGCTCTACTGGATGCCCCTGCGGCGTCTTGATGCGCTCGCGACCGCGGGTCCATGGGCGACCGTCGTGGTGATTCTTGTCGCGGTCCTCGTCCTCGCTCCCGCTGCATGGAACGGGCGCGCCAGGCTGCACGAGGCGTCCGGTCGCGCATTGCTGAGCGTGGCGGCCGGTGGCGCCGCTTTCGTACTGTATTCCAATGGTCTGCTCTACGGCCAAGTGGCCGTGGTCATCCTGCTGTTCTACCTCACACCGATCTGGAGCACCCTGATCGCCCGCTTCTGGTTGGGCCAGGCGATTTCCTGGTGGCGCTATGCTGCGCTTGTTGCCGGTTTTGTCGGGATCGGGCTGGTGTTGCGGGGTGGCCATGGGGGGCTGCCGCTGCCACATGAGCCAGGCGACTGGCTCGGCCTCGCTTCCGGTCTGCTTTGGTCGATCGCCTCGACCGGGATCCACGGCCACTCCCGAACCCGCCCCGCCGAGACGAATTTCGTGTTCTGCGTCGGCGGCCTCGTGGCCGCCCTGGCATTGGCCCCCTTGCTGGCCGGTGCCGCACTCCCGGGCATCACGGCGCCAGACACGCTACCCGCGCTAGGCTGGACACTGCTGATCGGTGTCGGTTGGTGGGCGTTGTCGCTGACGGCGTTCGTGGCGGCGACCCAGGTCGTCGAACCCGCCCGTGTCGGCATCCTGCTGATGAGCGAGGTGATCGTAGGGACGATCTCCGCGGCGGTGTTTGCCGCCGAACCGTTCGGCCCGCTGGTCGGTGTCGGCACGCTGCTCGTGATCAGTGCCGGGGTCCTGGAGAGCATGCCCGACCGGCGGACCGCGCCGTAGGCCGGCTTGCGACCGAAGGGAGCCAGCCGGCGGTCGATGTTGCGGCTTCGGGCTTCGTGCACGGGGCGTGCCGGCTGTTGCCTTCGGCAAAAGCCGGCCTACGGGTTCAATTCAGATTCATGGGGTTTTCAGGGCAGACGTGCCGTCGCGATCGAAAGGCGTGCGCAGGCCCGCGGCGAGTCGCAACCATAGCCGCCATAACAGGAACAGGACGGCCAGTGGTGCGATCAGCGTTTCGATCACGAACACGGCGACCAGATCGATCAGCGCATTGAACAGGGAGTCGAGCCAGCCCTGGTCCACGGCCTGGAGCGACTGGGCCTGATCCCGCAGCGTACTCATGCGCTCGCCCAGCGTGCTCTCTTCGGTCGCCGGCTCGGGGACTTCACCGGGGCCACGGTCCAGATCCACATCGAGGCCGACCTGGCCGGCGGCCCGTTCGACCGTCGCGGTGGCAGCCTGCTGCCGGTCCTCGAGCACGTGGCCGGCGATCGCGGCCACGCCCAGGCCGGTGAGCGGCAGCAGCAACCGCAGTAGGACCGCGGTGCCGAGCATCAGGCCCGCAGCGGACGCGAACGAATTCGCGAGTTGTCGTCGCGGCCCCGCGATCAGGCCCGCTAGCGCGAGTACCGCCGCCGCGGAGGCGAACAGGGGCAGCGCGACATCGCCGCCGAGTTCGAGCATCACCTTCTGCAGCGTCAGCGAGGCCAGCGCTGCCAGCACCACGGTCGCGAAGCGATCGAGCAGGTCGCGCAGGGGCTCGAAGATCTGGCCCGGGCGCCCCTCCACGAACCCGATCCCGATCGAGATGTCGCCCGCGACCGCCAGCAGCCGTTCCAGTGCGCGCGCGCCGACGTACGTGCCGCCCGCCTGCAGCAGGGCCCGGTCGACGTATTCCGCCGCCGGCTCGTCGAGTGGTGTCAGCAGGGGGTCGAATACGCGCTGGTCGGCGATTCCGGACAACGTCGTCGCGACGATGGCGGTCAGTGCGAGGGCGAGTCCAAAGCGTCGCGCCTCCGCCGAGCGCGCGCCGGCGCGCGGCGGTTTGGCGGTCGTGCCGAGCGGCAGCAGCAGCGGGAGGCAGTAGGCCGGCCATGGACGCGCCGGAGCGTCTTCGCTCACGGAACGGAGGATCGCCGCACCGCCGAGTACCAGGCCCGCCGCGATGACCCATGGCGCCCACGCGGCCACCGGGGACAGCAGCCACGCCAGGAGGTAGGCCGCGTCGCCGGCGAGGGCGCCCGCGCGCGCAATCCAGTGCCAACGGCGGTGCTCACCTGCGGCGGTCGCGATCACTCCTGCTCCGCCTGCCAGTCCCGCAGGCGTTGCCTGGCCGCGCTCAGCTGCGTCTCGGTCATGCGATCCATGGCTCGTCGACGGACGTCGTTGGCGTTGTCACGAAAGGCATTGGCGCCGAAGTTGTCGGCCGCGACCGTGAGCCAGAACCAGCTCGCCGCCATGTCCCGTTTCAGGCCGACGCCGCCCTGGAAATGGATCATGCCGAGCGCATACTGCGCGTAGGCGTTATCGTTGCGCGCGGCCTTCTCGTACCAGCGAACGGCTGCGGCCGCATCTTTCGCCACGCCCTCGCCCTTGGCGTACATGTGGCCGAGATTGAACCAGGCCGATTCATTGCCCTGGTCGGCGGCCCGTCGATACCACTCCACGGCCCGTGCATAATCCTGCTCGACACCACGCCCCTCCTGATACAGCGCCCCGAGGCGGAAGGCGGCATCGGCGTGATCCAGCGCCGCGGCCTGACGCCAGCGGTCCGCCGCTTCGAGGTGGTTGCCGTTGGCGGCGGCCTCGACCCCGGCAGCGAATAAATCCTCGGCCTGACCGGCGCTGGCCAACGGCGCTGCGCAAAGCGCCAGCAGGAGGGGGAGTGTGCGCAGTGGAGTCATGATGCGGCCATACTAACCCGCGAATCCCGATGCGGTCTCATGGGCCTGGCGGTCTCGGGGGCCGGCCCGTGCTCTGGCGCGGTGCGATCCGTGGGTTCTTCGCGCGTCAGTGCATCAGGAAGAAGGTGGCATAGGCCACGATCAGCGCGGGGATCCCGGTGTAAAGCGTGGCGACGATCGCCGCGCGCGGTGCCAGCGCGATCGCGGGGAACAGGGCGTCACCGTCGTTCGAGATCGCATTGCCCAGCAGCGCGGCCATCGGAATCGCGCCGGTCAGGTACAGGCCGGTCACGATGATCTGCGGACCGCAGCCAGGCAGGAAGCCGATCAGAACGGCAATCAGCGGCGTCATGACTAACCAGCCGGAGAACCAGCTGCCTACATCGGCGCCGGTAAAATGCACGCCGAGCTCGAACAGCAGGAACGCGGCGATCACCCACACGGTCACGAAGTTGGTGTCGTTGATCACGCGCGAACGCAGGGTCGGTGGTGTCGAGGTCTGGTCGTTCGGGTTGGCCGTTTTGCACGGCGCGTGGCTGATCTGGCCGGGTTCGGTGGTCAGGTAGGCGCTCCACATCAGCAGCGCAAGGACACCGCCCGCGAAACCCAGCCAGGTCACCGGTTCATACGCCGCCAGGGGGCCGAACCACTGGTTCGGATCGACCTGGGCCGCGATCGGCAGCGCGAACACGAGGCCGGGGGCCATCAGGGCGATCCACAGCGGGTTGAGCCGCGTCGTCTGGCGCGGGCGCCGCCCGATGCGCGCGCGGCGCTCGGCCTCGTCGCCGTCGGCGAGCGTCTGGCGGCGCATGAAATCGGGGCCGTGCAGGGCCTCCACCAGCCAGCCGGCGATCGATCCCACCACCAGGCCCAGTGTGAACACGATCAGCGCGGTGGTTGGTTCCTGCGACAGCAGCAGGAAGGCGGCGTCGCCCATGGTCGCGGTCAGAACCGCGATCAGCGCGCCGAACCCGACCTGGCCGTTGACGTACTGAGTGACCACGACGATGGCGCCGCCGCAGCCCGGCAGGGCGCCAAGGAACGCCGCCACCGGGACCTGGGTCCGCGGGTGTGCCTGCAGCATATCCGCGAGATTGAAGCGGAACAGACGCTCGATGCCGTAGATCAGCACCAGGGTGCCGGCGACGAACACGCTGACCTGCAGGTACGCCTCGGCGATGGTGTCGACCATGATGCGGCCGGCCTGCGGTGCGACCCATGCCAGTGCCAGCAGTGCCAGCGGTACGAGCACACGCCACGAGATCAGTTCGCGCGCGGCGCGGTGGAAATCGATCAGGCCGCGTTTGGCGGCAAGGATGGCGGTGGTCATGTCGAGCCCGTGTTTAGACGCTGTCTAAGTCTAATCAGTACTGTAAGTATAGCCGAGGCTGAATTCAAGTCTGCGTGCTGAATTTTTGCGACCGAAGGGAGCCAGCCGGCGGGACAAGGCCGACCGGTATCGGTTCATCGTGCCCTGGATGTCGGCTGTTGCCTTCGGCAAAAGCCGCCCTGGCGGCGCAACGCCACTGCGCCGGCGCCGCTATGGTGTCGCCGATGACGCCGGCCGCTCGGGCCGCTGCAGGCGACGTTCGAAATCCGGGCGCTGCAGGGGCGGGTCGAACCAGTAGCCCTGGGCCGTCTCGCAGCCCAGTTCCTGCATCAGGTCCGCCTGGGCGGCGGTCTCGACGCCTTCGGCGATGACGCTCAGGCCGAGGCTGCGGCCGAGTTCGACGATGGTGCGCACGATCGCGCGGGCCGTATCGGCCGATTCCGGGGCGTCGATATCGGCCACGAAGGCCCGATCGATCTTGAGCGTGTCGATCGGCAGATGTCGGAGGTAGTTCAGCGACGAGTAGCCGCTGCCGAAGTCGTCGATGGCGATCCGCAGTCCCGGTGCGCGCGCCTTGAGGTCGATAAGCTGGCGGCTGGCGTGCTGGAAATCGACCATCAGCATGCTCTCGGTGATCTCGAGTTCGAGGCCGTTCGGGTCGACACGGGTGTCGGCGAGCACCTGTGCCACCTCGGCGCCGAAGTCCGCCGCGTGCAGTTCGCGCGCCGAGATGTTGGCGGCGAGAATGATGTCCTCGCCGGCGCTCTGCCATTCGGCCAGCGCGTGCGCGGCGGCCCGCAGGACATAGCGGTCGATCTGGCCGATCAGCGGACCCCGCTCCGCCACGGGGAGGAATTGGCCGGGTGCGAGCGCGCCGCGTTCCGGGTGGTTCCAGCGCAGCAGCGCCTCCGCGCCCACCAGGTGGCGTCCGGGCAGGTCGATCTGGGGCTGGTAGTAGAGCTCGAGCTGATTCTCGGCGAGCGCCGTCCGCAGTTCGGTCTCGAGCCGCAGACGCTCGCTGACCTGCGCGTTCATGGTCTCGGCGAAATAGCGGTAGCGGTTCTTGCCGGCGTGTTTGGCTGCGTACATCGCCGTGTCGGCCGCCTGCATCAGGGCCTCGGTCGACTGCCCGTCCTGCGGGAACATGCTGATGCCGATACTGGGGCGTGCCGTGACATCGCGGCCCGCCACCTGGACGCTGGGCTGTAGCGACGCCAGCACGCGTTCGGCGACTTCGGTCGCATCGAGTTCCTCGCGCAGGGGAACGGCGATCACGAATTCGTCACCGCCGAGGCGGGCGACGGTGTCGCGGTCGCGCACGCAGTTGCGCAGGCGCGCGGCCACCTGTTTCAGGAGTTCATCGCCGGCACTGTGCCCCAGGGTGTCGTTGACCAGTTTGAACTCGTCGAGATCGAGCAGCAGGACGGCGAGTTCCCGGTCGCCGCGCCTGGCGTCGAGAATAGCTCGCTCGAGCCGGTCGCTCAGCAGTGCGCGGTTGGGCAGATCGGTGAGCGCGTCGTACTGCGCCTGGCGCACGAGTTCCTGGGCCAGGCGATCCTGTTCGATGGCGATCGATGCGATCTGTGCAATCTCGTTCAGCAGTGACGTATCGACCTGCTGGTTGGTATACCCCGATGTCGTGAACGCTGCGAGCACCGCGAGGATCGCTCCCTGCTGGTCCCGCACCGGGACGGCGCTGATCGCCCGATAGCCGGCGTCTCGGCTCACGCGCCGGAAGCGGGTGTCAGTCTCGCCTGCCGACACCGCGTCCGTCGCCGGCTGATCGGTGGCCAGCGTGGCCGCGATCGCGCTGCCGACCGTCTCCGGTGACTGCCCGTCGATCGCCTCGGCACAGAGGGCGGGCAGCCCCGGTGCCGCGGCGGTCTGCAGGTGGCCATTCTGGACCCGGAAGATGGCCGTGGTGAGGCCTTCATACTGCTGTTCGATAAGACCGACGAGTTCGCGCAGGATGTCGCCGAGGGCGCGATCGCGCGCGATCATCTCGAGTATCCGTCCGCGACCGTCCGCGATCCGCGCGGCCCGGTACTGCGCGGTGATATCGCGGACGGTGCCCTCGTAATAGCGTGCCCGGCCATCGGCGCCACGGACCAGGCGGGCGTTTTCGCTGGTCCAGATGCGCTCACCGGTGGCGTGGCGGACGATCTCCGCCTCGAAATCGGTGATCCGGCCGTCGCGCTCCAGCGCCTCCATCAGGCGGGTGCGACTGTCCGTGTCCACGAACCACTGCGTGTGGATGTTCTCCATGCTGGCGAGGAGTTCGGCCTCGCTGTCGTAACCATGCAGCCGGGCGAGCGCGGGATTCGCGCGCAGCAGGCGGCCGTCGAGGGTGGAGCGGTAGATGCCTTCGGTCGCGTTCTCGAAGATGTCCTGGTAATTGGCCTCCGCACGGAGCTTCTCCGTGACGTCGATCATGACCGTGCGCGAGCGCAGCATCGTCCCGGCCTCGTCGTACTCGACAGTGGCCGACAGCAGGATGTCGAGGACATGGCTGTCCGCGCGCACGACCTGCATGGGCTCATCGCGGATCACGCCGTCGGCCATCATTCGGGCAGAGTCGACGCGTTCGACTTTCTCGCGCGATTCGCGACTCAGGAAGTCGCGCGAGTAGGCGCCGATCACCTGCTCGCGTGGGTAGCCCAGGTGCTGGAGCCAGTAATCGTTGACGTCGACAATGCGGCCCGCGCGGTCGACCGAGTGCATCATCACCGGGGTGTTGTCGTAGAGCGACCGGAAGCGCTCCTCGCTGGCGGCGAGCTCGCGTTCGATCGCCATGCGATCGCTGACATCCGCCATCAGCGAGACCGCCTGGACGATGTTGCCCTCGCGGTCGTATTCGCACTCCGCGGACAGCAGCACGTCGCGGATCCCGCCGTCGGCGCGCACGACCTGGAACGGAATGTTGCGGCAGCGCCCGTCGCGCCAGAATGCGGGGCGGATCTCTTCGAGCGCGCGGCGACGCGATTCCGGCGTGAAGAAGTCGATCGACTGGCGGCCGATGACCTCCGCGCGCGTGTACCCGAGCTCTTCCAGCCAGTAGTCGCTGACCGCGATCAGGCGCCCCTCGGCATCGATCGAGTGCATCATGGTCGGCGTGTGGTGGTAGAGCAGGCGGAAACGCTCCTCGCTGGCGCGCAGGTCGGATTCGACCGCAGCCCGTTCCGAAAGATCGCGGATCACGGTCGAGAAGCGCTCGACTCGCCCCGAAGGCGCGCGGTGGCAGAGGATCGTCTGCGATACCCGCCGGTGGTTTCCCCGGGCCGTCACGACCGTCGCCTCGCCGGACCAGGTGCCGTGGTGGGCGGCCTCGTGGCTGGCATGGTCGAGGATGTATTCCCGGTCCTCGGTGGTCAGGAAATCGAAGAACGACCGGCCGGTCACGGTCGCGTCCTCCGCCAGCTCCAGCAGTTCGCGCCCGCCGGCATTGAGCCAGCGGATATCGCCCTGAGTATCGGTAATCGCGACACAGT
>Ga0075106_1000193_pt1 | contig 34132 bp, 30 predicted proteins | sample AntDeeMetag02WF4_FD_69796 | JGI IMG/M metagenome (GOLD analysis project Ga0075106, IMG submission 69796) | Saline lake microbial communities from Deep Lake, Antarctica - Antarctic Deep Lake Metagenome 02WF4 | ecosystem: Environmental > Aquatic > Non-marine Saline and Alkaline > Saline | place... | reverse complement strand
GTCAGTCATGGACCCCCCCGGACCGGCCCGGGGTGGGCCGGTGGGACGACCGTCGGAGAGGTGCCTGTCGGCGATGCGAGACGTCTGTTCGAACGTCGCCGGCGGGCGTCAACATACGGGAGTGCTGGACTTGCCCGACCGTAACTGTTCCGCCTCGGGTCATAGACGGTCACTCGCACGATACGTCCGTCTCGACTCCGTGGCCCGACCGCGAATCGGCGAGACGGGCACGGCGACGACCGACTCCTGCCAGGCTACCGTTACGGAGGGTTTAGGGGGGTTGCGGGGATACACTGGTCCAGCAGGAGACCTCTCGAATGCGCGAACTACGCGACCTGGACCTGACCAGCCCACGCGACCTCACGCGACGGCAGCGATTGTTAGTCGTGTACGCTGTCGGTCTCGTTTCGGTCGTGCTGGCGTACACGCTCGCATACGCCTACGGGATGCGGACGCTGGAGAACCGGCCCCGGACCGTCTTCCGGGCGTTCAACTTCGTCATCGAAACGATGACGACGACGGGCTACGGCGCGGACTCGCCGTGGGACACGCCCGTGATGAACGTCGTCGTGGCGACGATGCAGGTGACCGGCGTCTTCATCGGGTTCGTCACCCTCCGGGTCCTCGTCATTCCGCTGTTCGAACGAACCCCGCTCAACCTCGACGACCGCCTTTCGATCAAGAGCGACCACGTCGTCGTCGCCGAGTACCAGCGCGACACCGAGGTGTTGCTCGACGAGCTCGAACAGCTCGACGTCGACTACGTCCTCGTCGAGTCCGACGAGGAGGATGCAAAGCGGCTCTCGGACGACGGCTACCAGGCCATCAACGGCGACCCAGAGGACAGGGCGGACCTCGACCGGGCCTCCATCGAGAAGGCGTCGCTGCTCATCACCGACGCCGGCGAGAGCACGGCCAGCGTCGTGCTGACGGCGCTCGAAGCCAACGAGAACTTGCGCGTGCTCAGCTTTACGGCGTCGACGCGTCGCAAGGCCGCCCTCGCCGAGATCGGCGTCGACAGGAGCGTCGCGCCCCACGCGCTCATCGGGCGCCGGCTGGCGGAGAAGGCGACGACGCCCGTGACGGTCGACACAGCCTCCGACGGGGACCACGTGGCCATCCGCGAGGTACTCGTCCGGCGCGGGAGTCCGCTTCACGGCGTCCAGGTCGGGAACTCGCCGCTGGCGAACCATCCGGACCTGACGCTGGTCGCTGGCTGGTTCGACGGAGAGCTCCGGCTGTCGCCCGACCCCCGTGACCGGCTCACGCCCAATACGGTGCTGGTCGTCGCCGGGCCGGAACACGCCATCGACGAACTAGCGAGTGAGGTGTCGGGCGTCCAGACGCCGCGAACTTCGGCGCATACTGAGGTGATCATCGCCGGGTACGGCGAGGGGGGCAGCGCCGCGGTCGATGCCCTGCCCGCGGACGTCGACGTCACGACTGTCGACGACAGCGAGGCGTCGAACCCGGACGTCGTCGGCGACGTCACGGAGCCGGAGACGCTCGCAGCCGCCGGTATTGAGGACGCCTCCGCCCTAGTCGTCACCGTCGACGGCGACGCGACGGCGCTGTTGACGGTGGCGATGGCGCGCTCGCTCTCCGAAGACGTCGAGATTCTCGCCCGCGTGACCGACGCGGAGAAGACCTCGCCGGCGTTCCGGGCGGGCGCGGACTACGTCCTCTCGGTCCAGCGGGCGTGTGCCCGACTGGCTGCCGCGGAGGTCCACGGCGAGCGAGTGATGGACCCGATCGGCCAGATACGGCTCGTCCGGGCCGATGCGGCGCCTTTCGCGGGCCAGTCGCTGGGGGAGGCCCGCCGGGAGACCGAACGCGGCTGGACCGTTGTCGGTATCAGCCGAGATGGGGCGATACACACCGACGAGCGGACCACCATAGAGGCCGGCGACGAGGTGTTCGTCGCGGGGAGTGACGAGACCATCCAGGAGTTCGAGCGGACCGTCAACGCGGGGTAATACGGCCGAGACCGGAAGACGGATCCATCAGGGGGATCCGCTGCTCCTCGCACGAGGTGGTTCCGACCATCGCTGCCATCGTTATTATGTCGCCTGTTAACGTAGCACTAGGTAGTGCGCTATCGAACGATACATCTCGATCTCTCCGTCGACGCCGCGCGGAGACGAATCGCCGACCGCGCCGATGGGATCCGCTCCACTAGTCGTGCTGGAACGGTCGAATACTCCAGCCCGACCGGCTTTCGTCTCGCGACGCTCACTGAGATTCAACTCCCGGACGGGACGACGGGTTCTCGGCTATCGTATCGAACGACCATGCTCTCACCGGTTGCGTCACGAGCGCGTCGGCAGGCACAGAATATCCGCGACGCCGTCGACGATAGCCGAATCCAGGGCGCCGGCTAACTGTTGTCCAGTCCCTGGCGGGCTCTAAGACGTCTGAAGGTGAAGCAGGTCACTCACCGACGACCGAAGAGGCGCTCCCGGAGCGACCGCGTCTGCGGCCGTTCGGTCAGCAGGACGCTCGTCTCGACGTCGTCGATGACGTCGACGAGCAGCGAATCGTGAACCAGTCGCGAGAGGAGGCCTCGCTCGGTGGCGCCGACGATCATGAGAGTGTGGTCCCTCGCTGCCCGTTCGATGGCGGTTTCGACGTCGCCGGACTCGACGCGGAGGTCAACGTCGCCGAGGCCGTGTTCGTCGGCCCACTCGGTCAGGAAGGCCCGTCCCTCCGTCTCGTCGTCGGCGACGTGTAGCAGCGTGACCGACGCCCCGGTCGTCTCGCGCAACGCCGCGCCCACCTCGGCCGAGAGGTCCGAGGAGATACCGCCGGCAGTCGGAATCAATACCCGTTCCGGAGCGAACGTCTCCCCGTCGAGGACGAGGACGTCGCAGGGGAGGTCGTGGGCGAGTTCGTCCAGGGCCCCTTCGGCTCGTCCCGCAGCGAGGTGGTTTCCACCGTACCCCATCACGAGCGTGTCGGCGCCGCTCTCCGTCGCCGCGTCGAACACCTCGTGGAGACCCCTGTGGGAGAGGATCGACCGGGTCTCTACCGACACGTCGAAGGCCTCGGCGTCGCGCTTCGCGTCGGCTAGCAGACGCTCCGACTCGGCCTCGACTGGATGCTCGTTGGCCGCGTCGAGTGGCGTCTGGTCGGGGACGGTGACGACGTGCGTCGCCACCACGCGTCCTCCCTGCGCGGCGGCCAGGGCCCCGGCGAGCGTGACGAGTGCGCCTTCCGTTCGGGGGTTGGAGAGCGCCACCATGATCGTCGGCCCCTCACCGCCGTTCGGCGCGACGGCGTCGGCGGCGTCGACTACCGGGCCGGGAACGTCCGTTTCCTCGTCTCGAAGGTACGACGACAGCACGCCCTCCCGGGGCGTTCGGCTGCGCGCGTAGAGGGCGTACCAGCCGAGCGCGACAACGACGAACACGCCCGACAGCGCGATCTCAATCTCGTCCATGAACGCGACCAGGCCGAGCGAGAGCAGGGCACCGAGCACGGGCGTCACCGGGTAGAACGGGACGGTGAATTCGGGATCGTACTCCGGGTCGGCCTCGCGGAAGACGATCAGCGCGACGTTCATCAGCGCGTAGACGATCAGGTGGAGCACCGAGGCTGCCTTCGCGAGTATCTCGATGTCCCGGCCGAGCAGCGCGATGAAGACGACGATCATGGCGCCGGTGACGAGGATCGACCGGTACGGCGTCGCGTAGTTCGGGTGGATTTCGTTGAGCCAGTTTGTGACGATCCGGTCCCGGCCCATGGCGAAGTTGATCCTGGCAGAGGCGAGGATCGAGGCGTTCGCCGAGGACGCCGTCGCGAGGAGGGCGCCGAGGGTCATCACCGTGGCCGCCGCCGCAGCGACGCCGCCGACCGGACCGACCGACGCCGGAAACGCCATCTGGGCGGCCTGGGCGACGGGCGCGTCCTGGCTGAGCTCGGGCCACGAGACGACGCCGAGCATCAGCGTCACGAGGATCGCGTAGAGGACAGTCACGATGGCGACGCTCCCGATGATAGCGATCGGGAGGTTCCGGCCGGGGTTCTTCAGTTCCTCGGCGACGGTCGCGATCTTCGCGTACCCGAGGAAGGAGACGAACACCAGCGCCGTCCCGGGGAGGATGGCGCCCGTACCGAACGGCGCTAGGCCACCGCTTCCGGCGAGGGTCGCGTAGTCGAACGAGAACCAGCCGGCGACGGCGAAGACCGTCAGTATGGCCAGCAACAGCGTGACGATGACCGTCTGTATCCCGCCGGTCTCCTTCGCGCCGACGTAGTTGACGCCGACGAAGGCCATCCCGGCGATCAACGCGCCGATCTGGATCTCGTTGAGGAAGAGGACGCCCCCGATCGGCGCCAGCGTCGCGAGGTACTGGCCGAAGCCGATGCAGTAGAACGCGCTGGCGAAGGCGAGCCCCATCCAGTCGCCCATGCCGGCGATCGATCCGAACACCGGCCCCAGAGCCCGGTTGACGTAGTAGTAGCCACCGCCCGCTCTCGGCATCGCCGTCCCGAGTTCGGAGACCGACAGCGCGTTCACCATCGCGATGAGGCCGCCGATGACGAACGACGCGACGACCACGGGACCGGCCTCCTGGGCGGCGACGCCCGGGAGGACGAAGATGCCGGCGCCGATCATCGTGCCGATACCGATGGTCATCGCCGACACCAGTCCCAGGTCCTTCGCGAGCTCTGTATCGCTCACGCTCTCTCCCTCCGTGACCGCTCGCTGTGGCTCACCATCGTCAGATCAGTCCTCGTCCGGGTCGGGTAGCGAGACCACGGGCAGTTCAGCCTCGGTGACGAGTTTGGTCGCGGTGTCGCCGGTGAGGAGTCGGACGATCCGGCTCCCGCCCCGCGGCCTGAACGCGAGCGCTGTCGCCTCGACCGCTTCCGCCTCGTCGAACAGGGTGGCGACGACGTCTGTTCCGTAGGCTATCCGGGTGTCCACTGGCACTGCGTCACCGAGTTGCGTTTCGACGACGGCGAGGAACTCGGTACCGTCGCTCTGGCGCTTTTCCAGGGGAGCTTTGTCCGGAGCGCCGCCGCCCTTCTCGATGACGTGGACGGCGGTGATGCGTTCGATCTCGTCGAGGTACGGATTCAGTGCCGCACACGTGGCCGAAGCGTCTTTCTCACTGGCCACCGGGACCAGGACGTGGTCGAGCGGCGCGTTCTCGACGTGGTTGCTCATGACGGGTCGAACGTGCGTACAAATATAACATTTCCGGTAGTATTTGTCTTTCCTGAACCAGGCGGGGGATGATTGGGGATTACAAAGAACTAGTGGTATTATACTACTCGACGATCAATCGTCTGGGAACGGCGGTGTAAAGTAATGGCCGAGTATACCCCCGGTATGGACTATCGGCTGGACGAGATCGACCGGCGGATCATCTTCGAGTTGATGCGCGACGCCCGGAACACGTCCGCGCCGACGATCGCCGACGCGGTCAACGTCTCGCCGGGGACGATCCGGAACCGGATTAGCCAGCTGGAGGACCACGGGATCATCCGCGACTACACGACGACCGTCGACTTCGAGCGCGCCGACGGTCGGCTCACGAACCTCTACATGTGCAACGCGCCCATATCGGAACGAGAGACGCTCGCCCAGGAGGTCAGCGCCATCCCGGGCGTGATCAACGTCCGCGAACTGATGACCGGCCGGCGGAATCTCCACGTCCTGGCCGTGGGTGAGGACACCGAGGATCTCCGGCGCATCTCGCGAGCGATCTCCCGGATCGGCATCGACATCGAGGACGAGGACCTCGTCCAGACCGAGACGAACAGCCCCTACGCCGCGTTCGGCCCCGAACAGGACCGGGCGACCCGGGGCGCGACGGACTTCATCAGCCTCGCGGGGGACGCCAGCGTGGTCGACGTCACCGTCCAGTCGGATGCACCTATCGTCGGTCGGACGCTGGAGGACGCGGGCCGAGACGACATTCTCGAAGCCCATTCCCTCGTAATCGCCATCGAGCGCGGCGACCGCATCCTGACGCCCCACGGCGAGACGGTGATCCAGCCGGACGACATCGTGACCATCCTCTGCCGGGGCGGTGACCCGGAGGAGGCCCTCGCCGCCTTCGTCGGTGAGGAACCCCAACCGAACCCATGATCCACAAACTCATCCAGCGCTTCTCGGCCGACGCCCCGCCACTGTACGAGTGTCGACAGTGCGGCACCGAACTGGACGTGCACGCCGATTCCTGTCCGAACTGCGGATCCGACGAGATCGCCAGGTACGAATTCGAGGAATGACGCCGGTCTATCGGACGGTGAACGAACCATCCATATCTCTCCCGATGCCATACGTGATCCTCAAGTGAGGGGACGGTGATTCGAGAACGGGAGTTTTACACTGCGTGACCGGATACATCGTCTCATGTCAGATCGGGAGGGCCGACCGTGCGCATCGTGATCGTCGGTGCGGGTCAGGTCGGATCCAGTATCGCCGAGAGCCTCGCCGATTCTCACCAGGTCGTCGTCGTCGACCTCGATGCAGACCGGGTCGAGTCGCTCCAGTACAACGTCGACGTCCTCGCCGTCCAGGGCGACGGCGCGTCGCTGGGGACTCTGTTCGAGGCGAACGTGGACGACGCCGACCTCCTCATCGCCAGTACGGACGACGACGAGACGAATATCGTCACCTGCGGCACCGCGAACACGATCAACGACGACTGTTTCACCATCGCGCGCGTCCGCGACACGAAGTTCCTCGACACCTGGCGCGGGTCCCCCGACGCCTTCGGCGTGAACTTCATGGTCGGGACGAACCTGCTGGCCGCCGAAACGATCGCCCGGGTCATCGGGCTCCCGGCGGCCAGGGACGTCGAGACGTTCGCCGACGGACAGGTCCACATGGCCGAACTCGAGATCGGCGCCGAGAGCCCCGTCGCCGACCAGACCGTCCAGGAGGCCGACCGCTTCGAGTCGCTCACGTTCGCCGCTATCATTCGAAACGGCGACGTCGAGATACCCACCGGGAGCACGCGGATCCGGGTCGACGACGACGTCGTCGTCATCGGGTCCCGCGAGAGCGTCCAGCAGTTCGCCACTGCCGTGGCCCCGGACGTCGAGGGGGCGCGGAACGTACTCGTCGTCGGTGGGAGCGACATCGGCTACCACACGGCGCGACTCCTCGGCGAACGCGGCCTCAAACCCCGACTCATCGAACGGGACCCGGACAGGGCCCGCGAAATCGCAGAGGCCCTCCCCGAGACGACCGTACTGGAGAGCGACGCGACGGACCGGGAGTTCCTCGAACGCGAGAATATCGACGACGTCGAGACCATCGTCGCGGCGCTCGACAACGACGAGAAGAACCTGCTTGCGGGACTCCTGGCCAAACGGCTCGGGGCCAACCGGGCCGTCGCCGTCGTCGAGGACGGCGAGTACGTCCCGCTGTTCGAGGCCGTCGGCATCGACGTCGCGGTGAACCCGCGGGAGGCGACCGCCGAAGAGATAACTCGGTTCACGCGCGCACGCCGAGCGGAGAACGTCGCGCTCATCGAACACGACAAGGCCGAGGTGCTGGAGATAGAGGTGGGCCCCGACAGCGTGCTCGTCGACCGCCCCATCAGTGAGTCCGTGGCCGACCTTCCAGCCGGGGTCGTCATCGGTGCGATAACGCGCGACGGCGAGTTCGTCATCCCGCGCGGGGACACGATCATTCGCGAGAACGACCACGTCGTCTGCTTCCTCGACGCGTCCATCATCGACGAGGCGACGGAGCTGCTCTGACGGGGCGCCCGCCGAGAACGCCAGCCCGCTTCCCCCGTTCTCGGCGCAACGGTGCTCCCCCGGTGTCGACAGATTCATGACCCGATACCTGCACGTTGTGTCCGTGTTACGCCGGCTGACAGCCGCCCACGGTGATCCCTGATGGCTATCTACGTCGAGTGGCGCCAGAGCGTCTCGCTCACCGGGACTGTCGTGAAGTGGCTCGCGGCCGCGATGGTCGTGCCGCTGCTCACGAGCTTCGTCTACGGGGGTAAGGACGCGATGGTGTTCGTCGCCTCGATGGCGATCGCGGTCGCGGTCGGCTGGGGGCTCGAACAGGTCGACGAGAGCGACGACCTGGGCACACGCGAGGCGTTGCTGTTCGTGGCGCTCGCCTGGTTCGCCGTCTCGGTCGTCGGTGCCGTCCCCTACGTGCTGGCGGGCTGGGGGACCGAATCGGCGCTGGCCCACCCCGTCAACGCGCTGTTCGAGGCCACCTCCGGGTTCACCACGACCGGAGCGACGGTCACCGAGGAGATATCCTTCGAGCGTCACTCCCACGCGCTGTTGATCTGGCGACAGCTGACCCAGTGGCTCGGCGGCATGGGGATCATCGTGCTGATGATCGCCATCCTCCCGGAAGCCGCGGTCAACGGCGCGCAACTGATGGACTCCGAGGCGCCGGGTCCCAGTCTCCAGAAGCTGACGCCGCGCATCGCGGCGACTGCCCGCGTCCTCTGGCTGGTGTACCTCGCGTTCACCGTTCTCTACGTGCTCCTCTTGCTCCTCCTCCACTACTCCGGGATTGCGCCGGAGATGAACGCCTACAACGCCATCGCCCACGGGTTCACCACCCTCCCGACCGGCGGCTTCTCGCCGCAGGCCGAGAGCATCGCCTACTTCTCGCCGGCGGTCCAGTGGCTCGTGATCCCGTTCATGCTCGTGGCCGGCGTGAACTTCGCGCTGTTCTGGCACTTGCTCAACCGGGACGTCGACCTGTTCTTCGGTGACCCCGAGTTCCGCGCGTACGTCGGTGCGAACGTCGTCATCTCCATCGTGCTGTTCGTCCTCCTGTTCCTCGGCTCGGCCCCGACGCTGGAAATCGGCGGGACGACGGCCGGCCAACTGGAGCACTCCCTCAGACAGGCGGCCTTCCAGGTCGGCTCGCTGTTGAACTCGACCGGGTACGCGACGAGCGACTTCGCCCAGTGGGACACGGACGCGCAGGTCGTCCTCCTGTTCGCGATGTTCGTCGGCGGCTCGGCCGGATCGACGGGCGGCGGGGTCAAGGTCGTCCGCTGGCTGGTCGTGCTGAAGGTCCTCCGCCGTGAACTGTTCACCGCGGCCCACCCGGAGGCGGTCAAGCCCATTCGCCTCGGACGGCACGTCATCGACGAGGACGCGGTCCGCGGCGTCCTCGGGTTCACCCTGCTGTACCTCGTGCTGTTCGTCGTCGGCACCGTGTTCATCGCGCTCGACGCCAGTCGGGCCAGGCTCGCCATCACGCCCCTCGAAGCCACCAGCGCCAGCCTGGCGACCCTCGGGAACATCGGCCCGGGATTCGGCTTCCTCGGGCCGTTCGGCAGCTACGTCAGCTTCCCCGCGACCTCCAAGCTGTTCATGGTGTTCCTGATGCTCGTCGGCCGCCTCGAGATAATTCCCGTCCTCGCGCTGTTCACCGGTGGCTTCTGGCGCCGCTGACGCTCCCTCCCTCGGGACCGTCGTCTCGCTGTCCGGTCAGGCAGTCTATCTGTGGACGCCGAACCATTTCTCGCCCGGACGCGGTCGCGGGCCCGGTAGCGACCGACGACGGTCCCTCTCAGTCGTCGGTGGCCATCTCCGACTCCCACTCTATCTCGTCGTCGTAGTCCTCGAAGTCGATGGCGTCGACGTCGTCGCCCTGCCGGAGGATGAATGGCCCCGCGGCCAGCGTCCGGAGCGAGACCGTCGACGCCCGGAGGACGTAGGACGTGAGGACGAGGTAGGGCGCGAGCGCCACGGAGTACGCGAGACTGACGAAGAGGAGCAACGGAGGAATTCCCATGACCCACGTGTCCGGAAACTGGTTCGCGTCGACGGCGAGCAACACATAGGAGATGAAGACGATCACCGGTAGCGAGACGTACAGCAACCGGCTCGAGAGCTGGGCGAGCTCCCGCTTGTAGTACAGCGATTTGAAGTACTCCCGCCCGGTCGTGAAGAAGACCAGCGAGTCGATGATGTCGTCCATCGCCTCCACCTCCTCGTCGGTGAGGTCGTCCCCGTAGGTCCGCTTCAGGTAGCGGACGGTGTGGAGTTGGCCCGCGTAATCGTAGTTCAGCCCGGCCAGCAACACTCGGAACGTCCCGTACTGGGCGTCGCCGAGGATCCCTCGCGCGCGATTCACGTCATCGGATATCTTCTTCCCGAGGTCCTCGACGTGTTGCTGGAACTCGTCGTCGGCGGTGTCTGCCGCAACCTCCTGCAGTTCGTTGGTCTTGTGGAGGATGGTGTAGAGGACGACGCGGACGAACTCCGCCGGCCGGGCCGGCGTCACGTCCGACTCGATCGATTCCTCGATCCGGCGACGGAACTCCAGGGAGGCGGAGGTCCGCTCCTCCTGGGCCTCGATGTCGCCGATCTCCTGGGAGAGGACGACGGAGTTGATCGAGACGACGATGGAGACCAGCAGTATGACGCCGCTGAGAAGCGTATTGAACAGCGTTTTCACCGTATTCGTCTCCGTCAGCAGAGTCCGAAGCTGGTCGGGTCTGAGGAGGGAGCCAGCGAGGAGGATGGCGAAGACGACGCCGAGCAGCGCGACTGTGACGACCGGTCGCCGCCCCTCGATCAGGAACCAGCGCTGGATCCGATTCTCGCCGGGCCGGCTCAGCGCGGACTCGAGGTCCTCCGTGTAATCCTTGACGGCTTCGGCTCCCTCCTCGGCGAGATTCTGGTCTTCCTCACTCATTCTGTGGGTGCGTACGAAGTAGGTGGCTGATCTGCATAAGGAGACGTGCGGGGTACCTACCAGTCGCTAACGGGCTGTGGGCCACGAAGGATCTCGGGTGACAGTCCGCCACCGACCGAAGCGGCTCAGTCCGCCAGCGTCGCTTCCGTGTCGATGCCGTACACCCGCGCCGGCGTGTCGACGTGCGCCGTCGCGACCGCTTCGTCCCACCCCTCTTCGAGCATCCAGCGTACTCGGCGCGGCACCGTCTTCGGTCCCAGCACCGCCCCGGGTCGGTCGGGGTCGTCGATGTAGTCGGTCTCCATGAGGAACGGCTCGTCCTCCGCCACGGCGAGTTCGAGGTCTTCCCGGTTCGAGATGACACTCTTGATCGGTCCACTGAGACGACCGCCGGAGTAGTGTTTGACCACGCGCTCGCGCGGGAGCCCCGCGTCCTCCGCCCAGTCGGCCACCTCAGTGAACTCCTCGCCGCCCTCGGTGTGCAACTGGACAGCACACCCGACCTCGCCGGCCAGGTCGAAGGCGTGGCGCATCACCTCGTTCGAGGCTTCCCAGACCGCCTCGTCCACGTCGTAATGGGGCCGGCCCGATTTGATGGCCAGCGCCGGACCGTCCGCGACGAACTCCGCGGCGACGTCCAGCCCCGCCTGCATGATGTCGCGGGCCTCCCCGGGGGAGTTACCGTCGTCGACCAGCTGTGAGATGAGTGCGGGATGCACTCCCAGAACCGGCCAGGCTTTCCCGTCCAGCACCTCGCTGGCTGCCTCTGTCACCTCGACAGTCAGGTCGAACCCCTCGCGGAACGTCTCCGCGTCGGTGGCCGCCTCGACGAGGTTCCAGGAGGGCTTGTTGAGCACGAGCAGGTGCGTCCCACCGAATCTGGCGAATTCCTCGGCGGCCTCGACGCCCCGGCCGTTCACCGGGTCGAGGTGCATGTGGTTGTCCAGCACCGGCGTGTCGAGTTCGTCCATGCCCGTGAGTGGGACAGCCGTCGGGAAAAGCAGTTCGTCGGCGCGCGATAGCGGGTCGCGTCTCGGTGGCCGGTAACCACTCGGTAGCCAGTCGTCGCACCGCGGTCAGTCGCCCTTCGACGGTCGGTCGTCGTTCGACCGACTCACCCTCACTCGTCGAGGGTCACGGCCTCGTTGGCAGCCTTCTGGAGCGCGTCCGAGCGGCCGTACTCGCCGGGTGCGATGGCGACCGTCCTGAGACCGAGGTTCGCCGCCGTCTCGAGTGCAGGCTTGAAGTCCGTATCCCGCGAGGCGACGGCGAGGACGTCGATGCGGTCCTGCGTGGCCGCCGCCGTGGCGTCGACGGCGAGTTTCACGTCGACGTCGCCGCTGGTGACGACCACCTCGAACCCGTTGGCCTCAGCGGCCTTGATCAGGTTCGGCGTGGCGTGCTCGTCGAGATAGAGGCGCGCGACGGCGACGCGGCCGTAGTCGGTGGCGGCTGCTCGCAGGTCGTCGAAATCGACGTCGAACTCGCTGCGGAGCACGTTGGGACCGTCGACGAACAGCCCGACGCGGGGCTCACCGCCGTGCCCGCCGAAGAGTCGGCTGAACAGGCCCATACCTGTCTGCTAACCCCGCGGCCTTAGCCACTTTCGGTCCGCGGGCCGGTTTCGACCCCGTGAACGGGCCGGCCTCGTCGCGCCATCCCGCCATCAGACACATTCCTATACAGTGGATAAGCGTCGGACCGCCGCGCCCTGGCTGGGTCTACTATCGGTACGTTTTATTCGGCTACTGCGAGGGACTGACTACTGAACGAAATGTCTGTCCCCGGACGCACGCTGGTTCCCCCTCCCGTACGGGCCGGCGACGCAGGCGGTCGGTCGCCGCGTCGCCGAATCGCTCTCGCCGGTCTCCTCCTGGTGGCGATAGTCTTCGCGCTCGCGCTGTCCGCGGTCGGTGGTGCCGCCGCCGGCGTCGACGGCCCACCGTCGGCGGCCCAGTCGGCCGATTCGAACGGCACGGAATCGGCGACAGCGACCGACCGGACCGAGACGGCAACGCCCACCGACACGCCCGCGAACGCGACCGACACTGCGGGCACGTCCACTCCGACGGACGACGACGCCGAGACGTCGACCCCGACGGAAGAAGATGTGGAAGCGGCGACTGCCACCGCGACGAGTACGGACACGGAGACGGCACCGTCGACCGATTCGCCCACGGCATCTGCGACGGCCAGTGCGACGGCGACCGACACGGAGAGCGGTGCACCGGCAGATTCGGCCACGGACGCCGCGTTCGAGGTTTCGAACCTCGACGCGCCCACGGCCGTCCGCGCCGGTGACCAGGTCGTCGTGACTGCCACCGTGACGAACCCGACAGAGACCGACGCCATCGGGCGCGTGAACTACTCTCTGGCCGGCCAGACCGCTGCGACTGAACGCCTGTCCCTCTCCGCCAGCGAGTCGACGGAGGTGACCTTCCGGGCCGACACCGCGAGCCTCGCGCCCGGCACGTACGTCCACGGCGTCCGCACCGCCTCGGGCGACGGCGTCGCACGCCGACTCCGGGTGACTCCGGACGTCGACCTCGCTGTCAGGGGAATCGACGCGCCGACCGAGATCGCCAGGGGCGACCCTTACGTCGTCCTCGCTACCGTCGAGAACCCCGCCGAGTCGGCCATCACGCGCAACATCAGCTACACCTTCGACGGCACCACCGTGGCGACCAAACGGGTCACCGTCGCCGCCGGCGCGTCCGAACGGGTCGCCTTCGAGTTCCGGACCCAGGACCTCGAACGGGTCGCCGGCCCGATAGCGAACGGGTCGACGCACACGCACGCGGTCGACGCCGACGGTGGCGCCAGCACGGGCGGTGAGGTGCTGATCCGCCGCGGCGCCGGAGCTGACCCGTCAGCGCTCGCCGTCGAGCGGTTCCGGGCCAGCGACGAGGTCAGACCTGGTGGCAAAATCCAGGTCAACGTCTCGCTCAGGAACGTCGGCGAGGCCGCCTTCGAGGGCCAGCTGGCCTACCGGATCAACGGGTCGGCGGTCGACACCAACTGGCTCCGCGTCCCCGTCGGCGAACACCGCGACGTCTCGTTCACGCTCACGCACGAGGCACTCCAGCGTCGGGGCGTCCTCGATCGCGCGGGTGAGACGAGCCACGGCGTCTGGGTCGGGGAAGAAGCCGTGCGGACCCGCCCGCTCACGGTCCACGGCCCGTTCGAGACGCCCACCGAGTCCGGCACGGTCACGTTCACGCCTGCCGGTGGCTCCAGCGGGGCCGCCGTCGGTGATAGCCACAGGGGCGCGAGCGGAACCTGCGAGCGCGGCCTCCTCACGCCCTGTGGCGGGACCGGCCTCGACGAAACGACACTGACGCTGATCGGCATCGCCACGTCGGTGGTCGGTATCCTCTACGAGGTGACCAACGGGTGACCATGGCAGGAGGACTTCCAGCGGTCTGGAGCGGCCTGCTCGCACTCCCGTTCGTCGTGACCGGTAGCTACGTCGCGGTGTTCCAGACCCAGTACCCGATCGCCGACGGCCAGGCCACGGCACCGCCCGTGGCTGGCGTCATCCTCGCGGCATTCGGTCTGTTCGTGTTCGGTCTCGGCCTGTACGTCCAGTACGTCACCGCGCCGTCGGCGCCGACGGTACGCCAGGGCGAACGGGTCGTCGACGAACGCGTTCCCGCGCTCCGCAACGCGCTGAGCAAGGCGTTCGCGTCGTTCCCCGTCCTCGGCGTGGGCATCTACCTGCTGTACTTCACGGAACTCCAGTACGTCTACCCAATCGTCGCGCTGGCCGCCGGGCTCTACCTCTTCTCGACCGGCTGTTACACCTTCTGGCAGAACACGCTGACCAAGTACTACGTGACGAACCGGCGGGTCCTCGTCGAGTACCGCTTCATCTCGCTGGTCCGCAACGAGGTGCCCCACGCCAAGGTCCGCGGCGTCGAGGAACGCCGGACCTTCTGGGGGTCCATGCTCGGCATCGGGTACGTCGTCGTCAGGTCCGGACACGGGAGCGGTCTGGCCGTCTCCATTGGCGGTATCTACGATTCGGACGAGTTCGCGGACACCATCCGGGCACAGCTCGGCTCGCACACCAACGAAGCCACGGACAGCGTGGAGACGGACGCCATTCCCGTCCGATCCTGAATCGCGACACCGATTTCTGGCCCCTCTCACAGTGTCGGGTGTACCTTTTCACTGGCGTCCGTCGTGACCGGTGCCGTCGAACGCCGGTACGGGCTCCAACTGACACTATCAGTCGTCAGCGGATCGCGGCGTCACTGATCGGGCCTGGCTCGTTTGCGTTATCTCGAAGACGGTCATCAGGTCAGTCCGTGAGACGAGACCGAGCAGGCTCCCGTCGCCGTCGGTGACGAGGATCCGTCCGATCCCTTCGCGCTGGAGCGTGTTCAGCGCCCTGGCCGCCTCCGAGGTCGGCGTGACCGTCACGAGATCTGTCGACATGACGTCCCCGACCGTCACCATGTCGCGTTCGGACGGTGCTTTCTCCTGGACGTCTTCGAGCGTGACGATGCCGACCAGGGCGCCGCCGTCGATCACCGGATAGCCGGTGTGTCGCTCCCGGACCATCCGGTCGAGCAGGTCCTCGATGGAGGTTTCCCGGGTGACCGTATCGAGTTCGGCTTCGGGGGTCATGATCTCGCCGACGGTGAGCCCCTCGAAGGCGGCCTCCATGACGACCTGCTGCGTCTCGCTGGTCGCGGCGACGAAGATGAAGAAGGCGATCACGATCCAGAAGAGGTTGAGCGTGAGGATACCGGCGATACCGAGAAGGAAGGCGAACCCCTTGCCGACGGTGGCAGCGATGCGCGTGGCCTGGAGGCGAGACCGGTTCCGGGAGAGCAACGCGCGCAGCACCCGGCCGCCGTCCATCGGGAACCCCGGTAACATGTTGAACGCGGCGAGGACGACGTTGAGGACGGCGAGGTAGCCGACGACGAACAGCGCGGCCGGCAGCTCTGCCGGGAGCACGGCGAAGAGACCGTAACAGACGACCCCGAGGACGACGCTGACGATCGGTCCGGCGACCGCGATCGTCAGTTCCTCGCGCCAGTCCTCGGGGAACTCGGTGAACTGGGCGAGGCCGCCGAGGAACCACAGCGTGATCGATTCGATTTCCAGTCCGTACCGGCGCGCGACGAGCGAGTGGCCCAGTTCGTGCAGCAGGACGCTCACGAACAGTCCCAGGGCTGCACTCACGCCGAGAAGCCAGGGGAGCGTCCCGTCCGTCAGTTCGCCGGGATCGATGGCCGTGCCGAAGACCTGGTTCAACAGGTCGACGGTCGGCGTCACCTGGGTCCCGATAAGGTACGCGAGCAGCGGGAGGACCAGCAGGAAGGAGGCCCCGAGCTTGATCGGGATACCGAACAACGAACCGACGCGGAGACTTGCCATACTCCGTTTTCGGGCCAGAGACCAATGAACTCCATGGCTGACGAGATGCGTCGCCGCCCGTGCCCTTCGGCCCCGGGCTGGTGACCCGCTATCGCCCTCTCTCAGTTTTTCGGTCCAGTACCCCTCTCCCGTTTCGGTCGAAACCGCCGTTTTGTCTCTTTTGACCCCGTTTTGGTTGGGTTCACCGTTTCGTCGGCTCGGATTTTCGTTGGCGACGCGCCAGCCGCACCGAGTCTGTTTCGGAAAGGCCCGGGGGTCAAAATTTTCGGGTATTTGCTATCGCGGTATACAGTTTACGAGACCGGTGCGAAACGGCGATTCCAGGCCGCTGGGGCAATATGTAAGGCGGCTCCGGCCGATTTACCGACCATGACCCTCCGGTCACCGCCGCTACATTCGACTCACGAGCGGGCCGACGCGACGTTCACCGACTTCGGCGGCTGGGAGATGCCCGTCGAGTTCGACTCCATCCGGACCGAACACGCTGCAGTCCGGGAGTCCGTGGGCAAGTTCGATGTCTCGCACATGGGGGAAATCGTCGTCTCGGGCCCCGACGCCGCCCGTCTCACCCAGTTACTCACCACGAACGACGTGACGGAGCTCGACCCCGGTGAGGCCCAGTACGCGGCCATCACGCGCGACGACGGGGTGATGATCGACGATACGGTGGTCTACCGCCTGCCCGAGTCGGTCGACGGCGACTTCCTCTTCGTCCCGAACGCGGGCCACGACGGGGAGATGGCGGCTCGCTGGCGCGACCACCGCGACGACTGGGGACTGGAGGCAGACGTCGACAACCGGACGACTGAGTACGCGATGATCGCGCTCCAGGGGCCAGAAGCCGAGGAACTGCTCGCCGCCGAGACCGATCTCGACCTGGACGACCTCTCGCGGTTCGACCTGGCTGACGGAACGGTAGCTGGCGTCGAGACGCTCGTCGCCCGCACGGGCTACACGGGCGAGGACGGCTTCGAACTGGTCTGTCCCTGGGACGAGGCCGAGACGGTCTGGAACGCTCTCGAGTGCCAGCCCTGTGGCCTGGGCGCCCGCGACACCCTCCGCCTGGAGATGGGCTTTCTCCTCTCCGGGCAGGATTTCCACCCCGAAGAGGAGCCCCGCAACCCCTACGAGGCAGGCATCGGCTTCGTCGTCAAACTCGACACGGAGTTCGTCGGCCGCGACGTCCTGGAGGGGGTCGACGCCGAGGGCCCCGACGAGAAACACGTGGGACTCTCCCTCATCGACCGCGGCGTCCCCCGACAGGGCTACGAGGTGACGACCGCCGACGGTGAGCACCTCGGCCACGTCACGAGCGGGACGATGAGCCCGACGCTGGACGACCCAATCGCGCTCGCGTACCTCCCCACCGACGCCGTCGAATCGGGCAAAATCGTCCGCGTCGTCGTCCGCGGCGAACCGAAGAAGGCACGTATCAGGACCACGCCATTCCTCGACAGATGAGCTTCGACGTCCCAGACGACTGCCAGTACCTCGAATCCCACGAATGGGTCCGCGAGACGGACGGTACCGCCCGAATCGGCGTCTCCACGTTCGCCCAGGACGAACTCGGCGACGTCGTCTTCGTCGAGTTGCCGGGCGAAGGCGAGGACCTGGCCGCGGGCGAGGACTTCGGGGTCGTCGAGTCTATCAAGGCCGTCTCCGACGTCTACGCGCCCGTTTCGGGAACGGTTACCGCTGTCAACGACGACCTGGTCGACCAGCCCGAACTCGTCAACGAGGACCCCTACGGCGACGGCTGGTTGATCGAGGTGGAGCTTTCCGACGAGGGTGAACTGGACGACCTGCTCTCCGCCGACGAGTACCGCGACCAGATCGAGTAGCACGCCGGGTCGAGTGTTCTTCGCGGGTTTCGAGCGAACTCCAGTTACGCCCGTCGTTGGGACTGGAAAGGCCACAGTGAAATACCGCCGGCCGCTAGCTCGCGCCAATGACGCGCGTCACGGGAGGCTGTTCTGATGTCTGAGGGAAGTCCCTACGCACCGCACACGCCGGAGACGACCGCAGAGATGCTGGAAGCGGTCGGCGTCGAGACCGAGGCGGACCTGTTCGACATCCCCGAGGCGGTCCGGTTCGACGACGAGTTCGGCATCGAGGCCCGGTCGGAGCGGGAGACGCGCCGGCACGTCGAGCGCATCCTGGAGCGGAACGACGACGTGACCGAGTTCCTCGGACGGGGCCACTACGACCACTACGTCCCCTCGGTGGTCGACGACCTGGCCGGACGCTCGGAGTTTCTCACCTCATACACGCAGTACCAGCCCGAAGTCGCCCAGGGATTCCTGCAGGCCCTGTTCGAGTTCCAGTCGATGCTCGTGGAACTGACGGGTCTTGGCGTGGCCAACTGCTCGACGTACGACGCCGCGACGGCGTTGGGGGAAGCCGCGACACTCTCCCAGCGGGTCCGGAGCGTCTCGGGCGACCGTGTCCTGATTCCGGACCTCCTCCGCGAGGGCAAGCGGGAGGTACTGGAGAACTACGCGGCCGGGTCGGATATCGCGGTCGACACCTACCCGATGGACGACGGGAACGTCGACGTCGACGGCCTCGTGGACGCGCTCGACGACGACGTGGCCATGGTGTACGCCGAGAACCCGACGGTCCGGGGCACCATCGAAGAACGCCTCACGGAAATCGGCGACCTCGCCGACGACCATGGCGCGCTGTTCTGCCTGGGATCCGACCCGGTCGCGCTCGCACTGCTCGAAGAACCCGCCGCTGTCGGGGCCGACGTCGTCGTCGGCGACGCGAGCACCCTGGGGACGGGGATGGCCTACGGCATGGGATTGGGGCTGTTTGTCACCCACGAGGACTACCTCCGGCAGGTACCCGGGCGGCTCGTCGGTGCGAGTGAGGATGCGTCCGGCCGGCGAGCGTACACCCTCACGCTCCAGACGCGCGAACAGCACATCCGCCGCGAGCGCGCTACCTCGAATATCTGCACGAACCAGGCGTGGGTGGCCCTGCGCACGGCTATCCACGCCGCCTGGCTCGGTCCCGACGGACTGGTGGATCTGGCCGAGACGTGCGTCACGCGAGCGCGCGACCTCGGAGCGCGACTCGACGAAATCGAGGGCGTGACGGCGCCGGTCCACGACCGCCACCACTTCCGGGAGTTCGTCGCCCGGACCGACCAGCCCGCGGAGGCCGTGCGCGCCGACCTCGTAAGAGAAGGATACGCTGTCCACGCTGTGGGCGAGCATCTGATTCAGGTGTGTGCCACCGAAACGACGGAGCACTCGACGGACGGCTTTATCGAGGCGTTCGAGGAGGTGGCGCGATGACGACGTACGACCAGGCTCGCTGGACGGATAGTGCGGAGGAGTACGAACCGCTGCTCTCTGAGAAGTCGACGAAGACGGTCGAAATCAGCGCCAGCGACCGTGAAGCTACTGCTGACGCTGACGGTCGTGACGGTGTCCTCCCCGACGACCTCACCCGGGACTCGATCGAACTCCCCGACGTCTCCGAACCGGAGATAGCGCGCCACTACACCCGACTCTCGCAGATGAACTACGGTGTCACCTCGGGCCCGTTCCCGCTCGGGTCCTGTACGATGAAGTACAACCCACCGATGACGGAGGATCTGGCTGCCATGCCGACGGCCGCCGTCCATCCCGACCGAGCGGAGCGGTACGTCCAGGGGACCCTGGAGATACTGCACGGCCTGCAGGACTACCTCGGGCGCATCGGCGGGATGGACGCCGTCTCGCTCCAGCCCCCGGCGGGCGCCGCGGGCGAGTTCGCCGGCATCCTCGTCGCGAAGGCCTTCCACGAGGCCAACGGGAACGAGCGCTCCGAGGTTGTGATCCCCGATTCGGCCCACGGGACCAACTTCGCCAGCGCGGCGATGGCCGGCTACGACGTCGTCGAACTTCCCTCCGACGACGGCGGCCGCGTCGACATCGACGCGCTCGAGGCCGCAGTCGGCGACGACACCGCTGCCCTGATGCTGACCAACCCCAACACGCTCGGGCTGTTCGAGCGCGACATCGAGGCCATCGCCGACCTGGTCCACGACGCCGGCGGCCTGCTCTACTACGACGGCGCCAACCTCAACGCGCTGCTCGGGCGGGCTCGACCCGGCGATATGGGCTTCGACGTGATGCACTACAACGTCCACAAGACGTTCGCGACGCCCCACGGCGGCGGCGGGCCGGGTGCCGGCCCCATCGGCGTTGCCGAACGACTCGAACCGTACCTTCCGGCCCCGAGAGTTCGGGAGCGGGAGGCGGGGACCGCCTCCGAACGGACGAGCGGTGAGCGGAGCGAGCCGCGAGGCAAGGTGGGAACGTTCGAGCTGTTCGACCCCGAACACTCTCTCGGCAAGGTCCACGGCTTCCAGGGCAACTGGCCCGTGTTGCTGAAGGCCTACGCGTATATCGCGCGCCTCGGTGACGAGGGGCTCGCCGACGCGAGCGCCAAGGCCGTGCTCAACGCCAACTACCTCGCTTCGCAACTCTCCTACGACGTCCCGTTCGGCCCCTTCCACCACGAGTTCGTTGCTTCGGCCGGCGACCAGGACGCCGCCGACGTCGCCAAGCGGATGCTCGACTACGGCGTCCACCCGCCGACGACGAAGTGGCCCGAGATCGTGCCGGAGGCGCTGATGACCGAACCGACCGAAATCGAGAGCAAGCACACGCTCGACCAGCTCGCCGCCGCCTTCGACGCCGTCGCGGCCGAGGACGACGACGCGCTCGTATCCGCGCCGACGCGGACGGCCGCCGGCCGCATCGACCAGGTCTCGGCCGCACGCGAGCCCCGGCTCTCCTGGCACAAACTGGACGAGTAACGCCGGCGCGTCAGGCGACCGCGTTTCGGATGTTCTCGGCGAGCGTCTCGTACTGTTCGGTCCCGGTCCCCTTGCGAACGAACCCGGTCACGCACGCCTTGCCCGGCGAGTCGTCGATTTCGCTCTCGTCACGGCCGGTGAACAGGAAGAAGGGGACGTCGCGTCCGGCGTCGCGGACCCGCTGACACAGTTCGAGCCCGTCGAGGTCAGGCATCGTCAGGTCGCTGACGACGGCGTCGAACTCGCCGTCGATGACGCGTTCGGCCGCTCGCTCGGGGTCCATCTCGGCGGACACGGCGAGACCGTCCTGTCTGCCGAGAAAGGTCTCGGTGATATCGAGGACGTCCACCTCCTCGTCGACGACGAGTACGTCTATTGCCATTGGTTACAGATTGGAGAGTTTTACCGTTAAAACTTGTTGATCACCGTCTCGAAGCCAGAGATTCCACAATCGACGTATCAACGCTCATCCACGTCGACGTCAGCGGGGTGGACGTCTCCTCGGCCTGGTAGACCGTACAGCGGTCTGGCTGGTGTGCGTATTCGACGACCGCCATTCGAAGCCCCACCGCCCTGGCCGGTGATTCGCGGTCTTCGGTGCGACTGTCGACCCAGTCGGGGTCCATGTGGTGGAGATTCGATGCGATGGGCAAAAACGCTGCTAGGAGGTCTATCGAGCAGTATCGTGTGGTGGAGAACCGGACGTAGCGCTACCGCCCTCCGGCGGAGGGGCGGTCAGGCCGAGACGCTGGTGTCGACAGTTTCGTCGATACGGACGAAGCCGTAGTCGCACTCGCCACAGCTCCACTTTACCTTCTCGCCGAGATGCATCTCGGTGCTCGCGACCCGCCAGAACGTCTGTTCGCCGCCGCAGTCCGGGCAGTAATGCTGCATTTCGAGGGCCATAGCGGACGTTTTTCCCCGTTGCAGTTCAAACTCCCGGTTTGGGGCCATGAATTCTATTTCGCTATACCAAATTGATCTGGCGCGGCCTTCGATGGCACGTTGTCTGCCACGTACCGTCGCCTTCTCAACACCGTTGATATGGTTTATTCGTCACACACAGCGTTCCATTCTCGAATATACATTTGAACACAATTGATAGGGTCTCTGAAAATAGATGGATGATCGATGGTACGATCAAGGGGGTTACGTATCGAATTCACCGTCTGGGGCGGTGAATGGGTGGAATCGAGGGTCGGGTCGAGAGTAACGGCGATGACTGAAGGCGGAGCGGGGGCGAACCGTGCCGGGTGAGGATCGGGACGCCGTGGTCGTTCCGGCCTCGCGGTATCCGCACGGCTACGCGTCGGTCCGGTCGTTCGGTCGCACCGACGTCCACACGATCGTCGCCGTCTCGGAGGAGAACCTCCCGGTCACCGCGTCGCGATACTGCGACGAGGTGGTCCGGGTGCCACCGTCCCACGACATCCTGGCCTACAGGGACGCGCTGCTGGGTATCGCCGCCCGGCCGGAGGTGCGAACGATACTCCCGCACCGGCCCCAGGGCCCCTACGTCCTCTCGAAGTTCTACGATACGTTCGACCGCCACGTCGACCTGGTCGTCCCGCCGCTCGACTCGCTGAAAGCGGTCCACGACCGCAAGCGCCTCGCGGAAATCGCCGAGGACGCCGGCGTCGCCGTCCCGGAGACTCGGCTCCTCAAGGACGCGGTCGACTGGGACGCCGATCGGATCGTCAAGTCCCGGTACAACCTGCTCGTCGACGAGTACGTGGACTCGTTTGGGCCGGGGGAGTCCCACATCGCCAAACCGACCTACCACTTCCGCGCCGCCGAGGTCCTCGACACGGACGGAATTCGCGCGGAGATGCGACACGAACCCATCGTTCAGGAGTACGTCGACGGCACCGACGAGTACGTCTTCGGGGCGCTGTACGACCACGGCGACCCGCTGGCGACGTTCCAGCACCGGCAGCTCCGCGAGGACTCCTACACCGGCGGCGGTGGCGTCTACCGCGAGACCGTGGACGTCCCGGAACTGGCCGAGGCCGGGCGCGCCATCCTGGACGAACTCGAGTGGCACGGGCTGGCCTGCATCGAGTACATCGAGGACGCGGAGACCGGCGAGTTCTCCCTCGTCGAAATCAACCCGCGGACGTGGCAGTCCCTCGCCTGTGCGACCCGGGCCGGCGCGGACTTCCCGTACTGGTACTGGCTACAGGCGACCGGTCGCCCGGAACGGATCTACCCGGAGTACGAGGTCGGCGTCGGAACGCACTACCTCTTCGGCGAACTCGAACACCTCGTCAGCGTGGCGCGCAAGCGCTCTTCGCTCGTCGACCGGCCGTCGCTGTCCCGGACCGCACTCGACATCGCTCGATCCTGGTTCGAGACGACGGGCTTCGACTACCTCCACCTCGACGATCCCCTGCCGGTTGTCAGGCAGGCTCTCACTGCGGGTTCCGGCGCTATCGACCGGCGGATCGAGTGAGCGGCGATTGTCCCGTCGCTGTCTACGGGAACGACGGAGTCCTCAGAGCGGTCGCGTACCGACTTCGTCGCCCGTCGGCTCGGCGGTCACCGTCTCCGGAACGGCGTCCCCGTATTCGTTGCCAGCGGACGGCGCGAGGTGGTCGGTGAGGGGCATCTCCAGCAGCGTCAGCAGCGAGTACAGGGACGTGTGATTGTCCTCGTTCACCTGGTGGGACTGGAACGTCTCCCGGACGCCGTCGTAGTCAAGGAAGGGGAGGGCGCGAATGAGGTCCTCGTTCTCGCGGATGGCGTCGATCGCGAAGGGAAACGCCCGGAGCAACTCGCGGCGGTCCGGCCACGGCCTGTGGTCGAGATAGGGGGCGGGGACGGGTTCGTCGCAGACGTGTTTGCGGGAGAGCCCGATCAGGTTCTTCCGGACGTACGCGACCGGAAACGGCGTCGACGGCGGGACGCCGGTCCCCGCGTGGGGGATGTCAGCGAGGGCCGGGTCGGCCGTGCGGAGGCCCGCGCCGACCAGGTCGCGGCGCAGCATGTACTTCGCCGGGACCTGTTGCTGGAGGTCGAGCAGTCGGTTGTCCAGGAACGGTGTCCGGTACGGTCGGATCTGCGTGAGGCTCCGCGAGAAGATGGCCTCGGTGTCGGCGCTCAGCGGGTAGTAGTCGCCGTACATCACCAGGTCACGGAGCGAGTCGTATCGGATGCCGTGACTCACGATATCGCCGTCGGCCGTCCGCCGGATACCGTCGTCGACGACCTCGTCCAGCGAGAGACCTGGCGTGAAGTAGGATATGTCGCCGTTAGCGCCGGTCTTCGCCGCGACGTAGTCCTCGACGTCGTCGACTCGTCGACCGATGGGGACAGAAAGATTGCCGACGGGCCCGAGCGAGTAGTTCCTGGTCTGGATGGGACCGCCACCGAACAGCATGTCCGCGAACAGCCCCGAGACGAGGACGTCGACTTCCTCGCGGATCTCATCCTCGAACTCCGCGCAGTAGGCCTGGTCGAACCAGCCGCTGAAGTTCGAGAGCGGTGGCGTTGTCCCGAGCGACCTGGCCTCGTTGACGTCGTCCCGGTAGAGCGGGTGAAAGTCGTCGCCCGCCGTCTCGGCGACGTGCCTGGCGACCCTGGTCTCCCGGTTGTTCCAGTCGGTGACGTGGAACGCGGTGACGGGCTGGTCGATGCAGGCCTCGACCAGCCGGGAGTCGATGCCGCCGCTCAACAGCAGGCCGTAATCGAGGTCGTCGCGTGTCCACTCTTCGAAGATGGTCTGGAGCGTCTCGGTAAGACGGTCGGCGAACCACGAGGCGGACCTGTTCACCGGCTCGTAGTGAGGCCGCCAGTACGTCGTCTCGTCCATCGTCAGGTCGCCGAGGTCTATCGCCGTCACCGACGCCGGCTGGAGTTCTCGAACGCCGGAAAGCGGCGTCTCCACCCCGAACACGCGCCGGAGCGCCAGGTACTCCTGCAGGTACGGCTCCTGGAACGCCACGTCCACGTCGGGGTGCTGGGGCAGCGCCTGCTGGTTCGAGGCGAAGACGAACGTCTCTTCGTCCGGGCGCGCGTAGTATATTGGCCGCGTCCCCAACCGGTCGGTGACGAAGGAGACGACGCCGGCGGTCCGGTCGTAGAGGACGAGCGCGAAGTCCCCGTTGAGTTCTTCGACCGCGTCGATGCCGTGTTCCCCGTACAGGTGGGCACAGAAGCTCGCACTGGTGCCCGTATCTTGCGGGCGCGGCGTGTAGTTCTGGCCGCTGCCGTGGCCGTACACGTCGCCCCAGACCCACACCAGCGTGTCCTCCCCCGTGGCGAACACGGGCTGGTCGCCCGAGAGTCGCGGGTGACCGGACACCACCAGTTCGACGTCGTCGTCGGCATACGAACTCGTCCGTTCGTCGTCACGCCACGTCACCCACTCGGTCAGTTCGTCGGGGAGTTCACTGTCCGTCCCGAGTACCCCACAGAGTCCCACCATCCGTCTACGGCGTCCCCGGCGGCGTTCGGTCGTCCCCTACCATCCCTCTGACAGTCAGTGTCGGCAGTCCAACGTTACTCATTCCCCGATTTCACCGTAAGAGCTAATAACGCTTTTAATTAACGGTTAAAGCTTTAATACGTATTATAATTAATTACACGGAAGAAACGTCCTGCGTGTCTGATGAACCCCCAACGAAACGCATGGTAGCGGGGGTGAGGGCGCACTTCTAAGTGCGCGCCGCGTGGGGCTATGGTATGCCTATCTACACCGGTCGCGGCGACGAGGGCCAGACCGACCTGCGGACGATGGACCGGGTGTCGAAGGACAGCCGTCGCATCGAGGCCTACGGCACCGTCGACGAGGTCAACGCACTCGTCGGGTCGGTCAGACCCACGGGCTACGACGACGTCGACGACCAGTTGCGCGAGATTCAGAACCACCTCCACGTCGTCCAGGCAGACTTCGCCAACCCCGACCCCGACGAGGACGACCCCCAGGTCGCGACGGCCCACGTCGACGAACTGGAACGCTACATCGACGACGCCGACGACGAACTCGAACCCCTTACGTCCTTTATCCTGCCCGGTGGATCCGACGCCGGTGCGAAGCTCCATCAGGCACGTGCGGTCTGTCGCCGCGCCGAACGCCGCGCCGTCTCGCTCGCCGCCGAGGAGTCCATCAACGAGACCGCTGTCGCCTACCTGAACCGCCTCTCCGACGCCCTGTTCACGCTCGCGCGCCTCGTCAACCAGCGCGACGACGTCCCCGAAGAGAATCCAGAGTACTGAGCTCTCGGAGACCCACAACGACCGGTCGCAGGAACTGCGAGCCCTCGCACTGGATAGAAACGCCTTTGGCCCGGACAGACACATCGGAAAGCATGAGCAACGGGGACGACGCCGAAGACGCCGACGGCGACGAGTCGGCCGCCGCGGAAGGACCCGTCGTGACGTTCGAGCAGCGGCTCGACGACGCGGCGGCAGACCTGGAAGCGGCGGAGACCGAGGCGGACCTGGACGACGTCGAGGCGGAACTCGACGGCATCGAGTCCGACCTCGAAGCCGCCGACCTGCCCGAACCGGACGAGGACGAGGAGGACGCCGAGGACCCGCGGGCGGACCTGGAATCCCGACTTTCGGACCTCCAGGACGACCTGGAGAGCCAGCGCGGGCCCTACGTCGAGGACGTCGCGGCCGTCGTCGAGGATGCCGAGGCCACCGTCGCCGACAGCGAGTGGACGGCCGACGGCGAGGCCGAGGCCATCGCCGCCGTGGAGGCGTTCCTCGAGACTGTCGACGAGTACGTCACCGTCGCGGTGTCGGCCGGCAACACCACCGATGACGCGGCGACCGCGCTCGACGCCGTCGCCGGGACCATCGCGGACTTGGGACTGGATCCGGACGACGACAGCGAGGAAATAGCGGGCCTGCTGGAAGCCGCCGAAACACTGGAAGACGACCTGGAGGCCGCCGAAACCTGGCAGGACCTGACCGTCCAGGAGCAACTCGCCGCACAGGGGTTCTACGACGTCCTGACGAACGAGAACCGCAAGGACTTCCCGCCTGAGTGGAACGCCATCAAGCTCTACGCCAACGACGGCGAGGTCGAGCCCATCCTGCTGGCGCTGGACAAACTCGGTGACTCCGATTTCTTCGAGGAGTACGTCTTCGACCAGCTCCTCCACATGGGCAAAGACGCCGCGCCCGCCTTCGACGAACTCCATCAGCGCGCCGAAAAGCGCAACAAGGCGCCCATCAAGATTCTCGGGAAGATCGGGGATCCAGCGGCCGCCGAGACGCTCCACGACTTCATCGACGGGGACGGCGACGCGTCGCTCCAGAAGATCGTCCTGCGCGCGCTCGGTGAGATGGGCAGCGACGAGTCGGCCCAGCCGGTCGCCAACCGACTTGATGCCGACGACCCCGAGATCCGGTCGATGGCCGCCCGCTCGCTCGGGCTGCTCGGTGACACCCGCGCTATCCAGCCCCTTTCCGATATTCTCGAAGACGACGACGAGGACACTGTCCGCGCCTCCGCGGCGTGGGCGCTCCGACAGATCGGTACCGAGCGAGCTCTCGAGGTCGCCGGCGAGTACACCGACGACCGCGCGTACCTCGTGCAGGCCGAGGCCGAGAAGGCGGCCGGCGTCTGAACCGCGAACGACCCGTTTCTGGCCGCTATTCCGAGTTCCGGTCTCTCCGAGCCTTTATCCCTGATGAGGGGACCAGACTGTCGCGATGCGCCGACTGCTGGTCGCCCTCGTCCTCGTCTACTGTCTCCCAGCGACTGCGATGTCGGCGGTGACGGCCGGACCCGGTTCGATGCCCTCTCCCGGTGCGACGCCATCTCCCGGCGCGACGCTCACCCCCGACCTGGCGCCCGCCGGGTCCCAGCCCGCCATCGTCGAACTGTACCCGAATCCCATCGCAGAAGGCGACGCTGGCGAGTACGCCGTCGTCTCGCTGCCGGCCGACGCTGACCCCGCTGAGTACGTCTTCACCGACGGCGAGGCCACCGTCTCGCTGGCCAACGCGTCGGCCGGCGCGCGCGTGGCCGTCGCGAACGACCCGAGCGCGGCGAACCTGACCGACTACCCGATTCTCGTCGAATCTTCGCTCTCGCTGGCGAACGGCGGTGAGGCCGTCCGGATCGAACGTAACGCGACCGTCGTCCACGAACGCCGCTACCGCGACGCACCGGAGGGCGAGAGAGCGACCTGGAACGACACCCGGATCCGCTGGCGGCAGGTCGGCGCGACCGATAGACCCGTCGTCCGCGGCGACGCCAGTCGGGTCCGCGCCTTCGTCCTCCCCGATTCGCCCGCCGTCCCGATGGAGACGCTCCGTGACGCCGACCGGAAAATTCTCCTCGGCGGGTACACCCTGACCTCCGAGCGTGTGGCGGACGCGCTCGTCCGCAAGCACGAGCGTGGGGTCACGGTTCGGGTGCTACTGGAGGGCGACCCGGTCGGGGGGCGAACGCAGCGCGAGGCCGACCTCCTCGACCGCCTCGTCGCGGCCGGCGTCGAGGTGCGCCTCGTCGGTGGCGAGCACGCCCGCTACGACTACCACCACGCCAAGTACGCCGTCGTCGACGACCGTGCGGTCGTCCTCACGGAGAACTGGAAACCGGCCGGAACGGGCGGGAACAGCAGCCGCGGCTGGGGCGTCGTGACCGACCAACCTCGTATCGTCGACGGACTCGAAGCGACGTTCCGGGCGGACGCGGGCTGGCGCGACGCGCGGCCCTGGAACGACTTTCGGCGGGGGCGCCAGTTCGAGCGCGGCGAGCGGTCCGTCGGCGGCTATCCGACACGCGTCGAAGCCAGCGAGGTCGACGTGGAACGAACAGACCTGCTGGTCACGCCCGACAACGCCCAGCAGCGACTCGTTCGGAGTATCGACGCGGCCGACGACTCCGTCGACGTCGTCCAGGTGACCCTGGGCGACTGGGACTCCCCGCTCGTCAAAGCCCTCCGGCGGGCCGCCCGCCGCGGCGTCGACGTCCGACTTCTCTTGGGCAACGCCTGGTACAACCGGGAGGATAACCAGGCGCTGGCCGACCGCTTCGACGAGTGGGCGAGCGACCGGGACGTCTCGTTCTCCGTGAAACTCGCCAAGTCAGGGGACCGGTACGAGAAGATTCACGCGAAGGGTGCCATCGTGGACGACGACCGGGTCGTTCTGGGGAGTCTGAACTGGAACGAGCAGGCGGCAACGAACAATCGGGAGGTGATCCTGCTCCTCTACGGTGACGAAGTGGCCGACTACTACGGAGATGTCTTCGACGCGGACTGGGGCGGTGGGAAGCCGGAACTGCCTGTGGGACTGATCGGTGCTGTGGTGGGGTGTCTGATCGTGGCTGGTCTGGTCGCGCGACGTCTGGAGTTCGAGAGATGATGCACTAGTCGCCACTGGTGAAATACTGGGCGGCTGGTGGGTTCGTACTTCTCGCTGCGATCACAGACGCAAACAACTTGAAAGCCCTCGGCGCGCTCGCGCGCCCTGAGCGGGATATCCTCGCTCCTCCGTCGCTCGGATAGGGCCCGCTCAGCCCACGCGACCGCGCCTCGCCCTTTCAGTCCACCAGGACAACGTCGCTCGCGCGCGGAGGCGCTCGCGATTATAACCACCACTCCTCGGATTCGCGCCGTCCGGCGCGAATCACGTTTCCTGACCGCTCCGCAACCGCCGGGCCGGGAGCGGCGTTTATGCCGCGACCAGGGGAAGGGCAGGGCCTGCGGTGCTGAACCTGGGGTCCTCGTGAGCGAAGCGAACGAGGGCTCGTCAGAGCTCGCTCTGACGGTGGACTGAAAGGGCGAGACGGGCTCCGGGAACCCCGGTCCCACAAGCACCGGAACGGAGTGAGGAGCGCAGTGGGGCCGCGGGACTGGAGCGCGCCGAGGGCTTTCTACGTGTCGCTGTCTCTCTTTTTCACAGAGTCCATTCCACAGAACCACCCACTCAGTACACGTGTCTACCGAACGAATACCACAGAGAAACGCAATCCGGAGCGTCGGGACCGGTCCGCAGACTCGGGCTCTTAGTCGTCCGAGAGGGCGCCGGAGTGTTGCAGGTCCTCGTCGATTTCGGCGTCGGCCATCTTCTCGACGAGCGCGTCGATGACTTCCTCGCGCATGCCCTCGACGAACTTGATGGAGCCGACGACGAGGTGGCCGCCGCCGGAGACGCCGCCGCCGGCGATCTCGTCGGTGAGTTCGGTGACGTACTCGGGGATGTCGAGGCGGACGCCGTCGGAGCGGAGGACGGCGAAGTCGGGGCCGTAGCCGATGGTGATGACGGGGTCGCCGGTTTCCTCGACCTTCTCGTCGTGGATTTTGCCGGTCGTCTTCCCGGGCGCGGGGTAGGTAAAGCGGTAGGCGTGGTTCTCGACGTCGAGGCGGTAGAGGTGGGCCCCGCTGTCGAGGGTCTCGTGTTCGACGTGGCTCGTGGCGGCGTCGAGTTGCTTCTCGACGTCGCGCTCGGCGCGGGTCGCCAGGAACTCGACGATCTCTTCGTGACGGTCGCGGTCGTCACAGGAGACGTTGAGCACGTCGTTGATGAGTTCGCGGCCGTCGCTGTAGCGCAGCCAGTGGGTGGCGTAGTCGAGCGCCTCGCCGACGTCTCTGAGGTCCTGCTCGTCGTAGCCCACTTCCTTCGCGAGGTCGACGTAGTCGGGCATCGCCTCCCCCTCGGAGCGGTCCGAGACGCCGGCGACGGCGGGGACGTGGCGCAGGTCGTCGGTCAGCGACGGGTCGATCATCCGGGCGAGTTCGACGCACATCATCCCGGTCGTGATGCGGTAGTCCTCGTCGTGGAGGTAGGGGTTGACGTGCTCGTCGATGAGCGGCTCGACGGCCTCGGGGTCGGGGTGGTGGTGGTCGACCACGAGGATGGGGATGTCGTAGTGGCGGAGGTTGCGGTAGGCGGGCGTGTCCTCTTCCGTGCTCCCGTTGTCGAGCATGCACAGCATCGGGAGCTTCTGGCCGTGGCGCTCCCGGTTCTCGAGGGCGAAGTTGAGGTCGCGCGTGACGTCTTCGAGTTCGTAGAAGGGCGCCTTGCTCGGGAGGCGCTTGAGCAAGTGTCGGGGCGCCTCGTCGTCCTGGTAGTGTTCTGCGATGAACCGTTCGAGCGCGAGCTGGAGGGGGACGCTGGCGCAGAGGCCGTCACCGTCGGCGTGGTGTCGCAGGCGAATTGGGCGTCCTTCCAGAACGGTACGACGGAGTCGCCGGGCGACGTCGCGGAGGTCGTCCCAGAGCTTGTCGAAGGCCTCCCACTCGACGAGCGGGTCGATGTCCTCGGGCTTGGCGGCCTCGTCGAGTGCAGCGTCGAGTTCCTCGCGCACGTCGGCAGCGGCGGCGTCGTCGACGACGGTTATCTCGTTGGCCTCCAGCTGGATGCCGCCGTTGCGCTCCTCGACGTGGCCGGCGAGGCGAACGATTTCGCCGAGTTGGACGTCGGGGTACGCGCGCACGCCGGCCTCCTCGAAGGCGGCACACGGGACGATGCCGGAGCCGTCGCGGACCTGGAAGATGGTCGGGCCGCCGGTCTGGTTGATCTGGAGCACCTCGCCGGTGATGACGACGGTCTCGCCGGTCATCCCCTCGAGGTCGGCGACGTCGGCCTCGTCGCCGTGGGCGCGGTACTGGGTCTCGTACTCGGCGATTTCGACTTCGTCGAAGCTGACGTCGCCGTCCTCGCGGACCTCGCCGAGTTCCACGACGAGTTCGTCGCCGACGTCGGGGTCCGTGTGGAGATTCGACGCGTGGACGAGCCCGGAGACGGGCCCGGAGAGGTCGACGAAGACGCCGTACTCCATGACGCCGTTGACGGTTCCGAGGTACAGTTCACCCTCCTCGACGTCGTCGAGGGTACAGCTATCGGCGAGTTCGTAGACGACGGCTTCCGCCTCGGAAGCCTCTGCACCGTTTCCGGTGCCGGTGGGCGGAGACATTTGACCGTTCTTCGGCGTTACCGGGTTTTTATGCTTCGGTCTGGTCCCGAGAGTTTCGATCCCTGAATCTTCCGGTTACAAATGCTATCGCCATCACGGCCCTGCTTGCGGTCGTCGCAGCACGCGAACAGACGAACCCGCCATACCCACCGTCCTTTTAGCGCCAGCCTAGTCGGAACGCTTAGAAAGCGGCCGGCACGAAAAGGATGCTATGCCGCTGTTTCGCTCGGGTGGGATCCTCGGCATCGCCGAGTCGGCCCTCGAGTTCGCGCTGGCAGCCTCGGAGGAGAGTCACCCCAACGAGTACATGGGAATGCTTCGCGGCGAGGACGCGAGCAAACTCGGGCTGGACGAGGACGGCACCGTCCTGACCGACGTCCTCGTCATTCCCGGCACGGAGTCCAATCCCGTCAGCGCGACGGTCAAGACGAATATGGTTCCGAACGACCTCCGCTCTGCGGGGTCGGTCCACTCCCACCCGAACGGTGTTCTCCGGCCGAGCGACGCCGACCTGGCGACGTTCGGCAAGGGGAAGGTCCACATCATCATCGGGGCGCCCTACGGCTGGGACGACTGGCAGGCGTTCGACCGGGACGGCGAACCGATCGACCTGCGGGTACTCAACGTCGACCCGCCGGAGGAGGCCTTCTTCGACTTCGACCAGGCGGACATCGACGCCGAGCTACGGGAGGACGAGTGGTGACTTCGCCCGTCGTCGCCCAGGGGACGTTCGACATCCTCCATCCGGGGCACCTCCACTACCTGCGCGAGGCGGCGGCGATGGGTGACGAACTCCACGTCATCATCGCACGGTCCACCAACGTCACCCACAAGGCGCCGCCCATCGTCCCCGACGAGCAGCGTCGGGAGATGGTCGCCGCGCTGGATCCGGTCGACCACGCGAGGCTCGGCCACCCCGACGACATCTTTGTTCCGATCGAAGAGATAGAACCGGACGTCGTGGCGCTGGGGTACGACCAGCACCACGACGACGAAGCCATCGCCGCTGCCCTCGCCGACCGAGGCATCGACGCCGAGGTGCGCCGGGCGTCGGGCCGTGAGATGGACGACGACTACCTGCTCTCGACGGGGCGCATCATCGACCGGATTCTCCAGGATCGGGGCCCGGACTAGCGACTGGCCAATCTGTCACTGCTGTGGAGCGGCGCCGGAACGTACGGTCGAAGATTGCTTCTCCGACCATTTCGACGTTCTCAGTTTCGAATAGATTCCGGCGTGCGAGGCAATTGCCGATACGCGCGACTACGACTACCGTTCTCGCGAACACGATCGCTTCGCTGTCGACCACGTCAAAACGCCGTCACTCGTGGAATCACACAAAGGTAAAGGGTCCCTCACCCGAATGTGTACCCAGTTCGCCGCGGGTGCGGACGGTCGAAGAACGACCGCGATGCGGCGCAGGGACAGTCACGGAGCGCTATGACACGCGAAGGCAGGAAACTGCAATCGACTGCGGTTCGGAATCTGCACGCGCTCGGGTTGAGTGAGTACGCCGCGAAGACGCTCGTGGCGCTCTCGCGAATCGACGGCGGGTCCGCCCGTGACGTGAGCGACTCGTCGTCGGTCCCACGGACGCGCGTCTACGACGCAGTCGAGGAACTCGCCGACCGGGGCTTCGTCAGGGTGCGGGAGACCCATCCCAAGGAGTTCAAGCCGGTCTCTCCCAGGCGGATCCGCCGCGCGTTCTACCGCGAGTACGTCTACAGGCAGCTCGTGGCGGAACTCGGCCTTCGGGCCATCGGCTCCCCGGCCGACGAACCCGTCGCTCGCGGCCTGGTCGTCGTAACCGGGACAGGAGCCGTGGCCCGGCGCTTCCGCTCGTCGATAGCCGGGGCGGACGACCGCCTCACGTACGTCTCGGTCGGCGACACGCCGTCCGAGGCCGTCCTCCAGGCCGCTGACGCGGCGACCGACCGGGGTGTCGCGGTGCGAATCGTCGTCGTCGGCGACGTCGGGACGGCGGACGTCGGTGACGCCGTCCCGGACGCCACTATCCTGTCGGTCCGGGACACCGCGACACCGCCGAACGACCGCAGTCGCTTCCTCGTCGCCGACGACACCATCGCGCTGCTCGGAACCTGGGTAGACGGGAGGACTGAGATCGGCCTGGTCAGCGAGGGCTCCGGATCGGACGTCACGGCGCTCCTCCAGCAGGTCGTCGACACCTGGCTGGCGGACGCCGAGTGATTGGATCCCCCCCAGTCTGCCAGATGTCCCTCGGAGCGACTTTGAAATTTATTCAGACAATCACAAAATGCTTTTCACCTGTCGTTCCGGTCGGGTGTGTATGGAAGGTGGCAGTCGAGGATGGTGGCAGCAATGAGCCAGCCGACAGACGACAGGCAGCCTGAGGGGTCGGTCTGTGGTGGGG
>Ga0075106_1000190_pt1 | contig 34639 bp, 32 predicted proteins | sample AntDeeMetag02WF4_FD_69796 | JGI IMG/M metagenome (GOLD analysis project Ga0075106, IMG submission 69796) | Saline lake microbial communities from Deep Lake, Antarctica - Antarctic Deep Lake Metagenome 02WF4 | ecosystem: Environmental > Aquatic > Non-marine Saline and Alkaline > Saline | place... | reverse complement strand
CGGAGTCCAGCCAAATTTTCACCCGTTATCCGGCAGTGATGAAGTCAAAGCACTTGCTCGACTTCATCACCGATTACCTGCGGATTATTAGCACGGGCAACATGGCGTCTCACGAGCTCGAAGGCATGATGGAGAATGAAATCGAAAGTCGCCAGCATGAACTTGAAGAGCCCGCTCACGCCGTCAACAAAATTGCCGATGCCTTGCCCGGTCTGGGCATCGTGGCCGCGGTTCTGGGGATCGTGATTACCATGAACTTCCTGACCGAAGGGCCGGAAAAAATCGGTTTAAGTGTGGCGGCCGCTTTGGTCGGTACGTTTTTGGGTATCTGGATGGGTTATGGCTTTGTTGGCCCCACGTCTATTGCTCTGGAGCATTCGGCGAAGTATGAGCTGAAAGCCTACGACTGCGTGAAATCCGCCATTGTCGCCACGGTTTCCGGGCAGGCGCCGCAAATGGCCATTGAATTCGGTCGCAAGTCCCTGCCCACCGACAAGCGGCCGGGATTTCAGGAACTCAACGATCACGTGCGCTCAAAATAGTGCGCCGGCAAGTACCGGGCGATACGGAGTAAGGCGTGGAAGAACAGCCGATAATCATCAAGCGCAAAAAGAAGGTGGTCGCCGGGCACCATGGTGGCTCCTGGAAGGTCGCGTTTGCCGACTTTGCCACCGCCATGATGGCGTTCTTCCTGGTTTTGTGGCTGACCGCCACGGCATCGCCGGAGCAAAAGCTGGCCGTTGAAGGGTATTTCAAAGACCCTGTTGGTTTCACCGAGGGCGGCTCTCCGAGTCCTGTTGACCTGGGTGGCAGTGCGTCGGTGGTTCAGGAATCGACTCAGGACGTGGCTCCGAACCAGATACAGATTGAAGATGAAACCATTGACGAGTTATCGGAAACGCTTGAACAGCGAAGAATGCAGCAGTTATATCAGGAACTGGACGAACGCATAGAACAAAGCGATACCCTGCAGGAGTTCAAGGACCAGTTACTGATCGACATTACCGATGAAGGCTTGCGTATCCAGATCGTTGATCGCTCTGGCCGCCCCATGTTCGACAGCGGCAGGGACGAGCTCAAGTATTACTCGCAGGATATTCTGTTTGAGTTGGCCGACACGCTGGGCTCTGTAAATAACAAGCTCAGCATCACAGGCCATACCGACTCCACTCCCTTTAGCGGCCGGCCAGGCTATACCAACTGGGAGTTGTCGGCCGACCGAGCCAACACGGCGCGCCGGGCCCTGGTGGCCGGTGGTGTGCGCCCGGAACAAATCGGCCGGGTGGTGGGCCTGAGTGATTCGGTGCTGTTCGAGAGGGACAACCCGACGGCGCCGGTAAACCGCCGAATTTCCATCATCGTGCTCAACAAGAAAACCGCTGACGATATACAGACTGACGCTTCACAACAGGATCGACCGTTGATTGACCTGACGCAGCCGGACGAAGAGCAGGAGCAGCAGGCTCGCGAACAGCTGGAGGGTGGTGACTGGTTCAATACGCCGGACGAGCCTGGCGCAGACGAATTCAACTGGTAGCAGGCCGCTGTTACAGCGGCTTCAATCCCCGGGCCTGCTGCTCGGTCATGCTCTGAAGAATTCGATGGAAACTCTTCAGTCGCGCCCGTGAAATCTCCCCGGATTCAGCGGCAGCATCCAGTGCACAGCCCGGGTCGCCCAGATGCCGGCAATTGCGGAACTTGCACAGCCCGATCAGCGGGCGGATCTCCCGGAAGCCATATTCCAGCTCCTGCGGGGTCATGTGCCACAGACCGAACTCCCGTATGCCCGGCGAATCAATCAGATCCCCGCCCATGGGCAGATGGAACAGCTTTGCGGTTGTTGTTGTGTGAATGCCTTTACCGGTGCTTTCTGACACCGCACCAACCCGCAGATATTCATCCGGCAATAAAGTCTGGATGATCGACGACTTGCCCACCCCGGACTGACCCACAAACACGCTGGTCTGATCTTTCACCAGCGCTTCGACCTCTGGTGCCGGCGCCTCCTGATTGCTGGCTGCCGAGGTGCGCACCACCTGATAGCCGAGTTTCTGATAGCGAGAGAGCAGAGTATCGATCTGTTCCCGGTTATGGTCGCCGATCAGGTCGGTTTTGTTCAGCAGAATCACCGCCGGAATATCGGCCGTTTCCGAGGCAACGAGGTAGCGGTCAATCAGGCTGTCGTGAGGCTCCGGCTCTGGGGCGATCACCAGAATAATGTGATCAATGTTTGCCGCCACCGGCTTCAGCGCCCCAAAGTTATCCGGTCGTTGCAGCAGGTTGTCCCGGTCACACCGGGCGACAATCACCCCGGCCTCACTTTTCCCCGGTCGCCAGATCACCCGGTCGCCGGTCACCAGACTAGAAATGTTGGCTCGCACGAAACACCGGAATACCCGCCCCGCGTCATCACCTTCCAGCGCCTCGATATCCAGTTGCTGGCCAAAGTGCGCAATCACCAGTCCCTGTTGCTCTGGCCCCAGCTCACCGGCATCGGCCTGTTCCTGAACGACCTTTTCCTTGAGAGCTGCGCGGTTAGCACGATCTTTCTGGATTTTCTCGATGCGCCATTGCTGGCGTTTGTTCAATCTACGTTTGGCCATGTGGTTACACGTTGTTCCGGGAATGTGGTGTGACACATGATACGTGAATCATGGACAATGGTCAGAACTTCGGTGCCTTTCCGCTAACTTGTAGTATGAGAGTGCGGTGCAGGGTGCCGGGCGGGTAAGGCTTTCCAGGAGACGCTACGAGCACATCCCTGTGCGCTTAGCTGAAGCCATCCATGGCTTCAGATACTCCTGGAAAGCCTTACCCGCCCGGCCCTGTCTGTCTCAGTGCTGTTCTCTCATGCATGTTAATCATTTGCGGAAGAGGCATCGCAGAAATGTTATAGGCCGTTGAGAGCCGTTTCCATAGATGCGAAACCGATCAGTTTCTCTTGGCGGCGCGAGTGATGTTCGAGCGTGTGGGCGTGGGTTGGCTTCACGGGACTGTCTGCAGCAGGGATGCTGCAGTCAAGCGTACAGGGACGTATTCACAGCGTGTCCCGTGAAGCCAACCCACGCCCGCACCGGCACCCAAATTAAAGAGGCGCAAAAGAGAATGACAGAGCAAAACAGAAAGCTGGTATGGATCGATCTGGAAATGACTGGTCTGGACCCGGAGAAAGAACGGATCATTGAAATGGCCACCATCATCACTGATTCGGAGTTGAACACTGTCGCCGAAGGCCCGGTGATCGCCATCAACCAGCCAGACAGCCTGCTGGATGCCATGGATGAATGGTGCACCAACACCCACGGTGCCAGCGGCCTGACCCAGCGAGTCAAAGACAGCGCCATCAGCGAAGCCGAGGCGGAACAGCTGACCCTGGAGTTTCTCAAGGAACACCTCTCAGCCGGCGAATCCCCACTGTGCGGCAACAGCATCGGCCAGGACCGTCGCTTCCTGGTTAAATACATGCCAGAACTGGAAGACTTCTTCCACTACCGTAACCTTGACGTCTCCACCATCAAGGAACTCGCCCGCCGTTGGCGCCCCGACGTACTCGACGGTGTGAAAAAGAAAGGCAGCCACCTGGCACTGGACGACATCCGCGATTCCATCGACGAATTGCGCCACTACCGGGAAACCTTCTTCAAACTATAAGCCGTGCCGGCGCAGCGCCCAGGCCACGTGCTCGCGCACCAGTTCCGAAGGGTGATCCGCTCGCTGTTTCAGTGCCTCGATGACCGGGATAGTCGATGGGGCATTACCCAGCCCGACCGCCAGGTTGCGAAGCCAGTTCTCATAGCCGGTGCGGCGGATGGCGGAGCCTTCGGTACGCTTCAGAAACTCCTGCTCAGTCCAGAGAAACAGCTCCGCCAGGCTGCTGTTATCCAGATTATGGCGGGGCTGAAAGTCGTCTTCCTGGCTTGGTTTGCTGAACTTGTTCCAGGGGCAGACCAACTGGCAATCGTCGCAGCCGAACACCCGGTTGCCCATTTTTGAGCGCAGCTCTTCCGGGATCGGGCCTTTCAGTTCGATGGTGAGATAGCTGATGCAGCGCCGGGCATCGAGCAAGTGGGGGCCCACAAAGGCATCGGTGGGGCAGATGTCCAGGCAGGCTGAACAGGAACCGCAGTGCTGACTTTCAAAGGGCTCATCCACCGGTAGTGGTGCGCTGGTAAAAATTTCGCCCAGGAAAAAATACGAGCCGGCTTTCGGGTGAATCACCATGTTGTTTTTGCCGATCCAGCCCAGTCCGGCTCGTTGGGCCAGGCCGCGCTCCAGCACGGGGGCACTGTCGACGAACGCACGGTAGTCATAGCCGCTGACCGCCTCATCAATCCACCTGGCCAGAGTGGCCAGGCGCTTGCGCATCAGTTTGTGGTAGTCCCGGCCCAGCGCATAGCGAGTGATGTAGGCCTTTTCCCGGTTAGTGAGTACTTGTTTCGGGTTGTCCGGGGCGTTCAGGTAATCCAGGCGCACGGAAATAACCCGGGTTGTGCCGGGGACCAGGGAATCCGGGGTGTAGCGTTTGTCGCCATGGTCTGCCATGTAGCCCATTTGCCCGTGATACCCCGCTGCCAGCCAGCGTTGAAGGCGTTCGGCGTGAGGGCCGGTGCTGGCGTGGGTAATGCCGGCGTCGGCGAACCCCAGCTCTCTGGCCCACTGGCGGATGCGCTCCGGGAGGCCGGTGAGGTCGTTGTTTGTAGCGTCGTTGTGCGCCGGGGTAGCCATGATCATTCCTGGGCGGTTTCGGCCTGCGAATATTTAATTTGATTAAGTTATGACCTTTTTTCCTGTTTTGCTATGCTTTACAGGTATCTGGCCAAAGGTCTTAAACCGGTTTCTTTATCTGGAGTTGCGGCAAATGCCGACACGGAGTGCGAATAGTCTACCAGAAGCCCTCTATTCCGCCGATTCAGTGCGGGCCATGGACCATTACCTGATTGACCAGCAGGGCGTGGATGGCTTTGAGCTGATGCAATCGGCGGCCCGGGCGGCTTTTCGTCAGCTGTTGAAATTTTCACCCCAGCCGGAAGCTGTTCTGGTGTTATGCGGCGCCGGCAACAATGGTGGCGATGGCTATCTGATTGCCGCCAATGCATTGCGCCATGGCATGAGTGTGCAGTGTGTAGCGGTAGCTCCGGTCAGTAAACTGTCCGGTGATGCCCTGAAAGCGGCGAACAAGGCCCGGGCGGAGGGGGTGGAAATTGAAGAGTTGTCTGCCCTGACATCAGAGGATCTCGAAGCGAAGCTGTCGGCCGCCACTCTGGTGGTTGATGCCATGTTGGGAACCGGTGTAACCGGAGCGCCCAGAGAGCCGGTTGCCTGGGTTATTCGGGCGATTAATGAAGCCGGTGTGCCGGTGCTGGCGGTGGATCTGCCTTCCGGGCTTGATGTCAGTACCGGCACGGCTGAAGGCGATGTGGTCAGGGCTGCCGTTACCGTCACTTTTATCGGCGCCAAAGCCGGCCTGCATACCGGCACAGGCGCAGGAGTTTGTGGCCAGGTTGTGGTTGAATTACTGGGCATGGAAGAACAGGGGCAGGGCTGTGGTGAGCAGGCCATTGCCGGGCTTTACCGTTGGTCGACTTGCCGGCCGTGGTTCCCCGAACGAGCACTTGATGCGCATAAGGGGCACTTTGGCCATGTTCTGATTGTGGCTGGTGATCTTGGTTTTGGTGGTGCCGGGATGATGGCTGCAGAAGCCGCCGCCCGGTCCGGAGCCGGGTTGGTGTCGTTGGCCACGCGCCCGGAAAACGTGTCCGCGGCTCTGGCCCGTTGCCCGTCAATCATGGTGCATGGCATCACTCATGGCAGCGAAGTGGCGCCACTGTTGCAGCAGACAGACGTGGTGGTCTGCGGCCCCGGCCTGGGTAAGGCCGCCTGGGGTCAGCAATTGCTGCAACAGGTTTTGCAAAGTGGTAAGCCGCGTGTGTTGGATGCTGATGCGCTCAACCTCATGGCAGGCCAGGCACCGCAAAAATTCGAGCATCAGGTGCTTACGCCACACCCCGGGGAAGCGGCCCGCCTCCTGGGCTGTGAAGTGCAGGAAATTGAGGCTGACCGTCTGGCGGCGGCCGAACGCCTGCAGCGAACCTATGGTGGTGTGGTCTTGCTCAAAGGTGCCGGCACCGTGATTACCTCTGGTGTCGGCGTGCCTGCGATTATTGCCGGCGGCAACCCGGGCATGGCGACCGGCGGCATGGGTGATGTGTTGTCTGGCGTTACAGGCGCCCTGCTGGCACAGATGGGCCATGCCGGAAAAGCGACGATTTCGGCTGCCTGTGCCCACCTTGCTGCTGCGGATAGAGCAGCACAGAGCCAGGGGTACATGGGGCTGCTCCCCGCCGATGTTATCGCCGCGCTGGCCGGTGTATTCAGAGAAACGCAGGCAGTCATCGACAGCAGCGACCGGGAGATTGAATGAGCATATTTGGTAATGAGCGCCGGTTTTTTCTGGAAGGCGAATCGGAAACGGAACACCTCGGCGACGAACTGGCGCGACTGGTGAAGGCCTCCGGTCATGGCGCCACGCTGTATCTCGATGGGGATCTGGGCATGGGCAAAACCACCCTCAGCCGGGGGGTTATGCGGTGCCTGGGCCATGAAGGAGCGGTAAAAAGCCCCACCTATACCTTGGTGGAGCCTTATGAAGATCTGGAGCCGCCGGTATACCACTTTGATCTCTATCGGTTGGGAGATCCGGAAGAACTTGAGTATATGGGTATCCGGGATTATTTCTCCGGCAACGCTTTGTGTCTGATCGAGTGGCCGGAACGGGGCAAAGGCGTGCTGCCGGAGCCGGATCTGGAGATCCATATCGAGCGGGAAGGCGAGGGCCGCTCGGTGGTGCTTCGGGCACGGTCGGCCTTTGGCGCTACATTATTGAACGAAATTGAACTGATAGGGTGACACTGATGAGACGCTTTCCCAGGTTCACGGTCGGGTTTCTGCTGGCCATGATGGCCGGCATGGTTTCCGCCGCCAGTAAGGTGGAAGGTGTGCGTATATGGCCCGCACCGGACCACACCCGTGTCGTGTTTGATACCGGAAGCCAGGTTAACCACAACGTGTTTTCCCTGTCATCGCCTGCCCGTCTGGTGATTGACCTGAAGGATGCGTCGATGAAGACGGATTTCAGCTCGGTTGACCTGAGCGGAAGCCCGATAAAACGTATTCGCAGCGCCCCGCGTAACGGCGATGACTTGCGCGTGGTGCTGGACCTGAAAAGTGATATCAAGCCCCGCAGTTTTCTGCTGAAGCCGAATAAACAGTATGGTCATCGCCTGGTGATCGATCTGGTGGATGAAAAAGGTACCCGTGTTGAGCGCGCCAGCAGTCCCACCGTTACCCAGAACTCGCAGGGCAAGCGTGACATTGTGGTGGTGGTTGATGCCGGCCACGGTGGTGAAGACCCGGGTGCTATTGGTCCCAGGGGAACCCGTGAAAAAGACGTTGTGCTCAAAATGTCGGAAACCCTGGCCAGGCTGATTGAACAGCAGCCGGGATACACCGCCAAGCTGACGCGCACCGGTGATTATTACATTGGTTTGAGAAACCGTACGATTCTTGCGCGCAAGTACAATGCGGATCTGTTTGTGTCGGTACATGCTGACGCGTTCCGCACGCCGCAACCAAAGGGGGCTTCCGTGTTCGCACTGTCTCAGCGGGGTGCCACGAGTGAAACGGCACGGTGGCTGGCCCGCAGCGAGAACCGGTCTGACCTGATCGGCGGTGCTGGCAATCTGTCTCTGGAGGGGCGTGATGACATGCTCGCAGGCGTGCTGCTCGATCTGTCGATGACGGCCAGCATCAATGCCAGTCTCGGTGTGGGAAGTTCCATTCTGGGCCGCCTGGGGCAGGTGGCCGACCTGCATAAGCCTGGCGTTGAGCAGGCTGCATTCGCGGTACTCAAGTCGCCGGATATTCCCTCGATTCTGGTCGAGGCCGGGTTCATTTCCAATCCCACGGAAGAGAAAAACCTGGCCACCGAGTGGTATCGCAGCAAGCTGGCAAAAGCGGTCATGGAGGGCATTGACCAGTATTTCCAGAAAACACCGCCACCGGGCACTCTGTTGGCCTGGAGAAAGCAGAATGGCGCCGGCAACAACGTCAGCCAGTACCGGATTCAGCGCGGCGATACCCTGTCCGGAGTGGCCCGGGAAAACCAGACCAGCGTCACGGAAATCATGCGATTTAACGGGATGAACGATGATCGTGTTATGGTAGGGCAAACCATTCGCATTCCTTCGTCCTGATCATGAGGTAAGTCCCGGATATGCCCCACATTCAGTTGCTCACACCCCGGCTGGCCAACCAGATTGCAGCCGGTGAGGTCGTGGAGCGGCCCGCTTCCGTTGTTAAAGAGCTGGTGGAGAACGCTCTGGATGCCGGGGCCACCCGGGTTGATATTGAAATCGAGCAGGGCGGTGCCAAGCTGATCCGGGTGCGGGATGATGGTTCCGGTATCGGAGAATCAGATCTGCCGCTGGCTCTCAGCCGCCATGCTACCAGCAAGATAACCACCCTTGATGACCTGGAAGCGGTGGGTACGCTGGGCTTTCGCGGCGAGGCCCTGGCCAGTATCAGCTCAGTTTCCCGCCTGGCTCTGACGTCCCGCACCGTGGAGCAGGAAGCGGCTGCCCGGGTAGAGGTGGAAGGCCGTGATATGGACGCCAGCATTTCCCCGGCGGCCCATCCGGTAGGCACCACGGTGGAAGTGCGCGACCTGTTCTTCAATACTCCGGCCCGCCGCAAGTTCCTGCGTACCGAAAAAACCGAATTCAATCACGTGGACGAGTGCATTCGCCGGCAGGCGTTGAGCCGGTTTGATGCCGGTTTTACCCTGCGGCATAACCAGCGGGTGGTGCAAAGCCTGCGTCCGGCCGAGTCTGAACTGGACCGGGAGCGCAGAATCGGTTCACTCTGTGGGCAGCAGTTTATCGACAATGCGGTGCTGATTGACGCCGAAGCAACCGGTTTGCGGCTGTGGGGCTGGGTGGCTTTGCCCACGTTTTCACGCAGCCAGGCGGATTTGCAGTATTTCTTCGTGAACGGCCGGGTTATCCGCGACAAACTGGTGGCTCATGCCGTTCGCCAGGCCTATCGGGATGTGCTTTACAATAATCGCCACCCTGCGTTTGTGTTGTATCTCGAGGTGGATCCCGCCACGGTAGACGTCAATGTGCATCCCACCAAGCACGAAGTGCGATTCCGTGATGGCCGGCTGGTGCACGATTTCATCTTCCGCACCCTGCACCGGGCACTGGCCGATGTTCGCCCGGACGACCACTTCCGTGGTGCCGTGGCCCAGTCTTTTGGGCGCGAAGAGGCCTCCGGGCCGGCAGCCGAACAGCACTCTCCATCATCCGTGCAGTCTTCTGGTTATGGTGCGTCAGGTTATTCTGGCGCAATGGGCAGTTTTGATCGGCCGGCATCGCCCCAGTCGAACCAGCAATGGCAGGCCAGCGATCAGATGGCCTTTTACCAATCGCTTAACGAAGGCGGCGGGGTGGAAGCGCAGCCGGGCCACCAACCAGCAGGCTCACAACCCGGGTTTGCGACGACACCGCCGCAGGATGGCGAAGAAGAGCCACCGCTGGGTTACGCTATCGCCCAGTTGCACGGCATCTATATTCTCGCCCAGAGCCGTGCCGGCATGATTGTGGTGGATATGCACGCTGCCCATGAACGCATCACCTATGAGCGTATGAAGCGTGCATTGGTGGAGCAGGATCTTAAAAGTCAGCCATTGCTTGTGCCGGTGTCGCTGGCGGTCAGTCAGAAAGAGGCCGCCCTGGCAGAGAGTCATGGCCAGGAGTTGCAACAGCTCGGTTTGCAGATAGAACGTATCGGCCCGGAAACTCTGGCCGTGCGCCAGATTCCGGCGTTGCTTCGGGGTGCTGATACCGAGCAGCTGGTTCGCGATGTGCTGGCGGATGTGATCGAGCACGGCCAGAGTGACCGGGTGGAGGCGATGACGCACGAACTGTTGGGCACCATGGCCTGTCACGGTTCGGTGCGGGCCAACCGGCAACTGACTATTCCGGAAATGAACTCCCTGTTGAGGGACATGGAAGCCACCGAGCGCAGCGGCCAGTGCAATCACGGCCGCCCCACCTGGACACTGGTGACGCTTTCCGAACTGGACAAGCTGTTTCTCCGTGGGCGTTGAATCGTATGACCAGCACTGAGAAACAGCCTACCGGACATCAACCACCGGCCATTTTCCTGATGGGGCCAACTGCATCGGGCAAAACCGATCTGGCGATAGCCCTCTGCGAACGCCTGCCCTGCGAGATCATCAGTGTCGATTCGGCCATGATCTATCGGGGCATGGACATAGGTACCGCCAAGCCTTCGGCCGAGGAACTGGCCCGGGCGCCTCATCGCCTGATTGATATCTGCGACCCGGCGGAAACCTATTCAGCGGCGGATTTTCGCCGTGATGCGCTGGCAGAGATGGCCGATATTACTGCCCGTGGCAATATTCCCCTGCTGGTTGGCGGTACCATGATGTATTTCAAGGCGCTGCTGAGCGGTATGTCCAATCTGCCAGCCGCGAGCCCAGAATTACGTAATCGTATAGAACAGGAAGCGGAGGCTTACGGCTGGGAACGTTTGTACCAGGAGCTGGTCGAAAAGGATCCTCAGGCCGCGGGGCTGATTCACCAGAATAACCGGCAGCGGCTGATGCGCGCTATTGAGGTCGTTCGCCTGACTGGCAAGCCGATTTCACAGTTCTGGCGATCCGGAACTGAAGGCGGCGACAAACCAGAGCGGTCTGATGTCGATGATTTCACGTATACCACACGGTGGCAGGCAGACGAGACCGCCTGCCTGCCGTATACTGTGTTCCAGTTTGCGTTGGCCCCCGCTGAGCGTGCGGTTTTGCACCAGCGCATACAGCAGCGTTTTCTGGCCATGCTGGAGGGCGGTTTTCTGGATGAGGTCCGGGGCTTGATGGCTCGAGGCGACCTGCATCCCGACCTGCCTTCGATGCGTTGTGTCGGTTATCGCCAGGCCTGGGATTACCTGGCCGGCAATGCTGATTACCAGACGTTTGTAGACAGAGGTGTCGCAGCCACCCGCCAACTGGCAAAACGACAGTTGACCTGGTTGCGGAAATGGCAGGATGTTCGCTGGCTGACTTCTGCCGACTCGCTATTGGTGCTGGAAACCTTGAAAAATTCCGGGCTCCACGCCACATTGAAAGCTGATAATTGACGATCTGCACATACAAATATACAGGAGAAAACTCATGTCAAAAGGGCACTCCCTACAAGACCCTTACCTTAACGCCCTGCGCAAGGAGCGCATCCCGGTATCCATCTTCCTGGTTAACGGCATCAAGCTACAGGGGCAGGTTGAATCGTTTGACCAATTCGTGATTCTGTTGAAGAACACAGTCAGCCAGATGGTCTACAAGCACGCTATTTCCACAGTGGTTCCGGCGCGTAATGTCCGTATTCCGCCGCAGAACCCGGCAGAGGAAGGTGAGCCTGAATCTGAAGAGTGATTGCCTGCCTTTCCGGTTTTTTACACCCGCGTTCCAGGTCAGCCCCGTGCTGAAAGGGTCGCGGGTGTTTGTTTTCTTGGAGTTGATCAAACTTGTTTGAACGTCCTGATGTCGGAGAACGGGCGGTTCTCGTTCACATAGATTTCACCGTCCACGATGGCACCGAAGACCCCGGTGAATTCCGGGAACTGGTTACATCCGCTGGCGTAGAACCGGTTGACACGGTGACGGGTTCTCGCAAGCAACCCAGTCCACGCCTCTTTGTCGGTGAAGGCAAGCTGGAAGAAATTCGGGATGCTGTCGCCGCTAACGAGGCGGACATCGTGTTATTCAACCACGCCCTGAGCCCAAGCCAGGAACGCAATATCGAGCGAGAGCTCAAGTGCAGAGTGTTGGATCGTACCGGTGTGATTCTGGATATTTTCGCCCAGCGGGCACGAACCCACGAAGGCAAGCTGCAGGTCGAGCTGGCCCAGTTGGAGCACATGTCTACCCGGCTGGTACGGGGCTGGACCCACCTTGAACGTCAGAAAGGCGGCATTGGCCTGCGCGGCCCGGGTGAAACCCAGCTGGAAACCGACCGTCGACTGTTGCGGGAACGCATCAAGTCCATTAACAAACGTCTGGAAAAAGTACGCAAACAGCGTGACCAGGGGCGACGGGCGAGAAAACGGGCAGATATCCCGACAGTGTCGCTGGTGGGGTATACCAACGCCGGAAAATCCACCCTGTTCAACCACATCACCACCTCAACGGTTTACGCAGCGGATCAGCTGTTTGCGACTCTGGATCCGACCCTGCGCCGGCTGGAACTTCCGGATATCGGGCCGGTGGTCATGGCTGATACGGTGGGGTTCATCCGTCACCTGCCGCATAAACTGGTAGAGGCCTTTCGGGCTACTCTGGAAGAGACCGTTCAGGCTTCGCTGCTGTTGCACGTCGTTGACTGCCATGACAATCGGCGTGACGAAAACATTGAGCAGGTAGAAAGCGTACTGGCGGAAATCGGCGCCGACGAAATTCCGATGCTGCAGGTGTTCAACAAGATTGATCTGCTGGAAGACTTCGAGCCGAGGATCGACCGCAACGAAGAGGGCATCCCGGTTCGCGTCTGGGTATCGGCTGTTTCCGGCCAAGGGTTGGAACTGTTGTTCGATGCCATTGTCGAACGGCTGGCTGAAGATGTGGTGCATCACTTTGTGTTGCTCGGTCCGGCGGACGGCAAACTGCGAGCTCTGCTTCACGAAGCGGGTTCGGTACTCAGTGAAGAGCATCGTGAAACTGGTGATACGGTTGTGGAGGTGCGCCTGCAGAACCGTGACTGGTTGCAGTTACTCAGCCGGGCCGGGGCGGAGGAAAGCACGGTCAGGCTGGAAGACGGTTAAACCGCTGCAAGTGCACTATTGCCGGGGCGATTATAAATCCCTAGTATTGCAGCCATTCGAATAAACACGAACGGAGAGAACTATGGCCTGGAATGAACCGGGTGGAAACCGCAACGATAACGATCCCTGGGGAACCGGTGGTAATCGTGGCGGCAATGATCAGGGCCCGCCAGATCTGGACGAGGCGCTGAAAAAAGGGCTCGACAAGCTCAACCGCATGCTGGGTGGCAAAGGTGGCAATTCAGGCAATTCCGGCGGTGGCAAGCGTTCCGGCGGTGGTGCTGGTTTTGGCGCTATTCTGGCCATTGCTGCGATTCTTGTTGCCGGCTATGTCGTCTTCCAGTCGTTCTATACAGTAGACGAACAGGAACGGGCGGTCGTTCTCCGTTTTGGTGAGTATGATCGCACCGAAATGCCGGGTCTGCGTTTCAAGGTTCCATTGATTGACAATGTAACCAAGGTTCGCGTGACTAACGTTCGTTCGGCCGAATCAACCGGCCAGATGCTGACCCAGGACGAGAACCTGGTGTCGGTTGATCTGCAGGTTCAGTACCGTGTGGGCGATGCCGAAGCGTATGTGCTGAACGTTCGGGATTCCAACGAGGCGCTCGCCTTTGCGACCGACAGTGCTCTGCGCCACGAGGTCGGCAGCTCGACTCTGGACGGCGTGTTGACTGAAGGTCGTGCCGAGCTGGGTGTTCGCGTACAGGAGCGTTTGCAGAACTTCCTGACTGAGTACGGGGCAGGCCTGGAGATTGTTCGGGTCAACGTCGAGAGCACCCAGCCGCCGCCTGCGGTTCAGGATTCTTTCCGCGAAGTGCAACGTGCCCGGGAAGACGAACAACGCCTGAAAGAAGAAGCGGAAACCTATCGCAACAAGATCGTTCCGGAAGCTCGCGGTCAGGCTCAGCGACTGATTGAAGAGGCCAATGCCTACAAGCAGGAAGTCGTCCAGCGGGCTCGTGGTGAAACTTCGCGCTTCAGGGAAATGCTGGCGGTTTATGAGATGTCGCCGGTAGTCACCCGTGAACGCATGTATCTCCAGGCCGTGGAACAGGTTCTGTCGAACAGCAGCAAGATCTTCGTGGACACTGAAAGCAGTGGCAACATGATGTATCTGCCTCTGGACCGGTTGACGCAAACGGTGCAGTCGGCCAGTGGGGCACGCTCGTCCGGAAACAGCAGCTCGCAGCAGCAGGTGGATATCCAGAAACTGACCGACCAGGTACTGCAGGAAGTGCAGAGCCGTCAGGACACCAACATTCGCAGGAGCAGATAAATTATGGGACCCAAAAGTGTTGTGGGCCTTGCAGGCGCTCTGATTGTTGTCCTGCTTGTGCTGTCCAGTGTTTATATCATTCCCGAGACCCATCGTGGCGTGTTGCTGCGCTTTGGTGAGCTGGTTGAAACCGATATTCCGGCCGGCCTGCACTTCAAGGTGCCGGTCATCGACCAGGTGCGGGAGTTCGATGTCCGGGTTCTGACCATGGATCTGCCGTCGCGGCAGTACCTGACGGTCGAGAAGAAGCCACTGGATGTGGATTCTTATGTGGCATGGAAGATCCGGGATGTGGATCAGTTCTACCGGGCGACCGGTGGTGATGAGCTTCGCGCCCAGTCGCTGATTCTCTCACGCGTTGATAATGGCCTGCGTGACGAATTCGGTGTTCGTACCATGCACGAAGTAGTCTCCGGTCAGCGGGATGAGCTGATGCACACCCTGCGGGATCTGGTGAACGAGACTGCCGCAACAGAGTTCGGTATCCAGGTGGTGGACATCCGCATCAAGGCTATCGAACTGCCGGGTCAGGTGAGCGAGACGGTATTCCGTCGCATGGCCACCGAGCGTCTGAAGCTGGCTCAGGAATTCCGTTCCCGTGGTCAGGAGCTCGCTGAAGGTATTCGAGCCGATGCGGACCGTCAGCAAACGGTCGTTCTGGCAGAAGCGTTCGCTGAAGCTGAAGAAACCCGTGGTGAAGGCGACGGTGAAGCGGCCCGGATCTACGCCGATGCTTACGGCGCGGATGCTGACTTCTACAGCTTCTACCGGAGCCTGGAAGCGTATCAGACAACCTTCTCCGGCAAGGACGATATCATGGTGATCGACGCCAAGAGCGATTTCATGAAGTTCCTGAATAACCCCGCTGGCGCTAACTGATAGCGACAAAGGTGACACTGAAACCGGAATACTCAGGTATTCCGGTTTTTTTGTGTCTGCCAAGGGTGTAGAATTTTGCCGGTTTTGTGTCGGGTTTCCGGATCCGGCCCCGCTAACTCCTGAGTCATTCCCCTGGCTCCGTGCCAGTCAGGGAACAACGGACAACAGAATCTCATGACTGTATCTGATCGCTGGTTACTGCCTGACGGGGTGGAAGACATTCTGCCGCCACTGGCCGGGCAGATTGAATCCCTGCGCCGGGATGTAATGGACACTTGCCAGCGCTGGGGCTACCAGCTGGTAATTCCCCCGCTGATTGAATACCTCGAATCGCTGTTTACTGGCACCGGTCACGATCTGGAGCTTCAGACTTTCAAGCTCACCGATCAGCTGACCGGCCGGATGATGGGCGTACGTGCCGACATGACCCCACAGGCTGCCCGCATTGACGCCCATACACTGGGTGACGAGGGCATCACCCGCCTGTGTTATGCGGGTCACGTTCTGCATACCCGACCGCAGCATATGCTGACCGGGCGTACGCCGATCCAGGCCGGGTGTGAATTGTTCGGCAGCACCTCCGAAGCCGCCGATCTGGAAGTGATCAGTCTGATGCTTGAGGCGCTGCGGGTCTCCGGACTGCGCCGGGTACACCTGGATCTGGCTCATGTGTCGATTTACGAAAGCCTGATTACCGAAGCCGGTTTTGACCGCAATACCGAAGAAACCGTGTTTGACGCCATGGCCCGTAAATCAGTGCCGGAACTGGATCGCCTGTTGGGTGACTGCGAGCCGGGTTCTGCCGGTGCCCGGCTTCGTGAGCTGGCCCGGGTGAGTGGTGGTGTTGACGCGCTGGCAGCCGCCCGTCGTATTCTTGGTGGCGCTTCGTCGGCACTTGATGCAGCCCTGGAGCAGTTGGCAAGGGTTGTGGAAATGCTGGAACGGGATTATCCGGAAGTCAGCCTGGGCTTCGATTTCTGCGAGCTCCGCGGTTACAACTACCACACTGGCCTGGTGTTTGCCGCTTATGTGCCCGGCCATGGTGATTCTGTTGCCAAGGGCGGCCGTTACGATGCTATTGGCAGCGATTTCGGTCGGGCCCGTCCGGCGACCGGTTTCAGTCTGGATATCCGCGCACTGGTTGCGCTGGGCGAGCGGGCTTACAACCGTTTCGGTGCTATCTGGGCGCCAGCAGACGAAGACACCGCGTTAGAGGGCGTAATTTCCGGCCTCCGGATGACCGAGACGGTGATTCGTGCGCTACCTGAAGATACGGATGCAAATCCGGCCGCGCGCGGCTGCGACCGGCAGCTGGTCAAACGTGACGGAAAATGGGTGGTGGTGGCGCTGGACTGAACTGTCTGGTGTTGTGTTGTCCGAATTTTTCTTTGCTAAATTTTAAAGGCGTTCGCCTGCGGGCCGCCGGATACGAGAGAGAATCATGGGTAAAAACGTTGTTGTGCTGGGCACCCAGTGGGGTGATGAAGGCAAAGGCAAGATTGTTGACCTTCTGACAGACAAGGTCGCGGCGGTGGCCCGTTTTCAGGGCGGCCACAATGCAGGCCATACGCTGGTTATCGAAGGCAAGAAAACGGCCTTGCACCTGATTCCTTCCGGTATCCTGCGGAAACATGTCCTGTGCCTCATCGGTAACGGCGTCGTACTTTCCCCGGAAGCGTTGCTCAAGGAAGTACGTGAACTGGAAGCCAATGGCGTGGCCGTTCGCGATCGCCTGAAAATCAGCCTGGCCTGCCCGGTTATCCTCCGCACTCACGTGCGCATCGACCAGGCCCGTGAACGGGCCCGTGGCGTTGACAAGATCGGGACCACCGGCCGTGGTATCGGCCCGGCCTACGAAGACAAGGTATCCCGCCGCGGCCTGCGCCTGGGCGACCTGCGCGACCCGGCAGAGTTCGAGACCCGCCTGCGGGAGATCATGTCCTATCACAACTTCATCCTGACCGAGTACTTCAAGGAAGAAGCGGAAGACATTGACGCTGCCGTGGCAGAGCTTAAGCAGATGGCCGAAGAGATTCTGCCAATGGCCGCTGATGTGACCGATATTCTGCATGATTATCGCAAGCGTGGTGAGAATATCCTGTTTGAAGGCGCTCAGGGCTCGCTGCTGGACATCGACCTGGGAACCTACCCGTTTGTGACGTCTTCGAATACCACGGCAGGCGGCACCGCCACAGGCTCCGGTTTTGGTCCATTGTTCCTGGATTATGTTCTGGGCATCACCAAGGCCTACACCACCCGTGTTGGCTCTGGACCTTTCCCGACCGAGTTGTTCGACGACATGGGCCAGCACCTGGCGGTGAAGGGCAATGAAATCGGCACCACCACCGGCCGTTCACGTCGTTGCGGCTGGTTTGATGCGGTCGCTTTGCGTCATGCGATTCAGATCAACAGCGTCTCCGGTATCTGCCTGACCAAGCTGGACGTGCTGGATGGCCTGGAAACGGTGAAAGTCTGCGTAGGTTACAAAACTCCGGAGGGTGAAATATTCCGGCCGCCTATCGGTTGTGACCGTTACAAGTATATCGAACCGATTTATGAAGAGCTGCCGGGCTGGAGCGACAGCACCGTGGGACTGACCAGTGTTGATCAGCTGCCGGAAAATGCCAAGGCGTACATTCGCTTTCTGGAAGAGCAGATCGAAGCGCCGATCGATATTATCTCCACCGGTCCGGACCGGGTTGAGACCGTCACTCTGCGCCATCCTTTCGGGGAATAAGGCCAGGGCGAAAAAAAAACCGCCTGGGGCGAAAGCTTCAGGCGGTTTTTTTGTATCTGAACCCGAGCCTCAGGGCTTCTCGGCGATGATGGTTGCCCGTTTCGGGCCCGGGTAGCCTTCGACGGTTTTCGAGGGATCCTCAGGATCGAGGAAGTCAGTCAGCGAGTTGAAACGCATCCAGTCCGTGGTTCTTTGCTCGTCGGTGCCGGTGTCACTGATGTCCACCACGCGGGCATTGCGAAAACCGCTGCGGTCCAGCCAGCGGAGCAGGGTCGGGCAGCTGGGCAGGAACCAGACATTGCGCATCTGTCCGTAACGATCTTCCGGCATCAGGCTGTAGCCTTCCGGGCCGTCCACCACCAGGGTTTCCAGCACCAGTTCCCCGCCCCGGCGCAGGGTGCCTTTCAGCTCCAGCAGGTGATCGAGTGGCGAGCGCCGGTGATACAGCACGCCCATGGAAAACGTGGTATCGAACAGTTCCAGTTTGTCCGGCAGGTCTTCCATGCGCACGGGCAGCAAGTCCACCGGCACGTCCCCCAGATAGCCTTTCACGGCCAGAAACTGGAACAGAAACAGCAGGCCCGGATCAATGCCGATGACCCGCTTTGCGCCGGCCCCGGCCATGCGCCAGCAGTGATAACCGGAGCCGCAGCCCACATCCAGAATGGTGCGGCCCTTGAGGTCGGCCAGGTGGGGGGCGACCCGGTCCCACTTCCAGTCGGAGCGCCACTCGGTATCGATATAGGTGCCAAAAAAGTCAAAGGGCCCTTTGCGCCAGGGCATCAGCCCGCGCAGCGCTTGTTCCAGATGATTCTGGTCGGTTGTGGTCAGCGCTGTTGGCGCGTTTAGTGTGATCGCGCTGGTATTCAGGTTGGCCTGGCTGTCGGGCAGGGATGGCAAGTGCTGCAGGGCGTTGAACCATCTGGGCACATCGCCGTGGGGATTGTCATCAAAACGACGAGTCAGTTGTTGCTTCAGCAAATCAGCCCATTCTTTGTGCTTAGCTTGCTGAAGATAGTCGAGAACCGGGTTGAAATGGGTATGCCAGTCAAACGATGCCATGGGTAATGCAGAATCCTGAAATCAGCGGTTTTTAATGGCGAGCATGGAAACAAAATTGAAGCACTGATACCACACCAGAACCTGATCAAAACCGGCTTCCTGCAGACGGGATTTATGAGTCGCCAGGGTTTCCGGAATCAATACCTGCTCGATGGCTGCGCGCTTCTGGCTGATTTCCAGATCGGAGTAACCGTTCGCGCGTTTGAATTCGTGGTGCAGCCGGGTCTGGGTTTCCTGCTCTGCCTCGGATTCAAAACGGACTTTTTCGGACAGCACCAGGACCCCTCCAGGCAGAGTCGCCCCGGCAATCCGCGACAGCAGGGCCAGCCGCTGGTCCGGCCGGACAAACTGAAGGGTGTAGTTCAGCGTGGTCACAGAGGCATTGGTCAGTTCCGTGGCCAGAATGTCTTCACAGCGCAGGTGTACTGGCAGATCGTGGTCATCCAGTGCCACGTAATGCTGGCAGCGCTCGATCATGGCGCTGGAGTTGTCCACTCCGACCAGCGTGCAGTCGGTATAGGGAATGCCGTGGCGCATGGCCAGTGTCGAGGCACCAAGGGAGCAGCCCAGATCGTAACAGTGTGAACCGGGCTGAACATACTGCTCGGTGATCACCTCGATCATGGGAATAATCGTGGTGTAGCCGGGCACCGAGCGGCGGATCATATCCGGGAATACCCGGGCAACCGAGGCATCAAAGCGGAAATCCTCCGGGTTGCGCTCGGTGGCAAACAGGCGGTCCGTCAGCTGCTCCGGGGGTGTCGGGTGCTTAGTCGCCATTGCTGGTCTCGGGGGCTGGCGCAGCAGGGTCCATGTCGGTGGGGGAAGGCCGGACACAGCGAACACCCCGGTTCTTGTAATCCACCAGGATTCCGCGGAATGAGGGATCAACATCAGCGGCAATGGCCAGATAACCATCCACGCAGGCGGCGTGAAGTTCCGAGGACTTCCTCGACATGCGGAAGTCTTCACCGGGTTTGATGTGAATGGCTTCGAACTCACCCACCGGCATGTGATCCTTGTTATCTGAATGATCAATGCGGCCGCTGGCCTCCAGCATCAGAACGGTACCAATAATGGCGACTACCGCGGTGATGATCAGTGCACGTACCGAATAGCGCTTTTCTTCGACGCTCATGTTTACCTCACATTGTTGAAATTCAGAATTGTCCGGGCAGGCTGATGGCCGGTTCCTGCAGGGCCGCCAACTGCTCCCGCAGCGATAATATCTGGTCCGACCAGAATCTGGGTTGGGCAAACCAGGGGAAGAATCTCGGGAATGCCGGGTCTTCCCAGCGCCTGGCCAGCCAGGCGCAATGGCCGATTTGCCGGTAACAGCGCAACGGCTCAATCAGGTGGCGCTCGCGCCGATTGAAATCCCGGAACATCTCGTAGCCTTCCAGCAACTCGCCTAACTGGGCACCACGCTCACTCGCTTCACCATTCAGCAACAGCCACATGTCCTGCACGGCCGGACCTGTGCGACAGTCGTCCAGGTCGACAAACAGCATCTGCTCTTCCCGGCACAGAATATTACCGGCATGACAGTCGCCATGAATGCGCAAGGTTTCCACAGAGCCCGCTTCCTCAATACGCTGGCGGCAGTTGCTGAGCAGGTCCGGTATGAGGCTGTCCCAGGCCGGGCGCAGGTCTTTGGGAATCCAGTCGCCTTCCAGCAACAGCTGGTTATGGTTTTCCAGGCCCTGAAGAAGATCGAACCCCGGACGGTACTCAAACCCCCGGGTAGCACCGATATTATGAATCTGCGCCAGCCACTGGCCCAACCGGTACAACGTATCGGTGACACTGGTATCCGGCGCCTGACCGCCCCGTTGGGGGAACACCGCAAACATGAATTCACCGTGTTGCCCCAGCGAATCACCGTGATTCATCACCAGAGGCGCTACGACGGGAATATCCGCTGCTTTGAGCTCCAGCGTGAATTCATGCTCTTCCCGGATGGCTGCCTCGGACCAGCGCCCTGGCCGGTAGAACTTGGTAATCACCGGTGGGCCGTCTTCCAGCCCGATCTGGTACACCCGGTTCTCATAACTGTTCAGAGCAAACAACCGGCCGTTGACTTCAAACCCGGCGCTTTCCATGGCATCCAGAATGACATCTGGCTTCAGGGCGTCATAAGGATGTTCCGAGGATTTCAGGTCAGAGGGCTCATCGTGCATAACTATCAACAACTCGGGTTAATTTGCGCAGAGTATACCGGTTATGGCGTCTCAGGTAATGCGGACAGCGGCGATCTGCGGTAACTTCTGTGCATCGGAAACCGTAAATGGCCAGACAGTGTGAGCGAAGAAAGTTTCAAGGTACAAACCGTAGTGATCGGTGCTGGCGTGATCGGCCTGGCCGTTGCCCGGACACTTGCGCGCAGCGGGCGGGAAGTGCTGCTACTTGAAGCCGGCCCGCGCATCGGTGAAGGCATTTCCTCCCGCAACAGCGAAGTCATTCACGCCGGCATTTACTACCCCGAAGGCTCCGTGAAAGCCGGATGCTGCGTAGAAGGGCGGCAACAACTCTACGACTACTGCCAAAGCCACAAAGTCAGCCACCGCAAATGCGGTAAATGGATCATCGCCACCGACCAGACCCAGGTCGAGCAGCTCGAAAGCATCCGCCAAAAAGCCGAAAACAACGGCGTGCAACTTCATCATCGCGATGGCGCGAGTATCAGGAGAGACATTCCTGACATAACCGCCAACGCTGGCCTCTGGTCCCCGGAAACCGGCATCATCGACAGCCACGGCCTGATGCTCGCCCTGCAGGGCGATTTTGAAGACTCTGGCGGCCAGTTGGCCCTGAATAGCCCTGTACTGGACATTGAAACCTCCGCGAGCGGTGGTCACCGCCTCACCGTGGGGGGAGAAACCTCCGTATTGCTGGAAGCCAGCGAAGTCATCAACGCCGCCGGCCTGCGCGCCCCTGCCATCGCCCAGAACTGGCAAGGCCTGCCCGAACACTCCCGCCCCCGACAATGGCTGGCCCGTGGCGTGTACTTCAGCTACAGCGGAAAACACCCCTTCAACACCCTGATCTACCCACTCCCCGAACCCGGCGGCCTGGGCGTACACCTCACCCTCGACCTCGCCGGCCAGGCCCGCTTCGGCCCGGACGTGGAATGGATAGAAACCGAAGACTACACAGTAAACCCCGAGCGCGTGCATGCCTTCGCCGACGGCATTCAGAAGTGGTGGCCCAACCTCGACAAAACCCGCTTGCAACCCGCCTACGCCGGCATCCGCCCGAAGCTCACCGGCCCGGACGGCGATTTCTTCGACTTCCGCATAGACGGCCCGGAGGTTCATGGCCTGGAAGGCGCGGTTAACCTGTTCGGCATAGAATCACCGGGACTGACGTCCTGTCTGGCTATCGCGGAAAAGGTAAGGGAAAACCTCGGAACTACCGGGGCGTCCTAGCCAAAGCCCAAACCTGAACGTCCCGGGCCCCGGCCTGAATCAGACAACGCGCCAGCACCCGCACCGTAGCCCCGGTCGTCACCACATCATCCACAATCGCCACCCGCTCCGGCACCGTCCCACAAACCTCGAACACCCCCTGCAGGTTCGCCAGCCGCCCCGCCCGATTCAGGCCCCGCTGCGCCTGCACCCGCCGTGTACGCTGAGCCAACCCGGTGGCCACCGGAATACCCAGGGCCGCGCCAACAGACTCGGCAATGTCCGCCGACTGATTGAACCCGCGCGCCCATCGTCGTCGCCAGTGCATAGGTACAGGAATGATCACCTCGGGTCGGTTTTCCGGTAGCACTGCCTGCTCTATGTGTTGGGTGAAATCGTTTAACAGCGGCCGCACAAACTTTCGCTGGCCATGGTATTTGTACCGGGCAATCATGCCGTCTACCGGAAACTGATAGCGCCAGGGAATCACCGCGCGGGAAAAAGCTGGAGGGAGAGCCTGACATTCACCACATAGCATGCCTGGGATGGCAAACGGTAAGGGCAGGGCGCAGGCATGGCAGTGCCAGCGGTTAACCGGCAAGTCTTCCCTGCAATCCGCGCAGAGACCATGACGGGCCTGGCTCGACAGGCAGGTAACGCAGCGACCACCGGCGCTGGCGCTGTTAACCTTTTGGGTGAGCAAGGTTGACAGGAAGTTCAGTCCATTTATCATCTCGGTTTATCCGTAAACCAATTATGCCGAAAAGGTTAACAGGACTTCGCCATGACCGCCACAGCCCCACGCCACGACTGGACCATCGAACAGGCCCGTGAGCTATTCAATCTGCCCTTCAATGACCTGATGTTCCGCGCCCAGACCGTCCATCGGGAATATTTTGATCCCAATGAAGTGCAGGTCAGCACCCTGTTGTCCATCAAGACCGGGGCGTGCCCGGAAGACTGCAAGTATTGCCCGCAAAGCGGCCATTACAACACCGGTCTGGAAAAAGAAAAGCTGCTGGAAATCGAGAAAGTGGTCGCCGAAGCCCGCGCGGCAAGAGAAAAGGGCGCCTCCCGGTTCTGCATGGGCGCGGCCTGGCGCAGCCCGTCCCGGAAAGACATGCCCTACGTGCTGGACATGGTGAAGCAGGTGAAATCCCTGGGGCTGGAAACCTGCATGACCCTGGGCATGCTGAAAGAAAGCGAAGCCCGGGAGCTGGCAGACGCAGGGCTGGATTACTACAACCACAACCTGGACACCTCCGAGAAATACTACAACCACATCATTACCACCCGGACCTATCAGGACCGCCTGGATACTCTGGATAACGTGCGCAAAGCCGGCATGAAGGTGTGTTGTGGCGGCATTCTGGGTATGGGTGAAGATGAAAATGACCGGGTGGGTCTGCTGGTTCAACTGGCGAACCTGCCGCAGCAACCGGAGAGTGTGCCGGTGAACATGCTGGTTAAGGTGCCGGGTACGCCGCTGGAAGATGTCGAGGATCTGGAGCCGTTCGAGTTTATCCGGATGATTGCCGTGGCGCGGATCATGATGCCGGCGTCTCACGTGCGGCTGTCGGCCGGGCGTGAAGAAATGAACGAGCAGATGCAGGCGCTGTGTTTCATGGCCGGCGCCAACTCGATTTTCTACGGCGAGCAGTTGCTGACGACGTCGAATCCGGAGGCGGATGCCGACCGGGAGCTGTTCCGCAAGCTGGGTATCCGGCCGGAGCAGCGTCAGCAGTGTGCCAGCGAGGAGCAGGAAGAAGAGGCGCTGGTCGAAGCTGTCGAGTATGAGTCTACTCGGCATATGTTTTATGACGCGACGGTAGAGTCGGCCTGAATCCTGAGCCCGGGATTAAGCGGTGAACCGGGAGTGGCTTCCCGGGACACGCTCAAGACGTCCATGTACGCTTAGCTTTCGCCATCCCTGGCGAAAGATAGTCCCGGGAAGCCACTCCCGGTCCCCCGCTCGGACCTTTCGGTGGGGTTCAAAACACTATTCTTGATTGATGATGGCCCTTCATGCGTGATTTTGCCGGTGAAATAGAACAGCGAAAGCAGGCCGGGCTCTACCGCACCCGTCGGCTGATTTCCGGGCCTCAGCAGCCTGAACTGACCGCTGATGGAAAGCCGTTGTTGTCGTTCTGCAGCAATGATTACCTTGGGCTGGCCAGTCACTCCGGGAATATTGAAGCCCTCAAACAGGCGCTGCCCGAAACCGGCCTTGGCGGGGCGGCTTCGCACCTGGTGTGCGGGCACCACCAGGCCCACCATGAACTGGAACAGCGACTGGCGGCGTTCACTCAGCGCAGTTCGGCGCTGTTTTTTTCGACCGGCTATATGGCCAACCTCGGTGTAATTTCCGCATTGGTGGGCCGTGGTGATACGGTGTTTTCGGACCGGTTGAATCACGCGTCGATTGTTGACGGCTGTGTGCTCAGCAGGGCGCGTTTGCGCCGGTATGCCCATGGCGATGTTGATGCTCTGGAAGCCCTGCTGGCGGAGACCTCAGGCCACAAACTGGTGGTCACTGACGGGGTATTCAGCATGGACGGAGATGTTGCACCGCTGCGGGCACTGGCCCGGGTTTGCAAGGCGCACGATGCGTTGCTGCTGGTGGATGATGCCCATGGCATTGGCGTACTTGGCCCGCAAGGGCGGGGCGGTGTGCTGGAGGCCGGGTTGTCCGAGGATGAGGTGCCTGTGCTGATTGGCACGCTGGGCAAAGCCGTGGGCACAAGTGGCGCGTTTGTGGCGGGCCCGGCGTTGTTGACGGATTACCTGGTACAGAAAGCACGGACCTATATCTACACCACGGCCATGCCACCGGCGCTGGCGATGGCGACCTGCGCCAGCCTGGACCGGATAGAGGAGGATGACTCTCGCAGGGAGCACCTTAACGGGTTGATTGATCACTTCCGCTCCGGCGCCGAGGAGTTGGGCTATGAGCTGATGCCATCAAAAACCCCAATCCAGCCCATCATGGTTGGCGACAATCACGCCGCCCTGGCGCTTAGCCAGGCGCTGGAGACGCAGGGTTTGCTGGTGACTGCCATTCGCCCGCCCACGGTGCCAGAAGGGCAGGCGCGATTGCGCGTGACCCTCAGCGCTGCGCATACCCGGGAGAACGTGGATCAGTTGCTGAGCGCGCTCTCGAAATCACGCCATTTGTTGCAGGGTGAGCCCGGAGTGTCTGCATTATGACAGCGATTGCCGAGAGCTTATCCGTCGCCTGCCCGGAGCAGCCAGGCAGCTGGGCCGGCAGCAAGGACTCCATCGCCCGGGGCTTTGGCGGCGCATGCGACACCTACGACAGTGCCTCGCGCCTGCAAAAAGCAATGGGCGACACCATGCTGGCCAACCTGCCGGCAAATTTTAAACCTGAAAGCATTCTCGATCTGGGCTGCGGCACCGGCTGGTTTACCCGAAAACTCGGCGAGCGCTATCCGGAAGCCCGTATCACCGGCGCTGATCTCGCGCCCGGCATGCTGAAACATGCCGAAACCGGCGGGCCAACGCACGCGACCTGGCTTCACGCCGACGCAGAGCAGCTACCACTGGCCGACCAGAGCGCAGACATGATCTTCAGCAACCTGATGATCCAATGGAGCAGTCGCCCGGAAGTGATCCTTGCAGAATGTCGCCGTGTTCTGAAACCCGGTGGTATTATTGCCGTGTCTACTCTATTGGATGGCACGTTGCGTGAGCTCGAACAGGCCTGGGCGCAAGCCGATCCCGGCCAGCCTCACGTTAACCGCTTTGCCGCTGACACAGACTGGCAGCAATTAACCACCAGAGTGCTGCCTGGCTCAGAACGGCAGGCGGATACCATCATCCTGCCGTACGACTCGCCCATGGCCCTCAATCGCGAGCTGAAACACCTGGGCGCTGGCTATAAAGGCGAGCAACGTCGACGCACAGTAACCGCCCCGGGGCGATTCAAAGCCATGTGCAAAGCGTATCCCCGAAACGAAGCGGGGCAGGTGACCGCAAGTTATAACGCCGGATGGCTGTACTGGCAAAAACCGCACCTATAATATTTCCCCTCACCTTCACCAAAGATGAGATACCACCCTCGATGGCCAAAAAAACCTACTTCATAACAGGCACCAACACCGGCGTCGGTAAAACCATCGCCACCGCCGCCCTCCTGGAAGCCGCGAAAGAGCAAGGCCTGACCACCCTCGCCATGAAACCCATTGCCTCCGGCTGTCACCAGACCCCAGACGGCCTCCGCAACGAGGACGCTCTGCTGCTGCAGAATGCGATGACTGAAAAGCTTCCCTACGAATCCATCAATCCAATTACCCTTGAGCCCGCTATTGCGCCCCACGTTGCCGCCCAGCAGGCCGGCAAACAGGTTTCCGCGCAACGTATTGTCGGCTTCTGCCGCGGTAACCAGATCCGGCCGGCTGACCTTATGCTTGTCGAAGGCGCAGGTGGTTGGCGCGTGCCCCTGAACGACCGGGAAACCTACGCCGCCGTCCCCCGGGAAATGGGCATGGCGGTAATCCTGGTGGTGCCGCTTCAACTGGGCTGTATCAACCATGCCTTGCTCAGCGTCGAAGCCATACGTGCAGACGGCCTGAACGTCGCCGGCTGGATTGGCAACCATCCGGAAGCCGAACCCATGGAATGTGAACAGGAAACCCTGAGCTACCTGAGCTTGCATCTGAAGGCGCCCTGCCTGGGTGTGCTGCCATGGATCGAAGGCAAGCCGGACAAAGATCTGCCCAAGGTGCTGAGAAAGTATTTGAATGTTGCACCATTGATTGAAAATTAAACAGGGATGTGCGTTAATTACAGTAGCGATTACTAAAGGAGCACCGGCATGATCACTAACACACTTGGAATCGGCATACAGGGTATCCAGGATGGCATGGCTGGTATGGAAAACTCCGCCCGGAAAATTGCCCGCGGCGGTGCTGACGGCCCGCAGGGTACCGCAGACGGTGCCGGCAACCTGGCCGAACCAATGATTGAAATGAACCTGTACGAACGCAGTGTCGAGGCCTCGGCTCAGGTCGTAAAAACCGCCGATGAAACCCTGGGAACCCTCCTCGATCTCAAGGCCTGATTAATTCCTGAAGGAAGCGACGCTGTGAACGTCCTGTCCTCTATCTCCCCGATCTATCCTTCTTTCAGCGGCATTACGCCCGCAGGCTCAGCGCCATCTGCCGGCCAGGAAACGGCGTCAGCCAATACCGCTGCGTCCGGAGAAAAATCAACGGCCAGCGATACCGGTTCCACACGTCCGGTGGGCCAGGCTACTGAGAACAAGTCCGGTAACCGTGCCACGGAGCAAGAATCCGAACGCGAGCGCAATTCCGGTCAGCAGTCTGATTATCAGAACCTGAGCCCGGATGAGCTCAAAGAACTGACCGAACTGAAGTCCCGTGACCGGGAAGTTCGCGCCCATGAAGCGGCTCACCAGGCGGTGGGTGGTCAGTATGCCGGTTCCATGTCCTTCACTTACGAACGTGGTCCGGACGGTGCCCAGTATGCGGTTGGCGGCGAAGTGTCGATAGATGTCGGTCCGGTTCAGGGGGATCCTGAAGCGACCATTGAAAAGATGCGTGTTGTTCGTGCTGCCGCCATGGCACCGGCCCAACCTTCCGCCCAGGATCGTGCCGTGGCCGCCCAGGCCATGCAGGCGATGTTACAGGCCCAGGCCGACATGGCCGTCGGGGAAGACGAAAACGCTTTGTCTGTCTTTGCCTGAATCCGTCCTTTATCCCCACATTCAGTTTTCTGTTTCTTTGCCCCGCCTTCGGAGACTTTGCGAGCCGATTCCCGGTGTCTGATGTTTCTTTCAGGAAGTTTGCTTACACAAATTTCGCACAAGACTATTGACAATTCTGTGCCCCGAAACGTATGTTTCAAACAAGCGTTTAATTGATGCCGCGGTTGATCCAGTGACCGTGCCAGAACAACCCGGGCCAGAAGCCGAAAACCGTGCCTTCGCCCAGACCGTAAATTGAGGTGGAATCCATGCCTGAGTACAAAGCACCCCTACGTGATATCAAGTTTGTTATGAATGAGCTGCTCGACAGCGAGCAGCACTACGCCAATCTGGAAGGGGCCGAAGACGCCACTCCGGACATGATTGATGCCATTGTTCAGGAAGGTGCCAAATTCTGTGAACAGGTACTGTCTCCCCTGAATCAAGTCGGTGATAAAGAAGGTTGCACCCTGAACGAAGGCGGCGTGAAAACGCCTACCGGCTTCAAGGAAGCATATCAGCAGTATGTGGAAGGCGGCTGGCCGTCCATCACCGCCGATCCCAACTACGGTGGCCAGGGCCTGCCACATTCCCTGAGCCTGACAATCAGTGAAATGGTGGGCACGTCCAACTGGTCCTGGGGCATGTACCCAGGCCTGAGTCACGGCGCCACCAACACCATTGAAGAACATGGCAGCGAAGAGCAGAAGCAGACTTACCTGACCAAACTGATCAGTGGTGAATGGACTGGCACCATGTGTCTGACCGAACCGCATTGCGGGTCTGATCTGGGCACTCTGCGCACCAAGGCCGAACCCAACGACGACGGCAGCTACCGCATCTCCGGCACCAAGATCTTTATCTCGGCCGGTGAGCACGACATGGCCGAGAACATTGTTCATATCGTACTGGCCCGACTGCCGGGCGCGCCGGAAGGCACCAAGGGTATCTCCCTGTTCATCGTACCGAAGAATCTTCCGAGCGAAGATGGCTCCGCCGGTGAGCGTAACGCCGTTTCCTGTGGCTCCCTGGAGCACAAGATGGGCATCCACGGTAACGCCACCTGCGTGATGAACTTTGATGGCGCGAAAGGCTGGCTGATCGGGCCAGAAAACAAAGGCCTGAACTGCATGTTCACGTTCATGAACACCGCCCGCATCGGTACCGCGATCCAGGGCCTGGGTGCTGCCGAACTGGGCCTGCAAGGCTCTCTGGCCTACGCCCGTGAACGCCTGGCCATGCGCTCACTGAGCGGACCCAAAAACCCGGATGGCCCGGCTGACCCTATCATCGTCCACCCCGACGTTCGCCGCATGCTGCTGTCCCAGAAAGCGATTGCTGAAGGCGCCCGGGCGCTGATCTATCTGGCCGGTCAGCAGGTGGATATTGTGCACAGCGGCAAGACCGAAGAAGAGAAGAAAGCCGCCGATGCGTTGCTCAGCTTCCTGACACCGATTGCCAAGGCCTTCCTGACCGAAATTGGTTACGAGTCTTCCAATCTGGGCATGCAGGTCTTCGGTGGCCATGGTTACATTCACGAGTGGGGCATGGAGCAGAACGTGCGCGATGCCCGTATCGGGATGATCTATGAGGGTACCACCGGCATTCAGGCGCTTGATCTGCTGGGCCGGAAGGTTCTGATGAGCCAGGGTGAGGCACTGAAGGTATTCACCAAGCAGGTGCATCTGTTCTGCAAGGAAAACGCCGATAACGAACAGCTCCAGGAATTTGTCGAGCCCCTGGCTGCGATCAACAAGGAGTGGGGCGATCTGACCATGAAGATCGGTATGACCGCCATGAAGAACCGTGAGGAAGTCGGTGCCGCAGCGGTGGATTACCTGATGTATTCCGGTTACGCGGTGTTCGCCTACCTGTGGGCCCGCATGGCCAAGGTGGCGCAGGACAAACTGGCAGAGGGTACATCCGAGGAGATGTTCTACAACGCCAAGGTCCAGACTGCGCGCTTCTACTTCAAGCGTATGCTGCCGCGCACGAAAGGCCATGCGGATGCCATGCTGGCCGGCGCAGACAGCCTGCTGGATATGCCCGAAGACGCCTTTGTCATTTAAACGCAGGGCTTTTCGGATAGCTTGAGAAACAAAGCCCGTACTCCTGTTGGAGGCGGGCTTTTTTGCGATAAAGCGCCACGGGTATAGGCTAGACTGACAACAAAATACCCCGTTGCATGCAACAGAATTTCTGGAGAGTGAACATGGCTGATTATCAGGCCCCCCTTCGCGACATGCGATTTGTGCTCAATGAAGTATTCGATGCCCCGGCACTCTGGGCATCGTTGCCAAAGATTTCTGAAAATGTCGACCCGGATACCGCCGACGCCATTCTGGAAGAGGCCGCCAAGATTACCAGTGGCGTTCTGGCGCCCCTGAACCGGGAAGGCGATGAGCAGGGCTGTCGCTGGAACAACGGTGAAGTCACCACTCCGGAAGGTTTTAAAGAGGCCTACCAGACCCTTGTTGAGGGCGGCTGGGTCGGCCTTGGTGGCAACCCGGATTTCGGTGGCATGGGCATGCCCAAAACACTGGTGGCCCAATTCGAGGAAATGATGCAGGGCGCCAACATGTCGTTTGGCCTGGCACCCATGCTCACCGCTGGCGCCTGTGTGGCACTGGATGCCCATGGAAGCCAGGAGCTGAAAGACACCTATCTGCCGAACCTGTATTCTGGCGTCTGGTCCGGCGCCATGGATCTCACCGAGCCCCACGCGGGGACCGATCTGGGCATTATCCGCACCAAAGCCGAGCCCAATGATGATGGCAGCTATAACGTCACCGGCACCAAGATCTTCATCACCTGGGGCGAGCACGACATGGCGGAGAACATCGTGCACTTTGTGCTGGCCAAGTTGCCGGATGCCCCGAAAGGCCCCAAGGGCATTTCCATGTTCCTGGTTCCCAAGTTCCTGGTGAACGAAGATGGTTCTCTGGGTGAGCGTAACGATTTCAGCTGTGGTTCTCTCGAGAAGAAAATGGGCATCAAAGGTTCCGCCACCTGCGTGATGAACTTCGATGGCGCCAGAGGCTGGCTGGTTGGTGAACCTAACAAGGGCCTGGCGGCCATGTTCACCATGATGAATTACGAGAGACTGGGTGTTGGCATTCAGGGCCTGGGGGCTGCCGAAGCCTCCTTGCAGAGTGCCCGTGAATACGCCCTGGAACGCACCCAGAGCCGCGCGCCCACCGGTGCCCAGCAACCGGACAAGGCAGCAGACCCGATTCTGGTGCACCCGGATGTACGGCGCATGCTGATGACCATGAAGAGCTACGTGGAAGGTGGCCGGGCTTTCTCAAGCTACGTGGCCCGTTGGCTGGATATCGCCAAGTTTTCTGAAGATGATGAACAGCGCAAGCATGCCGACGGCATGGTTGCCTTGCTGACGCCGGTGGCCAAGGCGTTCCTGACCGATCGGGGGCTGGATACCACGGTCATTGGCCAGCAGGTGTTCGGTGGCCATGGCTTTATTCGTGAATGGGGCCAGGAACAGCTGGTGCGCGACTGTCGCATCACCCAGATCTATGAGGGCACCAACGGCATTCAGGCGCTGGATCTGATCGGCCGTAAAGTGGTGGGCTCCCAGGGTAAGCTTTACGAATTGTTTGCCGAAGATGTGGCAACGTTTGTCGAACAGAATAGCGGCGATGAGGCACTGCGGCCGTATCTTGAACCGCTTGCAGCGGCGCTTGAGCGTCTGTCGGATGTGACCGAGCAGGTTATCGAGCAGGCGGGTGACAACCCGGATGTCCCCGGTGCGGCGTCTGTGGATTACCTGGATATGTTCGGGTACACCGCGTTGGCCTACATGTGGGCGAGAATGGCCAAAGCGGCCGCGGTGAAAGCGGAAGGGGATACCTCTGGTTTCTACACGGGCAAGCTGAAAACAGCGCGCTTCTATTTTGAGCGACTGCTGCCCAGAACCGTAGCGCTGGCGGAGGGCATCCGCAGCGGAAGCGATGCCATGATGGCGCCAACCGCCGACGAAATCTGATCGGGTCTGGTTGAACGTGAACAAAAAGCAGGCTGGAAACAGCCTGCTTTTTTATGCCTGAAGCTTTGGGCGGGTTACTTGAGTTTCTTGCGGATATTCAGGTAGCCGGCTTTCAGATCCTCGCCCAGTCTCCGGGTGGTTTCCCGGGCGTCATGGCCGGCGTCTTCGGTATCGTGGAGAATGTCATCAAGCTTGTGGCGGAACTTTTCCCAGTCCTGCTCAAGATCGTCCCATTCGTCTTTTACATCTTCTCTTGCCAGATGCATCTGAACCCGGGCTTCATCCCGGTACTGTTTGATCTTCTCTGACAGCTTGTGAAACTCATCCTGCAGACTCATCGTCAGTCTCCTTGGCTGATAAGATGTAGACTCCACAATGCGCCAATTGCCGAAAAAGTGTCAAGCTTCAGCTGGAGTTCGGCCCGGCGAGCAGTATTGAGAGATCTCTGAGGTGATGCCAGGGAGTCAGGTCATCGAAGCCTTTGGCGGCGCGATCGGTCAGGCTGCAAAGTTCAATAGCCCTGTGCAGCTGGCCCTGGTTCAGCCGACCGGCAGCCTGTCGTACGGCGGCGGCGCGCCGTGGCTGGAAAACACCGCGCTTCTTCAGAAAGGCGGATGGGTTCTCGCCGGGCTGCACCGTGTTTTTCATTTCCAGAACCAGATGCAGATCGCGCACCAGTACACTCAACAGCCCAAGCGGGTTTTCGCCTTCCAGTTGCAGTATGCCGATCATCTTGCCGGCGTGAGCGGCTTTGCCGGACAGTAATTCAGTGACCAGCTCGAACCCGCTGAAGCGAGCGCTGTCCTGAACTGCCTGTTCAACCGTTTCCTCGTCGATGGTTTTACTGACGCTCAGAAGCGACAGGCGATCCAGCTCCTGGCTGGCGGCCAGCAGGTTGCCTTCCAGACGTTCCGCCAGAATCATCAAGGCGCCGCGGGTAAGCTGTAACCCCTGACGGCTGGCCCTTTGCTGTAGCCAGCCGGCAAACTTTTCCGGATCTATCGGCCAGACCGGTACGTGTACGCCAGTGCCCTGAAGCTCTTTGTACCACTTGCGCTTGGTTTCAGCGGCATCCAGCTTGGCGCTGATCAGCAGCAGGATGACGTCTTCCGGAGGGGCCTGCAGAACCTGCTCCAGTACCTTGCGGCCATCGCCGAGCTTACCGGTGGGCAGGTGAATTTCGATTCGGCGTTTGTCCGCGAACAGCGACATGGCGTTGCACTCATCGGCTACGCTGTTCCAGTCGAGCTGATTGTCGGCGTGGAAGGTCAGCCGGTCCTGGTAACCAGCCTCACGGGCGGTTGCGCGGATCTGGTCGCAGCACTCCTGAACCAGCAGGGGCTCATCACCGGACACCAGATATACGGGTGCCAGGGCTTTCTTCAGTGACTGGGGAAGCTGATCCGGCCGGGTTTTCATTGGTCTTCGGCGTTTTCCTGACTGTCCGCATGCTCCCGGATGGCGGCGTCAATCCGCTCCTGGCTCATCGGTGCCAGGCGGAAAATCACCTGTTGTGCCAGCCGGTCACCCAGCTGTTGTCGCAGGGTGTCTTCTTCGCGCTGTTTGGCGAGAACGTTGTCCTCGTCATAGCGGTAGGTTTCGCTGGCACTCAGGTCTGTTTCTGCAATCAGCGGGATACGGTCAGAAGTTAACAGCTCTACCGTCACCGAGTGGCGCAGAATGTATTCGGCGGCAACGGCGCGGGAAGTGATGGCCGAGGCGCGGCGATCCTGCTGGTAGTTCCGCAGGTGCAGGACGTAATCCGCATTGGCCTCACTGACCAGCTCAACGCCACCCAGGTTCAGCTGTTGGCGTACCGAATTGCAGAAGTCGCCGGGCAGTGACTCCGGGCAGTCGACAGCCAGTGGCTGAAGCGCCGCCGGTACCGGGGAGGTGCCCCGCAGCTGAAAACCGCAGCCGGCAATAACAGCTGCCAGCATGAGCATGGCGGCTTTCGGAAACAGGGTTTTCAGGGCAGGGCGCATAGTCATCTCAGTTCGCTACCACGTTAACCAGTTTACCGGGCACGACAATCACCTTACGAACGGTCTTGTCATCGGTAAAGCGTTGCACGTTCTCGTTTTCCAGAGCCAGTTTTTCCAGCTCGTCTTTAGCAATATCGGCCGGCACATCCGCTTTCGCCCGAACCTTGCCGTTGACCTGCAGTACCACGGTAATCTCACTGCGCACCATGGCTTTTTCGTCGGCTTCCGGCCAGGGCGCTTTCACCACTGGCTCTTCATGGCCAAGGGTCTGCCAGAGCTGATGGCAGATATGCGGCACGATGGGCGCCAGCACCAGCACGGCGGTTTCCAGCGCTTCCTGACGAACGGCCCGGCTTTGAGGCGCGTCATCACCCAGTTTGCCAACCTCGTTCAGCAGCTCCATGACCGCGGCAATGGAGGTGTTGAACGTCAGGCGGCGGCTGATGTCGTCACTGACCTTGGCAATGGTCTCATGGGTCTTGAGGCGCAGCGCTTTCTGGTCAGCACTGAGGCTTTCAGCATCCAGTGACGGAATATCGCCATTGGCCGCATGCTCGTTCACCATGCGCCACAGGCGCTTGAGGAAACGGTGGGCGCCTTCCACACCGCTGTCGGACCACTCCAGGGACTGCTCCGGGGGCGCGGCGAACATCATGAACAGACGC
>Ga0075106_1000186_pt1 | contig 34972 bp, 35 predicted proteins | sample AntDeeMetag02WF4_FD_69796 | JGI IMG/M metagenome (GOLD analysis project Ga0075106, IMG submission 69796) | Saline lake microbial communities from Deep Lake, Antarctica - Antarctic Deep Lake Metagenome 02WF4 | ecosystem: Environmental > Aquatic > Non-marine Saline and Alkaline > Saline | place... | reverse complement strand
CATGGCCACCTCGCCGTACGTGTCGTCGGCCTTCGCCATCGCCTCCAGAATCTCGAGCTGGTTCATCCCGCCGATGGACAGCGCGTACATGAACGAGATGGAGTCCGCGAGCAGCATGTTGATCTCACGCTCCCGTGAGCTCGAACGCATGTACGGTAACGCGACGAGCGCGCCGAACCCGACCGTGAACCCCATGAAGCCGAAGACGAGGCCCGTGGCCACGACGAGCGCGGGAATCTTGATGGCCTGCACGATGGCCAGCAGCGTCTCGTTCGGGACGGGGAGGCCGATTATCGACGCCGTCCCGATGACCCCCATGTAGAACAGCACGTAGCCGAGGGCGAGGCCGAGCAGCCAGAACAGCGCGCCGACGAGCACGCCGACGCCGATGGCCCGCGAGACGAACAGCTCCGCGGGGTCGTCCATGCGGGCCTCCGCCAGCTTCGTCTCGATGTCCGCGACGAAGTCGCTCTGCTCGCCGAACGCCCACCGGTAGAGGGGGTAGAAGGTGTCGGCGAGCGAGTCCGCGCCCTCGCCGAACGTACGGGACCCCGTGCTCATTCGGTACCGCCCTCCCCGTCCGACGGGCCGCCGGACGCAGACCACGAGCCGTCAGCGGGTGGCCCGTCGCTCGCGTCCGCCGCGGAGTCCTTCGGTGTCCCGCCGTCGGCGACTTCGTCGTCCGCCTTCGCGCTCGCCGGTTCGAACTCCCCGAAGCCGTCGGCGGGGTCGCCGGCGACGCGCTCGATGGCCGCCTCGAGCGCCTCCGCGTCGAGACCGCGGCGCTCGGCGACGATGTCGTCATCGGCGGCGTCCGGGGAGAGCGCGGCCGCCAGCGAGTCCGGCGTCACGCCCTCGTACTCGGTGAGCACGCCGTCTTCCTCGCGGGCCGCCTCCAGGATGGCCTCCGTCTCCGCAAAGACCTGCTCGGTGGGGTCGGGCCGTGGCACCATCTCCTCCTTGTCGGGGTCGACGTCGATGATGACGCTCTCCATCCCGCGGAGGTCCTCGAGGGCCTCCTCCAGGCGGTCGTTGGCGACCAGCGCGAGAATCGTCTCGGGGTCGTTGATGTACGCCTGCGCCGTCGCGGCGACCTGCGCGTACTCGTTGAGCCCCTCCTGGATGAGGTAGGCGAGGAGCACACGCCGCTCCTGGAGTTCGCGCTGGAGTTCGACCTGGGTCCACCCGCGGTCGAACTTGATCTCGTCGAGCGTCGAGGAGTCCGCCGTCTGCCGGAAGGAGTCGTCCTCGGGCTCCCACTGGAAGACGTCGTTGACGTTGATCTCGTCGTTCTCCGGGTCGTAGCGGTTGATTTCCGTGATGGAGCGGTTCCGGCGCACCTTCTGGCCGCGCACCCGCGTCTCCGTCTGCACGGAGACCAGGTCGAGGGCGGTGAACAGCGTCTTCGAGACGTTGATGGGTTCGGTGGTGAACCGCTTGAGCACCTCGCCGACGTTGTCCGCGTGGAACGTCGTGTACGTCGTGTGGCCGGTGCTCATCACCTGGAACAGCGTCCGGCCCTCCTCGCCGCGCACCTCGCCCATCACGATGTAGTCGGGCCGCTGGCGGAGCGCGGCCTCCAGCAGGTCGAACTCGTCGATGTCGCCCGTCTCGTCCTCCCCGAAACTCGGCCGGGTGACGCTCGCGATCCAGTTGCGCTGCGGGAGTTCGACCTCCCGCGTGTCCTCGATGGAGACAATCTTCGAGTTGCTCGGGATGAACAGCGAGACCGCGTTCAGGCTGGTCGTCTTCCCGGAGGCTGTACCCCCGGCGAAGACGACGCTTTTGTGGTTCTCGATGGCGAGCCAGAGGAACGCCATCTCGTCGAGGCTGAACGTCTGCCAGTTGATGAGGTCGACCGGCGTGAACGGGACGTCCTTGAACTGCCGGATGGTGTAGTTCGTCCCGTGGTCGCTGACCTCCTTGCCGAGGGTCAACTGTGCGCGGGAGCCGTCCGGGAGCGTCGCGTCGACCTGTGGCTGGCGCTTACTGATGCCTTTCCCGGAGCGCTGGGCGAGTTTCACGACGAAGTTGTCGAGGTCCTCCTGGCCGTGGTGGACGTTCGTGATGAGGTTCTCGTAGTCCGTGTGGTAGACGAAGACCGGCGAGTTGTAGCCGTCGCAGGAGACGTCCTCGACGTTGATGTCGTGCTTGATGCCGTCGATGCGCTCGTAGCCGATGAAGTTGCGCTGCAGGACGTACAGCAGCGTCTCGACCTGGTACTGCGTCAACTGGTCGGCGTCCTCCTCGAGCACCACCGGTTCTGGCCGGGCCTGGATGCCATCTATCTCGTCCGGGTCGAGCACCGCTGGTGCGTCGCGCTGTCCGAGCGCGACGAGCAGGCGGTCGAGCAGGGACTGTGCGGTGGTTGGCGGGCCCTCGTAGAGGTCGTACCTCTCGAGCAGTTTCCGGGTCTCGCGCTCGATGACCGACCGGCGCTGGGTGTCGTCGCCCGCGGCCATCACGCCCTCGCTAGCGTACTTGATGGCGGTCCGGAGTTTGTCCGTGAGGAACGACTGGAGGTCGGTCTCGATGGGGTTGCGGTACGGTTCGACGAGGTAGTACTTCTTCTCGTTCTCGCGGTCGGAGTGGAAGATGAGGACGAACGCGTACGGCTTGTTCACCCAGTAGCGCTCCACCTCGCTGAAGTGGGTCTTCTTCTCCATCGACACCGCCTTCTCGAGGTCGTAGCGGTTCGCCATCGTCGTCCGCCCCTCCACCGTCGAGAAGAACGCGCCCTCGTCGACGTCGTCGCGGACGTTCACCGTGCGCTCGTCCTCGAGGTCGAGCATCTCGTCGGCGGCCTCGGTCTTCACGGAGAGCCAGTGAGCGGTGTTCTCCGGGTCGAAGCCGAGGTATTCGACGGGGTCGAATCGCACGATGTCGCCGTCGTCGTCGCGCGGCCGCGTCCAGTCGTTCTCCCCGACGTAGTAGTACTCCCGCTTGAAGTGCTCCCACATCCACTCCTCGGAGTTCACTGGCGTCGTCTCGGGGTCGGTGAACTCGTCGAAGTAGTCGTGGAGGTTCTGCGCGCGGCGGGCCGCCGTGCCGACGACAGTGTCCCGGGCCTCGGGCTCGAATCCCAAGTCGTCCGTCGGGTCGGCGTCGACGCGCTTCCAGTTCGGGCGCGGCGGGTCGGCGCCGAACTCCGCGAACTCCGGGTACGGCGGTTCGACACGGTCCTCGGGGTTCTCCGGATTCTCCGGGTTCTCGGCGTCCGACTCGACCACTGCGAGCTCGTGTTTCACTCGCTCGCGGCGCTGCTCGACCCGGTGGGCGGCCGCCGAGTGGCCGTACTCCTGGAGGTAGTCCACCCAGGAGTAGTCGCCGACCGTCGCGCCGCCCTCGCCGACGAGTTGCTCGACTGCGGGTTCGAGGTCGGTGTTCAGCGCCGTCTCCCGCCCCGTCCCCGGGACGCGCTCGACGGCGGGTTCCAGTTCGTCGAACCTCTCGCGTCCACTATCGGACTCGTCGAACAGGTCCCCTGCTGCCTCCTCCGACGATTCCCCGGTCGATTCTGCCGCTCCGAACGTCACGTCGTCCGCGTCGCCGTCGGACGGGGGGTCCGCGCTCCCGCCGGGTCGTCGGGACCCACCGCCACCCCCGGCGGTATCGTCCGCTGACCCGTCGTTCCCGTCGCCACCCTCGCCGCCGACTGGACCCCTGTTGTCCTCGGCGTCGTCCCCTGCCATTGGGGGGTCCATTCCCCCCAGCGTGAAAAACCCTTGTGCCCGTTTACCATACTGTTGAAGCCACGACAGTTACTCGTAGCGGAGCGCGTCGATGGGGTCCGTCCGCGCCGCGTCCCACGCCGGGTAGAGCCCCGCGACGACGCCGACGAGGAGGCCGACGACGACGGCGATGCCCGCCCACTCGACAGGGAACGTCATCGGGAGTTCGACGTACCGGGTCGCCGCCCAGCCCCCGAGAATGCCGAGCAGGGTGCCGACGACGGCGCCCACGACGCCCAGCACCACCGCCTCCACGAGGAACAACTGGAGGATGTCGCGGTTCTGCGCCCCGATGGCCTTCATGATGCCGATCTCGCGGGTCCGCTCGGTGACGCTGACGAGCATGATGTTCGCGATGCCGATGGACCCGACGACCAGTGAGATGACCGCGATGCCGGTGACGAACGCCGTGAACGTGTTCAGCAGGTCCTGTATCTGGTCGATGAGGTCCTGTGGCGTCCGCACGGTGAACGAGAAGCTCTCCGATTTCAGTTCGCGGGCGTCGGACTCCTCCTTGAGGTACCTGACCACGCGCCCCTCGACGGCCTCGACCGTCGGGAAGTCGGTAGCGACCACCATCAGCGTGGGGTAGACGCGCTGTTCGACGCCCTGGTTCGGGCTCTCGAGCTGGTTCGTGTAGAACGGGTCCGTCGGGACGTACACCTCCGGGAACGACGAGTCTCCGAACGGACCGCCGTTGCTCTCGACCACGCCGACGAGCGTGGCGTTGACCAGCGTGCCGTCCGGTCGGACGACGCCGATGCGCTGTCCGAGGCTGACGTTCTCATCGAACAGCGCGAGCGCGGGTTCGTTGATGACCACCTCCCGGGCGCCCAGTTCGAACGGCTCCCCGGCGACGAATTCGGCGTCCTGCCGGTAGTCGAAGAATTTCGGCGTGGTTGCGGTGAGCCGGTTGTACCCCAGCGTCTGCCCCCGCGTGCGGATGCCCGAGATGGGGACGGACCCAATCGGGATGACGTCTCTCACCCCCGTTACGTTCCGGATCTCGGCCACGTCGTGCTCCGTGAACACGGCCTGCTGTGGCCCCGGTGAGCCGGGGCCCGCGTCGGTCGGCCCCGCGGTGACTGTCATCGAGGGCGTCTGCTGGCCGGTCACCTGGCCGAGCACGTCCGCCTGCAGGCTCGCGCCGAGCGTGACGAACGTGATGACCGCGGCCACGCCGATGGCGACCCCCAGCGTCGTAAGCAGCGAGCGGAGCCGGTGGCCGCGGATGGCGCGCAGACTCATCCGCAGGCTCTCGATTGGGTTCACAGCTCACCCCCCGCGTGGGGTCGGCGGGGTTCCGCGACCCGTTCCTCGCGTTCGACCTCGCCGTCGAGGAGGTGGACGATGCGGTCGGCGTGCTCGGCCACGTGGCGCTCGTGGGTCACCATGAGGACGGTGTTGCCGGCCGCGTGGAGTTCCGCGAACAGGTCCATGATCCGCTGGCCAGTCTCCGTGTCGAGGTTCCCGGTCGGCTCGTCCGCGAGCAACAGCGCCGGGTCGTTAGCGAGCGCGCGGGCGATGGCGACGCGCTGGCGCTGACCGCCGGAGAGCTCGCTCGGGCGGTGGTCCGCCCGGTCGCCGAGGCCGACGCGGCCCAGCAGGTCGCGGGCGCGGTCCTCGCGGTCGCTCCGGGGGACGTCCTGGAACACCATCGGGAGCGCGACGTTCTCGGCGGCGGTGAGCCGCGGCATCAGGTTGAACGTCTGGAAGACGAACCCGATCTCCCGGCCGCGGAGCCGGGTCCGCTCGCGCTCGGAGAGCGCGGTGACGTCCCGACCGTCTACGTCCACGCGACCCTCCGTTGGCGTGTCGAGACAGCCGACGAGATTCATCAGGGTGCTCTTCCCGGAGCCGCTCGGCCCCATCACGGCCGTGTACGACCCACGGGAGAGCGTCAGCGAGACGTCGCGGAGGGCGTCGACGGTCTGCTCGCCGAGTTGGTAGGTCTTCCAGACACCGTCGAGTTCGACCGCCTGCGACGCATCGCTCATCGTCGCCCCCGCTGGGCGAGCGGGTGGGTGCCGGTCATGTACGAACGAACGTGCGCCAGCGACGTAACCGTGCTGGGAGAACCGGGTTCGAGAGCGGGAAGGAGAACGGTCGCCGACCGGGTCGCTACTGGTACTCCTCGACGACTTCGACCTCGCCGTCCGCGACCTCGATGTCGACGAGCGCGGTCACGTCGTGGGGCGAATCCGCCATCTCGCTGTCGGAGCCGACCTTCCGGATGACGACGACGACGTCCGCCACCTCGGCGCCGACGTCGTCGAGCGCGTCGGTGAGCGCGCGCAGCGTCCCGCCGGTCGAGAGCAGGTCGTCGAGGACGAGCACGCGGTCGCCCGCCTCGACGTCGTTGAGGTACATCTCGCCCTCGGAGTACCCCGTCTCCTGGTGGAGTGACACCTCGCCCGGGAGCCCGTACTCGCGCTTCCGGACGACTGTCAGCGGGATGTCCGTCTGGAGACTCACGGCCGTAGAGATGTGGATGCCCATCGCCTCCGGGGTGACGATCTTGTCGACGTCTTCCAGTTCGGCGACGCGGGTCACGCCGACGACCACCTCGCGGAGGAGAGCAGGTTCGAGCATCGGCACGCCGTTGCTGATGGGGAGGACGACGTACTCGTAGCCACCGTCTTTCTCGATGACCGGCGCGTCCTCGAAGGAGTCACGGAGTCGTTCCATACGCCACGTTCGTCGACCGCGACAAAACAGTAGCGGAGTTGCCATCAGCCCTCCAGAAGAGCTATACGAGGCGGCTCTGGATGGCTTCACATGTCGCCCTCCAGACCGTTCTTCGACGCCAACGGCGAGTTAGACACGGCCCAGTTGCGCGCGGAGGCGGTTCCGCTCGCGAAGCTCGTCCTCACGGTCGCTGTCGCCGCGCTCGTCCCGATTCCCCTCCGCGTCCTGCTCCTCGAGATTCCGGCGATTTTCCCGTGGCTGACCGTCCTGTTCTCGCTCGCGACCCAGTTCGTCCTCGCAGTCGGCACCGGCCTCGTCCTCCTCTACGTCGTCGTCCGGGCGAACCGGCTGTCGGCCGAACCGTAGCCGGGCTCGCAAATCCAGATTCAGACGACCTCGGTCCGCACGCCGCGCCGGACGGCGTTCACCGCCGCGCCGATGAGGACGACGATGCTGGCGAAGTAGAGCCACGTGACGAACAGCAGGACCGCGCCGATAATGCCGTAGGCCGCGAACCGGCTGGCGTTGGCCGCGTAGATGCGGAAGCCGACCTGGAGGATTACCCAGCCGACGGCGGCCACGAGGGCGCCCGGGAGCACCTCGACGACGGTCACGTCGACCGGCGGGAGCACGTAGTAGATCGGGAGGAGCGCGACAGTGAGCACGGCAATCAGCACAAGCGACCCGAGGACGTTGACGAACGGTATCTCTAGCGGCAGGATTGCGAGCGCGGCGCCGACGGCGACGACGAGGCCGACGGCGAGGCCGATACCGACTACGACCACGAGCGCGTCCTTGACCTGGTCGAGGAACGACGACTCGATGTCGTCGGCGTACACCTCGTCGAACGCCTGGTCGAGGCCGCGGAACAGCTTCAGTGCGGTCCACGTCAGCGTGACGACACCGACCACGGACGCCGCCCCGCGGCCGGTGGTGTTGGTCAACGCCTCGGTCACGAGCTCCTGACCGGACCCGGAGAGCTGCTGACTGACCAGTTCGGTCACGCGGGCGGCCAGTTCCTGGCCCCCGACGACCGACGCGACAACCACGGCGAGCAACAGCAGCGGGATTATCGAGACGAACGCGTAGTAGGCGATACCCGCCCCCAGGAACGTGAGGTTTCGGTCGCGCGCCAGGCTGACGACCGACCCGATTGTCGACATATATTTGCTACGACGCCCAATCGGTTGAATCCGGTGGCAATACCCGGTAGCGACGCTCTACTTTCCACATCGCCCCACTTGGTTACACGTTACTGGCCGCTTCGATAGGTGGGCGTGCAGACCTGTCGGTCCGGGCGTCGAGCCGGGAACAGCGGCCGCTCAGAGCCGCACCGAATCGAAGCCGAAGAACGCCGTCTCGTACCCCTCGTGGCGGGAGACTTGTGGTGGCGCCTGCATCCGGACTGTCACTTCGTCAACCTCGGATAGCGACGGAACGGTGGCGCCGTAGTGGAAGCCGAGTTCCGGGTCGAGGGTCGCAGTCAGCGGGCCGTCGTAGCGCGTCTCGCCGTCCCGCACGACGTCCGCGACGAGCGTGGCGGCGGGAAGCGGGAATCGGTTGTGCTGGGTGCGCAGCGACCCGACGAGGTAGGACTTGTCGTCCCCCGTCGCGAACTGGCCGCGCTGGTCGGTGCCCCCGACGGCCAGTTCCACGCCTTCCGTCGCGCCGCTCCCGCGGAGCGGAATCGGGAACGAGTTCGCGGCGGGCACTCGGCCGACCTGCACGGCCTTCGTGTCCATCGGGTCGACGGCGCCTTCGTTCCCCTCGCGGTCCGCCGGGATGTCCTCGTAGGGGAGTTCGTTCAGGGCGTTCCGCTCGAACGTGAACGAGAAGGAGAACTGTATCGGGCCGTCCGGGGTCTCGACCGAGTCCGTCCGCCGCGTCCCGCCGAGGGCGACTTGGACCGTGGCCTCGTAGTCGCCCTCCGCTCCGAGGCCGACGTTGTCGCCGTAGTGGACGCCCATCTGCTGGGAGAGCATCTGCCAGGGGGCCAACGAACTGGTCTCGCCGTCCGGGCCGGAGAGGGTAATGTGGGGGCTCGTCGCGGGGAGCGCGACGCCCGCCTCGGCGTCCCACACCGACGCCATCAGGTGGACGTCGTCGCCGTCCTCGACGTCGACGCGCTCGGTGCTCTCCCCGTTCACGAGCCAGAAGCGGTGGGCAAACGTGTACGACAGGGCGCAGCGGTATCGCCCGTTCGCGACCATCCCCGCCATCTCCATTCCCTCCGTGTGCGAGGGGAGGTAGGGCGCGTCCGGCCGGTTCTCGGGGACCGGCGGTTCGCGACTCGCGCGCTCCGTCTCGAGGAAGCCGAGACAGCCAGCCGACGCAGCGAGGCCCGTGGCACCTGCCGCGGCTAGCACGTCGCGTCTACGCATCGCCGCCCTCCGGAGTGGGGAGCGTGCGCTTCCCGCGCGGCGGCAGCAGGTAGTTCCCGCGGTGGGTCACCGAGAGATACTGCCTGATGCCGTTGTTCGTGCGCCGTCCGACTGCCGACTGGTCCGTGATGTCCGTGGCGTTCATGGCGTCTCTGGTGGTGACGAAGTCCGATAGCTCTCGCTGGAGGGCGAGGAAGTGGGTGCCCGCGTGGTCGAAGTCCGTGGAGTCGAAGTCCCGCCGGAGGATGATGGGGCGGCCGTCCTCGCGCACGGACTGGAGTTTCTGGCCGTGGCCGACGACGCCGCGCTGCTGGGCGTCCTCCAGAGGGTCCGCACAGTCGTCTAGCTGGGGGCTATCTCCGAGATTCTCGCCGGTCCCCTCGACGGCGCCCGAGTCGGCGTGGGCCGGACAGAACATCTTCGCGACGCGCTCCTCGCGGCCGTCCTGCTCGTACCACTGCTGGAGGTTCAGGTCGATGTGGGAGACGTGCTGGGTGGTGCCGCCCGCGAACGGACCGGACTGAATCGTGACGCGGTCCTCGGTCGCCTGGCTCTTCTCGAAGTCGGATTTGAACCCCATGTACAGCGGGGCGTCCTCGTCGACCGGTTTCGAGTCCGGGACGCCGCCCGTGTCCTGGTTGTCGGCCGGGAGACCCTCGCCGACGAAGCCGGTTCGACGGTCGGCTACCGAGAACGCGTCGGTCAGCGTGGCGTCGACCGGTCCGTCGTTGAGCGCCTCGCGGTTCCCGCGCATCCCCTCCTCGGCCGCGAGGACGACCTGCGCGTGGTCGCTCGCGAAGTGGAGGATTGCGTCAGGAGTGTCGAACTCGGGGTCTTCGAGTTCCGAGAGGGCGCGTGGTTCTGGCAGGTCTACGTCAGCGGGCGACCCGCCGAGTGACTCGAAGTACGCGGGCGAGTAGCCGAGCGTGAACAGCAGGCCCTCGTTCGACCACTCGTAGGCGCGCTCCAGCGAGCGGAGCGCGTCCTCGAGTGTCCGGCGGTCGTCGGCCGTCGGTTCGGAGCCGTCGTAGTCGAGGTGGAGGAGGACGTGGTGGCGAGGCGGCAGGACGTTGCCGGCGTCGTCGCGGGCGGCGTAGTCGTTCCACGCGTGCTGGCGTGCGGGCAGGGACGCGGGGTCGTCGGTGCCGGTCGGGACAGAGACCTCGCTCTCGCGGTCCACGCAGGCCGCCAGCGCGCTCGCGCCGCCGATGGCGACTGCCGACTTGAGGAACGCGCGGCGGGGGATACCGCACTCGTCGGAGTGCATGGTCGACCGTTACGGGCGTGTCTGAAAAGGGGTTCTGGTGCGGGCGTCGAATTCGACGGGCGAACCAGAATCCGTTAAGGTGCCCGCTCGCTATCTCCGACCATGCAGACGATCCGGCGCGTCGCGCGCGCCACCGGGAGCGGTCTCGCGGCCAGCACTGCCGTCGGTACGGCGGCGGCCCACTCCGGCACGACGCACGCCGGAACCCCCCACTGGCTGCTGTTCGTGCTGGTGCTGGTGGGCGGCGGCATCTCGGCGGGCGCTGTCGCCGCCTACCGACGCAGCGCGGTCGAGAGCACGACGAGCGCCGTGGTCGCGTTCACGGCCACCGTCGCCGGACTGTTCGGACTCGTCGGTCTCGTCGAACTCCAGGTCGTCGCCGAGACGCCGCCGACGCTCACGGACATCTACCCGACGCTGAGCCTCGTCGTCGGCGTCGCGATGGCCGTCGGTAGCCTCGTCGTCGGTCGACTCAGGTGGCCCCAGCGGCCGCGGTACGCCGGCCTGGGAATCCTCCTCGCGGCGTGGGTCGTCTACCCAGTCGCGATGCCGAACGGGGGCGTCTACAACCCGGCCGGCCACGTGCTCGTCGTGACCGTCGTGCTGGCCGTCGGCTACGTCCTGTGGCGGGACGCGCGGGCCGTCCTCCAGAGCCTCCGCCGGGACCGCCGCCCGCTCGGCGCCGGACTGCTCGCCGGGACGCTATTCTCCGTGTTCTTCCTGTTTTCGGCGGGCACCCTCACGCTGAACCCGGACCCGGGCGTGGGCGCTCCCACAGAACCGCTCGTCATCTTCCTGCCGGTGGCGGACCCGCTGGTCGCGTGGCCCGCCGTCGAGTTCGTCTTCCCGTCAGTACCGCTGGCAGGCTACTTCTCGGTGGGCACCGTCCTCCTGGTCACCCTGCTCGGGACTCTGGCGGCGCTCAACGTCGGCGTGATGGTCCAGCAGTGGGCCACTGGCACCAGGGACAGCTCCGGCACGTCGGCGCTCGGGATGGCGGCGACGACCGGCGCGACCGCGTGCTGCTGTTGCGCGCCGGCGTTCTACGGCGTGCTCTCCGTGCTGTTCGGCGCGGCGGCGACGCCCGCCTACTGGGCGTTCCTCGACCCCTCGTCCCCCGTCGGCGGCGTCTTCTTCGCGGCGAGCGTGGTGCTGCTGCTCGGGAGCGTCGTTCGCGCTGTCAGCGGCGGCCGCGCGCAGTCAGTCCAGTAGGTCGTCGACGAGGCGCTCGAAGCGGTCGACGAAGCGCTCCGGAACCGACGGCTGGACCGCGTCGAGCACGCGAACCGTATCCTCAGGCCGCGTGAGTGCGAGCGTCACGCGGTTGCGGGCGTCGCGGCGCTTCTCCACGACGCCGCACTCGACGAAATTCGAGACGTGGTGTTCGAGGGTGCTCCGGGCGACTCCGACGCGTTCGGCCACGTCACTCGGCGACGACGGGCACGTGTCCAGCAGGCAGAGGAGGACGTCGCGGGCCGTCTCGCGGCGGGCGAGCGCGAGCGCCGCGCGCTCCCACTCGGGCGTCTCCGGCGGGAAGTAGTGCGTACGGCCGTAGAACCCGTCGACGGCGAGCGCGCCGTCGTCGCGGAGGCTGCGCACGTGGTGCTGGACCTGCCCGGGCGCGAGGTCGAGTTGTCGCACGACGGCGTTGAAGTGGACGCCGGGGTTCGCGGCGACGTGGTCGCGGACGCGCTCGCGGACGGCCGTCACCGCGTCCCACCTCCCGAGGAGACCTCTGTAGATCGGGCGTAGTAGACCGCAGCGACGACGAGTGCCGCCATCACCACGTCCAGCGAGTGCTCGACGAGGTGGTGGCTGTCGAGAGCCATCGCGCCACCGATGCTCGCGGCGGCGACGCCGGTGCGGGCGAGCAGAGCGCCGAGCGCGAGTGCGACCAGCAGGTGCGAGCGGGACTTGCGTCGCAGAAAGACGGCGAGCGCCGCGCCCGTGAGCACGGCGGCGGCGAGCCCGGCGACAGCGAGCGCCGCCACCAGGGGGAGGCTCAGGCCAGCCGACTGGGCGTGCGCGACGGGAATCACGACCGTCCCTTGCGGCCGGAGCGTGCTAAGCGCTCGGGTCAGGTCACGACCGGGCGGGAGACGACCCACAGGGAGAGCACCGTGTAGCCGACCATCAGCGCGACGAGCGGCGCGTGGGCCCGACCGGCGTGCTTGCCGTACCGGGCGCTGACGACGAGGTGTGCGGCCGCCACGGCGAGGAGGTGGCCGGCGACGACGAGCGCCACCTGCGACCACCAGAACGCCGACAGCGGCAGCCAGCCGAGCAGGGAGACAGAGACCCCGTCGACCAGCGACAGCAACTGCGAGAGGTTCCGCGCGACGAACGAGTAGTTGTGGGCCACCTCGTAGGCGGCCGCGATGGGGACGACGGTCGGCGCGAACGCGGCGGCCGCGCCCCGAACGCTCCGCCCCGACCCGAGTCGGTCCGCCGCGAGCGCGACCACGGCGAACGCGACCAGGAACGCCGCGAGGCCCGCGACGTAGAGCGCGAGCGGCGTGACTGCGCCGGTGGCGTCGCGGAGGGCGAAGTAGACGGTCTGGTACTCGGGCGAGTTCGAGAACCCGTCGAAGGTGACGGTGTAGACAGCCGCGACGACAAAGGCCGCGACGCCTGGAGTCGACGGCGTGCGAGCGCAGGCGGCCCAGGGTGGGCGGACGACGACGCCCCGCTCGCGCCACTCCAGTGGCGAGACCCGACCGAGGAGGGCGTAGAGCACCGCCAGGGCGTCGGCCCGGTCGAAGAACGTGCGGCCGAACGCGAGTCCGCCGAGGAGCATCAGAACCGCGTAAGCGGCGAGGACGCCCGCGGTGAGGCGTGGCGACTGGGGAATCCCGGTGAGGTTCTCGGTGACGCCGACGAGGAGGACGAACCCGACGACTGCGGGCCAGACGCCGAGCCAGTCCGGGTAGTCGAAGCGCGCTAGCTCGTCGCCCTCGAGCGCGACGAACGCGTCGTAGGCGGTTCGCCAGGGCGACAGCGAGCGCCACGGGCTCCCGGCGACGACGGCGACGAGGCCGACGCCCTTCAGCGCGACCGCCCACGCGAACAGCGTGGCGGGGTTGTCGGCGGCCACCTGCAGCCCGAACAGCCCGAACCAGAGCACGCCCGCGAACCCCACCAGGCCGACCGCACGGAGGAGGTGTCTGCCGAGCGGGAGCCACGGAACTTCCACCTGGCGTCGCTCTCGCTCGTCGACGGTGTGGTCGTCGCGGGCGAACCAACACGCGGTCGCCGCGACCGTGAAGCCGGCCCCCGCGAACAGCAGTGGGAGCGGGAGTGGCGCGTCGAGGCGCCCGCCCGGGACCTCGTGGGCAGCGGCGACGCCGACCAGCCACGGGACGGCGAGCAGAACACCGACGACGCGCGTCCAGCGCATACGGGAGAGTCGTCGCCGAGCGAGCGGCGCGTTCCTCGCGTTCGGCGGTTCCGGCGGCGACAGCACCGACCTCTCGGTGGCGTGGGTGAGCGACACCGGGCGCGACGTGCGCGTGACCCACCACGAGCCGGCGGCGGCGAGACTCGGGGACGAGATGTTCGTGTTCGCGCCGGTGAGCGGCCGAAAGGGAACCGACGACTGCGGACTGTTCGCGCTGGACGGTGACGGCGACCGGGAGTGGAGCCACCCAGTCGCGCCCGAGGACTGCGCCATCCACGCCGTCGCGGACCCCGTCGTCGGTGACCTCGACGGCGACGGCACGCTGGAGGTGTTCGTCGCGACGACCGAACGGCGAGTCACCGGGTTCGACGCCCGTACCGGCGACGCGGAGTTCAGTTACGAGCTATCCTCCTACGGCTACTCCGGCCCGCTCCTAACTGACTTCGTCGGGGGCGGCGAGCGGGAGGTGGTCGTGGTCGACGCGCGCGGCGAGGTATCGGTCGTCCACGCGAACGGGACGGCAGCGTGGACGCGGCAGCTGGACGCCTACACCTGGGGGCAGCCGTCGGTCGCTGACTTCGACGCGGACGGCGACCGGGAACTCGTCGTGGGCGTGGCCGGCGGTGGCGAACTCAACCTGTTCGAGCAGGACGGGTCGACCGTCTGGCACCGGGCGAACCTCACCGAGACGTCGATAACGTGGATGACGACGGCGAACGTCGACGACGACCCGGCGCGCGAGATAGTGGTGGCGACGCGTGGCGGGTCCGTCGTCGCGGTGGACGGCCGCACCGGTCGCGCCGAGTGGACCCGCGAGTTCGAGGCACTGGCGGCGGTCCGGGCGGTCGGCGACGGCGACGACGACGGAACACTGGAGGTCTACGCCACCGCGGCGGACGGCGTCCTCCGCAACCTCGACGCTGAGAGCGGGGAGACGGAGTGGACGACGACACTGACGACCGCGGACGTCCAGATGATGCCCCCACCGGTGCTCGGCGACGTGGACGGCGACGGCGACCGAGAACTCGTCGCGACGACGAACGACGGCATGGTGAAGGTCGTCTCGCCGTCGGACGGCCAGGTGGTGGCGACGTACAGCCGCGACGTCGTCGTCTACACCCACCCACGACTCGCGGACACGGACGGCGACGGCGCGGCGGAGATTTACGTGATGTACGCCGATGGCCGCGTGGTCGCCCTGAGCGCGACCTGAGCGAACCGGTTATCCCGTATCACTACTGGTCCACTACTGGTCCACTGGCTGGCCGCGCATCGCCGCGAAGCCGCGGTCGAGGTCCGCGACGAGGTCGTCGACGTGCTCGATCCCGACGGAGATCCGTATCAGCGAGTCGGTGATGCCCTGGGAATCCCGCTCGGCCTTGGGAATCGGTTCGTGGGTCATCCCCGCGGGGAGTTCGGCGAGAGACTCGACGCCGCCGACGCTGACCGCGAGCGCGAACTCCTCGAGGGCCTCCAGGAACCGCTTCGCGTCCGCGAAGTCGCCGTCGAGTTCGAAGGAGAGGATGCCGCCGTAGCCGGCGGTCTGCTCGCGAGCGAGTTCGTGCTGCGGGTGGCTCTCCAGTCCGGGGTAGTGGACCGCGCTGACCGCGTCGTGAGACTCCAGGTACTCCGCGATGGCGAGCGCGTTCGCCTCGTGGTCGCGCATCCGGGGTGCGAGCGTCTTGGTGCCGCGCAACACGAGGTAGGCGTCGAACGGCGAGAGCACGTTGCCGAGACCCACCTGCTGGAGGAACGCCACGTCGTCGGCGAACGACTCGTCGTCGGTGACGAGAGCCCCGCCGACGGAGTCGCTGTGGCCGTTGAGGTACTTCGTCGTGGAGTGGGCGACGACGTCCGCGCCGAGGTCGAGTGGGGTCTGGAAGTACGGGCTGAGGAACGTGTTGTCGACGCCGAGGCGGGCGTCTGCGTCCTGGGCGATGTCGGCGATGGCCCGGACGTCACAGAGCTTCAGCAGCGGGTTGGTGGGCGTCTCCATCCAGAGCAGCGTCGTCTCGGGGCGGACCGCGTCGGCGACGTTGTCGGGGTCGGTGGCGTCCACGAACGAGACGTCGACGCCCAGTCTGTCGCGGAACAACGTCTCGAGGAGGCGCCGAGTCCCGGCGTACAGGTCGTCGAAGGCGACGACGTGGTCGCCGGGTTCGACGGACGCCATGACCGCGGTGGCGATGGCCGACGTGCCCGAGGAGAACGCGAAGCCGTGCTCACCGCCCTCCAGGGAGGCGAGGCGCTGCTCCAGGGCGTGACGTGTCGGATTGTTGAGCCGGGAGTAGAGGAACTGTCCCTCGGCGGGGTCGACGTCCTCCAGACTGAGGTTGGTGTCGAGTTCCGGGAGGGCGAACGTGGACGCGAGGTGGATGGGGGAGACGACGTCGCCACGGAGCGTCGCTCCGGGGTCTTCTCCGTGACCGACTGCGCGGGTCTCGATGCGGGGGCGGTCGTCCATGCGTGAACGTCGACAGACGCCAACTAAGACGTTTCGACTATGTGATAATTTTTCCGGCTGGGAGAATTATCCCGGCGCATACTCCGCGCTCGTTCGCCCCAGCGACTGGTCGAATCGGACAACGTTTATCACACGTCCGGTAGCACGTTCGCACATGGACGATATTTTCGTCGGCCAGCTGATGTCGGACGACCTCCACACGGTCTCGAAGGACACGCTCGTCGCGGACGCGGCGGACCTGATGCTCGAACACGGCATCGGCTCGCTCATCGTCGTCGACGAAGAGGACCACCTCGAGGGAATCCTCACGACCACGGACTTCGTCGACATCGTCGCGAAGAGCAAGCCGAAGGCCGAGACGACCGTCGAGCGCTACATGACCACGGGCGTCGTCACCGCGAGCGTACAGGACTCCATTCGAGACGTCGCGGACGCGATGGTCGAGCACGGGTTCCACCACATGCCGGTCCTCGACGACGACACCGTCATCGGCATCATCACCACCAAGGACCTCACCTCGTACATCTCCACGGTCCAGACGCCGAGCCCCGCCTGATCGAGGCGCGACTGCCCGGAAACTCCACGCCGGCCTGTTCTCCGTCTCCGCCTCGCGTGTGGTATTTTCGGCGCACCTACGTCTACGTGCCACGACTGACCAGAACAGCGTCGGCCCGGCGAGTGGCTTCGAACCCGACGCCGAGATGAGCGTCATCGCCGTCGCTGCGGGGTCGCTCCTGCTCTTCCTCCCGCTGGCCCCGTTCCTCGCGGTGCTGTGGGTGCTCGACCGTCTCACCGGGAGCGACCCGGGCGACCGCGCGAGGAGCGCACCGAACGGCGCGTCAAGGAGGACTCTCCGGACCAGTTCGCGTCGAACGCTGAGGCCTGAGCGAGCAACCGAGCGAGAACGGGACAAAGTGGTCGGTCCACAATCGGTCCCCTCACCGCGAGACCGCCCTCAGCGCTCGCTCACTTCGTGGACCCACTCCGCGACGTCCTCGACCACGTAGTCGGCGACGTTCCCGCCGAATTTGAGGTGTTCCATCGTCGTCGCGGGTGTCTCCCCGTGCTGGAAGTAGTGGCCGACGTCCTCGTAGTGCTCGAAGCGGTCGTCGTCGATCGACCCTGCTTCCCGCCACTGCTCGACACCTTCCCGGCGCGACTCGACAAGCTCCGACTGTACCTCGGGGTCGACTCGCTCGGTCGTGGCGGCGAACAGCGGGACCGACAGGTCGTTCGCAGTCTCGACGGGGTCCATCGAGACGAAGCTCTCGTGCAGCGTTGCGGGGCCGCCCAGTACCGTGTCGTCCTCGTCGTACTCCCCGTTCGCGGCCGCCTCGAGTTCGGCCCGCTCCTCGGCGAGAAACTCCGCCTGGGCCTCCGTGAGTTCGCCGTCCGGCGAGAGGCCGTACCGGATGTTGTCGGTGATTGCCTCGACGTCGATCCCGGGATCGGCCGGCCCGTCGAGGCTCACGATGCCCGCGACGCCGCCGGCAGACTCGCTTTGCGAGCCTGCCGAGCTCGAGCTCGCTACGCTCGCTCGAACGCCGTGTCGCTCGGCGATGCTGGGCGCACACATGCCGCCCTGGCTGTGTCCCGCGACGAACACCCTGTCGGCGTCGACCTCGTCCGCGTTCGCGAGTTCGTCGACCGCGGCGATGGCGTCGTCGATGACGACGGTGTCTAGGTCGTGCTCCTCCGGGGGAATCTCGTCCTCGTGGTCGAGGAGGCGCTTCTCGTACCGGAGTACTGCGACACCTCGCGATCCGAGTCCCCACGCGAGGTCCTGCAGAATCCTGCTCTCGCCGGCGGTCCCGTCACGGTCGTGGAGGCCAGCGCCGTGGACCAGCAGGACCCCCGGCACGGGCGTCTCGCCCGCGGGCACCGTGAGAGTGCCGCCGAGTTCGACGTCGCCAGCGTCGACGGTCACCTCGCGCTCGGTGAACGCGGACTCGTCCGCGTACTCTGGTGGCGTGTACGACACCGGGAACGAGACGTTCGTCACCGCGCCGTCGTCGACGGACAGTTCCAGTGGCTGGCTGCCCTGCGCGAACGCGAGCTCGACGGTCACCGCGTCGTCGTCGACCGTCACGTCGCCGACCGACTCGAAGGCGCCGTACTGCTCGGTCAGCCCGTACCAGTACCGCCGGAACGCCGTCTCTGCGTCCTCGCCGGGCACCATGTGGAAGGTTGGGAACGACTCGACGACCGCGTCCCGGCCGTCCTCGGAGAGCAGTTCCGCGGCCGCCGCGAACGACTCGTCGGCGAATCGCGTGGCGAACTCGCGGGCGGTGTCCTCGACAGCATCGGTGGAGGGAGCCATGGTTCGTCCCGAAGTTCCGCGACCGGGGAGAAATAGGTTGGTGGTCCCACAGAACGCCGCGGCGTCGTCCCGCGTACGCCGGTCAGGCGGGCGCGTCGAAACCGAGGACGAGTCCACAGCCTCGACACTGGTACACTTCCGCGACCTGGTTCTCCATCTCAAAGGTCTCGGGGTCGAGTTGCGGGACGCCGTCCACCCTGTGAACCTCCTCGTGGGCCAGGTGCTTCTCGCAGTTCTCGCAGAACAGCGGGTCCTCGGACATGCGCCCACCGACAGCGACCGAACACGTAAGCGTGTCGCGGGGTCGCGGCGGTGGCCGCTCTCAGACGACAGCCAGCGCACCAGTCACCAGCGCCAGCGTCACCAGCAGTCGCCCGATTGTGCCGAAGAAGGCGGCGAGGAAGAGGCGTCGCTCGTCGTCGGCGCTGAGGATGGAGAAGGCGTAGATGACGACTGTGTCGGGCATCAGCGGCACGGAGAGCAGCGCCACCAGCCCCGGGTACTCGTACCGGCGGACGAAGGCCATCAGGGGCCCGCCACGCTGCGGTTCGCCGTGACCAGGGGTGAGGCGGTCGAGGAGCCACTGCGCCGGACGGGCGCTGGCCGCCCCACGACCGATGCGGAACGCGGCGAGACTCCCGACTGCCTTCCCGGCGGCGCTCACGAGAATGACGACCCCGATGCTGAGGGCCGGCGAGACGCCCAGTTCCATCTGTGGTGCCGGCAGCAGGACGAGTTCCCCAGGTAGCGGGAGCACGAACGCGACCAGCACCGAGTAGACGAAGATGAGGACGAGACCCGGCGGTCCGGTCGCCGCCTCGACGAGAGCCTCGATAGCGAGGCTCATCGCCGAACCCCTAGCGGAGGCCGAAATGGAGGGCGCCTGCGTCTCCGTTCCCGGGTGTCACCCGTCCGGTTCGAACGGTCGGTCACTGGGTGCGCTACTGGCCAGTGGGACGTAAACTGTTCCTTCTCCGGTCGTCGGAAGTGATAGCGTCGTCGCTTCGCGGTCACGTCCAAGTGGGCCAGTGACCCCGTCAGGAGGGGCAACCAGCGTACGACTATGAGTTGCATGCCACTCCTTATCACACCGGGCGCCGTAGTTCGACTATGGCGACGGTTGGCGAGTTCACGATCCCGTCCGAGTCGTTCCCCCTGGGAAGCCTCTTCACAGAGTTCCCCAGCGTGACCGTCGAACTGGAGCGCATCGTCCCGACCAACCACGCGCTCATTCCCTACGTCTGGGTTCGAGGGGCAAGCTCCACGGAGCAGAAACGAATCGTAGCCACGGCGTCCAGCCACGCCGACGTGAAAGCCGTCACCCTCGTCGACCAGATTGACGACGAGTATCTGCTGCGCGTCGACTGGGTCCCCACTCACCACGGCGTGCTCAGAGCCATCACCGAGACGAGCGTGACGCTCGTCTCCGGCGCCGGGTCAGAGGGGAGTTGGACGTTCGAGGTCCGGAGCGACACCCGTGAGGGAATCTCCGCGTTCCAGCAGTACTGCCGCGACCACGGCATCCCCGTCAAACTGGCCTCGCTCCACTCGGTTGCCGCACTCAGAAGCGGGGCCGAGTACGCCCTGACTGACGCCCAGCGAGAAGCGCTCCTGCTCGCCTACGAGCGGGGGTACTACCACTCACCACGGGAGGCCTCCCTCAAGGACCTCGCTGCTGAAGTCGGGATTACCGGGCAGTCCTTCGGGTCGCGCCTCCGACGGGGCATTGATCACCTCATCGGCAGCACTCTGGCCAGTTCCGCCGACTGATCACCACATTCCATATAAATGCCGCTCACACGAAGAAGCAATCTACACCCGGCGCTCAAGCATACTCCTAGGTCAATGACTCTCGGAGAGGGACCTGCCGGTCGAGATCTCGCGGATTCTACGGCTGCCACCCACATAGAGTATCACGAGCCGACTGAGAGTTATCGGGCGGAGTTCGACCAGCAAACACACCCGGCAACTGAGGCAGTCGTCACCGCCGTGGCGACCGCCACCGGAATGGGTCCCCTGGAGTTGCCGCCGCTGTATTCCGTTCTCGACCCCGACGCCCTCGATGGGCTCTTCTCCGCTGCACCCGACGGGCCAGGCCAGGGTGAGAGCTCCCTCGCCTTCGAATACGCCGACCAGGTCGTCACCGTCAATGGCCACGGAACCGTCATCGTCGAACCGGGAGAGGACTCCCAGGCGTAACCACGATGGCCTCGTTGACGGTCAGATGCGACGACTGCCGGCGGCGGTGGGCGGCGCGAGCCCGGGATGGCGAGGTCGTTTCAGTTCACGACGCGTGCCCGAACTGTGGCGGCACCGAGTTCAGTATCCCAAGCAACCACGACTGAACGAACCCAGAGAACCACTCGCAGCCACTGGCAGAGCCGCCCTTACGCTCGCTTCCTGCCAGTAGTTGCCACTACGATGGCTTCGTTCAACGTTCGCCAGAGCCAAGCGCGTTGAGAATGACTCCATCGTGGTCGACGATAGTGCGGAGGCGGTCACTCACGACGTCTGTCCAGCCGATTTGATAGAGGTGGGCACCATCGAAGGAGCCGGTGACGGTGGCACTCTCGACTGTCGGGTCGGTGAGTACTGCCTCTTCGAACGCGTCTGGAGTGGTGTCCAGGACCCAGAGGAACGGCATTACGTACTCTGGATTGTGGGCGACGAAGCGGTCGAGTTCCACGGTGGCCGTCGGAAGCGCTGCCTGAGTTTCGCCGAGACACCAGGCGTCGGTTGGGACACTGAAGTCGGCGACAATACCCATATCGTCGGCAAGAGACGAATACGGAGAACCACCGTAGCAGGCCCAGCCGTACTTCTGTTGCCGCGGCAGGTACTCCGGCTGTACTATTCAGTGCGGTAATCTCGGTCCCGCCGAGCGTCACTGCTGGAGATGCACCCCTATTCAGCACGCCCCCAAGATACCCGATTCAAATCCGGGACAGATGCCGCCCTCAAAACAGAGGATGCAGCGGCCAGGATGCCAACCCGCCTCTCCAGAGGTTCGGAAGCTGAACCGCGACAATCACAACCCGTTCTGGGACATCTCGCGAGTTCCGTCGGTTGCGACCAATGACGGGGAATCAGCCAGCAGGCGTTACTCGCTACCCGCGTACTCGTCGTCGGTGACGTGCTCCATCCAGGAGATGGCGTCTCCGTCGAGTTCCTCCTGGATAGCGATGTGCGTCATGGCCTTCTCTGGTCGTGCGCCGTGCCAGTGTTTCTCTCCCGACGGGAACCAGACGACATCGCCCGCGCGCACTTCCTCGATCGGACCGTCTTCGCGCTGGACGAGCCCACAGCCGCTCGTGATGACGAGGCGCTGTCCCAGTGGATGCGTGTGCCAGGCCGTGCGCGCGCCAGGCTCGAACGTCACGCTCAGCGCGGCTGCACGGGCGTCGTCGTTCGGCTCGAACAGGGGATCGATTCGAACGTCACCGGTGAAGTACTCTGCAGGCCCTTCCTCGGACGGTCGCGAACAGCCATTTGTAATCTCCATCTAGTATTCTCCTCTCGATTCGACCCCTGGACACTTGGATTCGATGCCACTCGTCAACTATTTATCTTATTGTCGTGGTCCCGGCGTGCCGGTGTGTAGCACACTGTAACGAACGAAAGTTAGAGCGTCCGGCCCGCTATAGGCTGAAACCCGAAAACCGACTACGGCGAAGGAACGGGAGTGGACTCGTCGGGATTTGAACCCGAGGCCTTCCCCGTGCCAGGGGGATGATCTACCACTGATCTACGAGCCCTCGAACGCGTTTCCTCCTTGCCCGGGGTTCCTGATAAACCCCGCGATTCGACGGCAGACGTGGGGTGTCGGGCTCCAGTACGGAGATGGAAACCCTTTACGTGCCCGGGCGTTTTGCAGACGATAGGGAACCACACGGCCGTAGATCCGACTCGCCGCTCGCCGGGTGCGTGGCACCGTTTGTTCGCCACGCTGCCGGGGCGGCTTGGGACTGCGGTAGTGTCGTGGCACCGTCGGGTGCCGCCAGCGTTTCGTGTAGTTCCAATCCGAACAATGGCACGAATGCACACGCGCCGTCGCGGGTCCTCCGGTTCGGACCGCCCGACGGCAGACGAACCACCGGAGTGGAGCGACGTAGACGAAGACGCAGTCGAGGACCGCGTCGTGGAGCTGGCCGAGCAGGGGCACGACCCCTCCCAGATCGGCCTGAAGCTTCGCGACGAGGGCGTGCAGGGCACGCCGGTTCCGGACGTGAAACTGGCGACAGGGAAGAAGGTCACCGAGATTCTCGAGGAGAACGACGCAGACGCCGAGATTCCCGAGGACCTCCGGAACCTCCTGGAGAAGGCCGTCCGCCTCTACGAGCACGTCGAGGAGAACGGACAGGACCACCAGAACAAGCGCGCACTGCAGAACACGCAGTCGAAGATCCGCCGCCTCGTAAACTACTACCGGGGCGACGAACTCGACCAGGACTTCAAGTACTCCCACGAGAACGCGAAGGAACTGCTCGAGTAGATGGCGACGACGGGACGCAGTACAGCGACGACGGAGCCCGACGCCGTCTCGGCGCTCGCCGACGCGGAGTTCGTCCGCGTGACGGCCGCGCCGACCGGCGGGAGCCTCGCGGCCGCCGCGATGCTGGCGGGGGCCTGCGACGAGCGCGACGCACCGTACCAGGTGCGCGTGGCTCGAACGGCTCCGGCTCCGGACGTCGCCGACGCGACCCACGTCACTGTCGGGGTCGAGACGCCGGCCGCTGACGCATCGTTCGCGGCTGACGCCGCCAACGAAGCCTACGACGCGGCCCGGGAACTCGGTGCGTCACCGAGTCCACTGCTGGCGTTCGCGGGCGCGCTCGCCGACGGTGGTGAGCCGTCCAGCAACGTTCGCGAAGCCGCCGACCTCGGTCGGCGACCGGGCGTCGGCGTCCCGACCGCGGACCTCGCGGCGGGCCTGGCGCACACGACGTTGCTACACGCGTCGTTCTCGGGGGACGAGCAGGCGGCGGGCGCGACCCTCGCCGAACTCGGCCTGCCGGCGGACCTCGACGACGACGCGCGGCGCAGACTCGCCTCCGTGGTCGCGCTCGACGCGACAGACGGGGGAGAGGCCCGCGCGGCAGAACGCGTGAGTGACGCGCTCCGCCCGCACGAGACGCCGGACGGCCCCTTCGAGACGGTCGAAGGGTACGCCGACGTGCTCGGTGCGCTGGCGTGGGACGCCCCCGGCCTCGGGGTCGCTCTCGCGCTCGGGAGCGTCGACGGCACGCCCGCGCTCGACGCGTGGCGCTCGCACGCCGTGGACGCGCACGCAGCAGTCCGCGCCGCCGACCCCGCCCGACACAAGGGCGTGGTCGTGGCGAACGCCGACACGGCCAATCCGACCGTCGCCCGTCTCGTCAGAGACTACCGGTCGGCCGAACCCGCGGCGCTCGTCGTCGGTGACGGCACCGCTGCGCTCGCGACGACCGACGAAGACGCGCGCGACGTGCTGCCGAACGGCGTCGGTTCGCCGTCCGTCGCCATCGCGCGCGTCGAGGACGAAGCGTCCCTCGTAGAGACCGTCCGGGGTGAACTATGACGCGCACGGCGACCGTCCGCACCGACGTTGCGGACCCCGAGATCGTCGCGCGCTCGGTTCGCCCGGACAACACCACCGAGATGGAGACGCGCGTAGAGCGCGACGAAGCCAGTTCGTCGGGCGAGAGCGGCACCGTCGTCACGCGCATCGAGCGCGACGACACCGCCGGCCTCGCGTCGACCCTCGACGACTACGTCGTCAACGTCACGGTGGCGACCGAAGTTGCAGAGCACGCCGAACGACACACAACACACCAATCATGAGCGAACGTTCCGTATCCAAGCAGAACCAGGAGAAGCGGTGGTACACCGTGCTCGCGCCAGAGGAGTTCGACCGGCAGGAGCTCGGCGAGACCCCCGCAGAGGAGCCAGAACAGGTCTACGACCGAACCATCGAGACGACGATGAGCGAACTCGCCGACGGCGGCGAGAACAACGTCAAACTCACCTTCCAGGTGAGCGACGTCGGCAGCGACACCGCGTCGACGCAGTTCGTCAAGCACGAACTCACGCGGGACTACAAGCGCAGTCTCGTGCGCCGCGGCTCGTCGAAGATCGAGGCGACCATCACGGTCCTCACGACCGACGACTACCGCGTGAAGGTCCAGCCGGTCGCCTACACGACCAAGCAGGCCGACCAGAGCCAGCAGAAGGCCATCCGCCGCACGATGATCGACCTCGTGGAGGAAGCTGGCGAGGAGCGCACCTTCGAGGCGCTCATCGACTCCGTCATCGAGGGTCGTCTCTCATCGGCAATCTACGGCGAGGCCAACACCATCTACCCACTCCGCCGGGTCGAGGTCCAGAAGGCCACGCTGGAAGCCCACCCCGAAGAAGTGTACGAGGAGGAGGAGACCGCGGTCGACGTCGACGAAGACGAAGTCGAGGCCTGACCGGTCTTCGACCGACGCGTACTACTCGCTGACGACGACTTTTCCGATCATCCCCGCAGCCTCGTGGGGGATACAGACGTAGTAGTAGTCGCCAGGCAACTCGAAGGAGTGTTCGTACGTCTGGCCGGGACGGACGATTCCGCCGCCGTCGACGCTCTTCGCCCACGCCTCGCGAGCGGCCGTCTCGTTCTCGAAGCCGCCGGAGGCGAAGTAGTCCGCGCTCTCGGGAACGCCGTCGTCGTAGGCGGTCACCGTGTGGTTGCGGGAGCCGCTGTTCGCCCAGACGACCGTCTCACCGACCGAGGCCGCGAACGTCGGCGGGTCCTCGCCCTCGACGCGGGGTTCGGGGACGAACGCGTTGGACTGCATCCCGATGTCGTAGTCCGTCGAGCCGAGAGAGGGGCCGATACAGCCGGCGAGAGCAGTCGTCGCGAGGCCCGTGCCGGCGGCGAGGAACGCCCGGCGTTGCATAGTCGACAGTCGGCACGTGACCCATATAGGCGCCGCGGTCCGCGTCGACTGCGCGGGCGGCGGCCACGGACGGGGCGGACCACGGATGTAAACACGTAAGGACGCCTGTCGTCATGAGCGAACCATGCACCCCCGGTTCGTCGGCCGGTTGGGCGTCGCGGACGCCGTCACGTCGGCGAACGCGGCGCTCGGCTTCGTGGCGGTCGTCGCGGCGACCGTCGACGTAGAACTCGCGGCGCGACTGGTGCTGCTCGCGGCCATCGCGGACGGCCTCGACGGCCTTCTCGCGCGGCGGTACGGCTCGACGCCTGCCGGGGAACATCTCGACTCGCTCGCCGACGTGGCGTCGTTCGGCGTCGCGCCCGCGTTCCTCGTAGTGGCCCACGTGGGCGACAACTGGGGATTCGGAGAACCCCGGGCGCTGCTCGCGGTCGGCGTCTGTGCGCTGTTCGTCGCCGCTGGCGTGGTCCGGCTCGGTCTGTACACAGCCTTCGACACCGGGAACGCCCACACCGAGGGCGTACCGACCACCCTGGCCGCAACGTTGCTCGCGGCGGGCGTCCTCGCCGGCGTCTCGGACCCGCTGGTCGTCGTCGCCGCCACGGGCGTCCTCGCCGTCCTGATGGTAACGACGATACAGTACCCGGACCTCTACCCCCGCGACGCGCTGTCGATGGGGTTCGTCCAGGCGGCCGCACTCCTCGCGCCGCTTGCGTTCTCACGGGCGTTGCCCCGCGTGCTGCTGGCGTGGGCGGTGGCCTACCTCCTCCTCGCACCGCGGTTCTACTGGCGGCCCGAAGGGAAACGCTCATAGGCGCGCTGGCGGAACCCGTTAGTATGAGCGACGGGGACGAGGAACCCGACGAGACGGCCGAGACGCCGGAGGAGACGGCCGACGAGGAGGCCACGGAACTCAGCGTCGAGACGCTGGATGTCCGCCTCGACGAGGCCGAGACCGAACTCGACGCGGCCGAGACCGAGGCCGAACTCGACGACGTCGAGGCGCAACTCGACGACGTGGAGAGCGACATCGAGGCCGCTGACCTCCCGGAACCGGACGACGAGGACGAGGAGGAAGACCCCCAGGAGTCCCTCGAAACGAGGGTCTCGGCACTCCGGGACGACCTCGAAGCACAGCGGGGGCCGTACGCCGAAGACGCCGTCGCCGACGTCGAGGAGTCCCAGTCCACGATGCGCGACACGCGCTGGACCGAGCAGGGCGAGCAGGACCTGCAGGCCACCGTGAACGCGTTCCTCGACGATGCGGCAGACGTGCTCGGCGAGACGTTCACCGGCGGCGACACCGCCGACCCGGACGTGCTCGCGGACGACCTCGACCAGGTCGTCACCGCCATCGAGGCCGCCGCGCTCCACCCGGACACCGACGAGGAGACCATCACGGAACTGGTCGAGGCAACCGACGGACTCGTCGAGGGCGTCGAGGACGCCCAGGAGTGGGACGACCTCTCCGTCCGGCAGAAGCTCCAGTTCGAGGGCTACTACGACGTCATCAACCAGAAGCACAAGGACTTCCCCCCGGAACTGAGCGCCCTCAAGGAGTGGAAGAAGCGCGGCAACGTCGAGATGATCCTGCTCGCCCTCGACCACCTGGGCGACACCGACTTCATGGAGGAGTACTGCATGGACGCGCTCCTCCACATCGGCAGCGAGGACGCCCTCGAAAAGGCCGGTGAACTCGCCGCGCGACGCGACCTGCGTGCCATCGAGGTCATCGGCAAGATCGGCAGCGGGGACGGCGTCGAACACGTCATCGACTACGTGGACTCGGACAGCAACCGGAAGCTCCAGACGACCGCGATCAAGGCGCTCGGCGAGATCGGCAGCGAGGAGGCGACCCAGGACGTCGCCGACCAGCTCGTCGCCGACGACGAGGGCGTCCGTAGTCAGGCCGCCCGCTCGCTCGGCCTCATCGGCGACACGCGCGCCATCGACCCGCTCACGGACGTGCTCGCAGACGACGACTCAGACACGGTCCGCACGTCGGCCGCCTGGGCGCTCGTTCAGGTCGGCACCGAGGACGCCCTCAAGGCCGCCGCCGAGTACACCGACGACCGCTCGTACATCGTCCAGCAGGAGGCCCAGAAGGCCGACGACGCCATCGACGCCGGCGCGGCGCCCACCGCGTAACTCCCGTACCGTCGACCCCGTCCTCGATTTTCGCGACGCGAACGTTCAAGTGCGAAGCCGGGACCACCCAGCCCCGTGCTCGTCCGCCTCGCAGTCGCCGTCCTGCTCGCCTCGGCCACCATCACGGCCGTCGCTCCCAACCCCGCCACGAGCGGCGACGCCGGCGAGTTCGTCGCAGTGCGCATTCCCGAGGAGACGAACACTACCGACTGGGCCCTCGACGACGGCGAGACGACGGCTCCACTGCCGAATCGAACGCTCTCAGGAACTGTCGCACTCTCCACCGACCCCGCAACTGCGAGGAACCGCACCGACCTCCCAGTCGTCGGGCTGAACGGGTCGCTCTCGCTGTCGAACGGCGGCGAGCGCGTCGCACTCAGAGCGGGGAATCAGACTGTCGATGCGGTGACCTATCCCGCCGCACCCGAGGCCGAACGGTGGTCAGCGGGCGAGTGGACGCCGCTGGGGGCGACCGACTTCCCACCGTTCGCGAGCCAGAACGTCGCGGTCACTGGGTTCGTGCTGCCGGACGCGCCCGGACCACCGCTGTCTGTCGTCGAGAGTGCGGACGAACGGCTCTTCCTGGCCGGCTACACGCTCACGTCCGAACGCGTGACCGCCGCACTCGTCGACGCAGCCCAGCGGGGCGTCCAAGTCCGCGTGCTCGTCGAGGGCGGGCCGGTCGGCGGGATGCCCGCAGCGCAGGCACCGCGCCTCGACACACTCGCCGGAGCAGGCGTCGACGTCCGCGTCCTCGACGGCGAACGCGCACGCTACAGCTTCCACCACCCGAAGTACGCGGTCGCCGACGACCGCGCGGTCGTCCTCTCGGAGAACTGGAAGCCCGCCGGGACCGGGGGCCACGGCAGTCGCGGGTGGGGTGTGGCGCTCCGGGACAGCCGCCTGTCGAATCACCTCGCCAGCGTGTTCCGCGCTGACGCCGGCTGGGCGGACGCGAAGCCCTGGCACGAGGTACGTCCGAACGTCACGCTCGTCGAGGGCGACCCGGCGACGGCGTCCTACCCGACCCGCTTCGACGAGATACGGACGCGGGCCGACAGTGTCCGCGTCCTCGTCGCTCCGGACAACGCCCGCCGGGGCGTTCGAGACCTGATTGGTTCGGCCGAAGAGTCGCTGCTCGTCGAGCAGGTGAGCGTCGACCCCGATAGCGAGTTCCTCGACTGGACGATTGCCGCCGCACGAAGAGGCGTCCGTGTCCGAGTGCTGCTCTCCGGCGCCTGGTACAACCGCGAGGAGAACCGCAACGTCACCCGGAAGCTCGAACGGCTCGCCGACAGCGAGAACCTCGATCTCAGCGCCCGGCTCGTCGAACCACGCTCGCGCTTCGAGAAGATCCACGCCAAGGGAGCCATCGTCGACGGCGAACGCGTGCTCGTGGGGAGCCTGAACTGGAACCAGCACGCCGTCACGGAGAACCGCGAGGTGAACGTCGTCGTCCGCGACGAGCGCGTCGCCCGACGATACGAGCGGGCGTTCCGTGCCGACTGGCGCGGCGGCGCCTGGCGACTCCCGGTTGGGGTCGGGGCTGTCGTCGCTGCGGCGACGCTGGTCGCCGGTTGCTTCGCCCGGAGAATCAGCTTCGAGGGAACGAGCGGGTAGTTACCGCGTCGGGGCGCTGCGGAGTTCCTCGTCGAGTTCCGCTTCCGCCATCTTCTCGATGAGGGCGTCGAGGACTTCCTCGCGCATTCCGGGGACGAACCTGATGGAGCCGACGACGAGGTGCCCGCCGCCGGAGACGCCGGCGCCCGGGAGTTCGTCGTTCAGTTCCTCGACCATCACCGGGATGTCGAGGCGCACGCCGTCCGAGCGCAGGACTGCAAAGTCAGGCCCGTAGCCGATGGTGATGACGGGTTCGCCGGTCTCCTCGACCTTCCGGTCGTGGATTTCGCCCGTCGTCTTCCCCGGCGCGGGGTAGGTGAACCGGTGGGCGTAGTTCTCGACGTCGATGCGGTAGAGGTTCGCGCCGTTGGCGACGCGCTCGTGTTCGACGTGGGGCATCGCCGCGTCGAGTTGCTCCTCGACGTCTTCGTCGGCACGCTCGGCGAGAAACGGCACCAGTTCGCGGTGGCGTTCCTCGTCGCCATTCACGTTCAGCACGTCGTTGATGAGGTCCGTGCCGGGGTCGTAGCGGAGCATGTACGCCTCGTAGTCGAGCGCCTCGCTGATCTGCTGGAGGAACGACTCGTCGTAACCCGCCTCCCGGGCGAGGTCGAGGTAGTCCGTCATCGCCTGGGCCTTCGAGCGGTCGGAGAGCCCGGCGACCGCGGGGACGTGTTCGAGTTCGTCGGTGAGACCCGGGTAGAGCATTCGGGCGAGTTCGACGCAGAGCATCCCCGTCGTGATGCGGTAGTCCTCGCCGTGGAGGTAGGGGTTGACGTGCTCGTCGACGAGCGGGTCGACGGCCTCGGGGTCGGGGTGGTGGTGGTCGACGACGACGATGGGAATGTCGTAGTGGTCGAGGGTCTTGTACGCGGGCGTGTCCTCGGCCGTGCTGCCGTTGTCCAGCATCAGGAGCAGCGGGAGCTTCTGGCCGTGGCGCGCGCGGTCCTCGAGCGCGAAGTTGAGGTCGCGGGTCGCGTCCTCCATCTCGTAGTACGGCGCCTTCGACGGGAGGCGCTTGAGGAGGTGGCGGGGCGCGTCGTCGTCCTGGTGAGCGTCATCGATGAACTTCGTGAGCGCGTACTGGACCGGGACGCTGGCGCACATCCCGTCGCCGTCGGCGTGGTGGCGCATCCGGATCGGGCGACCCTCCAGGACGGCGCGGCGGAGCGTGCGTGCGACATCGCGGAGGCCCGGAATCATCTGTTCGAGCGCCGGCCAGTCGACCAGCGGGTCGACGTCGATGGGTTCGGCCTGGTCGGCGAGTGCAGCGTCGAGGCGGCGCGCGACGTCCGTGGCCTCCTCGTCTGCGAGCACGTCTAGTTCGTCGACCTCTATCTGGTAGGTTCCCTCGCGCTCCTCGGCGGCACCCGTCACGTGGACGATGTCACCGACCTCGACGTCGGGGTGGGCGCGGACGCCGGCCTCCTCGAAGGCCGTGCAGGGGACCGCGCTCGTGTCGTCGCGCACCCGGAAGATGGTCGGGCCGCCGGTCTGCTTGATCTGGACGACCTCGCCCTCGATGTGGACGGTGTCGCCGACGCGTTCGCCGACGGTGGCTGCGGCGCTGCGCTCGTAGCTGTGCTCGCGTTCGACGGTGTCGTACTCGTCGAGGTCGGCGAGTTCGAAGCTCAGGTCGCCGTTGTCGCGCACCTCGGCGAGGTGGACGACGATCTCGTCGCCGACCTCGAAGGACTCGCCGCCATCGAACGTGGACTCGTGGACGAGGCCAGAGACGTGTTCGGAGATGTCCACGAAGATGCCGTAGTCGACGACGCCGTTGACGGTCGCGTGGTAGTATTCACCAGTTGAGACCTCCTGCGTGGTACAAGAAGAGTGGAGACGGACGACGACCGGGCGGTCGGCCCCGTCGTCCGGAGTAACGTCGTTCATCTTGGCAGCAGGTTCGGCGTCTGCGTTTTTAACTCTTTACAGGTGCGCACGGGCGGCGTTCCGGAAGCCTCAACAGTCGCGGGCACCCACCGTCGCACAATGTTGTTCGGTGGGCGACCGTCCGTGCTCGGCATCGCCGAGGACACCGTGGAGTTCGCGATGGAGGCCGCCGAGGACTCCCACCCCAACGAGTATCTCGGGCTGCTGCGCGCGACGCCAGCCCGCGACCTCGACGTCGCGGACGAGGGATACGTCGTCACCGACGTGATGATGGTTCCCGGGACGAAGACGAACCCCGTGAGTGCGACGTTCAACTCGAGTCAAGTTCCCAACGACATGCGCACCGTCGGGAGCGTGCACTCCCACCCCAACGGCGTGCTCGCGCCCTCCGACGCCGACCGCGCGATGTTCGGCAAGGGCGAGGTCCACGTCATCCTCGGCGCGCCCTACGACCGCAACTGCTGGCGCGCGTTCGACCACGAGGGCGAACCCCGCAGCCTCGACGTCCTCGACGTCGACCTCCCCGAACCCGAATCGTTTTTCGACTTCACCCAGGAAGACATCGACGAGGAACTCGAATGAGACGAGTCGTCGCGCAGGGAACGTTCGACCTCATCCACCCCGGCCACGTCCACTACTTGCAGGACGCCGCCGGGATGGGCGACGAACTCCACGTCATCGTCGCGCGCCGGGAGAACGTCACCCACAAGGACCCGCCCATCCTCCCGAACCGCCAGCGCCGCGACGTCGTCGCCGCCCTCGACCCAGTCGACCACGCCCGCGTCGGCCACCCCTCGGACATCTTCGCGCCCATCGAGGAGATAGAGCCGTCGGTCATCGCGCTCGGCTACGACCAACACCACGACGCCGACGCCATCAAGGCCGAACTCGCCGAACGCGGGGTGGACTGCGAAGTGAAACGCGCCTCCCCCCGCGAACAGAAGTACGAGGAGGAGCTGCTCTCCACGGGCACCATCGTCGACCGGATTCTCGAACAACGCGGCTAGTAGTTTCTGCTTGTGCCGTTCGAGGCGCTGAACCGAGCAGCGCCGCCAAAACTTCGAAAGCCCCGTCCGGCTCCGCTCGCGCGGCTCGCTGCGCTCCTCGGCCTGCGGCCTGCGGTGCTTATGTCGCCGGGCTTCCCGTAGCCGGCCGCCCCTTTCAGTCTCCCCACGCCAGTTCGTCAGGCAGCACGGTCCATCGGTTGGCCAGCTGGCAGTGGGTGGGACTGAAAGGGGCCGCTCGCTCGACGATGGCAGGCGACGCAAGCACCGCAGCGAACGGAGTGAGCGAGGAGCACAGCGAGACTCCCGAGTCGAGCGAGCGGGGGCTTTCGGGGTAGTGTTGACTCCAGAACTCGCCCCAGGAGAAGAGAGGCCGGGTCCGAGGACTACAGACCCAGTTCGCGACCGAGAACGAGGTGCTGAATCTCGCTGGTGCCTTCGCCGATCTCCATCAGTTTCGCGTCGCGGAAGAACCGCTGGGGCGCGAAGTCCGTGGTGTAGCCGTAGCCGCCGAGGGTCTGAACGGCGTCCTCGGCGACCTCCCGGGCAGCCTCGCTGGCGTCGAGTTTCGCGAGCGCGGACTCCTGGGTGACCGACTGGCCGTTGTCGTAGCGGGTTGCGGCCTTGTGGGTGAGGAGGCGGGCGCGCTCGGTCTTCCGGTGCATGTCGACGAGCTTGTTCCGGATGGCGTCGAACTTCGAGATGGGCTGGCCGAACTGCTCGCGTTCGACGGCGTACTCCTTCGCGGCAGTGAACGCGCCCTGGGCGAGGCCCGTGGAGAGCGCGGCGATGGAGATGCGGCCGCCGTCGAGGGTCTTCTTCGTCTGGTCCCAGCCCTCGCCCTCCTCGCCGAGCAGGCGGTCCTCGGGGAGGCGGCAGTCAGAAAGCTGAATCTCGCAGGTCGGGGAGGCGTTCAGTCCCATCTTGTCCCACTCGGTCGTGACCTCGAAGCCGTCGTCGTTGCGGGGGTCGACGATGAACGTCGAGATGCCGTCGTAGCCCGCGCCGGGTTCCGTGACGGCCTTCACGAGCACGCTGCCCGCGACGGACGCGTTGGTGATGAACTGCTTGGTGCCGTTGAGGACGTACTCGTGGCCGTCCTTCTCCGCGGTGGTGTCCATGTCGCTGGCGTCGCTCCCGCTACTGGGTTCGGTGAGCGCCCACGAGCCCAGATACTCGCCCTCCGCGAGCGGGCGGAGCCACCGCTCTTTCTGCTCGTCGGTGCCGAACAGCTCGATGGGCTTGGAGGCCAGCGAGATGTGTGCTGCGTACGAGAGGCCGATAGAACCTGAGACGCGACCGAGTTCCTCGGTGACCAGCGCGTACATCAGCTGGTCGCCGCCGAGGCCGCCGTACTCCTCGTCGACGGGGACGCCCATCATGTCGAGGGCGGCGAGTTCGTCGAACACCTCCTCGGGGAAGCGGTGTTCCTCCTCGATCTCCCACGCGATCGGCTCGATCTCCTCCTGGCAGAACTCCCGGACGGTGTCCCGGATCATCCGGTGTTCGTCGGGAAGGTCGAAGTTCATGTCTCAAAATTTGCCACCGACCGCATAAACACACCGGAACTGGGAGTCGAAACCGGGCGTCCGAAGAATCAGACTGCCGCCGGACATTTATCTGACCGGCGCGTTTCTCCACTGTGAGCATTCGCCGGTTCGTCCGAGGTACCGTCCCGTGGGACTCCCTGGAGGCCGTCGCCAGGGAGATGGCCGACCGCTACGACGAGGAGACGGTCCGGGTGTCGTTCCTCGACGCTGACAACTGGCTCTCCACGCCGTGCGTGATGAACGACCGGTGGTTCGTGAAAGTCGTCTCCGGGCAGAACGCGCTCGTCCACGCGCTGTTCACGGGCGCGCGGAACCTTGGCGCGTTCTCCAGCGGCCGGGAGGGGTTCTTCGAACCGTTCGACGGCCCCGTGGAGATGGCCGAACACGAACTCCTGGCGACCCAGAAGGTCCGCGACCTCGGGTTGAACGCCCCCAGACCACTCGAGGCGTTCGAGGTCGACGGCCTTGGCGTCCTTGTCATGGAGTACATCCCCGAGTTCACGCCGCTCGATCAGTTACCGCCAGAGGACGTCGAGCGGTACGCTGCCGACCTCTTCGCTGCACTCGCGCTGATGCACAACAACGACGTCGCCCACGGCGACCTGCGCGGCGAGAACGTCCTCGTCTCCGACGGCGAACTCTACTTCATCGACGCGACGAACGTCGCCGAGGACGGCATCACGAATGCCCGGGCGTACGACCTCGCCTCCGCGCTCGCGTCGCTGGAACCGATACTCGGCGCCCGAACGGTCGTTACCGTGGCGCTCGAGAACTACAACGTCGAGGATGCCGAGGACGTCGACAGTGCCGCCGACGCGCTGCTGCGGGCCCAGGACTTCCTCTCCTTCGTCCAGATCCGCCCCGACCACGCCTTCGACTCGGAGGCGCTGACCGGCGAGATCGAGAAGGCAGCATCCGCAGAGGAAGACGCGACTCGCTGAGACGGCTCGAGCCTGCGAGAACCAGTACCCGCGGCGTGGACACCGCCCATAGAAGGTGTATCTTTTTCACTGTGCCACCCCCACCTTCATTCGATGACGTACCAACACTACATCGACGGCGAGTGGGTCGACGGTCACGGAGACGAGACCTTCGTGAGCACCAACCCAGCCAACGGCGAGACGCTCGGCGAGTTCCGGCGCGGGACTCCCGCGGACGTCGAGGAGGCAGCGGCGACGGCAGACGCCGTCGAGGAAGAGTGGGGGTCGCTCTCCCGCATCAACCGCGCCGAGTATCTCTGGGACATCTACCAGGAGCTCAAAGACCGACACCAGGAACTCGGCGAAGTAGTGACCAAGGAGTGTGGCAAGGAGATCAGCGAGGGGAAAGCAGACGTCGCCGAGGCGTGGCACATGGTCGAGTGGGCCGCGGGCGACGCCCGCCACCCGTCTGGCGACGTGGTACCCTCGGAGATTCCGGACAAGGACGCCTACATGCGGCGCAAGCCCCGCGGCGTCGTCGGCTGCATCACGCCGTGGAACTTCCCGGTCGCCATCCCGTTCTGGCACATGGCGATCGCGCTCGTCGAGGGGAACACGGTCGTCTGGAAGCCCGCCGAGCAGACGCCGTGGTGCGGGCAGATCATCGCG